>Ga0247841_10000784_pt1 | contig 79124 bp, 56 predicted proteins | sample LaCruzMarch2015__2_FD_192410 | JGI IMG/M metagenome (GOLD analysis project Ga0247841, IMG submission 192410) | Freshwater microbial communities from meromictic Lake La Cruz, Castile-La Mancha, Spain - LaCruzMarch2015_18m | ecosystem: Environmental > Aquatic > Freshwater > Lake | place: Spain... | reverse complement strand
GCGGCACCAACGACGACTGGCGCGAAGGCAAGCCCCGCAGGGGCAACATCCAACAGCCCAGGGCAAGCGTCCGCGCCGCCCTGGGACCCGAAAAAAACGGAGCCCTGCCCTGAGGGGGCAGCATCCCAAAACGGCACCAACACAGCCCCATCCAAGCCAGTGATCAAAATCTGGGAGTCGGGCAAATACGAAATGAAGACCGCATCCGGCAAGACCATCGTCGTCGAGAGCGGCCCGATTGCAGCACCGCTGGAAATCGCAGGGCCGTGGGAAGTCCAGTTCCCGCCGGGCCTCGGCGCTCCGGAGTCGGCGGTCTTCGACAAGTTGGCCTCGTGGACAACCCGTCCGGAGACCGGGATCAAATATTTTTCCGGCACGGCGACGTATGTGAAGGAGATCGAGATCCCGGCGGATGTCGTCGGGAAAGAAACAGCTCTCCATCTCGACCTCGGAAAGGTGAAGGAGCTGGCGGGCGTGCGGCTCAACGGCAAAGACCTTGGTGTCCTCTGGAAGCCGCCGTTTCTCGTGGATATTTCCCAAGCGGTGAAACCCGGGAAAAACCGTCTGGAAGTGAAGGTCACCAACCTCTGGCCGAATCGTCTCATTGGCGACCAGTCCCTCCCCGAGGCCGAACGCATCACCCAAAACACCGACGACAAGCACTTCGCAAAAAACTCCGCTCTGCTGGAATCCGGCCTGCTCGGTCCTGTGAATATCCGGGTTGTGGTAAGCCGGCGGCTCGAAGCGGATTAATACCGCAGAAGGTTTAACCGCAGATTCACAAGATTCACGCAGATAAAAATACAGAAACGGACTATCCTTCCCCTGTGAGGTGGAGGGGCGGGGTGTGAAATGCCCGCCGTCATTGTTGTAACCGATTCGATACAAGCGGTACAGTTTTGTGGAGCGGCTCCCCCTTGCGGACTTGTGTCACGCCCGGTGTCGCGACGATGGTCAACCAGGCACCGAGCACGGTTGCCGGAATTCAACTCCCCCAAAATGTCCATTTCCATTCAGAGCCCACTCCGCACCTTGGGAAAGGTTCTTCTCTCAGTTGTCGTTCTGTTATTTTCACTTCCCGGGTTTGTGGCCGCCGGGACCGGGGGTCCGGGCAAGCAACCCTCCGGTGCGGGAGATCTGACGAGCCGCTTTGCGAGCCCGCCGGCGTCCGCCTGTCCCAGTGCATGGTTGGTGTGGAGCGATGGCCATATCACGAAGGAGGGGATCACCCGGGATCTTGAGGAGATGGCAGCAAAGGGGATCCGCCAAGTCGTCATGTGTGATTATTACTCCGGGCTGAATAGCGAGAAAGGTCCCATTGTCTTTTTCAGTCCCGAGTGGATGGCATTGTTCAAGCATACGCTCGCCGAAGCCGATCGACTCGGCCTTGCGGTGGTTTCCATGTTCTGCGGCGGGTTCGACTGCGGCGGGCCATGGATCGATGCCGCGCACGCGAGCCAGAACCTGATCTGGTCGGAGAAGCGGGTCGAGGGGCCGGCGAAGGTTGACGAGGTGCTCCCGATGCCCGCGCCCGTGGTGGACAATTTTTACCGGGATACCGCCGTGGTGGCTTTTCGCATTCCGGAATCCAACGGCGAGCAGGATTCCCGCATCGCAACAGCCACGCAGTCAACCGTGAAATACCGGGCTTCTGCGGAGCGGGCGATCGACGGGGATACCACCTCGAATTACGACCACGGCTCGACGAGTCTGACCCGCGACGAGCCCAACCCATGGTGGCAGCTCGATCTGGGAAAAGACGCGGCTGTCGAGGCTGTTGAAATCTGGCCGGGCGGGGATCCGGGGTGCGGATCCTTGAACAATGCGGACGTGGTCGTGCTTGATGCCGGGAAGAACGAGATTTGGAGGAAAAATGTCGGAATCATCAAAGAGCCGAGCCTGAAACTTTCGGTCGAAGTTCCCGCCACGGCACCGCAGGCCCGATATATCCGCATCGAAAAGAAAGAAGGGAACCTGACCATCACCGAAGTGCGCGCGTATTCCGGAGGACGCAACATCGCGCTGGGGGCGGGCTCGAAGCGCATGCCCGGGTGGGATGCCAAGGCGGTCCGCCTGGATCTGGTTTACATGCCTGTCGAGATCACTCCTCCGGGCACGGGCGGAACCGATGCCCTCCCGGATGTCGAGCCCGGTTCGGTGGTGGACTTGAGCTCGAAGATGACGCCGGACGGGCGGCTCCAATGGGATGCTCCCAAGGGGAATTGGATGATCCTGCGCTTTGGGCACTCGCCGCAGGGTGGACGCGCAGGCATGGTCAAAGGAGCGAACCCCGGGGCCGCCGGCTACGAGGTCGATCCTCTCAACAGCGAGGCCATGGATCTTCACTTCGAGAAGTTCAACAAGAAGCTGCTCGATGCCGCCGGGCCGCTGGTTGGCAAAACTCTGCGGAGCTTTTGGATCGAGAGCATGGAGGTCGGCTTCAACAACTGGACCGGGCGGTTCCGCGAGGAGTTTCAAAAACGCCGGGGCTACGACCTCCTGCCCTATCTTCCCGTGCTGACCGGAAGAATCGTCGGGAATATCGATGTCTCGGAACGTTTTCTTTGGGATTACCGCCGCACGATTGGCGACCTGTTTACGGATAACTACTACACACGGGCGGCGGAACTCTGTCACAAAAACGGGCTCGGTTTCGATGCCGAGGCCTATGGCGGCTACTTCGATTCCCTGCAGGCCATGGGACGAGTGGACGTTCCTTGGGGAGAGTTCTGGGCGCCGGCCTCGAATCCTCTGGATTCGCTCTCTCCCTTCCTGAGCACGAACGGCGCCGATTCTTCTGTGAGAGCGGCCTCCTCGGCGGCTCATATCTATGGCAAGAATGTGGTGACTGCCGAGAGCTTCACCAGCTACGAGAAGTGGATCGCCCCGTCCTTTTGGAAAGCTTTTGCGGACCGTGTGTTTTGCGGGGGAATCAACAAAATCAACCACTGCTACCTCCACCAGCATGCGAGTGACAACAAACCCGGAACGGTCGGCGTGGTTCCGGCCATAAACCGATACCTCACCTGGTGGGAACAAAGCCCCGCATGGTTCGACTACCTCGCGAGATGTTCGTTCCTTCTCCAGCAGGGCCGGCATGTCGCGGACCTTTGCTATTTCATGGGGGAGGGGGTGCCTTATCCGTATTATGTGGACTATTCACGGATCCCGCCCGGCTATCAATATGACCAGCTCAATGCCGAGGTGCTCCTGACGCGGATGTCGGTGAAGGACGGGAAAATCGTGCTGCCCGACGGGATGAGCTACCGGCTGCTGGTCCTTCCCGAGGCCGTGAGCCTGACGCCTCACGTGATGCGCAAAATCGCCGAGCTCGTCGCGGCCGGGGCGAACGTGATGGGTCCGAAGCCGACCCAGTCGCCCAGCCTGGAAAATTTTCCGGCCTGCGACAAGGAGGTGCGCGAGCTCGCGGACAAGGTCTGGGGCCCGTGCGACGGCAAGACTGTGAAGGAACACTCCTACGGAAAAGGCAAGGTCTTCTGGGGGATGAAACCGCAGGAAATTCTTCTTTCGCTCGGCGTGAAGCCGGACTTCGAAGCGGCCAGCGGCCAGAATCTTCCGATTGTGCCTTGGATCCATCGCAACGACCAGGGCACGGATATCTACTTCCTCGCGAACCTGCGAAACCGCCCGGAGGAACTGGAATGCACGTTCCGCATCAGCGGCAAGGCACCCGAGCTGTGGAGCCCGGATACGGGAAAAATTTCCCGCCCGGCGATCTATGACGAGGTGGACGGACGCACGAGGATGCCGCTGCGGCTGGACCCGCATGGCTCGGTGTTCGTGGTGTTCCGGGATCCGGCCAAAGCCGACCGGATCGTCTCGTTGGCGAAAGATGGCAAAACGCTTTTCCCCGGAGGATCATGGCCCGCGAAGGAGACCCCATTGGTCGAGGTGCTGGCAGAAGATTCGGGAGCCGCCATGAAGATCTGGCAGTCGGGGAAATACGAACTGAAGACCGCGTCCGGCAAGAACATCGCTGTCGAGAGCGGTCCGGTCGCTGCGCCATTGGAGATCGCCGGACCATGGGATGTCAAGTTCCCGGCGGGCCTCGGTGCACCGGAGTCGTCGGTCTTAGAAAAGCTGATCTCGTGGAGCGAGCATCCCGAGCCGGGGGTCAAATATTTTTCCGGAACCGCGACCTATGTGAAAGAGATCGAGATTCCGGCGGAATTGGTCGGGAAAGAAAAATCTCTCTATCTGGACTTGGGCAAGGTGAAGGAACTGGCCGAAGTGCGGCTCAATGGAAATGATCTCGGCGTGCTTTGGAAATCGCCGTTCCGTTTGGATATTTCCAAGGCGGTCAAACCCGGGAAGAACCTCGTGGAAGTCAAGGTCACCAACCTCTGGACGAACCGACTGATCGGCGACGAGTTCCTGCCCGAGACCGGGCGCATTACACGGGTCAACAACAAGCGCGGCTTCACGAAAGAGTCCCCGCTGCGCGAGTCCGGCCTGCTCGGACCAGTCACAATCCGCACTGCGTTGAGCGGCCAGGCCAAGTGACTGATTTAATCTGCGGCCAAACCTTTTGCGGTTCTTTCGATTATGAATTCCCATCTCGTTTATAGAACTTCTGGATTCCTGCCGGTCACAATGGCTTTTTGCGGCCTCCTGTTGGCTTCCATTCTTCCCGCACCTGCCGAGACCGTCGTGCTCCAGAACGGGCTGGGGAACGATGTTTCGGACGGCATCGAGTGTGTTGCGGACACGTTTATTCTCGAGGACAGGGGCAGCACGAACTGTGGAGCAGAAAATGCGCTGGGTGTCGGCAACATGCCGGACAGCAGCGGGAAGAACCGGCGCATCTCGACATTGATGCGTTTCAATCTGGCCCCGCTCGCGGGGGCGACCGTCACCGGCCCTGCAAAATTAAGCCTGACCCAGGTCAACACGTCGGGCGGCACGGGCGAGAGCACGTTCGACTTCAATGTCTTTGCCGTGTCGGAAAAAAATGCGGACTGGAACGAGGGAAGGACACATGGCCGGGAAGGGGAGGAGGCTGACAGCACCGAAGCGACATGGAAGTTCAAGGCGTTTCCAGACACACCCTGGGCGGGATTGCCCGGATTGGTTGACAGCGGCATTGATTCCGACCCCGAGCCGGTCGCCACCTTGACGTTCAAGGAGGCCGATGGGAACGACCATGGCATGGAAATTATGATCCCCGCCTCCCTGATCCAAAGATGGATCGATCATCCGGAGACGAACGGAGGGCTTCTCATCGCCTGGCAGTCGGGCGACCGGTATCTGGGCATGTTCCGCAGCTCGGAATATTATCTTCCGGCCCTGCGGCCCAAGCTTCAGGTCGATTACAAATAGTGAAACCGGGGCCCACAGTTTTCAGTTTTCAGTGGTTCAGTGTTCAGTTGGGAGGCCGTGTCGCCTGCACCGTGCCCAGCCCCACCATGCTGAAAACTGAAAACCGAAAACTGAACACTTCTTCCGCCTTCACGCTGATCGAGATCCTTGTTGTCATCGCCGTCATCGCCGTGCTGTCGGCCCTGCTCATGAGCGTTTCGAAGACGGCGATGAGCTCCGCGAACCTCGCAAAAAGCATCAGCAACCTCAAGACCATCGGCATGGCATCCCGGTATTATGCGAACGACCACAATGGCAGGTTTCCACTGTATGGGTTCGAGGAATATCGCGGGATGTCCACGGAGGGGAATATCGCCCATTATCCTTCGGTGCCACAAAAGCTCATGGGCCCGGATTTCGGGCCGGCCTACTTGGAGACCTGCGATGTTTTTTACAGCCCGTTTCTTCCCGGGACCAAAAGCAGGGTCAAGGGGAGCTATTTCAAAGACCCCGGCGGCACGCCATACATCGGCTACTATTACTTTTCCCTTCCCCATCCGGAGGATATGGGCATGGTCTATATCCCGCCACGGGGAGGGGTAAAAGACCTCGACAGGCCCGGGTCCGACGAAATCTTCAACAACCGCCTGGCCGATGATCCGAGAGCGGTGCTTTACTGCGACGTGCCACCGGGCACCCCCGTGGGGGAATTTACCGGCAAGCAATGCACTGTGCTGCATCTGGACGGGGCCGTGAATTCTTTCCCCTATTCGGAATTCAAGAATCTGGGGCCGACAGCGCGCGCGATGCGCTTGATCAAACGGTAGCATCAAACATTATGAAACGGCTCTTATCATTGGCGGCGGCAATCCTCTTCTGTGTTTTTTCCGCAGTTGGCGAAGTGCGGAATTTGGAAACAGGTTTTGCCGCTCCGCCGGCGTCCGCGCGTCCGCGCGTTTGGTGGTGTTGGCTTGATTCGAATATCACCAAGGAAGGGATCACGCGCGAGCTTGAGGAGATGTCGCGGCAGGGGATCGGGAAAGCGATGATCTGGGATGCCGGCTCGGATGTTTATCAAGGGACCGTCGCTCCCCCGAAGAAGGGACCTGTCGGGTTTCTGAGCCCCGGGTGGCTTGAAATGTTCAGGCACGCCGTCGCGGAGGCGGACCGGTTGGGCATTGAGCTGAGCCTTTACGAGTGCAACGGGTGGAGCCTCGGGGGCCCATGGATTACCCCCGAACTGACGGGTCAGAGACTCAATTGGTCGGAGAAGCGGGTCAAGGGGGGAGCGAAAATCGACGAGGTTCTGCCGGTCCCGAACACGCCCCGGGGGGTGAATGACAATTTTTACCGGGATGTCGCTGTGATGGCATTCCGGGTGCCGCCGGAGGTGGCCGCTCAGGCGGTTGTTTTGTCCGCCGCGACCCAGTCGTCTGTCACCTCTTATTGGGCCGCCCATCTGGCAGTTGACGGCATCACGGGCGGGTTGCGCCAGGACTACTCGTATGTGGAGACCGCGGCGGACGATGCCAGCCCGTGGTGGCAGCTCGACCTTGGAAAAGAAACCCCGGTCGAGGAAATCGAAATCTGGCGCAAGACGGCCGACAGCGGAGACCTCGAGATCAGCAACGCGGATGTCATCGTTCTCGATGGGAACAAGCAGGAGCTTTGGAGGAAAAACCTGGGGGAATTCAAGGGGGCGAGCGTCCGGCTCAAGTTGGAACCCGCCGCGAACGCCCGTTTCGTCCGCATCGAAAAGCCCAAGGGAGTCCTTTCTTTCGCCGAGGTTTTCGTGTTCTCCGGCGGCAGGAACATCATCAGGACCGACGGCAAGCGCGTCCGGGATTGGATGACCAAGACGGCGCAGGTGGGGTCAACCGGCGACCCGGCGGTTTGGAAAGCCGGCCTCGACTGGGAGGACGTCGCCACGCCGGATGTCGAGCCCGGCACCATGGTGGATCTCAAGGACAAGATGGATGCTTCCGGACGGCTGGTCTGGGACGCCCCCGCAGGGGATTGGACGATCCTTCGCCTCGGGCACACGGCGGGGACCTCGCGAACGAAGTCCTCGACGGCGGAGGGGTGGGGCTACGAGGTGAATGAGCTGAGCAAGAAATCTGCGGAGACGCAGTTTTCCTCACTGACCCAAAAGTGTATCGATGCCGCCGGCCCGCTCACTGGAAAATCCTTCCGGTATGTGTTCATCGACAGTTGGGAAAGCATCGTCCCCTCTTGGACCGAGGGATTTCGCGAGGAGTTCCAACGGCGCAGGGGATATGACCTCTCCCCCTATTTTCCGGCCCTGACGGGAAGGATCGTCGAAAATGCCGGGGTCACCGACCGGTTCCTGTGGGACTTCCGGAGAACAATTGCCGACCTGTCAGCGGACAACCTCTTTGGCCGGACGGCCGAGCTGTGCCATGCCAAGGGGCTTCAACTCGAGTCGGAGGCATATGGAGGGAGCTATTTCGACAACCTCCAGACGCTGGGGCGGACGGATGTTCCGTTCGGGGAATTTTGGTCGTATATTTCCGGTCCCCCGGATGTCCTCCGGCCAAACTTGGGAATCTTTTCACTCCGTGATGGATTCAGCCGTCCGATCGAAGCGGCGGTCAAAACCGCAGCCTCGGCGGCTCACACCTACGGCAAGAAGGTGGTCGGCTCGGAAAGCTGGACCGCCCCCGACTACTGGCGGATGTATCCGTTTCTCATGAAGGCCGAGGGTGACCGAGCCATGTGCGAGGGGATCAACCACTTCATCGCCGGCTCCTACACCCACCAGCCGGATCCGGAAGCGAAACCGCCTGGATTAAGGTATCTTTGGTCGCCGATTGGCAACTACAAGAACACGTGGTGGGGTCAGAGTCGCGCATGGCACGACTACCTCACGCGTTGCTCCTACCTCCTCCAGCAGGGGCTGTATGTCGCGGACTTCGCTTGTTTCCGGGGCGAGGGGGTTCCCTATTCGCTGCGTCTCGATCCCGCACAGTTTCCGCCAGGCTACAGCTATGATGAATGCAACGCCGAGGTGCTGCTGACGCGGATGTCGGTGAAAGACGGGAAAATCGTCCTGCCCGACGGGATGAGCTACCGTGTTCTGGTGCTGCCCGATGCCACGAGCATGACGCCGCGCGTGCTGCGCAAGATCGCCGAGATGGTCGAAGCCGGGGCGACGGTCGTGGGGCCGAAGCCGACCGTGTCGCCGAGCCTGGAAAATTACCCGGCCTGCGACAACGAGGTGAGCGGACTTGCGGACAAGGTCTGGGGCCCGTGCGATGGCAAGACGGTGACGGAACACGCGTATGGAAAAGGCAAGGTCGTGTGGGGAAAGCCGCTTCCAGAAGTCCTCCAGTCGGAGAAAATCAAGCCGGACTTCGAATATGTCAGTTCGCAAAACGATCCGGTCGTGCGCTGGATCCACCGCACCGACCAGGGTGCCGAGATCTACTATGTGGCCAACCAGCGAAACCGTCCAGAGGAACTCGAATGCACGTTCCGCGTGGGCGGCAAAGCCCCCGAGCTGTGGCACCCGGATACCGGAATGATCACCCACCCGGCGGTCTATGACGAGGCGGACGGACGCACGCGGATGCCGCTGCACCTCGATCCGCTGGGCTCGGCGTTCGTGGTCTTCCGCAGCCCCGCCAAAGCCGACCGGATCGTGTCGCTGTCCAAAGATGGCAAGCCGCTCTTCCCGGGAGGATCCTGTCCGGCGAAAGAAACGCCAATGGTCGAGGTGCTGGAAGAAGCTGCAGATCCAGTGACGAAGATCCGGGAAGCGGCACCAACGACGACTGGCGCGAAGGCAAGCCCCGCAGGGGCAACATCCAACAGCCCAGGGCAAGCGTCCGCGCCGCCCTGGGACCCGAAAAAAACGGAGCCCTGCCCTGAGGGGGCAGCATCCCCAAACGGCACCAACGCCGCCCCATCCAAGCCAGTGATCAAAATCTGGGAGACAGGCAAATACGAAATGAAGACCGCATCCGGCAAGCCCATCACCGTCGAGAGCGGCCCGATCACCGCACCGATCGAGATCGCCGGACCGTGGGAGGTCAAGTTCCCGCCTGGCCTTGGCGCGCCTGCGTCGGCGGTCTTCGACAAGCTGGCCTCGTGGACGAACCATGCGGAAGCCGGAATCAAATACTTTTCGGGCACGGCGACCTATGTGAAGGAGATCGAGATCCCGGCGGATTTTGTCGGCAAGTCGCTCTATCTCGACCTTGGAAAAGTGAATGAGCTGGCGGGCGTGCGGCTCAACGGCAAAGACCTCGGCACGCTCTGGAAGCCGCCGTTTCTCGTGGATGTTTCCCAGGCGGTGAAGCCCGGGAAAAACCTTCTGGAAGTGAAGGTCACCAACCGTTGGGCGAACCGTCTCATCGGCGACCAGTTCCTCCCCGAGGCCGAACGCATCACCCACAACACCGACGACAAGCACTTCGCCAAGAACTCCACGCTTCAGGAATCCGGGCTCCTCGGCCCGGTCATGATCCGTCCGGTTGAAAACCGGAGACTGGAAACAAAATAATTTACCGAAATCCCACCATCAAACTGCTGTCACAATGAAAATCATACTATCTCTTGGAAAAATACATGCGATATGGTGCCGGGTCAAAACAGGGAGCACAGGCGTCTCGCCTGTGAAAGACACCACCCTCGCTTGCAGAGCCAGTGCCCAAACGGGCGGGACGCCCGTTCTCCCTGGGTGCTGCGAAGTCCAGTTGTTTCCGAGAGATGGTATCAAATCGTTTAGATCCCATCACCGGGGCCTCGTATTGTTGGCGCTGCTGCTTGCAGGTGCCGCTTATTGTATCGCCGAAGATTCCGCAGTGGCGCTTCAAAACGGGGATTCCTACAAGGGCGCGAGCGACACCTACTTCTATGACAGTGCGGGGAATTTCAATTACGGAAAAGCCCGGGAAATCAGCTTCGGGAAAGTTGTTCGTCTGGAGGATGGAAGCGAGAGGAACCAGGTGGCGTTGCTGCGATTCGATCTTTCTCCGCTGGCCGGACAGAAGGCTGGCGGTCCGGCCACGCTCAGTCTCGTGCAGGTCAACCTGCTGAACACCAGTGGGAAAAATGCCTGTCGTTTCAGTGTTTTCGAAGTGTCCCCGGAGAATGCGGATTGGGTCGAAGGAACGGAGTCCGGCGAAGAGGCCATGGAGGGATCTCCGACGTGGAGCTTCAAGGCCGTTCCCGCCACCATGTGGGCGGGTGCAGGCGGACTGGCCAAAGAGGGGGCGGATTATGACCCGATCCCGGTGGCTGAGGCGGATTTCAAAGAGACCGATGGAACACATCATGTCGTTCAAATCCAGATCCCCGCAGCGCTGATCCAGAAGTGGATCGATCAACCCGAATTGAACGGCGGTCTCTTGTTTGTCTGGCAATCGGGAGACCCGTATCTCTGCCAGTTCCGCAGCTCCGAATGGTCGATCAGCGAGCAGCGCCCGCTGCTGGAGGTTAAAGTCAAACCGTGAACCGCCTGCGGACGACGCGCAATCGTTGCAATGGTAGGGGCATCTCGCCGAGATGACCCACTATTGGCGCGGCACCGCCGCTCGATCAATCGTCGGACGCCTGCGGCGGCACATCCACCGGCAGATCAAGGAAGAGCTGTGGGAAATACGAACCGCGCACTTTGTCCGGGAACGCCACATGGAGCGGCCCCTTCGGGCTGGGTGAGGTAAAGAGCCCGTTGCTCAGGCCCTCGCGGATGATTTCTGCCGAGATCGTTGCGCCCCTGCCATTGATTTCCTGCACGCGGGCGCGGGAGATCTCCCCTTCATCAACAAGCGTGCGGACGACGCGCATCAGCGCCTCCCGGTGGCGTGTGATGTGGAGGGCCTCAAATTGGAAATACCGCTCGACACGGGTGCGCAGGGCGGGGAGTTCCAAGAGCCCGCTCATGAACTGGATCTGGTCGTGCGTGACCTCCAGGAAGAACGTGCAAAAGTTTCTCCACCTCGATATGGGCCAGACCAAGGAGCTGGTTGTCCCGCTGGGTCGGATCTTTGGAAAAGTCCTTCCCCATCGCACGCTCAATGTCACGCGGGGTCGTCTTGTGTCCCTCGATGAGATTCGAGTAGTAGCAGTTCATCTCCCGGACGATCGCGGCAAGCGCCTCCAATACCCGTGGGGCGTGCACATGAGCGGTGAGGCACCCGGAAGCTTTGAGGATCTCGCAGGTGAGCTCCGCAAGACGTGGATCTCCACCCTTGGGCATCAAGGGCTCCATGGAACCCTGGCCACGATAAACCTCTGGAATGCTCATTGAGTGAAGATCTGCGTGAAGATCATACCTCGTCGTTACATGCTTGCAACAAGCATATTAAAATGCGCCAGCTCCGATTATTCAGTCAGTAACCGAAAATCATTTCGCCGTGCCCGATATTTTTACGCGGCAGCGCCGCGTCCTGATCCAACAAGTCGGACGACTCGCAAGCGTTGAACCTAAATTCCGCAGTTGAACCACTAAAATCCACTAAATATCACTAATTGACAGCATGTTGCGAGTTAATCAATCATTCACCTGCGAGGTGAATGGCTCGAAATGTCCGTTCCTGTTGTATGTGCTTCTATCTGTGTGAATCTTGTTAATCTGCGGCCAAACCCTCTGCGGTTTTTAGGTTGCAATGGCAGGGGCATCTCGCCGAGATGACCCATTATTTCGGATCCGGCGATAACTCACCACGGAGAGCAGAAGAAAAGAGGGGGAAAGGGCATCGGAACAAAATTGTGCGGCTTGATTTTTTGTTTCTCCTCCGTGGTTCAAAACCGTTTTTCGGGATTATTTCGCGCCGCCAGGCCGTCCGATCCCAAACAAGACGGATTTCGGGCCATAAATGCCCCAAAAGAAATAGGTACAGTTTTCGTATTTCAAGGGCATCACTCCCATTGACTCCACATGTCCCGGTGGTAAATTTGCCATGAGACAAGTCTATATTTTCACCGCCTGCAACGACCGATCCTCATCAAACTCCCCAATAACAAAGCCATGAAAACTCAATCCGCCATCCGCTCCGCTTGGGCCGTCGCCCTTGCACTGCTCGCCTCCTGCGCGATTCCCGCCCACGCCCAGCTCTACTGGGATACCAACGGTTCCGATCCCGGAGCCGGTGCCACGCCGATCGGCACGTGGGGAACCGATTCGTTCTGGAGCACCAACAGTGCCGGGACCATCGCGACCGGGGCCTACACTGCCAATAGCACCGTATACTTCGCGGCAGGAACGGATGCGGTGAATCCCTACACGGTCACCCTGAGCGGCACGCAAAGCGCCAGCGGCATCACCTTCCAGTCGCCGGGGCCCGCGACGATCAGCGGCGGCACGTTGCTCAACATCGGCAGCGGCGGCGTCACAGCCACCACCAATGCAACGATCGGCTCCACCACCTCGCTCACCGCGAACCAGACATGGTCGGTTGCCAGCGGACAGACGCTGACGCTTTCTGGAAACCTCACCGGCACCACGACGTCAACCGTCCTGACGAAATCCGGAGCGGGTGCGCTGACTCTGAATGGGCCCAACGGAACCTCGCTTTACAACCTCACGATCAATGCCGGAAAAGTTAATGTGACAGGCACCTCCACGCTTGGAAACAACGTCAAGATCGAGCTGGCGGACGTGGCGGGTGCGACCTTGGATTTCACCGGTGCGTCTGGCAGCAAGGGGATCACCTCGCTTTCCGGGGGTGGCTCCAGCGGGGGAAATGTGGTGTTGGCTGGGTTGGTGTATTTTTATGGCGCCAACAATGCCACTTATGCGGGAGTCATGAGTTCATCTGGCCAAGTGATCAAGTCGGGAGCCGGCACACAGACTTTTTCCGGCAACAGCACATTCAATGGCTCCATAAACATCTATGCCAACGGCGCCATTTCCATCAATTCCATCGGCAATGTGGGTGGTGCTGCCAGCGCGCTGGGGACACCGCTTTCGGAGGCCAACGGCCGGATTTATTTTGGCTCCACCAATACGAATGGCACTCTGATATACACCGGCACGGGGCACAGCTCGAACCGCAACTTTTACCTGAATGGCGGTTCGGGGGGGGGGACCATCGATGCCAGCGGCACGGGGGCATTGGACTTGACCGGCGGGACTACCACCAGCGGAGCTGGAAACAAAACCTTCACCCTGACCGGCAACTATACCGGGGACAACCGCTTCAACGGAGCCATCGCCGACAACAGCAGCACAGGATCAACCATGCTGATTACGCAATTCGTTGCCGGGGCAAACTCGGTCACTCTTGGCTCGGTTGACGGAATATCGATCGGAGCGAGCATCTCTGGCACAGGAATCGCCGGCGGGACAACGGTCACCGGGATCAATCCGACCACAAAAGTTGTGACCCTCAGCGCGAACACGACGGGGGCTGGACCGGGCGCTTCAGGCAGCCTTAACGTGGCCGGGGTTGTGAACCCGACATCCTTTACCAAGAACGGCACGGGCAAGTGGATCCTTACCGGCAGCAACACTTATACGGGTGTCACCACGATCAGCGCGGGCACGCTCCAGATTGGAAATGGCACCGCGACCGGCTCGATTGCAGGGGCCAGCATCGTCAACAATGCGGCCTTGATCTTCAACCGCAGCGATGCGGCCGCCGCTTACACGGGAACGATCAGCGGCACCGGCAACCTCACCCAGGCGGGCAGCGGCACGCTGACGCTCAATGGCACCAACAGCTACTCGGGCAGCACGACAGTCACCGCTGGCACGCTGGCATTCAACTCCATCGCCAACGTGAACGCTGGCAACAGCGCTCTCGGTGCGCCGACCACGGCGGGCGTCGGCACGATCGCTGTCGGTTCTGGTGCCACGGCCGCGGGCATCAAATACACCGGCGGCGTGCAAAGCACGGACCGCGTCATTGATCTGGCGGGCACAAGCGGCAATGCGACCATCGACGCAAGCGGCACAGGTGCCCTGACTCTCACCAGCGCTGTGACGGCTACGGGGGGCGGAGCCAAGACGCTCATCCTCACCGGCAATAGCACGGCAGACAACGCCATCGCAGCCATCGTGGACAGCAGCAGCACCACCTCGCTGACCAAGAGCGGTACCGGCAAGTGGGTCCTCTCGGCCAACAACACCTATACCGGAAACACCGCCGTCAGTGCCGGCACGCTCCAAGTGGGTACCAGTGGGACATCGGGCACGATCGGCGGGAATGTCAGCATCACCAGCGGAGCAAACCTGGTTGTTGACCGCAGTGATGCTTACTCATACGGAGGAGTGATCACCGGTTCCGGCAACCTCACCAAGGCAGGCAACGGGACGCTGACCCTCACCGGCAACAGTGGTTCCTACGCCGGAATCATCAACATCAACGCCGGAACGGTGTATGCCAACGGTGCTGGCGGCTATTATCTTGGAAATTCGAACATAACGTTTGCGGACGTGGCCGGGGCAACCCTTCAGCTCGGTGCCAACGGCCAGCAGTTCCTCAACTTCAACGGCGGCGGGAGCTCGGGAGGAAATCTTGTGACCGGAGGAGCCCTTGTCTATCTCTCCGCGGGCAACTACGGCGGAAGCATCAGCGGTGCAAGCACCATCATCAAACAGGGGGCTGGCACACTGACCCTTTCCGGATCCAGCTCGAGCACAGGTGGTTTCTCCATCTATGGGGGAACATTGTCGGTAAACTCCATTGCCAATACGGGCACCTCAAGCGCAGCAGGTGCGAGCGGCGGTTTTGGGATCGGCAACGGAGCTACCACTGCCACTCTGCAATATACGGGAAGCGGCCATAGCTCGAACCGGACAATCAACCTGGCCGGGACGACCGGCAATGCGATCATCGATGCCAGCGGCACGGGAGCGCTGGCGTTGACCTCCAACCTGACGGCAACCGGAGTGGGGGCCAAGACGCTGACGCTGACCGGAAACTACACCGGCAACAACACCATCGGAGGAGCCATCGTGAACAGCGGCAACGGCACTACATCGCTGACCAAAACCGGCGCGGGCAAGTGGATCCTGGGCGGCAACAGCAGCTATACGGGTACGACCACGGTCAGCACAGGGACCCTCCTGATCAACGGCTCGACCGCATCGGGAAGCGCGGTCACCGTCAACGGCGGCACGTTGGGCGGCTCGGGCTCGATCGGCGGATCGGTCACCGTCAATGGCGGCACTCTGGCACCGGGATCCAGCATCCAGTCGCTTGCGTCCGGCGCACTGGCATTCAGCACGGGTTCGACATTCGCGTATGAGGTGGACTCGGGAGTTGGTCCAACCGTGGGAGCTGACCTCCAGGTTGTCAACGGGACACTTGGCCTGACCGGCACCGTCACCCTGACGCTGAACAACCTGTCCGGCACCGGCACATTCGCCAACAACACGAAGTTCACGCTCATCAACTACAGCGGGGCATGGAACAACGGGCTCTTCACCTACAATTCCAGCCTGCTGAACGATGGGGATACCCTCACCCTCAACGGGCAGGACTGGACGATTGACTACAATGACAGCAACGGCGGGGTCAACTTCAGCGGGGACCAAGTGTACACCAACTTTGTGACCATGACCGCCGTGCCCGAGCCGGCCGCATGGATCCTGGCAGCCTTCGGCCTCACCACGGCCATGGTCTTCCGCCGCCGCAGGAATTCCTAATTCCCTTTTGGGGGTAAAACAGGGCGGCGCTCCGAGGGGGGAGTGCCGCCCTTCTTGTTTTGGCGGAAAGGCATCGGAGATGTTTCTGGCACTTCCGAAGGTTTGCAAACCAAGGGACGGTGGGCATTTCGCACGATCAGACATCCTGACGTGCGGGGAAAGCTGTTGAGGTCATCATCCCAAATCCAGAAGAAGAGACTCACGCAAAGGACGCAATGGACGCAAAGGAAGGAATTTATGAAAGATACAGCACTCACCATTGGGTGGACACGTTTTCTATCTAATCCTTTGCGTATCTTTCTGCCTTGGCGTGCGTTGCGCCCATTGCGTGAAATTCAACTGCTTTTTCTAGGATCATTGGTAGGGATGGCTCGTCGCAGGCGTCCGACTTGTTTGGATTGTGCGTGTCCGGCGGTACAGTTTCCGGCCGGCGAACACGATCCCGCATTGACGTTGGGCCGGGGATTTTTAGGTTTATTCATTCATCTCCCGCCATCTGCGGAAATCCTGTCAATCTGCGGCTGAACTTTCTGCGGTTTTTATTTTGAAAAAAGCTCCTCTCATACTCGTTGCAGCGGCTGGTCTTTTTCTGGCCTTTTCTGCCAATGGCAGCGGCACTGCGGACGAACCCGCAGATCCGGCGAAAAGTTTTGCGAATCCCCCGCCATCCGCCCGCCCGGGGACATGGTGGCTGTGGCTGGGCGGGAATATCAGCAGGGAAGGGATCACGCGGGATCTTGAGGAGATGGCCCGGCAGGGAGTCGGCACGGTTTTGATTTACGATTTCGGCGACTGGGCGGGAATCCCGACTGTCAAGGGGCCGGTGGATTTTCTTGGCCCCCAATGGCGCGAATTGTTCCGGCACACGGTGTCCGAGGCCGACCGGCTGGGCCTCAAGGTGAACGTGGATAACTGCAGCGGCTACAATGCCGGCGGACCGTGGATCAAGGCGGAGCATGCCGAGCAGAGATTGATCTGGTCGGAGAAGCGGATCGCTGGCCCGGCGAAGATCGACGGGGTCCTGCCCATGCCGGGACCGGTGGTGGACAACCACTATCGGGAAGTCGCCGTGCTGGCCTTCCGGATGCCGGAGGCTGTGGACGGACAGATGAATGCGACCCAGTCGTCAACCGGATTCGGCGGCTCCGCCGGGCGCGCGATTGACGGGAATCCCGACGGCGCGTTCGGACACAACTCGATCAGTCACACCGGGCCCGGTGATGTCAGCCCCTGGTGGCAGCTCGACTTGGGAGAAGAAACCCGGATCGATGAGATCGAGATCTGGCGCAGGACCGATCCGGCAGGCGGCGACCTCCAGCTCAATGGAGCGGAGGTGGTCGTTCTTGATGGGAAGAAGCAGGAGGTTTGGAGGAAAAATGTGGGGGTCCTCAAAGACCCGGGCCTCCGGCTCAAGGTGGAGGCCGGTTCGGCGAAGGCGCGGTATGTCCGCATCGAGAAGCCGGGGAATTATCTTTCGATCGCGGAGGTGCTCGTATTCTCCGGCGGGAAGAACATCGTCCATGGAAAACCCCGGAAGGAGTTCCAAGATTGGGAAATCAAGGCGGCAAGAAAGTGGGTCGGTCCGTCGAGCCAGTATGAGCCATCGTGGCAGCAGCCGGACGCCATCGACGCGCCCGATTTCCTGCCCGGCTCGATGGTCGATCTGAGCAAAATGATGGATTCCACCGGCAAGCTGGTGTGGGATGTTCCGGAAGGCAACTGGGTGGTGCTCCGCTTCGGCCACACGATGTATCCGCTGTGCGGCCCCAGCCTGACAAAGGGTTCCAATGCGGCGGGCGCGGGCTACGAAGTCGATCCGTTCAGCTCCGAGGCCCTTGACCTGCACTTTTCCGCTCTGGCCGAAAAGCTTGCCGACGACGCCGGCCCGCTGGCGGGCAAGGTGGTGAAGAACTTTTTTATTGATAGCTGGGAGTCGGGCGCGGCGACATGGACGCCGCGTTTCCGCGCAGAATTCCAGCGGCTCCGCGGATACGATCTGCTGCCCTATCTCCCGGTGCTGGCCGGGAGGATCGTGCAGAGCGTCGGGGTGTCGGAGCGGTTTTTGTGGGATTACCGGCGCACGATCGGCGACCTGTTCGCGGAGAATTTCTACGGGCGCACCGCTGAGCTTCTGCACGGGCGCGGGCTGGGCTTGCAGGCGGAGGCGTATGGCGGGCACTTCGATGTTCTGGAAAACCTCGGACGCACGGACGTGCCCTGCGGAGAGTTTTGGGCTCCGCTGGGCAACCTCCCGGACGGCCTTCCCGATCTTGGCTCCACCAAGGCATCCGGCAGGCCGATCGAGGCATCCGTCAAGGCTGCGGCGTCAGCGGGTCACACATACGGCAAGCCGGTGATCAGCGCGACCGGCTTCATCAATTATGACAAGTGGCAGGTTTATCCATTCCTCTTGAAAGCCTACGGCGACCGGGCGTTTTGCGAGGGGATCAACTGGATGTATTCCTCGGCCACCGCCCAGCAGCCGAAACTCGATGAAAAGCCGGGCATTTGCCCGCCATGGGGAGCCATCACCGACCGGAACACCACCTGGTGGGAGCAGAGCCACGCATGGCACGACTATCTCACGCGTTGCTCGTTCCTCCTCCAGCAGGGGCTCTATGTCGCGGACCTCTGCGCATTTCGCGGTGAGGGCGTCCCCGATCTGCTGCGCATGGACCCGTCGCAGTTTCCGGCGGGCTACAGCTACGACGAGTGCAATGCGGAGGTGATCTTGACGCGGATGTCGGTGAAGGACGGCCGGATCATGCTGCCCGATGGGATGAGCTACCGGATGCTGGTGCTGCCCGATGAGCGGAGCATGACTCCGCGCGTGCTGCGCAAGATCGCCGAACTCGTCGAAGCCGGGGCGACGGTCGTGGGGCCGAAGCCGCTCCAGTCGCCGAGCCTGGAAAACTACCCGGCCTGCGACAAGGAGGTGAGCGGGCTTGCGGACAAGGTCTGGGGCCCGTGCGACGGCAAGGCCGTGAAGGAGCACGCCTATGGAAAGGGAAAGGTCGTCTGGGGAAAACCTCTTCAGGAGGTTCTCTTGTCGGAGAACATCCGGCCGGACTTCGAATATGTCAGTTCGCAAAACGATCCGGTCGTGCGGTGGATCCACCGCAATGACCAAGGCACCGACATCTACTTCGTGGCCAACCAGCGAAACCGCCCGGAGGAACTCGACGTCACGTTCCGCGTCAGCGGCAAAGCCCCCGAGCTGTGGCACCCGGATACGGGAATGATCACCCGCCCGGAGGTCTATGACGAAGTGGGCGGACGCACTCGGATGCCGCTGCGCCTGGACCCGCTCGGCTCTGTCTTCGTGGTCTTCCGCGACCCGGCCAAAGCCGACCGGATCGTGTCGCTGTCCAAAGATGGCAAGACGCTTTTTCCGGGAGGAACATGGCCAGCAAAGGAAACGCCTTTGGTCGAGGTGCTGGAAGAAGAAGCGGGCCCAGTGATGAAGATCTGGTCGGCCGGGAAATACGAACTCAAGACCGCGTCGGGCAAGAGCACCACCGTCGAGAGCGGCCCGGTCGCGGCACCATTGGAGATCGACGGGCCGTGGGAAGTCAAGTTCCCGGAGGGCCTCGGCGCGCCGGCGTCGGCGGTCTTCGACAAACTGACCTCATGGACAACCCACCCCGAGACCGGGATCAAATATTTTTCCGGCATGGCGACGTATGTGAAGGATATCGAGATCCCGGCGGACATGGTCGGCAAGGGCAAATCGCTCTATCTGGATCTTGGCAAAGTCAAGGAGCTGGCCGAAGTGAGGCTCAACGGCAAAGACCTCGGCGTCCTCTGGAAGCCGCCGTTCCGGATGGATATTTCCCAAGCCGTGAAACCCGGCAAGAACCTTCTGGAAGTGAAGGTCACCAACCTCTGGCCGAACCGGCTCATCGGCGACCAGTTCGTCCCCGAGGCCGAGCAAATCACCCGCACCAACGACAAGTCCTACAAAAAGGAGTCTCGCTTGCTGGAATCCGGCCTGCTCGGCCCGGTCCGCATCCAGTCCGTGGACAGCCGGCGGATCGAGACGAAGAAATAATCCCGGATCCGGTCGATGCAAGGGCACATCACCTTTTGGCTGCCGGTACAGATAATTGCCTCAGCCTGCTCTGCTGTATTGACTCGCCGCCGCTTGATTTCAGACTGCCCAACAGATCTCCTCGTCTCCAAATGAAAATACAAACGAATGATGCCCTCTTGACGCTGAAACGGGTGGAATCGACGGACGGCGATCAGTTGACTCGCGCCGGCCTCGGCGTCTCGCCCTGCGGGCAGCCTTCGGCAGTCTACCGAGCGGCCTCCCGGGCCGCCTGGTTGGCGAGCCATCCCTACCAAAATCCGGTAGGGGCACATCGCCGAGGTGCCCGACTATTTATACCTATTCCGCTATGCGTTTGGTCCGAATCCTCTCCAAGAGCAACCGGCGGGTTTCGTCGGTTCCGACGTTCCTGCCGGACGGCAAACCGTTCACGCCTGTTTGCAGCGATGATTCTGCTTGCAGGCATCGCCATTGGAGCGGGGCATGCGTCCACCGTCGTGCTTGAAAACGGGGTCGCGAACGATCTTTCCGACGGGACCCGCTACGAGGGGACCGCCGACGCCTATCTTTTTGAAGACATGCGGAGCACGAATTTTGGCGGTCCCAGCTCGATCTGTGTCGGGAACATGTCGGCAAGGGGCGGCACCAACCGGCGCATGACCGCACTGCTGCGGTTTGACCTGTCCTCTCTGGCGGGTGCCAGGGCGACCGGTCCGGCCACGTTGAGCCTCACCCAGGTCGGCGGTTCGGGGGACACAGGCCAAGGGACCTTCGAATTCAAAGTCTATGAGATCGTCGCCAAAAATGCGGATTGGATTCCGGGGAAGCAGGGAGGCGTGGAAGGCCTGATCGACGAGCCGACGTGGGACTTCAAAGCCATGCCTTCAACCCCATGGGCGGGCTCGCCCGGACTCAATGAACCCGGCACAGATCACGAAACCGAACCGGTGGCGGCAGTGACCTACAAGGAATCGGACGGAACCGAGCATGTCGTCCAAATCCAAATTCCCGCCTCGCTGATCCAAAAATGGATCGACCATCCGGAGTCGAATGGCGGCCTGCTGTTTGTTTGGGAAGCGGGCGACCGCATTCTCGGCCAATTCCGCAGCGCGGATTTTCCGGTCAACGGCCAGCGTCCCCGGCTCCAGATCGACTATAAAAAGTGAGATTCCCTCCGCAAATATTTATCCCGTGGCATGGGCATCCTGCCCATGTCTTGATGGAAAACTAGCACCTCGATAAAAACTGAAAACATGCTGAGACAAATCCTTAAACTTTGCTTTGCAGCGGCGTTGCTGCCAATCGCATTGCACGCCGAAACACCTCCCTTGAAGATCATGCCGCTCGGGGATTCGATCACCGTCGGATATGGTGTCCAGAAGGCCGGCTACCGGGAAGCGCTTCAAAACCTTCTCGCGGAAAAAAACATCACGGCGGATTTCATCGGACGGAGCACCGACCTTTCCAAAGACATGGCCGACCCCGAGCACGAGGGGTATTCGGGGGCCACGGTCCGCGTGATCACAGCTCAAGCCGACACCGCGCTGCAGACATTGAAGCCGGACATCATCCTGCTTTTGGCCGGGGCGAATGACATCCGGGTCAACGGCCCGAACGATCAGCCATCGGATCCGAATCATTGGGCGACCGCCCACGAGCGCTATGTCAAGCTGCTGGACACGATCTGGCAGAGGGACCCGTCCGCGGTCGTCCTCGCGGGAACGATCCTGCCACTGACAGGCAAATGGGGGGAGCGCGAGGAGGGGGCCAAACAATACAACGCTCACCTCGCGGATCTTGTCGCCAGGGAAAAAGCCGCCGGGCGCAAGATCGAACTGGTCGATCTGCGGGCCGGATTCGAACCGGCAGACCTTGCGGATGGCATCCATCCGAATGCCAGCGGGTATGACAAAATCGCGCGCTCGTGGTTCGCGGCGATTTGCGGGGTCCTCGACAGGAAAAAATGAGGTCATGGAAAAAACCTGCCCGGCAGCAACCAATTCGCACAACGATATTCGTCGGTCAGATCCCGTGGCATGGGCATCCTGCCCATGTCTTGCTGGATGGTTTCGCATGGGCAGGATGCCCATGCCACGGTTCGCATTCAGCACGGGAAAAAGAACGCTTTTTGCCTTTGGCGTCGCATTATTTTCATTCCCGGTGTTTTTCATTGGAGCGACCGAAATCGGCGGTCCGGGCAAACAACCGTCCGGCGGGTCGGATCTAGCCGGTGGCTTTGCAAATCCTCCCGCTTCCGCCCGGCCCAGCACGTGGTTCCTGTGGAGCGATGGATTCATTACCAAGGAAGGCATCACCCGGGATCTTGAGGAGATGGCGTCGAAGGGGATCAGCCAGGTTCTGATCGATGATTACTTCACCGCGCTGAGCATCCAAAAAGGCCCCATCGTTTTCCTCAGCCCCGAGTGGATGGCATTGTTCAAGCACGCGCTCGCCGAGGCTGACCGCCTCGGCCTGGTGGTGGTTTCGAATTTCTGCAGCGGTTTCGACTGCGGCGGCCCATGGATCGATGCCGCGCACGCGAGCCAGAACCTGATCTGGTCGGAGAAGCGGGTCGAGGGGCCGGCGAAGATTGACGAGGTGCTCCCAATGCCCGCGCCCGTGGTGGATAATTTTTACCGGGATTCCTCAGTGGTGGCTTTTCGCATTCCGGAATCCATCGGCGATCAGGATGTCCGTATCGCGACAGCCACGCAGTCAACCGTCAAATACCAGGCTTCCGCGGAGCGGGCGATCGACGGAGATACCGCCTCGAATTTCGACCACGGTTCGACGAGCCTGACACGTGACGAGCCCAATCCATGGTGGGAGCTCGATCTGGGGAAAGCGGCGGCTCTCATGGCCGTTGAAATCTGGCCGGGCGGGCCGGCGGGATGCGGTTCGTTGAACAATGCGGACGTGATCGTGCTCGATGCTGGAAAGAACGAGATTTGGAGGAAAAATGTTGGAGCCATCAAAGAGCCGAGCCTGAAGCTTCCGGTCGAAGTCCCCGCCACGGCACCGCAGGCCCGATATATCCGCATCGAAAAGAAAGGGGGGAACGTGAGCATCGCGGAAGTGCGCGCGTATTCCGGAGGACGCAACATCGCGCTGGCGGTGGGCTCGAAGCGCATTCCGGGTTGGGATGCCAAGGCGGTCCGCCTGGATCTGGTTTACATGCCCCCCGAGATCACGCCGCCAGGTGCGGGTGGAACCGATGCCCTCCCGGACGTCGAGCCGGGTTCTGTGGTGGACTTGAGTTCGAAGATGAGCGCTGACGGGCGGCTCCAGTGGGATGCTCCCAAGGGGAATTGGATGGTTCTCCGCTTCGGGCACTCGCCGCAGGGCGGGCGCGCGGGCATGGTCAAGGGATCGAACCCCGGGGGTGCCGGATACGAGGTGGACCCGCTCAACAGGGAGGCCATGGATCTGCACTTCCAGAACTTCAACAAAAAGCTTCTCGATGCCGCCGGGCCTTTGGTTGGCAAAACCCTTCGGAGCTTTTGGATCGAAAGCATGGAGGTCGGCTTCAATAACTGGACCGGGAGGTTCCGCGAGGAGTTTCAAAAACGCCGTGGATACGACCTCCTGCCCTACCTTCCTGTGCTGACCGGAAGAATCGTCGGGAACATCGATGTTTCGGAACGTTTCCTTTGGGACTACCGCCGCACGATTGGCGACCTGTTCACAGAAAACTACTACACACGGGCACGCCAGCTCTGCCACGAAAACGGGGTCGGTTTCGAGGCGGAGGCCTATGGCGGCTACTTCGATTCGCTTCAGGCCATGGGTCGCCTCGACGTTCCCTGGGGGGAATTCTGGGCACCGTCCTCAAATCCGCCCGATTCGCTCGCGCCATTTCTGAGCACGAACGGGGCCGATTCCTCCGTGAGAGCCGCGTCATCCGCAGCCCATATTTATGGAAATAAGGTGGCGAATGCCGAGAGCTTCACCAGCTACGAGAAGTGGATCGCCCCGTCCTTCTGGAAAGCCTATGCGGACCGCGTTTTCTGCGCCGGGATCAACCGGATTAACCACGGTTATCTCCATCAGCCTGCGCTTGATGACAAGCCCGGCATGATTGCTGTTGTTCCGGGTACGAACAGGAACATCACCTGGTGGGAACAAATCCCTGCATGGTTCGACTACCTCGCCCGGTGCTCATTCCTTCTCCAGCAGGGCCAACATGTGGCGGACCTTTGCTACTTCATGGGGGAGGGGGTGCCATATCCGTTCTATGTGGATTATTCCCGGATTCCGCCCGGCTATCAATATGACCAGTGCAATGCCGAAGCGATTCTCACCCGGATGTCGGTGAAGGACGGGAAAATCGTGCTGCCCGACGGGATGAACTACCGACTGCTTGTGCTTCCCGAGGCCGTGAGCATGACGCCTCATGTGCTGCGCAAGATTGCGGAACTGGTCGAAGCCGGCGCCAACGTCGTGGGGCCGAAACCAACCCAGTCGCCCGGCCTGGAAAATTTTCCGACCTGCGACAAGGAGGTGCGGGAGTTGGCGGACAAGGTCTGGGGCCCGTGCGACGGCAAGACCGTGAAAGAACACTCCTATGGAAAAGGCAAAGTCTTCTGGGGGATGAGGCCGCAGGAGATCCTTCTTTCGCTCGGCGTGAAGCCGGACTTCGAGGCGGCCAGCGGCCAGGATCTTCCGATTGTCAATTGGATCCATCGCAACGACCAGGGCGCCGACATCTACTTCGTCGCGAACCTGCGAAACCGCCCGGAGGAGATCGATTGCACGTTCCGCATCAGCGGCAAATCCCCCGAACTGTGGCACCCGGATACGGGAAAAATCTCCCGCCCGGCAGTTTATGACGAGGTGGACGGACGCACGAAGATGCCGCTGCGACTGGATCCGCTGGGCTCGATGTTCGTGGTCTTCCGCAACCCCGCCACAGCTGATCGAATGATTTCTCTCGCCAAAGACGGAAAGCCGCTCTTCCCGGCAGGATCATGGCCTGCGAAGGAGGTGCCCCTTGTCGAGGTGCTGGCAGAAGATTCGGGAACCGTCATGAAGATCTGGGAGACGGGCAAATATGATCTGAAGACTGCGGACGGCCAGAGCATCGCTGTCGAGAGCGGTCCGATCACCGCACCGCTGGAGATCGCCGGACCATGGGATGTCAAGTTCCCGGCGGGCCTCGGCGCGCCGGCGTCGGCCGGATTCGACCGCCTGATCTCGTGGACGGATCATCCCGAGGCGGGGATCAAATATTTTTCCGGAACAGCGACCTACGCGAAGGAGATCGAGATCCCGACAGAGTGGGTTGGGAAAGAAAAATCTCTCTATCTGGACCTGGGAAAAGTGAAGGAGCTGGCCGAAGTGCGGCTCAATGGAAAAGATCTCGGCGTGCTCTGGAAACCGCCGTTCCGCTTGGACATTTCCAAGGAGGTCAAACCCGGCAAAAACCTTTTGGAGGTCAAGGTCACCAACCTCTGGACGAACCGGCTGATCGGCGACGAGTTCCTCCCCGAGGCCGGGCGCATCACACGCGTAAACAAGCGAACGTTCACGAAAGAATCTCCGCTGCGCGAATCCGGACTCCTCGGCCCGGTCAGGCTTCTCCCGGTTGAAAACCGGAGACTGGAAACAAAATAACCCGCCAATGTCTCCCAACACCCAGCAGATTCCATCGATTTTTCGGGCACATCTTTCGCGTACCTCCTGTGGCATGGGCATCCTGCCCATGCGAAGAAATCCAGCAAGACATGGGCATCCGATGCCCATGCCACCGTGTGTTTCCCATACAACAATCCCAACCCTGCATTTCCCATGAATAAATCCTCCATTATCCGCTCCTGTCACCGTGGCCTCGTATTGTCGGCGTTGCTTCTCGCGGGCACCGCTTATTGCATCGCCGGAGATTCCACCGTGGTGCTCCAGAACGGGGATTCCTACAAGGGCACGAGCGACACCTACTTCTATGACAGCGCGGGGAACTTCAACTACGGAAAGGCCCGGGAAATCAGCTTCGGAAAAGTTGTCCATCCGGACGGAAGCGATCGCAACCAGGTGGCATTGCTGCGATTCGATCTTTCTCCGCTGGCCGGACAGAAGGCTGGCGGTCCGGCCACGCTCAGTCTCGCGCAGGTCAATCTGCTGAACACCAGCGGAAAAAATGCCTGTCGTTTCAACGTCTACGAGGTGTCCCCGGAGAATGCCGATTGGGTCGAGGGAACGGAGTCCGGCGAGGAGGCCATGGAGGGATCTCCGTCTTGGAGCTTCAAGGCCGTTCCCTCCACCAAGTGGGCTGGTGCAGGAGGCCTGGCCAAGGAGGGAATGGATTATGACCCGACCCCGGTGGCCGAGGTGGATTTCAAAGAGACCGATGGAACACATCATGTCGTTCAAATCCCGATCCCCGCAGCCCTGATCCAGAAGTGGATCGATCAACCCGAATTGAACGGCGGTCTTCTCTTTGTCTGGCAATCGGGTGACCCGTATCTCTGCCAGTTCCGCAGTTCGGATTGGGGGATCGCAGAGCAGCGTCCGATGTTGCAGGTTGATGTCAAACCATGAGGGCGGGGGATCGCACAAATGGATAGCATGCCTGCGGAACTTCGCGCTTTGCTTTGCTGGTGCTTGATCTCGCTGGGGCTTTCTCTCACAGCGATTCCCGGGCGCGCCGAGTTGGAATCTTTTGAGAGTGACATCGCCGGCTGGCAGTCGGATGGCGGAGCCGCGACCGTCTCCGGCGCGCATTGGAAGCTGGGCGTGCGTTCGCTCCGCTGGGATTTCACTCCGGGCTCGAAATTGCTCCGTGCGGAGGACGAGGCGTTGAAGAAGGCTGCGGCGACGCGCGATGGTGGAATCAAATTCTGGATCTATAGCGAGAAGCCGGTGGAGGGTGATCTCCAGGTTCAGATCGGCGGGTGGGTGTTCCCGGTTCATCTTGGCTTCACCGGCTGGCGGGCTGTCTGGGTGGTTTTTTCAGAGGACGCCAAGACGGCACCCCCCGTCAGCGGACTTCAAATCACCGCGCCTCCTGTGGCTGGAACGCTCTTCTTTGACGCGGTGGAAATTGGAACCGCCCCCTGGTTCCGGCAGGGCGACGCGCAGGTGCCGTTTGTCAATCCCACGAGGGCCGGCGGAAAATATTGGATCACCGCACAGGATGTCGAGGGCGTGAAACCTCCGGATCCATTGCGGGAAATCACGGATGAAGACCGTGCGGCATTCCGCGAGATTGAAAACCGGTTCGAGTCCTGGATGTTCGGCCGGACCGATGACCCCCGCGAACCCGTGAAGCTGAGGATGAAGGGAGTTGCTGATTGCATTGCCTCGGCCCATCAGGCATTCGACAAGCTCGGTCTCGAACGGCGCGGTGACATCGTTGTGGGCCCGGGTGCATTCACCGAGTTGGATACCCTCAGGCCGCGTTTGGGCCGCGATGTGTTCCAGAATATCGCGCTCGGCCTGGCCTATGATGCCCGCCTGAATAACAGCGAACGCGCGCGGCAGCGGTTTTTCGACCTCCTCGATTACGCCCACGACCAGGGCTGGGCGGCGGGCAGCCTGCTCGGCACCCGGTACATGGATAGTCTGCGGATGGCGGGATATGTGCACTCGGTTTACATCATGCGCGACCAGCTCCGGAAGGAAGGTCGATTGGAGCGCGAACTCGACACCCTGCGATACCGTCTTCTCCTGAATGAAATCTACCGCCCGCCGGAACATCCCGGTGAAAATGCCGACGATTTGCGGACAATTCTCATCTACCGCCTGCTGACGATCCTGATGCAGGAAGACTCGCCGGAAAAAGTGCGCGACATGGAGTGCTGGGTGCGCTGGGCGGATTCCGCGCTCTCCGTTGCTCCCGGCTACGCCGACACGATCAAGCCGGATGGCACGGTTTTCCACCATGCCACCGCCTATGCCAGCGCCTACGGCAACGAGGCCGTGCTCATGGGATCCATCGCGTTCTGGCTCGTGCACGACACCCGCTTCGCCCTTTCTTCGCAGGTTGGAGAAAATCTGAGGAAGGCGCTGCTCTCGCTGAGGTTCATGGCCGGGCAATACGAATTTCCCATGGGCGTCAGCGGACGCTGGCCATTTGCGGGACCGGCCATGGCCGAAACCTGCCAGGGCATGGCCTATCTGGCCGATGCCATGAACGATGGGGAACTGGGTTCCGCGTTCGCAAGATTGTGGGATGAGAAGCAGCCCGGTATCCGTGAGGATTTTCCCCAGCGCTCCCCCAGGATATTTTGGTATGCCTCCCCCGGTTCGCTTCCATGGCTTCTCGACCAAGCCAAACGCTGGCAGCCCGAACCCGACCCGCAGGGCCATCGTTCGTATCCTTATGCCGCGATGGACTTTCACCGCCGGAGGCAGTGGGTCGCGAGCGTGCGCGGTTGGAGCAAATACGTCTGGCACTACGAGGAACTCGGAGAGGAGAATCGCTATGGGCGATACAGCAGTTACGGCACACTCCAGATCTTTGGTCGCGGCAACCGTGCGGACAGCGGGTTCCGCGAAGACGGATGGGACTGGCTCCGCCCTCCCGGAGCAACGGTTATCCGCGTCCCCATCGAGTCCCTGGCCGAATCTCCAAAATTCCAGCGTTCGTATACCGAGGACCCGTTTGTCGGTGGGGTGACGCTCGGTGGAAAGGACGGCTTGTGGGCGATGAGCTTCGCGGATCCGATTTATGAAAAATCATTCCGTTTCCGCAAGTCGGTGTTCTTCGTGGACGAAACCATCGTCTGCTGCGGTTCGGGCATCACGAACAGTGATACAAAGAACCCGACCGAGACCGTGCTCTTCCAGACGGCCCTGGCAAAACGCCCCGTTCTGTTCCCGAGTTCATCCACGGCAGTGGTGACGACATTGATGGATCCCGTGGGCAATGGATACTTCTTCCCGCAGCCGCAGACGGTCGAAATCCGCGACCAGCATCAGGCCGGAAAGAACTCCATTGATGAGCTCAAAGAGGGGGACTTCCAGGTCGCATGGATTGACCACGGCCGCGCCCCACAGGATGCCGGCTATGCCTATGCCGTCCGGCCCGATACGAGCGCTGCGGCGCTGGCGGAATATGTGAAATCGCCGGACTTCGAGATCCTGCAACGGGACGATGCCGCGCACATCGTCCGCTTCCCGAAGAAGGGGCTCACTGGATACGCGCTCTTCGCCCCGGCGGATGGGCTGGCCTACGGCGCCCTCCGGGGAACCGACACCCCTTGCCTTGTCATGACACGCGTATCGGGCGGCGGGTTGACGCTCGCCGTTGCCGACCCCGACCTGCGCCTGCCGCCGAGGTCGAAAAAGCCATTCGATTACGAACCAGGGGCACCCGCCACACTTAGACTGCATCTCAACGGCGACTGGCGGCTCAAGGGAACCTCCGATGGTGTCAGACAGTTGGATGCCAAAACTTTTGAGATCACCACACGCGACGGCAGGACAGTCGAGATGAACCTCGAACCCGCATCATGGAAGAGCTGGTGGATGTTGTGGATGGGATAGCCCAGCTCGCTGTTTATACGCTTGTGGCGCAGGCGCGGACGCAGGTAAATTGACAAAGGCGGAGAGTTCTGTCCCAAAAGTAACCATCCAGTCATTTCAATGAAAAAAACAGCCAGAAAAAAAGTCCGCCGGAATCCCATCAGAACGAAGGAGAATCTCCTGCAGGCCGGGATCAAGCTGTTCTCGGCACGGGGATACGACGGGGTGGCGGTGGACGAGATCGTGGATCAGGCGGGTTGCAACAAGCGGATGCTCTACCACTATTTTGGCAACAAGGACGGGCTCTATGTCGAGGTGCTTCGGGAGGTGTTCGGCAAGCTCGAAAACATTGAACTGGAAGGCACGGCAGAAACCCCGACCACGGAGGAGGCCATCCGGGAAATCCTGGCCTGCTACTTCGGGTTTTTGCAGCAAAACCCGGATTTTGTGAACCTTCTCATGTGGGAGAACCTGAACCAGGCCCGCTTTCTGGATGCACATCCGAACCTCCTTTCCAAGCACCCGATCCTGCAGCGCCTGAATGAGATTTTAAAACGGGGCCGCTTGCGCGGGGAGATCGAGGGAGCCCCGGACAGCCGGCATTTGCTCGTGCTTCTCATCGGGGTCTGCTTCATCTACGTCTCGAACCGCCACACTCTCCACCATACGCTCGGCTTGGACTTGAGGCGCCCGTCAGTCCTGCGCAAGGGCCTGCAACTCGCACAGGAAATGTTTATTCACGGGCTGATACGGATGTCGCGTTGACGCTGTCCTGATGGATGCCCCCCACCGGCGGGCCGGCTTCAGGCTCAGGCCTCCTGACCTGCAAGGAAGTCGGCTGAGACGATATTTGGCAGGGCGGGATCGCCGGGCCCGCCGTCTTGTTTTCTCCGAAATAGTGTTGACGAACCGCCGTCCCCAGTAAATAACTATTCAGTTATAAACAACGGAGAAACGCATGACATTGCTGGATCAAAAAAATCACTTGGGCACCGCCCGGATTCACGAGGCTTCGCTCGACCTTCTGTCCGATCCCGGGATCAAAATGGAACATGAAGAGATCCGGGATCTGCTGTTGAAAAATGGGGCCGCCCCGGGAAACGCGCCGGATGTTGTCCGTCTGCCGCGGGAGATGGTGAAGGAATACCTTGCCCTCTGTCCGCCGGATGTCCGCTTGGCGGACCGGACCGGTCACGGCAAGACGATCAGCGCCACTTCTGCGCCGGCCATCTGGTCCTGTCCGGGCATGAACATTCACGAGAAGAATGCTGTGCGACCGTTTCTGGCGGAGGACATGGCGGGGATGACCCGTCTGCTGGACAAGCTGGAAAACGTGGATGGCGTCTTCGGCATGGCGATGGAGGATGTCGTGCCGAACGAACGCGATGTGGTTGGGCTTCTGATCATGGCCCGGAACACGAGGAAGCATATCCGCGCGTTTTGCTTCACGCCGGCCGGGGGGGGAGCGATGGTGCGGATGAAAAATGTTTTGGGAAAGGACGCTTGGTTCAGCGTCGGGTTCACCGCGCACGGGCCGCTGCGCTGGACACATCTGGCGCTCGATGTTTTCAAGGCGACTTCGGGACATGGAATTCCGGTCACGGTCAACGGGGAACCCATGGCGGGGGCTTCGGGTCCGGTCACGATCGCCGGCGCGGCTGCCGTCGGCAATGCGGAAATCCTGGGCGGGATCGTCGCCGTGCAGCTCATGGAGCCGGGCCGTCCCTGCATCTACAATCTCGGGCTCGCTCATGTGTTTGACATGCGCACCATGATCGCCGTCACCGGAGGTCCCGAGAACGCCCTGCTTGCGGCAATCTCCGCCGCCATGGGCCGCCATTACAACCTGCCTTCCGCTTCCTGGGTTTCGACGGAATCCATGTGCCCGGACAGCCAGGCCGCACTGGAAAAAATGTTCGGGTTTGCGAGCCACATCTCGAACGGCGTTTCCAATATCTGGGGAGTGGGTCAGCTCGAATCCGAACTGACAATCAGCCCGGCCCAGGCGGTGATGGACAATGAAATGATCTCCTACGTCAATCGCTTCCTGCGCGGCGTGGAGACGAACGAGGAAACCCTGGCGGTCGATGTGACGCGCGAGGTCGGGATCAGCGGTTCCTATTTGGATCAGATCCACACCGCCGAGCATTTCCGGAGCGAATTGTTCATGCCGCAGCTCCTTTTGCGCAAGAAACGTGATAACTGGCGCGCGGACGGAAGCAAAAGGTTGGATGAACATGCCGGGGAGGTGGCCGAAGGCTTGATGAAGCCTTCGGATACCCCGTCCCTCGGTGAGGCGGAGCACAAGGAGCTTCAGGAGATCGCCGACTGGTTCTCGAAGAACAAAAAGTAAGAGGGGCTCACCCCCACTCGAATCCCTTGTAAATCTCCCACGGCACCTCTGGTTCGGGCAGGGCTTCCCGGCCCAGAACCATCCTCGTCAGATGCCGGAACGGAGCGAAGCCTGCCGATTCCAAGGCGCGGTCCAGTTTGGGATGGGAAAAGCAATCGAGATAAATCTGATCCTCGCCGCAGAGCGAGCAGGCATCCGCGAGCAGGTGACCGAAGTCTTCCGCAGTTCCGGATTTGACCGGTCCCACATGCCAGGCCTCACGGCCCGGACGAAGCAATGCATAATCTCCTGATCGCGTGAGCAACGAGGTCCCCTTCTCCTGGAGCAGGTGTTCTATCCAACGGCGATCGGCGGGGCTTGATTCAAGACTCCCAAGATCGTGGCGGATCGAAGTTCCATCAGAAGAGAGGGACTCCGTTTGGCGCCCGCCACATTTTCCGTTTCTTCTCCAACGCTTGATCGGAAAACAGTCCGCAAATCCGAGTTTCTGATAAACGCCCCGTCCTGCATCCGTCGCATCCAGACCAACCCAGGCAAAGCCGCATTTTTCAGCAAGCTCCAACGCGGCCGACACGATGGCTTTGCCATGGCCTTTTCCGCGGCTCTCCGGATGGACGAGGACCATGCCCAGCCAGGCACCTTTTTCCATGTAGGGCATGATGGTCGAGGAGGCGACGATTTCGCCGGATACCCTCATACAAAGGCAGCCGTCCGGATAAAATCCCAGAAGGCGGAGCCAATCCTGCTCCAGTTGGTTCCAACTGGCCAGAGTGCTCAGGTTCAGCAGGGAAGGGGTGTCCGCGATTGTCGCGCGGGAAATGCCGTCCTCCGCAATAAAGTGTCCGCTTGTCATGGTTTGAAAGGCAGGTTGTTCATTTCCGGTCATTCTCAACGGGGGCAGTTGCCTCACCTTTTGGAACGATCCCTGCTGCCGCCCTGCCGCGCATGTGGGACCACCGCAGCAGCCATCCGGACAATCCGATGAACAGGGAGCAGAACAGGATTCCCGCCCGCCCGGAAAGTGAGTTCGGGATCAGCAGGAGCAGGCCGATGAAGATTCCGTAGAACATGGCCATCTTGCCGATGAGGATCGTTTTTTGGTTCACCTGCTTCTGGTCGGGCTGCTCGGACGCGCTCAGGGGGCGTCTCATTCTGGAGAGAAATTCATCCACCTCCTCCTGACGTTTTGATCCGGCCTGCATCGGAAATGCCAGTGTCATGGCAAAATACCATGCCGAGCAAAGGACGCAGTTCGTAAGGATGGTCGTGGCGTAATCATGGCGCGCGAGATTGTCGAGATAGGTGCCGATTCCCAGAGAGTTTGCCAGGTCATGGACAACGGGAATCGTGGCAAGCACCCCCGTCAGGGAACCCGCGGCCAGACCGACCAGCGTTGTGGACCATGCGACCCAGTTCTGTGTGCGCCGGGTGAACAGGCACCAGAGAAGGGGGATTGCGGAAGGAAGCCCCACCAAGGCGCCGAAGTTCAGCATGAGATCGAGCACGCCGAGGTTTTTCCAACTGCTGTAAAGCATGGCCAATAGAATGATCAGGACTCCAAGGCTCAGCGTGGTGATGCGTCCAGCCAGCACCAATTCCTTTTCCGAGGCCTTCGGCCTGAGGATGGGGAGGTAGAAGGATCTGACAAAAATCCCGGAATTCCGGCTCAGGCCCATGTCCATCGCCGAAATGGTCGTGGACATGATTCCTGTCACCATGAGTCCCATCAATCCCGCGGGCAGGCAGATCTTCGCCATTGCGACGTAGGCTCCCTCAGCCGGCTTCGCCAGGTAGGGGAAAAGGGCGGCCATATCCAGGTTCAAGGCCCTGGCGGTGAAAGGAGGGATAAACCAGATCACTGTGCCGACCAGGAAGAGGATGGCGACAAGCAAAGCCGAGCGGCTGGCCTCTTTTCCATTGCGCACTCCCAGATAGCGCGCCGAGCTGCCGGTCATGCTCATGCCCACATTGAACATGGTTTCCAGCGTGGTCGCCATCACCCACAGCACGCCGAACCCCGCCGCCTCGGTGCCGAAGGGAATGAGGCTCGCCGCCGGAAGTTTTGCGATCAGATTTTGGATTCCGCCGATATGGATCAGCGAGTAAACCGCCATCACGATGGTGATCGGCACCAGCATGAGCGCCTGGAGGAAATCACCGACGGTGACCGCCCATGTCCCGCCGCTGACAGCGATGAACACGACGATTCCCCCGCACACCAGGATCATCAGCTTGAGATCAATCCCGAATGCGGGCGCGCAGAAAATCGCCAGCCCGTAAAGCCAGATGCCCGCGACAAGAACCTGCATGGGCAGTCCCAGCCACATAAAAAACTGCTCGTTGCCTTTTCCAAAGCGCGCGCGCACCGCTTCCATGATCACGATCACCCGTGTCTGGCGGAACCGCCTGGCAAGCCAAAGCCATTGGACGATGTAATAGAGAACATTCGCGGCATACATGAGGAAAATCACGATCCCGAACTGGTACGCGAGTCCTGCCGCGCCGGTGAATGTCCACGCGCTGAACGACGCCATGAAGGCGGAGGCCCCCACCAGCCACCATTCCATCTGGCCGCTTCCACGGAAGAACTCGTCGCTGTTGCGGGCGGAACGGTGAAAGATCCAGCCCACCCCGATCAAAAAGCAGAGGTAGAATCCAATGACGCCATAGTCATAAATAGTCAGCATAATATTAGTTTCTGATCAGCGTGCCCTTCCCGTCCTTGAGCAGGGATACCGGGATATGAAGGAATCCTTTCTTGTCCGGAACCAGCGGGGAACCGCCGGCTCCATCACTGTGGAGGACCCATCGCCCCGACGTTTCAGCGAAGGCGATTTCCGCGTCCGCGTTGGCCCGGATTTTCCATTCCCCTTCCTTCTGGCGCTCCAAGATCGCAAAGGACGGGATTTGAAGCCGGTCTCCCGGCTGAACCGCCATGATGTTGTAATATTTTCCCTCCTCCATGGCCTGGGCGTCTTCGACCAGGAGCTTGTCCGGATCCACATAGCCGGTCACGACGGTGCTTTTCTTCGGATTGTTTTCCTGCCGGATGAGATGCCCTTCGAACACCCGGCTTTGATAGGGTTCGTTGGGAGTCCAAACCCTGAAATACTGGCAGGAGAGCTCATTCGGCCATTGGGTGGTGACTGCGCCCGGCGGATAATCCGTCCCGACGACTTTCAGTCTGGATGCGATCACGGACTGCCGGTCGAATTTCAGGAGCGCTCCACCATCCTGGTTCCGCACGATATTTTCGACCGTGAAGAACTCATTGCTCGCATAGGGCGTCCAAGCATCCGCAGGCGATGAGAACAGCGCGGCCTGCCATCTCAGCGCGCCGTTGTCGGGCAGGGTGGAATCGACGGCGATCTCGTTGTCGGAGACCTTGGTTACCTTTCCATTCCAACTGTCCGCAGGCAGGCGCAGGGTCACTTCTTTCGTCTCAAGCGAGGTTCCCTCGTCGAGCATGAGCCGCGATATTTTTCCATCAGGGCCCCTGCGGATAAACGCGCGTTTCCCGTGAAGTCTGGCGGCGGGGAGATCCAGTTTGTTGTGGCCCGGTCCTGCGGCTAGGAGCGTGTCCTGCGTGCCATCGCGGTGGGTGGCGACCAGGCCAACGTTGTCGGGACCGGCTCCCGCAAGCGATTTTGCCTCCTGGATCGGCCAGTTGTCGTTGTCTTCAGACGCTTGGACGACCGTCAGAAACCGGCTCTTGAGCGGCGTGGAACTCTCGCTCTGTCTCCGTGCGATCACCGGATTGAAGAAGCGATCTTTCTTCAACGATGGGGCCTTGCCGGTGATGACGGTTTGCCTGCCGGAGTCCAGCATCGTCAGCTTGGTAAAATGCGTTTGATCATGCAGGAGCCATGTGGCGCTCCAGTCCTTGTCGGTCCGGTCGCCCCTGATATCCCAAATAAATCCGTATCCGTTTCCCGGCGGCGGATTCCAGCGGTTGTCCGGGAGTTTCTCGCCGGGGAGCCCCACCGGTCGCATTGTTTCGGTGCCAACCTCCAGCCGTTCTCCCCAGCTTTTGCCCGGCTGGTTGAAAATGGCCTCGCGATTCTTTCCATCCAATCCCGCCAATGACCAAACTCCCTCGAAGGGCTTTGGGGCAATGCCCGTCACGGAAAGGTCGGTTTCTTTGGAGGGATCCACGAACGGAGCCTGCCAGACGTAATCGTGGGTTTTTCCTCCCTCGACCCAGAAGGCATCAACAAAATAGCACTCGGAGTCCGAAATATCGATCAGCCAGTTCTGACGGCGGTATTGGGTGAGATGGCTCTGCGGCCAAATGGAAGGACCGCTCATCTCGATGAATTGTGCCGGTCCGAACGGCAGGTAGCCTTCGATGCGGGCAGAGGGGCGTTGGGCGACGAACTCGGCTTTCGGGAGATCCTCGTCCACGACAACCACCGCATGCGCCACGGGGCGCGTGACATACCCCCGGTGCATCGGAGTCCCCCACAGATAGTATCCGGGCGTGCCGGTCAGACTCATCCCGTCGGCGTAGTAGGTGACGGCCATCTGATCGTTGTGGGAATGCGCCGCGTTGGATCCCCCGCGGATGAAGATTGCGCGCTGGTTCTTCCCTTCGCCGCTGCGCAGGATGGCGATCCGTCTCTGGCCGGTGACGACCGACTGCTCCTCCTTCAATTCCGGCGGAAGGTTGCCTTTGACTTCCGCAGGTGCCGTCCACTGGCTCGGGCCATACTGGAGGATGCCGCCGAGAAGGTTCTTCCCGTCGTTCCGGGCGGCTTCCGGAATCTGATAGAAAAGCCGGCTGCAGACGGTCTTCCATCGGGGGTTGTCGGTCTGATGATAAAAGAGCTTCAGGAAGGTCATCTTCTGCCTGGCTTCGGGTGAATAAAACGGGGCGAGCGCGGCATCGAAAGCCTTCGTCGTGGCGGTGGGAACCGGAGTGTAGCGATCGGCCCCCGAGTCCCCATACTGGGCCCGCCGCGAGAGCGTCGAGAGGCTATACATCGATGTGACCGCCGTCGCGAACCAGATCGGATTGTTCCCGAATTTCAGCTTGCCCGGGAAATCGTCCGGATTGGGAAACGCATTCGGGTCGGGATAGCGGTCCGGCCTGTAGTGTCCGAAGAGGCTGAGCATGCGCCCGCCATACTCCCGGCAGACCGTCGAGTAGCTGGCGCTGATCTCGTAATACTCGCCGTCCCGGTCGATGGTGTTGTCCAAAAATCCGTAGCAGGCCTCGATGCCTTTGAGAACGTCGGCGGAGTAGCCGAACAGGAGCGCCTGCGCGATCATCGAGGCGTAGGCGGACGTCGCGTGGTTCTGCAGGCTCCCGCCTTTGTCAACCAGCTCCCGCTCACACACAAAAAAATAGTTTTTCCGGATGTTTTCGAATGTGCTCAGCGAGGGGTTTGTCGGCGACGGCATGGAAGCGGAGGCGGCCTTGCCGACCAGATCGAAGGCGAGCGCCGACGCATACATCCGGTCATTCCCCTGGTTGCCGTCATAGGTGAAGAACCCGTATTTTGCGCCGGGCCGGACCGGAACCGGAAAATCGATGCAGGTCTCCACAAGGGAGGGAGGTCTCTTCGCGCGCAGCGTAGCCAGCCGGTCAAAGATAAAAAGTGCGCGGTCCGCATACTTCCGGTCGCCGGTCAGCATGTAGCTCACGGAAAGCCAGTCAATCGCCTCGTGAAACGCGCGGATGACATAGGCGTTCCAATAGGCTTTGAAATAAAATTTCTTGCCGTCCTCCGGCCTGACCCACCCCGTCCCGTCGTCGTAATAAGGTTCTCCTGGCTTCTGGATGCCGTAGACATCCCCCGTATACGGTGACTTGGCCTCGAGGGGATGATCCAGAGAGCAGACTTCGCCCTCTCTCCCCCACCGTGACCAGACGCCATTTGTCTTGGGATCCCCCGCATACCCGGCCGCATACATCGCATCCGGAGGAGGCAGGAGGGCTTCGAACTGCTCCACGCTCATCTGCACCCACCGCTCACTCCGTTTCAGAAACTCATCCGCAGCCGCTTTCATGGCTGGGTTGGAAGCGACTTCCTCCCGCACCCTGACGATCTCCCCGGGAGAATAGAGCAGACAGCTCGCCGGCTCGACAGGAGGCAGGGCCGGTGTGTCCGGCGATGACAGGCAGAGCCGGGCACAAAAGATCGACAGAACAATTGTGGAGAGGATTGCTTTCATGTGGATTTCCTGTTGGTAAAACCGGGCTTTTCGATCCTTTTCAGAAAGTGAGAGATGCCAGTCCGGGCGTCAATCGCGCATCCGAGCCTGGCCCCCATAACTGTACCGCTCGCATGCCCGATCAACGGATTGCTTCCAGGACACAATCTGCCCGCCACTTTTCAGGCGGAGTTCTCCGGCTTCCGTCATCGTTCGGAACAGGTTCAGTTTTTTCCCGGAGGATTTTCGGGAACGGCGACCCGAAGGAGCTTGAGGATGACGGGATACGTGATGCCGGGTTTGGCATCCGGCTGATTGCGGTCAACCATGTCGTGCGGGACGCCCGCGGATTCCGGGAATTCAAAAATGGAGACACGACCGGGGTTTTGCGCGGTCCAATTGGCGGCGAGTTCGCGGGTGAGCACGTTGTTGGCCCCGGTGTCGTTCGCGGTGAGCAGGATGTCCAGGCGTCCGGCCTTGAGAGGCCCGATCCCCGCGCGGACATTGCGCGAGAGTTGAACGACGTCCGCCATGCAGCGGGTTCCGTAGCGCGGGTAGGCATACAGAGGTCCCCAATCTTTCTCTTGGAGCTTGTCATTCCACCATTTGTAAGAATTCGGCGCTCGCGAGAACACGGCACCCAGTGCGTCAGCGATTGGGACCCGGTAGCCATCCGGGCTGAAGAACGGTGCCATGAGGAGGGCGGATTCGATGCCGTCCCGGTTTTCTGCCATCCAGGCAGCGGAGACCGCGCTGCCCGAAAGTCCGACCAAGGACACGCGATCCCCGAGTCCTGCGGCGATGTCGAGACCGGCGGCGGCCTGGTCGAGCAGGTCCCGGGCGGATTGGAGGCCCTGGATGTCGTTCATCCGGTCGGCATACCCGGCATAGCGCGCGCGCGGGATCACGACGTTCGCGCCGGAGGCGAAAAGAATTTTTCCGAGCGGCACGAATTGCTCCGGGCAGTTCGTGAGTCCGTGAAGAAGAACAAAGACCCGCGCGGTTTTCCTGCCATGCGAAAACATCCGGCTCCGTCCCTCCTGTCCCAGCGGCAGCGGTTCCTCCGCTTTTTCGATGGCCGCAAATTTTTTCAGGGCCGTGTCGTAGCCGGATGCCGGGCGCGGAGCGGAGGAAAACTGCGGCGTACGGAAGATCCAGAATCCGGCTGCTGCCGCCAGGAAGCCTGCGAGGATCAGCCCGCGTTTCATTTCCGGAATTTCGGTGCCCACGTTGGCTTGCGGACCGCCTGAACGACAAACGCGGATCCGAGAAGGACCAGAAACAGAGAAAGAAACTGCCCGCGCGTGAGCGCCATCGTGAGCGGGGCATCCGGCTCGCGGAACATCTCGCCGATGATCCTCAGGATGGCATAGGCGATGAAGAAGACCCCCGTGAGCACGCCGTTCGGCAGCCGGTACCGCGTGCGCAGAACCCAAAGAATGAGGAAGAGAACTCCCCCTTCGAGAAGCGCCTCGTAAATTTGCGACGGATGCCTTGGCGAAAGCAGCCCGGCAAGCTGCTCGTGCAGCGCCGGCGAGCGCCCCACATTGTCCACGATGGCGCCGACCGACACCCACTGCGGGTTGAGCGCACGGGCTCCGGCGAGCGCCGGCCCGAGGGTCTCCGGCGGCGCGTCGTAGAGTTCCTTTGGAAACTGGACCGCCCACGAAACGCCTGCAACCCGCCCGTAAAGCTCGCCGTTGATGAAATTTGCACAGCGTCCGAAGAAGAGGCCGATCGGAGCGGTGACGACCAGGTTGTCACCGATGTTCAGCCAGGACATGTGCTTCACCCGCGAATAGACGAACGTGAAAATCACAATGCCCAGCATCCCTCCGTGGCTCGACATTCCACCGTCCCAGAATTTGAAAAACACCAGGGGATTTTCCGAGAAGGTGCCCCAATCGTAGAAAAGCATGTAGCCGAGCCTTCCGCCAAGGATCACCCCAAACAGGGCCGCCCCCGTGATGAAGTCCCCCACCTGGGCCGGAGCCAGGTCCGAATACCCGCGGCGTGTCAGCCAGGTGTAGAGCCAGTAGCCGGCCGCGAACGCCGCGACATACGCGAGCCCATACCAGCGCAGCCCGATCCCGTTTCCGAAATGCAAAAGAAACGGACTCAGATCATGGATGTAATATCCCAGAATCACAGGTGCCCAAGATCGCGGGCATGGCCCGCCGTGACAATCCCAATGCGTCGCACCGGTTCCACCCCGTCCATCATCATTTTCGTCACGGACGGGATGCCCCCAACGGGTTATTTCGCTTTGCCCTGGCTGGCGACCGCATTCATGGCGGCGGCGATGGCCTCCTGGTCGCCAAGGTAGTAGTGCCTGATCGGCTTGAGGTCGGCGTCGAGCTCGTAAACGAGAGGGACGCCGGTCGGGATATTGAGGTTGATGATGTCGGCGTCCGAGATGTTGTCGAGATACTTGACGAGGGCGCGGAGGCTGTTGCCGTGGGCGGCGATGATGACGCGTTTGCCGGATTTGACCAGCGGCGCGATCTTCTCTTTCCAGAGCGGGAGGACGCGCGCGACCGTGTCCTTGAGGCATTCGGTGAGCGGCAGGTTTTCGATGCCGGCGTAGCGCGGGTCGTGGCCCGGCCATCGCTCGTCGGATTTTTCGAGCGGCGGTGGCGGGACGTCGTAGCTGCGGCGCCAGACGAGAACCTGTTCGTCACCGTATTTTGCGGCGGTTTCGGCCTTGTTGAGGCCCTGGAGGGCGCCGTAGTGGCGTTCGTTGAGACGCCAGTCTTTCTCGATCGGAATCCAGACGATGTCCAACTCCTGGAGGACGGACCAGAGGGTGTTGAGCGCCCGCTTCTGGAGCGAGGCGTAGGCGACGTCGAACGAGAACCCCTCTTTTTTGAGGAGCTCGCCAGCGGCTTTGGCTTCGATGCGGCCTTTGTCGCTGAGATCGACATCGGTCCAGCCAGTGAACCGGTTTTCTTTGTTCCAAGTGCTTTCGCCGTGGCGGATGAGAACGAGTTGATACATGATTTGCAAATATTTGAGCAACCGGTTATATAGCCGGGTGTCCGGGATTGGCAAGAAACCGCTTCATGACATTCAGCACCCTCACCTTCAACATGCAGAACGGCCAGCCTTGGGACGAGGCGGAACCCGATAATACCAGGGTGGATTTGGAAGGGACCTGCGATTTTCTGAGATCGCAGGATGCCGATGTGGTATTTTTGCAGGAGGTCGAGCGGGGGTTCGAGGGCGGCCGACAGATCGAGCCTCCTCCCCATTACAACTTTCTTCGCGCGAACCTGCGCGGCTACGACTCGGCGTTTTCGTATCCGGTGCCGAACGCGACGGAGATCCCGTTCGGGCTTGGGCTCGCCATATTCAGCAAGACGAAGCTGCGGGATTTTCAGAAGACCGATCTTCCGGCGGCGGATATTGAATTTGAGTACGGCGGGCATCCGCGTGCCCCCTCGCAACGCCTGCTCATCGCGGCATCCACGGTCCTCCTCGGACGTCAGGTGCGACTGTTGAACACCCACCTGCAGGCATTTTTCATGATCGGGGCGTCCAGCGCGGAGCATCCGGCACAGCGGGACATCGTCGAGGCGGTGTTGCGTGAGCAGCAGGGGGCGGCCATCCTTGCGGGAGACTTGAACAGCGCGCCCGGCGAAGGGATTCTCGAACAGTTTGCGGCGGCGGGCTTCCGAACCGTGCAAAACGAGGAGGCCACCTGGCGGCGGATGCCGTTCGTCCTCGACCACCTGTTTTACAATTCTTTTCTCCGTGTGGTGGGCCATGCCGTGATCCCGACTTTCTGCTCGGATCACCATGCGGTCCGCACGGAGTTCGCGTTCGCCTCATGAAGCTCGTTTCCTGGAACGTCAACGGCGTCCGTTCGATCCTTGCCAAGGGGGACTACCTCGACAAGACGGACGCCGACGTTGTCTGCCTGCAGGAAATCAAGGCCCGTCCGGAGCAGGTGGACCATGTGTTTGACGGATACCATGTTTTCTGGAACTGCGCGCAAAAGCCCGGCTACTCCGGAACGGCGATCCTTTCGCGCGACAGGCCGCTCGCCGTGACGAACGGGATCGGGCGCAGCGAGCATGATTCCGAGGGTCGCGTGATCACAGCGGAATTCCCCGACTTCTTCGTCGTCAATGTTTACACTCCGAATTCCCGGCGCGACCTGGCTCGGCTGGATTACCGCACGCGCGAATGGACGCCGGCGATCATCGGATTTCTCAAGGATCTTCAAATCCGGAAGCCGGTGATTTTTTGCGGGGACATGAATGTTGCGCACCGCGAGATCGACCTTGCCCGTCCGAGGGAGAATGCGAGGAGCGCCGGCTTCACGGCCGAGGAGCGCGAAGCCTTCGACCGCGTGCTCGATGCCGGGTTCATTGATTCTTTCAGGGAATTTGAACAGGGTGGCGGCCACTACACGTGGTGGAGCTATCAGAGCGCGGCGCGGGAACGGAACATCGGGTGGAGGATCGACTACGTCTGCGTCTCCCCATCTCTGGGCCCCTCGCTCCGCTCGGCCTTCATCCAGCAGGAAGTCGGCGGCAGCGACCACTGTCCGGTGGGAATTGCTCTGTAACTCCCGATCCGGCTCCCTCAGGTCTTCGTTGCCGAGGCCAGAGGACGGACAAACGCGGCGATTTGTGAGGCCAGATCCGGTGCCTTTCCAAGCTCCCCGATCCGTCGCACGATCACGCTTCCGACCACGACGGCATCCGCCTGGGCTGCGACCTCGCGCGCCTGGGATGGTGTCGAGATCCCGAAGCCCACGGCGACCGGGAGAGAGGAATGCCTCCGGATTTCGGCCACCTGGGACGGGATGCTCTGCGAAAGAGTGCTCTGCTCGCCCGTCACCCCCTCGCGCGAAACATAGTAAATGAACCCCTCCGCGGATTTCGCGATCAGCTCCATCCGCTCCGCCGGGGTCGTCGGTGCGATGAGCCGGATCGAGAGGAGCCCGTGCCCGCGGCTCAGCTCCACATTCCGCGCCGCCTCGTCCGGAGGAAGGTCGAGGATCAGGAGCCCGTCCGCTCCCGCCGCCGCCGCGTCAGCAAGAAATTTTTCAAACCCGTAAACATAGATTGGATTCAGATACGTGAAGAGGACGATCGGGATTCCGGACGATTTGCGGATTTTGCGGATGATGTCCAGGACCACGGCAACCGTTGTGCCTGCGGAGATCGCGCGCCCGGAAGCCGCCTGGATCGTTGCGCCGTCGGCGAGGGGGTCCGAGAAGGGGATCCCGAGTTCCAGGATGTCCACTCCCGCCTCCTCCAGCGCAAGGGCAATCGAGGGGGTGCAGGCCGGAGAGGGGTCGCCGGCGGTGATATACGCGATGAACCCCGACTGTCTGCGCGTGCGCAAATCGAGGAATTTGGAATCAATCCGATTGGGCATGCGAGTTGATTACATGCAGGGAGGCGCGGAGGCAAGAGCGCGACGCCATGTTCCTGATCCTCTTTGGGCGAATTTTTCCACGCATTTTTCCGATGTCCCAGGTTCTCAGGCCGGAGGGAAGCGGAGGGCATCGCGCGGACATTTTCCCCGGTGCTTCTTGTAGAGCCTGGAAAAGTAGAGGGGATCGTCGAATCCGAGGCGGGCGGCAACTTCCTGCACGCGGATACCGGAACAAGAACGGAAAAGCGCGTCAGCCTGGTCGAGAATCAAGGCAATTCTGGTATCGCGATAACCTTGTCCAAGTGTTCTCCTGAACGTCCGGGAGAGCACCGCCGGACTGCAGCCGGCGAGAGCGGCAGCCTCCGCAAGGGAGAGCCGCGCTCCGGGAGACTCCCTGAGGCTGGCGAGAACCGGGGAGATGGTGTCTTTCACGTCCACAAGGTGATTTCCGGCCATGTGGTTAACAAGGAGCTCGAACATCCCCAGCGTATGCACGAGTTGATCCCGCCGCAGCTTGGGGGTGCGCTTGTAAGCCTGTTTGATCATCTTATGCCGTGCAGGCGGAGTCGTGCGGAGGAAATCCGGGGAAGGGAAGTCGCGGCGGCGAAACTGCCCGATCATCATGAAACCGATCTGCCTGTGAGCCACAACCACCGGCATCACCGCCTCGACCATGCCGCCGTGGCAGGTGTATGTGGTCAGCGCCCCGGTTTTCCCCGCCTGTTCCCGTTCTTTGTTGTCCAGTGTGAGGCAGAGCGCTTCGACGGCGGGCTGTTTGCGGATCAACCGGCAGTAGGAGCAGCGGGGACGGCTGTTGCCCACACGCAATTCGCGGCCGTCATTCGAAAAAAAAGCGATCCGCACGCCGAGCATCCCACAGAAATGATCAAGGATCGCCTGGCATTCCGGACGGAATACAAATTCGAGTTCGTGTCGCATCGTATGATCGCGAAAGCAAACCAGCCCGCGTCCTCTTCGTCCATGTTTTCGTCGGCTCGATCCATTCCCAGCCCGAAAGGAAAAGGATAGATGTTACCCGAAGCCCATGACCCCGCGCGAAGTGATCCAAGAAACCGTGGCATTCCGCCGCCCGCCCTATGTTCCCTGGTCGTTCCGTTTCACCCGGGAGGCGAGGGAAAAGCTTGAGCGGCACTATGGAACGACCGATCTGGATCCTTTCGTGGGAAATCATCTCCTCGAACTGGGAAGCGACATCGGGTTCTTCGAGGATCTCGGCAACGACCGGTTTCGCGATGTGTTCGGAGTGGTCTGGGACAGAACCATCGACAAGGACATCGGAAATGTCGAGGGGCAGGTTCTCCCCCGGCCGGACTTGCAAGGCTATCGGTTTCCCAACCCGCTTGATGAGCGGTTTTTCTCGGACATCCCGCAGCGTATTGAGGCTCAAGGGGACCGTTACCGTGTCTTCTGTCTCGGTTTTTCCCTGTTCGAACGCGCGTGGACTCTGCGGGGATTGGAGGATCTCTACATGGATTTCGTGGAGAATCCTGCGTTTGTCCACGAATTGCTGGGAGCGATTGCGGATTACAACATCGCCCAGGTCCAAAAGGCGCTCGAGTTCGATATTGACGCCGTCTATTTTGGAGACGACTGGGGGCAGCAACACGGTTTGTTGATGGGCTGCTCCCTGTGGAAAGAGTTTCTTTTTCCGGTCTTGAAACGGATGTATCGCGTTGTCAAAGACGCCGGGAAAACCGTTTTCATCCATTCGTGCGGGGATGTTGACGAACTGTTTGACGATCTGGTTTCGATCGGGCTTGGAGTTTTTAATCCGTTCCAGCCCGAAGTCATGGACGTCGCGGAAATCATGGGCCGATACCGCGGGAGGCTCGCTTTCTGGGGGGGAGTGTCCACCCAGCGGACGATGCCCTACGGGTCGGTGGACGATGTTCGGGCGGAGGTCAGGAAGATGGCGGAACTCGGGCGCGATGGCGGATACATTCTCTCTCCTTCCCACGCATTGGAGGGAGATGTTCCCCTTGAGAACCTGCTCGCATTGATTGAGGAAGCAAAACGCTTGCGAGCCTGAACCGGATTGGGCCCGCTCGTTTTGGCCGGATGCACAATTCGTTTTCCACCGGGTGTGTTTCTCTGGGAGAATCCGCCCCGGCATGTTGGCGGGTGACAAGTCGGTCCGCATGGAATAGCTTTTTTCCCCATGCCGCTCCTTGATGTCAAAGATTTGCGAACCTGGTTCCCAGTCCATGGCGGGGTGTTCCGCAGCAAGGTCGGGGACATCCGCGCGGTTGACGGGGTGAGCTTTTCTGTCGAGCCCGGCCAAACCGTCGGCCTCGTCGGGGAGAGCGGCAGTGGCAAGACGACCGTTGGCCGGACGATCCTGAAACTGATCCCGGCCACCTCCGGGAGCGTGGAGTTCAACGGCCGGGACATTCTTCCGCTGAGCGAACAGGAATTCCGGCCGCTGCGCCGCGAGATGCAGATGATTTTCCAGGATCCGTTCGGCTCGCTGAACCCGCGGTTCACGATCTCGGAGATCGTTGCGGAAGCCCTGGAGATCCACTTTGCCCGGCTGTCGGGATCCGAGCGTCGCGACCGCGTCGCGGAGTTGCTCCGGATGGTCGGATTGGACCCGGAGATGATGGCGCGGTATCCGCACGAGTTCAGCGGCGGTCAGCGCCAGCGGATCGGGATCGCGCGGGCGCTGGCGGTCGAACCGCGGTTCATCGTCTGCGACGAGCCGGTCAGCGCGCTCGACGTGAGCGTCCAGGCCCAGATCGTGAATCTTCTTCAGGACCTCCAGGAGCAGCTCGGGATCGCCTACCTGTTCATCGGCCATGACCTCGCCGTGGTCGAGCACATCAGCGATCATATCCTGGTGATGAACCACGGAAAAATCGTCGAGTCCGCAACGGCGGAAGCGATTTACAACGACCCGAAGGACGACTATACAAAATCTCTTCTGGCCGCCGTGCCACAACTCGCCTGATGCGCTCGGTCTTCCGCAATTTTCTCCGCATGAACTGGCTGCTGCTCGGCCTGATGCTCGCGCTGCTGGCCTATGGCGTCTATGCGATTTACAGCGCGACCTGGATGCGCGAGCAGAATTTCTGGCATCCGCAGATGGTCTGGATCCTGATCTGCCTGCCGATGTTTTTTGTGGTCTCGCTGGCGGACTACCGCTGGGTGCGCTACGGGGCGATCCCCTTGTATGTGCTCGGCCTGCTCGGTCTGTTCGCGGTGATGCTCTTTGGCGAGAAACGCTTCGGGGCGCGGAGCTGGATTGATCTCGGGCCGATGAGCTTCCAGCCCTCCCAGCTGGCGCTCGTCGCCGGCATCCTGACCCTCGCCGTCTTCCTCCAGAAATCCCGCGGCATGATCCCGGTTCTGAGGATTCTTTGCTGCGCGGCGATCGTGGGAGTCCCCTGGCTGTTGATTCTCATCCAGCCCGATCTCGGGTCGTGCATTGTGTGGGTGCCGATGCTGCTGGCGATGATGTTTGTGGGCGGAATCCCGAAGCGCTGGCTGGCTGTCATCCTCCTGCTTGGCCTGGCGATGGTGCCGCTGGTCGTCCACTTCGGGCTCAAGCCTTACCAATACTCGCGCATCACGACATTTTTGCACCCCGAGGCGGACCCGCAGGGCGACGGATGGAATATCACGCAATCGCTCATCGCGATCGGGTCCGGGGGGTTCTCAGGAAAAGGGTTCAAGGCCCCGAACACCCAGAACGAGCTCGGATTCCTGCCCGCGACGATCGTCCACAACGACTTCATTTTTTCCGTGATGGGCGAGCAGCACGGGTTCGTCGGCGGGGTCGCTTTGATTGGGGTGTTCGCGCTGCTCTTCGTGACGATCTTGAACATCGCGATCGAAGCCGGGGATGATCTCGGGCGGCTCCTCTCCATCGGAATTGTCGTCCTGCTCTTCACGCACACGTTCATGAACATCGGGATGACGATCTCGGTCACTCCGATCACCGGGCTTCCGCTCCCGCTGGTGAGCTATGGCGGGACGTTTGTGATGATTCTCCTTTTCAGTTTCGGGCTCTTGCAGAGCATCTGGATCCACCGCCGGGAGTTGAGATAGGAGATGAAAAAAAACCGGTCTTGCGCGCTGATCAGCGGCCTCGTGTTTCTGGTCCTGCTCGTCAGCTTCTTCTGGTGAGCGCCGGGTATTTCCATTCTCTGGTCGCGCCGCTGCGGGTGCCGATTTTCCGATCGCTCTGGATCGCGACCGTGGCATCCAACATCGGCACCCTCATGCACGGCGTCGGCGCGGCCTGGTTGATGACCTCGATGACGAGCTCCCCGTTCCTCGTCGGGCTTGTCCCGGCCTGCATTTTTCTTCCCGCATTTTTTGCGGGGATCTGGGGAGGGGTGCTCTCGGACCTCATCGAGCGGAGGCGGATCCTGATTGTCACGCAGTCCGGCATGATGGCCTGCGCCCTGGCCATCGGCATTTGCACGGTGCTGGGCCTGATGTCGCCCGGACTCCTGCTCGGTTTGACGTTTTGCCTCGGGTTTTTCAGCGCGATGAACCTGCCCGCGTGGCAGTCGCAGATCCAGGAGATGGTTCCCGCCGGGCATGTCGCGGCGGCCGTCTCGCTGAACAGCATCAGCTTCAATGCCGCGCGCTCGGTCGGCCCGGCCGCGGGCGGCCTTCTTGTCGCAGCCCTCGGCCCCGCCTCGGTGTTCTTTATCAACGCCGCCTCTTTTTTGGGAACCATCCTCGTCCTGCTGGGATGGAAGCGCCCGCCGCACCGGTCGCAGGAAAAGGCCGTCTGGCAGAGCCTCAAGGAAGGGTTCCGCTTTGTTTGTCACTCGCGGGTCATGCGTGCGCCGCTCGTCCGGGTGTCGGCGTTTGGCTTTGGTGGCAGTGCGATTTGGGCGGTGCTGCCGCTTCTCTCGCGCGAAGAGCTGAAAACAGGCCCCGCCGGATACGGCACCCTCCTCGCCGCATTCGGCGCGGGATCCATTGCCATCGCCGGTTTTGTTCCCGGACTCCGGCACAGATATCATTCCGACAGGCTGATCGCCCCTGCGATCGTGATGCTCGCAGGGGTCCTTGTGTGCCTGGGACTTTCGCGCAGCTACCCGCTCGTTTTGGCCGCACTCTTCGCGGGAGGCATGGCCTGGGTGGGCGTGCTGGTCCAGTTCAATGTCGCGGTACAGCTTTCGGCTCCCCAGGAAGTCCGCGGACGCGCTCTCTCGTTTTACCTGGTCTTTTTCCAAGGCAGCATGGGCATCGGCAGCGCATTTCACGGGTGGCTCGCCAAGCATCTCGGGATCTCCCAGACCCTCGTGATCGCCGGCCTTTTGTTGCTGGTAGGAATCCCGCTGGCCTTCTGGCTTCCGCTCGGGAAGAGCCGGGACAATGAAGCGGCGGCGATTCCGCTGGAGGGAGAATAAAAACGTGGACAGGCCGGGTTGCGAGGGACAGGATTTCCTCCATGAACGGGTGTTCCATGCGCTGGAACGGTTCGTATTGTCGGAGCGGGCATTTGCAGGGGCTCATGGTTTTGCCTCTGGTGGTTGTGGCAGGATTGTTCTTGAGCGTCATCACTGCGTCCGCTGACCCGTGGAAGCAGGCCGCAGAATTGGCCAATGCCGGACAATTCCAGAAAGCGTCCGAGGCGTTTTCAAAACTCATCAAACAGCAGCCCGATGACGTGCGCGGGTACATGGGGCGCGGGCGGGCGCTCTGGCGGATGGGCCGCCTCGACGCGGCGATCGCGGATTTTGACAAGGCCGTCGCTTTGGATCCGAAGAATGCGGAGGCCTACAACAGTCGTGCGCTGGCCCATCACAAAAAGGGCCGGGAGGATCGTGCGTTGCCGGATCACGACAGGGCGATTGAGTTGAGCCCGGAGAAAGAAGTTCACTGGTTCAACCGGGGGCTGACCTTGATGGCGATGAAAGAGTGGGACAACGCGCTGGCGGATTTCAGCAAGGCCATCGAACTCGATCCCAAGCAGGGCGACACGTATCGCGTGCGGGCCAATGTGTTCACAAACCGGAGCGAGTATGACAAGGCCATCGCCGACTGTGACAAGGCCATCGAGCTGAATGAAAAGGATGCCGAGGCCTGTTATTATCGTGCCAATGCCCATGCCAAAATGGGCGAGCATCAAAAGGCTCTGGCGGATTTTGACAGGGCGATCGAACTGAACCCCCAGATGGCGGTGTTTCACAACAACCGCGGCACCTTGCTGAGGAATCGTGGCGAGAATGACGAGGCTCTGGCGAGCTTCGAAATGGCGATCAAACTGGATCCCACGAACGCATTGTACGTGTCCAACCGGGGGTTGGCCTGGCTGAACAAAGGGCGGATGGAGAAGGCGCTGGCGGATTTTGACAAGGGGATCCAGCTCAATCCCGGGGACGGGACGGCATATCGCAAGCGGGCGGGGGGCTGGCTGGCGGTCGGTGAGTTTGAAAAGGCCATCTCGGATGCCACGAAGGCGATCGAGCTGACCCCGACGGAGGGGGAGGCGTTTCGCATTCGCGGTGCGGCGCGTGAGGCGACGGGCAACAACGGGAAGGAGGACATGGAGCGGGCGATGATTCTTGGGCCGCGGCCCCCGTTGGGAGTCGCTGTGGCCTCTGTTTCGCCGGAAATTCTGTCGCGGGAGCGGGCGGCGCTCAAGTCGCTGCTGGTGGAGGACACGCCGGAAAACCGCGTCCGGCTCGCAACGGCCCGTCACGATCACGCTTCCGCGATTCTGGAGCAGCCCCAGTTGGGACCGGAAGCCCTGACGGAAGCCATGGCTTATGCTAGGTCGGCCGCAGTGCTGGAGCCTGAAAACTCCGAGCACGAAACCCTGACAGAGGAGATGAACAAGGAATCCGCTTTCCGCCATTTCACCCGCGCGATGGAAATGATGGAAGAGTGGGAGCGCGGCCAGGGAGACAAGGACACGCTGAACGAGGCGCTGGGCGGGGCGGAGAAGGCGACTCAACAGGATCCTTCCGCAGCCCCGTATTTTCACTTGCTGGGATACATTTGCACGAAGGTCCAGGACGATCCGCGTGCCGCTTCCCTGGCGGAGGACGCCCTGCAAAAGGCTCTGACAATCCGCCCCGGAAACCTTCCGACCCGCCTGCTGCTTGCCAGACTCCTTATGAACCGCGGAGCCTATGCGCCGGCGCTGGACTCGCTGGAAGAGTGCGTGGGCAAGGATTCCCTGTTGCTGGATTCCCCGTTGGCGGACGACATGTGCCGGGCCTATGTCGCGGTGAGCCAGGCGCCGCGCGGCGAAAAGTTTTTTCAGAATGTCTTGAAGGTGCGGGCCGGGTCCGGGCCCGCCCGCCTCGCCATGGCAAACCTGATTCATGCGCAGGGGCGCGCCGACGAAGCCCAGCGGGAATTGACGATCCTGACCACCGATGGCAGGGCTGCCAAAGAAGATGTGGAATTTGCCAAGAAACTTTCCCAGTCCTGGCAGGAGAAAAAATAAATGAAACGGCACCATCCCCTGATTATGAAAACAGAAAATCCACATGGTCTCCCTCAGCGATTTCCTATCATGGCCCGCAGCCTGTTACCTTCTTATCAGTTATTATGAAGATCTCCCGTATGTTTGCGATCCTAGCCGCACTCGTCCTGATTGGGAGCGTTTCCCAGACCTTCGCTGTGGACGGCAACGAAAATCTGATACAGCTGCCTGATCCTGGAGTGCGAGCTGAACGCGACAGGAAAATCAGAGTCCTTTGCAAAACGCTTAAGGATATGGGAAGGGGCGACATTGCCACAGCGCTTCAGCGCGATTACGATGCAGGTATCGTGCGGGTGCAAACGTTCCCCAACAACTCCTCCGGCACCACGGCCGAAACCCGGCACAATGAGATTGTTCTGAACGAAGCGACATTGGGCCTGACGCATTCGACATCTCCGAAAACCGGGATCGTCATTGACAAAGGCTTGGGAGTCAGCGGGGCCTTGACTGTGCTGCATGAGTATGTTCACTACCACGAATCTCAGGCGATTTATGCCAAAACATGGAACCCCTTGGATTTTAGCAGCTACCAACCTGATCAGATTCCCCAGTGGGAAAATAAGGCTTGGACTCAGACGATCATCGAAAGCAAAAAGTGGGCTGACAAACTGAAGGCCGATATCGAAAACATCGACAAGCAAGGCTTCTCCCCCCAGGAAAAACAGGAACATTTGACGAACCTGAAAGCAATGTCGAAAGAGTTGTTTGATAAAACCGCAGTGTTGAGGGAAGGGATGGCTTCGGAAATCAGAGCCGGTCATGTCGACGGAGATTTCTATGCTCATGGTGGCAAACCGCAGACGGATTTGAATGAGATCCTGGATCAGATGTCTGCCACGTCTCAGGATGGCATCGCGAAGATCAATGCTGACTTGGCAGTCAAAGCCAATGTGCCCCCTCCAACGCCCATCGTTGATCCCCCCGGTTTGGGGACTGCCGTGACATCCGGCCTGCAAAGCATCAAAGATGCTGTCGCCGAGGCAGGCAGCGAGATCAAGGATAAGTATGACAAATACCAAGCCAAGAAAGCGAAGGACGACGCGGAGCAAGTTGCCTCCGCCAAGGCTGCGACCGGAAAAAGCTCAAAAATCATGACGGCGGCCACCAAAGCCCTGGCCGCCAAGGCTGCCGCAGATCAGGCGGTGAATCCGGACATGCAGGGCAACTTCTCGGGTTCGGTGAAGATGCCGGACGGCAAGAGTAACGGGTCGCTCAACATCACGGTGGAAGGCGCGCGGATTACGGGCAGCTTCACGGAAAACTTCTCGAGCACCATCGGCGCAACGAGGATCTCCCGGAAGGTCAAGGCCAGCGTCTCCGGCAAGGTGGATTTGTCTTCGGGGGCTGTGGAAATGGAGGCCACGGGCAGCATCTCAGCCACTGCCACAGTGGCACCCGTGAAGGGCGCGAAACCGATCCCTCCCTCCACCCAAAACATGCAGCACACTTGGAAATTCAGTGGCGGCTATACAGGCTCGGGATTCAAAGGCTCCATAGATATGCCGTGGAGTGTGACGCGGTCGGGCGGCACCCCGGCGACAAAAACCCAAGTGGCAGCAGATAAGCCCGCTGCCCCGCCCCCGGATGTGCCGAGTAAAGGAGGAGTCCTCATCGGTCCCTACGGTGAGCGCACGGTGCTCACCTATCGCCAGGATGCCACGGGGAAAATGGTGCCGGTCACCACGCAATATGATCTCAACGGACGCCAAGTGAGCCAGACCACAGTGGACAGCAAAGGGCAAACCGTGCCGGTGAAGTAAAGGGACGGGCTGTTACGGAGAAGAAGATTCATTGCGCCCGAAGGGAATCAGGGAAGCGACCGGGTGGTCAGGACGGCGAGGACCGAGTTCAGGATGTCGTCGAGTCGCTTCCCGGCGTCGGCCGCCAAAAACCGCAGAATAAAATACCCGTTCTGCTGGAGAAGGGCGTCCTTCCTGCGATCCCTCCGCCAGGCCTCTTCGTCGGCGAGGTGCTGGGGACCGTCGAGTTCGATGACGAGTTTTGCCTCCTCGCAGAGGAAGTCCGCCTCCATCGTGCCCTGCTGGTCGAACGGGATCGCGAGTCCGGCATTGAGGCGGAATCTGCCGCGCGTTTCCGGGAGCGATTCCAGACGCTTGAAAAGAAAGGCCTCCGACGCGCTGCGGGCGCGGGCCACGCCTTCGGCGCCGGGCACAGGATGGCAGGCCACCCGGACAAAAAGATCGGCCAACTCGTTGTTCACTCCGTCGCGGATCAACCGGCGGACGCTCGCCGCGTAGTCGCGCTTCCATTCCGGATCAATCGGGAGCGGGACGTCTGGCGGCCAGCCCGGGACCGCGCTCGCGGGGAGAAGCAGCGAATACCCGGCCGCCTCGTATCCCTCGCACCGGCGCTCGAACATCCGAGCGAGCATCGGGACATTCAAATCGGCGTAGTCATAGACGCGGACTTCGGACTTTCCCTCGTGCAGCCGGTGGAGACGGCCGACGTATTGCGCGATCGTGCCGCGCCAGGAAACCGGCATCGCCAGGAAAAGCGTATCCAGTTGCGGATCGTCAAATCCCTCGCCGAGGAATCGTCCGGTGGCGAGAAGAACGAGGTTCGTCCGTTCGGCGGCAAGCCCGTCAAGAGCGATGCGCAGGGCATTTTTCCCCATGCCTCCCTGCAGGCGTACAACTGAAGCTCCGTGCTGCTCGATGGCGGTTGCGAGAACTGCGAGATGCTCTGTCCGCTCGGTGAGCACCAGCGGGTGGCGGCCCTCGCGAAGACACGACGCGACGTCGTCGCAGATCATGGCATTGCGGGCTCCATCGTGAACAAGTGCCTCGCAGAGCTGTTGGAACTCGGCGCGCGCATCGGCATTCGCTTCCGATGCCGATCGGAAGGCCGTCGGACGGACCATCACGCGGTGATCGAACGGCCGCGCCCGCGCCTGGGCTTTGGCATCCACCCGGTGACGGACCGGCCCGCATTGCATAAAGATGATCGGATGATGGCCGTCCTTGCGTGCGACTGTGGCCGAGAGCCCGGTGATATATTTTGCCTTTGCGCGGCGGGCGACGAGCTCGAAACTCAGCGCCGAGAGGTGGTGGCATTCGTCCACGACGAGGTGACCGTAGTCGGCCACGCAGTCGTCCACGACGTGCTTTCGAACGAGCGATTGGATCAAGGCCACATCGAGCACTCCATTGAGTTTTCGGCGTCCACCGCCGAGGCGGCCGATGGATTTCTCCGGAACATTGAGAAACTGCGAAAGCCGTTCGACCCATTGTTCGAGGAGTTGCTTGCGGTGGACGAGCACGAGCGTGTTCATGCCGCGCCGGGCAATCAGCCAGGCGGCCAGCACGGTTTTTCCAAAGGCGGTCGTGGCGGCGAGCACTCCGGTGTCGTGCGCAAGCATTGCCTCTGCGGCCTCGGCCTGATCCGGGCGAAGCTCGCCGTGAAATTCCAGCGGCAGCGGGGTTCCGGCCTGACGGAGATCCTGGAGATCCAGCCGGATACGGTGGACTTTCAAGAGGGATTGCAAGTCGCCGAGGCACCCGCGCGGCAGGGCAATGTGCTCGGGATGATCTTCCGCACAGGCGATGATCTGCGGCTTTCCGAAGGTGGTGAGGCGCATTGCTTGGGCGCGGTAAAACTCCGGGTTCTGAAAGGCTGCAAGCCGGATGATCCGGTTGCGCAATGCCGGCGGGAGGACGGGTTTCGGAAGATAAATCTGATCGGCCAGCACGGCTTCGATGGCTTTTGGAAGCGGATCGGAAATCGGCGGATCTTTGGCTTTGCGCGAGGGCGGAGCCTGCCAAGGCGTCAGCGCGAATTCTTCATCCGGTGCCACGCGGACGCCGAGCACGCGATTCCTTCGCTCGGCTTCGGCGACCATCATCGCAACCTTCTGGGCCGGGATTTTTTCGATCTGCCCGAGGAACTCCCACTGGTCGGCATACGGATCGAGTTGCGAATCGAGAAAAATCGAATTCCCGCAGTCACGTGCGGTTTTCTGCAGCGGGAGCGCAATCAGATTCCCGAATCCTCCGCGCGGGAGCGTGTCCTGATTTGGAAACAACCTGTCATAGGTGGCGAGGCCAAGGCCCGGACGGGAATCCATCGTCTCGGTGAGCAGGTGCGAGCCGAGCTTGCGGGCGAGAGTCGCCGGGATCACTTCTTCGAAAAAGAACCACGCATGGGCGCCATCACCGGATCGAGACCGTTCGAGCACCACCGGCAGACTGCACTCGCGGCACACCCGTGCGAAATCTGCCACACCGTCCCGCCATCCCTCGCCGTCGAAATCCACCGCGAGCAAAAAACACGTTTCGTCTCGCAGCATCGGATAAAGGCCCATGACAAACGGACGGTTGCCCGCATCGCGTCCGGCAAGATGCCAGTGGATGACTTCGTCCGTGGCTGGCAACCAGCACGGGGCCGGGCAGTCCGAGCATTTGACACGCGGCATTTCGCAGACCCCGCGCACCCATGAGTTCCCGCAAGCCGGCGCATAGCCTGATTTTCCGCTGCGGGGATTTTCGAACCGGCGGGCATAGACATCCTCGCGCCCACGAAAGAGCGAGCGGAATCGTGCGATCTTCTCCGCGACCGGGCTCAATTGACAGAGGACTGCCGACGGAGTGGCTTGGACACGGAGGTCGTCGCCATGCCGCTCCACGATCCGGTCCCGCGAGGCGCCCGGCATGGATTTGATTCCGATTTTGCAGGTGTCCACCGCCGCCACTCTCCCAAGGAAACGCGTCAAATCCAAGTGCTCATAAATGGTGAAAAAGACACGCTCAGGAGTCCGGCGTGTGCCCATATGCTCGGAGAAGCTGGCGCAACAGATCATTGCTGATTTTCTGCTCGGCATACGAATCAACAAGAAACGAGGAGTGTTTCGCAAGCTCCGCCTCGATGCTTTTGCATCGTCGGGAGATCACGTAGACAAAAACCGGCATCAGAATTCCAAGAACACCGAGAACGATCAGCAAAACAACGACAACAAGCAGCACAAGGCCGCTGGAGATCCCAAGGAGATTATTCATGCATGGGCAGTCTCGTCAGCGCCTGTTTTGCGGGTCAAGAAGATATCCCGGAAAGGGTTGCTCCCAAGCGCTTCCATCAGCGATTCCCGCGAATGGCGTGAGCGAAATCCATGGCGGAAGGAAAGGCAAATCATCGCCGGCAGCAGCCGCCCCGGCTGTTCAAGCGGAGAAATGCTTTTCATGGAATGAAGAAAAAGGCAAGGTGGCGGGATGGTGAATTTTGAGGAGGTGGCCTGATGCCCGCGTTGCCCGGATTTCGTGATTTTTATCCCGAGGATTGTGATCGGAGGAACTATGTTGTGGAGACATGGCGGACGGTTGCGCGGCGGTATGGGTTTGTGGAATACGACGGACCGACGCTTGAGGGCGGCGATCTTTACCGGAAGAAGAATGAGGAGGGGGCGGAGATCCTGGAGCAGCTCTATGGGTTTTGCGACCGGGGAGGACGCGAGGTCGCGTTGAGGCCCGAGATGACGCCGACGCTTGCCCGGATGGTTGCGGCGAAGGAGAAGCACTACCGGAAACCGATGAAATGGTTTTGCGTCTCGAATTTCTTCCGTCACGAGCGGCAGCAAAAGGGTCGTCTGAGAGAGTTTCTGCAGTTCAACGCGGATATCATCGGGGAAAGCTCCCCGGAGGCGGATGCCGAATCTGTGGCATTGGCGGTGGATCTCATGCGCGGATTTGGATTTGGCGCGGAGCACTTCGTGGTGAGGCTCAGCGACCGGCGGGCGTGGATGGGGTTCCTCGGCTCGCGCGGATGCGATGAGGCACAGGCCGGCAAGGTGCTTGCCTGCGTGGACAAAATCGACCGCGAGCCCGCCGAAAAACTCGAGGGAAAACTGGCGGGCACCGGACTCGCGGTCGCGGATCTGCGGAAATTTATTTCCGGAGGAAGCCCGGCGGACTTCGCCCCTGTGCTGGCGGCACTCGAAGCCCGCGGCATGGCGGATTTTGTCGAGCCGGACCTCTCGATTGTCCGGGGCCTGGCCTATTACACCGGGGTCGTTTTCGAAATGTTCGACCGCTCGAAATCCCTGCGGGCCCTGGCGGGCGGCGGGCGCTACGACGGCCTGATCAAGGGGTTGAGCGACGGCGCGGCGGATTTGCCGGCCATCGGATTCGGGATGGGCGATGTTGTCCTCGGCCACCTGATCGACGAAACGCCCGCGGCGGAGGAACGGCGTCGCGCAGCGGGTTCTGCGGCTTGTGAGATTTTTGTCGTGATCGCCGACGAGTCACGGCGCGCCGCCGCGCTGCGGGTGGTGCAGGAAGCGCGAGATCTCGGATGGCGGGTGGACTTCTCATTGAAGCCCGCAAAAGTCGGACGCCAGTTCCAGGACGCCGAAAGTCTCGGGGCCGCCCGGGCCATTCTTGTGGGCGCGGAGTGGCCGTCCCTCAAAATCAAGACGCTCGCAACCCGGCAGGAGGAAGTCATGGATCAAAGCGAACTGGCCGCACGGCTCGGCAGGGCGGCCACGACCAAGACGTGATTGCCCACCTGTTGCCGGTGCTCTCTCCAACTATCCGGTTGCCACTGGTCGGGATTGCAATCGCCGCCGTGGAAGAGAGCCGGCCGGGGTGTTGTGCGTGTTGTTCATGTGCGCGAAACTCAACTTGTTTCCAAGAGAGGGGCACTCATCGGTGCGGCTCAGGTCCGCAATGATCTTCCCGCCGCCTCCGGATGATTACCTCCGCCGTGACCGCGAAATCAACGCGCCCAGCAGGACGGAAAGAAGGAGACCGACGACCCCGGCAGCGATGAGGTGGCTCATGGGAAGGTTTTTGCCGCATTCGCAGCACCCGCCTTCCCATTTCCCGGTGGTCAGCAGCTTTTTTACGGATTCGATGCATGGACAGGTGTTCATATAAGTGGAGTGTTCTGAATGTCAGCTTAACCGAAATGCCTTCAGATTGCAGCGAAAAAAGGAACGAAAACAGACAAATATGAACCGACACCCAATTGAAAACAATGCGCCGGTTCGGCGCCGGACACGCAAAAAAGGTGAGAGCTCCCGCTCCTATGGAATCATGAGTCCGTTGCGTGTGACTCTTCCGCAATGGCTCGCGACCATTGCGGCGGGATTGCTCATCATGACGCTTCCCGCGCGGGCCGCAGAGCAGCCGTTGTTTGAAACGACCACCGTTTTTCCTGCCGCACAAAAAAACAGGCCGAACTATCGCATCCCCTCCCTGATCCAGACCAGGAGCGGCGATCTGATTGTCTTCGCCGAAAAGCGCAACGACGGCGTCGGGGATGTGGGCAACCACGATCTGGTCCTCAAGCGCAGCAAGGATCTGGGCAGGACCTGGGGACCGGAACAGGTCATCTACGACGATGGCGGCAATACTTCGACCGACGGGACGATCTGCGTCGACGCGGAGAAGAACCGGATCTTTCTCTTTTTCCTCAAGGACAAAAAACAATACGCCTACATGCAAAGCGATGATGAGGGAGCAACGTGGCAGGGGCCGACGATCATCCACTCCGCGGTCATCAAGCCCGAGTGGGACCGGCTCGGGCTCAAGCCGGGCGAGACGATCGGCACGCACATCGATCCGGAGAGCGGGAAAACTTCCAAAGCCAAATCGTGGAAGGAAAACTGGGTGCAGCGCTATGGGGTCGGTCCGGGCGCCGGTGGCATCCAGTTGACCAATGGCCCCCGTGCGGGACGCCTCATTGTTCCGTCCCGTCATCGGGAGGAAGTCAATCCCGGAAAGTATCAAACCTTTGCCCACATCATTTACAGTGATGACCACGGCGCAACCTGGGTGCCGGGCCCGAACATCGCGGCATTCGGCAGCGAAACCGAGCTGGTGGAACTGGCTAACGGCGACGTGATGGCCTGCATCCGCAACGAAAATCCCAAGGACCTGCCCGAGAAGCGCCAATTGCTCGCCGTCAGCAAGGATGCGGGAATGACATGGAGTGAGGCGCGGAGACAACCGGAGCTCATCACTCCGAAGGTGCACGCCAGCATCCGCCGGCTGACGACGACCGGGACCGGCGGCAAGAACCGCCTGCTCTTTTCCAATCCCGCTTATCCCCGCTGGGAAGAAAAGCATCCCTATGGCCGCTACAACATGACCGTGCGCCTCAGCTACGATGAAGGCAATACCTGGACGCCCGGCAAGCTGGTGTATGCCCCGCCGGCTTCCTACAGCGATCTCGTCGCGTTGAAGGATGGCACGATCGGCCTCATCTATGAGCGCGGGCCGGAAGGCAGCGACCACTACTGGGACGAACTGCAGTTCGCGCGCTTCAATCTGGAATGGCTGACGGATGGAAAAGATTCCCTCCACCCGTGACGGCCCGGTAATTAGAGCCTGTCCGGAAGAGGTTCCCCACCATAAAACCCGTGGCGGTAACCGGTCTCATACATCGCGATAATGTTTTCAACCGGGATATCGTCCTGAAGCACCGGGTGACCGGGCGACAAAATGTAACCGCCTCCGGGCTTCAGGGACTCGACAATCCGTTTGGTTTCGGCCTGCACTTCCTCGACCGTGCCCCGCGAAACAACATTCTGGACGCTGATTCCTCCCCGCAGACAGAGGCGGCTCCCATACCTATTCTTGATGGCGATCGGATCCATGCATTCCGGCTGGATCGGGTCCAGAATATCCACGCCCAATTCGATCAGCCGGGGGATCAATCTCTCAATATTCCCGTCGGTGTGAAGCAGCACTTTGATATCATAGCCGTGCGCCAGGCCGGCCATTTTTTTCAGCCGCGGAGCGACATATTGCTCGAACAGTTCGGGGCTGATCAGCAGAGAGCTCTGCGTCCCCAAGTCGTCGGCCAGCGCAAAAACATCGATCAGATCGCCGGCCTCCTCAAACATGCGCCGGTAATATTCATGGTAGAAATCGAATGGCTTATCGAGAATGTAGTTCGCCATGTCGGGCTCGGCCATCATGTCCATCATCAGCATATCCAGCCCCCTGATGAAGGTGGCGTGTTGAAAAATCGAGGCCCCGGAGGCAAGGATCGAGAACCCGGACCAATCCTCCAGCTCCTTTCTCAGGCTGGAGTAATCGAACCAATTGTTGTCGGGCCAGGGGTGGCTTTCCAAATCCTCCATGGTTGAGGCCTCTGCCAGTGGGGCGGGCCCCATCTCCCAGCCCCAGCCGGCGGCTGACTTGTTTTCAAACTCAGGGATTCTCCAAAAGCTCGCGATCCCTCCCGCCCAGCTCCTCGGGAAAAACTCGCTTGCCGGCCCGATGTATTTCGGGGCTGTGCCCGTGCGGGTGTCAATGCCGCGCATGTCGTAAAGATCAATGTGCAGCGCGTTGAGCAGCTCCTTGTCGGAATCGACATTCAGCGCCGCTTTCAATTTTGAAACGACCCATTTCGTGGCGTTGATGTGCGCCGGGACTTTGTCGGGTTCCATATGGGCGACCGTCTTGGCGATCCGTTGTTTTGATGTCATCATTTTATGGGGTTCTAAATTCCGGGGCTTTTCCTTCACTTTCCATCCGCCGTGACTCCTCTCATGGGATTTGTGGAGGCTAGCAATGCGCTCCTTTTCCCGTCAAACGCCGATCAACAGGTTCCTTTCAGGAACCTCTAAGACACGCACTCGGGGCAGACGCATGATCGGATGCCCCAACGGAGCAATGGAGTGAGGGCATCCTTCCCGTTTGATTTCCGCACGGGAATTGCTGATTGCCTCCGCCTTGGGATTGGATTAATTACCCTGCAACGGTAATCGGCGGGAGTGCGATATGGAAACGAAAGACGGTATTTGCTGTCAGCCCAACCACACATGGACGGACGTTGACCGGGCGGATCCTCCGAAACGCCCGGCTGCTGAGCGTGTTGCGGACTTTCTCGAGGTTTACGCGCTCTTTGATGAAAAGACAGCGAGCGAGCAAGCGAGCCGCTGCATTCAATGTCCCGAGCCTTCCTGTGTTGTGGGCTGCCCCTTGCACAACCGGATTCCCGAATGGCTCGCCGCCACCTCGGAAGGGCGGTTCCTTGAGGCGGCGATGCTGTCGCGTTCCACCAGCAACATGCCCGAGATCTGTTCCAGGGTGTGTCCGCAGGAACGTTTGTGCGAAGGATCGTGCATTCTCAGCGACAAGGCCGAACCGGTGACGATTGGCGCGATCGAACGGTTCATCAACGAATACGCGTTTCGGGTTGGCCCGGATGTGCTGAAGGCCGAGCCCAACGGCCTCCGGGTGGCGGTGATCGGCTCGGGGCCGGGCGGGCTGGCGGCGGCCGACCAGTTGGCGGGGCTCGGTTACGCGGTGACCGTGTTGGAATCCCAGATCCTGCCCGGCGGCCTGCTGGTTAACGGGATTCCCGCGTTCAAACTGGAAAAATCCATCGTGGCCCGACGCATCGAGGTTCTGAGGCGCAAGGGGGTGGAGTTCCGGCTTGGGGTTGCGCTGGGCAGGGACATCTCGCTGGGGGATTTGTTGAGGGATCATGCGGCTGTGTTCCTCGGTCTCGGTGCCCAGCAGGCCAAGCCGCTCAACCTCCCCGGCGAGAACCTTTCCGGGGTGCTGCAGGCCCTGCCGTTCCTCATCCAGAAAAACGTGGATTCCGGGGTGCTCGATATCCCGCCGATCAACGTGGCGGGAAAACGGGTGGCCGTGCTGGGTGGCGGTGACACGGCGATGGATTGCCTGCGCACCGCATTGCGCTGCGGCGCCGCCTCCGCAATCTGCCTGTATCGCCGCGACCTGGACAACATGCCCGGCAGCCGCAAGGAATACGTGAACGCGCTCGAAGAGGGAGCGGAGTTCCGCTTTCTCACCAACCCGACGGCGATCGAAGCAAACGAGTCGGGGGAGGTGGCCTGCGTGCGGTGTGTGCGCATGGAGCTTGGCGAGCCGGACTCCAGCGGACGCCGCAAGCCGCGGGCCGTGGCAAACTCCGAATCCGTGGTGGAAGCGGACTGCGTGATCGGCGCTTACGGTTTTGATCCCGTGCCGTTTCCGCCGGACAGCGACCTTGCCAGGGTCAATACCAACGATTGGGGCGGAATCGTGGTGGATGACAACCAGATGACCAGCGTCGCCGGAGTCTTCGCCGGCGGCGACTCGGTGCGAGGACCGTCGCTGGTCGTCCATGCCGTCCGCGACGCCCGCAAGGCCGCGCTCGGCATCCACCGCTATCTGGGCTTACCGGCTTGAAACTTGCGGGTTTCTACCAACCCCCGCCGCCCCCGCCTCCTCCTCCGCCTCCCGAGGAGCCGCCTCCCCCGCTGCCGGAACTGGAACCGGGAGCCGTGGAAGCGGACGAGATGGCGCTGCTGAACGAGCTTGGGAAATTCGATGCGGCTGCCAAGGGCAGGACGCGGCCGGTCGTGCCGGCGCTGGAATTTGGATCGTGCGATGCGGTGGCGAGAATGTCGGCGAACTGTTCCGACCAGGCTTGCTCGACACCGAGAGCCAATGCGTAGGGAAGGAATTTCTCAAAGAGCTCGGGGGTCCGCTCCGGAGGATTTTCCAGGCCGAGGCGATCGGCCTCGGCGACGGAGAGGTATTTTTTAAATCCGAGAATCCGGTCCCGGAGTTTTTGCCCTTCGGGAGTCGGGCGCTTGAGGAGGTGTTGAAAAACCACGCAGAGCGCGATGCCTGCCACATAGAGTCCGCAGACCCAGGGCGAGGCCAAAAAGAGAAGCGTCGAAATGCCGATGATCCATCCCGCAAAAAACGGGAGGGAAAAAAGCGTGAGCGGGATCGCCGCCAGTTTGTTCGGGGAATGCCATGCCTTGAAAACCGACAGGGAAAGCGCAGCGCAACCGATGGACCAGATGGTCAGCCAGACCATCATGAAGAGCGCTCCCGCCCTGCTGCGGGCATCGAGGAGGGAGATGCCGAGGGGGAGGAGAGTGGCGAGAAGGCCGGCCACCCAGACAGCGGTGTTGCGGGCGAAGAAGGGACCGGCTTGAACGGCGAGATCCTTGGCGAGAACACTCCGCGCGGCTGTGAACGTGGAATGGTTCGCCTGCGTCAGGGGGAGAGAGGAACCGCCTGCGAACAGCGCTTCAAGCAGCCGGCTTCCCGCGGCATCGAGACCGGAGCCATTTCCCTTGGTCAGCGTATAGACCCCTTTGGAGGATTCCTTGATGGTGAGGGCGCGGTGCATGGCGAGATGCAGGATGGCTGCGGAGAGGCTTGTATTGTCGCATGTGCCAAGCCCGTTGAGGTACCGGACTGCCTGCGGCGTGAAGCCTTCCGGCGGGGCAAAAAGCGGAATGATGACGCCTCGTTCGGGATCCCTGCCCACAAGGCTCCAACTCGCCAGAAAATATCCAAAGACGGCGAGAAGTCCGATTGCTCCGGCGACAAGCCCGCGGTTTGATGCGGCGGCTGAGAGGATCTTGTCGGTTTGCGACGGCGCTTTGACAAACCCCTTCGGCCATGTGACCACGATCGTGAGGCCTTCCCCGGGACGCAGCGGTTTTGTTGTCCCGATGGAGACATCGCAGCCCGGCTTGCCCGTGATCTCAAAGGCGGACCCTTTGCCGCCCTTCGGGCCTGTGTAGGCCTCGATGGAGCGGGGAGTGGCTCCCGGCGGAAGGTTCACGCAGGCGTCGGCGCTGAGAATCGGAAATGACCATCCGTTGCCGGTGACATTCCAGTAGAGCTCGTCGAAGCCTTTGAAGAACCCGAGTTGCCGGCCCGTCCGGTATTTGATCGTGTAGGTCGTCTCCTGGTGCGGCAAAAAAACATTCCCGCTGCCAAGGTAGATCCGGAGGCCATTCGGCTTTTTTTCGGTGCGCCAGGGTTCCGGCTTCCCGTCACGACTGGCTTCCAGGAGCTCAAAGGGAACGCTGGACTGGAGGCCGAATGATCCGGAATACCCCGTCGGAAAATCGCGGTAGATCCCCCGCTTGATCTGGTTGCCCTCCGGCATCACCCGGATGGTTTCCGTGACGAGGAGATCCGAATCCGGCAGGACTTCGATCCGGCTCGAGAAGCTCCGGATTTCCTCGACGGCCATGGCCGGGAGAAGGCAGGCGGCGAGAAGGACGGCGGCAAGGCTCTTCACAGCTTGATCTCCGGGTTGGATCGTTCGAGGGCGGATTCCACTTCAAAGAATTCGCCCGCATGGAACCCGAAGATGCTGGCGATGAGGTTCGAGGGAAACGACTCGGCCAGATTCCGATAATCGCGGACCGAACCGTTGTAATACCGGCGCGCGTATTGCAGATCGTCCTCGATGGTGACCAACTGCCCCATGAGATTCCGGAAATTTTCGGCGGCTTTGAGCTCGGGATAGGCCTCGGCGACGGCGAGGAGTCCGCGGATTTCGCGCGCGACCTCCGACGGCTGGCGCCCGGCTGCGGTGCCGCGCAATGTCTGCGCCTCGTGCTTTTGGTAGGCGGAGACGCATTCGACAAGCGGCGGGACAAGGTCCGAGCGTTTTTTGAGCTGCACATCGACACCGCTCCATGCCTCGGCCTGTTGATTCCGGGCCTGAACCAAACGGTTGTAGGCCCAGGCGGCTCCCCCGAGAATCAGCAGAACGGAAAGCAGGACAATCAGGATCATCGTTGTTCTCCCGGCAGGGTGATCTCGAAGACGGTGGCTCCGCCTTTGCCTGTGCCTTCGCGCGGCTCGATGCCGAGCTCCTGGTAGGCTTGTTCGAGCGCTTTCGGATCGAGCCGGAGCTCCGGGTAGAGATGCTTGAGCCGCTGCTTCACCCAGCGCTTGGCGATCTTCCGGTCGAGCGGATGCAGGGCCGGTTCGCCCAGGAGCTTGTCGCGGAGGAATTCGAAGATGGTCATCGGAACAAGGCCGCAAGCCGCGCGGCGAGGAAGAGCAGGTTGATAATAATCCATGCGGCGGCGCATGCATTCCACCGGCGCAGGCGCAGGCGGGAATCCGCCGGATACACGAACGCCAGCGCAAATCCGGCCGCCGCCAGCACGCCGAGCGAGAAGACGGCGCGTCCGGCGGCAGGCCCGTCGCTCCAGGGGTTCCAGAGCCACCAGATCCGGTCGGCTGCAAAAAATCCCATCCCATTGGCCAAGGCCAGCAGAAATGCCGCCGCGGTGCCCGCTGCGAGCCCCGGCTTCCCCGCTCCTGGAAAAGCTGCGGCTGCGACCTGTCCGCTGACCGTGAGGAGGCAGAATCCGAGCAGCGGGAGAGCCAGCGGAAGCGTTCCGCCCAGCCGCAGTCCCGAGTGCTCGGTGAACCGCATCGGCCCGACCGGCCAGCCGGTCATGGTGCCCAGAGCAAGAAGGACTCCCAGGGAAACGACCACAATTCCGGCGGACATCCTGGCCGCCGGCAGACCGGCCCAGCCCACAAGGTCCACATAAACCGCCACAAAAAAAATCAGGATCCATGCCGCGTCCCACCACGGCCACGTTGTGGCAGGCAGGAACGGCAGAGCCAGCCCGGATGCCGTGCATGCGAAAAAAAGGCTCCACAAAACTTTCGTCATGGATTCGTCTCCCCCGTGGCATCGGCGTTCTGCCGATGTTCTCCCGCCTCCCTCGACCGGGCCGCACGCCGCCGCTCGCGGAATTGCAGCAATGACAGCGTCCCCACATAGGAGATCAGGGCGGCCGGGGCCGAAATCACAATGGAACCGACCAGCATCGGCAGACCGACGTCGAGGAAGGTCGTCCACTTCATGACATCGACGAGGTGAAAATGGTGCAGGCTCATCGCGGGGGGCATTTCGTGGAAGCGGCTCAGAATGGCGGCCCCCATGTCGTATTCGATTTTCAGCAGAACCGGCCAGAAAGGAGTGCAAACATCGTGCAGCGAAACGGCGATGACCGCCGCAATCTTGCTGCATCGTAGCAGGTAGGCCAGCGCGAGGCAGAGGAGGGTCTTCAAACCGAAAAGCGGGGTGAACCCGATGAACATCCCGATGGCAACGCCTCCGGAAATCGCGTGCGGCGAATCACGCAGCTCCAACAACTTTCGACCGAGCTCCGTAAAATATGAGAGAAGCCTCTTCATCCCTCCTTAGTGAGGACAATCCCGGCCGAGCACGCAAGCCTTTATGCGCCTGCGGCGCGAATGCGAAATGGGGAATGAGAAATGAACCCGGCACGGGCAAGCCTTCTGGCATTTCGCATTCCACATTTCGCATTGTCCCCAAGAAAGGCATTCCGTTCGCTTCCGGGGTGTGCGACAAATCTCCCATGCAACATGTCCTGGGATTTCTTTTTTGTGTCGCGGTGGTTTTTTGCGGACTGGCGGCAGCCGCAGTCTTCACGAGGCTGGCGTTTGCGGTGACCGAGAACATCGCCCGGGCCCCTTGGCTGGATTTTTTTGTCAGCCTGTTCACCTGGGTTCCGTGGGCGGCCGGCGGATGGCTTGGCGGTTGGGGTGGGGTGGGCGCGGCGATTGTGGCGCAACTGGGGTTTCTCCATGCTTTCTGCCTTGTCCACCGGGCGATCCGGGGCAGGAAAGGCCGCACGCTCACCGACGCTCAGGCAAAAGTTCTGGGGCCCGTGCGCAACCAGCTTTGCCTGATGGTTCAGACCCCCGCCGTGCTCGTCTTCGTGCAGGTGCGGCTCGCGACGATTCTGCTCTATCCGCCTGTCGCGTGGCTCGGAAAGTTGCCGCGATACAAAGCCTCCGAGTGGGTCAATCTCTCGCGTCACAAATACGACGGCCTCATCGGATACGATCTTTTGTGGTGCTGGTATTGCGACTGGATGACCGGAATCTGGGCGCTCGGCAGCGAGATGCTCCGCAATATTGAATCGTTCTGGTGCCCGATCCGGTTCCGCAGCGACATCAAAAACCGGAATATTTCCGTGGATTTTCCGGATGTCGAATTGTGGGCTCCCGCGGACGGAACGATGGAGGATGCCGTCCGCTCCTTCGAGGTCCGATACGACAGAGTCCGTCCGAACAGTTGGTGGGGTCACCCGGACCGTGGCGCGCGTCCCCCGAAGCCGTGATTTTCAAGAGGACAGAGCCGTCGCGGGATTACCGGGCACTCAGGCTGGTCAGCGAGGAAGGATGCTGGGAGCTTGGACTGAGCCCATATCAGGGCGGCCTCCGGCTTCGCATGGGCCCGGCCGGACGTCCGCCCAAGGTGATGGATTTTTGCCTCGGCCACGATGCGCGGATTTACGCCCCGGTGCTGCTCGCGGTGGCTTGCCGCTTGAAAGACATTCCGGAATCGGCGTCCGCAAAAGAGATTGACGCCGCATTCCCCTGGGCCGGAACCCGCCCGGATCCCGCCATCCATTTCCCTCTGTTGATCGGCGGCGGAGAGCCCTTTACCCAGCCGTCAAACCGCAATCAGAAGTCCTGAGCCGCTCCCGGCAGCTCGAAGTCCTCAACGACTGCGAGCGAATCAATCCCTGCCATGGTGTCGAACATGAGATTAAACTCCGTGTTATCAGCCAGAACCGGGGAGGGGGCAGGTTCCAAACTGAGGAAAAATCCCGCCGTGAGGACCGCCAAGGCTGCGGCAGCCAGCCAACGGAGCAGAAAGGCCGGCAGCGACGGCTGTGCGGGATTCTGCCGGATTTCCCGCAGGATACGCCTCGAAAAATACGGAGACACGGAAACCGGCCGGGCGCGCCCGAGCAGGTTCCAGACTGTGTCGTTCTCGAAATCCTCTTTCATCTCACGGGATTCAACACCCGCCGCGCGAAAAAGTCGCGGAAGAACTTACAGCAGGAAAAACGCATGAATAACCGCTCGGTAATGAGGTGCTGCCCAGGGGCAAAGGGCATCCCGCCCGTTTGGAGACGGACTTCCGAACAGGCCTTGCGCCATTCACGTGCCCCCTGCTTCAGCGAAACCCAGCGGGAGTTTCCCAATATTTTCAGGCGTTTGCCCTGGAACACACAACTCCCCGCACCGGATCCAGAAGGACCCGCATTTATTCTGGCTTGCAAATATGCAGAAGGAATGCATTTTTACATAAAACATGATCCCGCGTCTTCTTTCCAAAGCGCTGAAAACCCAATCCCGTGAATTTCCGGTGGTGACGCTCACGGGGCCGCGTCAGTCCGGGAAAACGACGCTGGTTCGCACGGTTTTTCCGAAGCATGCCTATTGCACGCTGGAAGAGTTGGATGTAAGGCAGGCGACCAAAGAAGATCCACGGGGATTTTTGAAATCTTTTCCCGGGCCGGTCATATTGGATGAGGTCCAGCACGCGCCGGGGTTGCTTTCCTACATTCAAAGCGAGGTGGACGGGGGGAGCGATCCCGGACAGTATATTTTGACGGGCTCGCAGCATCTGGCGCTGATGGAGGGAGTGAGCCAGACGCTGGCGGGCAGGACGGCGGTGCTGCATCTGCTGCCGTGTTCGCTGCAGGAGACCGGAGTGACGGGGACGTTGGATGAAACGATGTTCCGCGGCGGCTTTCCGGCGGTGGTTGCCGGGGGTCGGGATGCGACGTCGTGGCAGAACGCCTATATCCAGACTTACATCGACCGCGACGTGCGAACGGTGCGAGTGATCGGGGATTTCGCCGGTTTCCAGCGGTTTGTCCAATTGTGTGCCAGCCGGGTGGGGACGCTTCTGAACCTGGCCTCCATGGCAGCGGATTGCGGGGTGGCGCTCAATACCGCAAAGGCGTGGATTTCCGTCCTGGAGGCGGGGTTTGTCGTGACGCTTTTGCGCCCGTATCACCGCAACTTCGGCAAGCGGCTCACCAAGCACCCGAAACTGTATTTCACCGACACGGGCACCGTCTGCGCGCTCGTTGGAATCCGCGAGCCGGGCCACCTCGCGAACCATCCGCTCCGGGGACCGATTTTCGAAAATTTTGTTGTCGGCGAGTATCTCAAGGCCATGACCAACCGGGCCCGCCGCCCGAGCCTGTTTTTCTGGCGCGACCATACGGGAAACGAGGTGGATCTCCTCGCCGGTGACGACACGAACCTCACGGGTGTCGAAATCAAATCCGGCGCAACGGTCGCCTCCGACTGGGCGCGTGGGCTGGCCTTCTTTCAAAAGGTCTCCGGCACCGCGCTCGCCCATGCCGAAATCCTCCACGGTGGCGGCAATTCCCTCCCCTGCGGCATCGCCCGTGCCGTCCCCTGGACCCGGCTTGCGGAAAGGAAATTTTTCGCCAACCTCTGATCGGGCGCCACGTCGGGCCGTCGGTAAGTCGCTCAAAATGTCAAAGAGCAAGGACCGGTAACTTTAGCTTTAGCGACCCTTTTAGCCGGCATTCGCCTGGTCTTTGCCCGGTGAGTCGCCGAAACCAGACGGCAAAATGAGCATCGGAGAGAAAGCCGAGTAGGCAGCTGATTTCTTTTACTGGCATAAGGGAAGTTTCAAGGCAGTTTTTCGCGAATTCCAGTCGCCGCTTATCCCAGTATTTGCGAGGACTTAATCCAAATTCATTTAAAAATAGACGGTTGAGGTGAACCTCGCTCAAGCCGGTTTCGGCCAGGAGCGGCTGGCGAGGAAAACCTTGGTCGAGCGGTGTTGCGTTCAGGCAACGTGCGGCACGCAACGGACGATCATCGCCCGAACGCAACCGGGTGAATTCGGCGTTGTTGCGCAAATGGATATCAATCCAGATCTCAAGCCAGGTCAAAAACAACGCTTGGAAACGCAAAAAGATGAGACCGTCGGTGGGTTGCCGGGTTTGAAACGCATAATGGGTGCCTTTAATGAAATAACGCGACACCGCGCGTTCCATATGAACGGCGCGTTGAAGCAGTTTGGGGTAATCGGCTCCGTTGAAGAGAAGTCCCTCACGACACCGGATCACGTTCTCACCGGAGGGCCACTCGAAATGAAAGTGGATCGAAAGAACATGGGCGTCCGCGGAAAATAGATGATGACTCTCTCCTTCGGGCAGGAAAAGCCACATCCCCGGTTTCAGATGATGTGTCGTGGAAGCGGCGGTCACAGTTGCGCGCCCCTGCCGCAAATACCAAACCCAGTTGCCGGATGTGCGGTTGTTCATCTGCTTTCGCGATCCGGGCTGCACGGAATGGTCATAGATCCATTGGAGCTCGGTTCGCAGGCAAGCCCATTCGTGCAGAGGAAGTTGAGGAAACCCGGTCATAAGCATCGTAAAACAATGATAGGAATATACAGTAAAAGATAAAGCCATCAAGCCGAATGCGGTGGCGAAATCCGATCCGTTACGGCAAATTAGCGGCAGAGATGGCATTGAGACACACCTTGCCTGTTCACTAATCAAATCATCCATGAACCGATCGCTCCATTTTGCTTTTATTGCGGCACTCCTAAGTGGTGCAGTGCCGTTACGCGCCCAACTCGCACCGGCTTTCGAGAACCTCACTCTCATTGACGAGATCGACATTGCAAAACAACCGTACGACCCTGGTCTGTTTCGCGAATATCCCGAAGGCATCAGCCAAACTGCCCCGGTTTTGAGTGGCACAGTGCGCCTGCTACCAAATGACAAACCCGGAGTGAAGTATTTTGGGTGTTTGCTCGGGAAAGGAAAAGACTTGAAGGCGGGAGAAGGTTATGTGCTCGAAGTGGTCTATCCCGAGGATGCACCCCGCTCGATGTTCGTGATGAATATGGGTTGCGAAACGACCCGCGGCTTCCACACGGGGCGGACCACGGGCGACGTGTTGAAGCCAAAGTATGTGAACAGCATCCCGGAGTCTCTTGAGTTTCCCCTCTCCAAGCGCTTTGAAACATGGCAGGAACTCTTTTTTCTCCATGATCGTTTTCCCAGTCTTTGTCGTCCGCGTGGCCTGGTTGGCGAGCGCACCAGCACCCCTGAGACCGGATTCTGGGTGTATATCGGTCAATTCGCGCCGGAGCAGGATCCCCTTTCCAAAGGGGCAGCGGTTTCAAAGATTCGCCTCTACAAAGCCCCTGCGCTGGAGAGCTACAGCGTCAAACTCAATCTGCCACCTGCCGGACTTCCTCAACGGCATATCACTTTCCGCGAAGAGATGGCGGACGACGTTTTCTTCGGCGGCCCAAAAGGAGGAAAAGCAGGCGTGCAATCGGCGGACTGGTATGAATACAAGGCCCGCTTGATGAAATTCCTCGGAATGAATACTTTCTCCAAGGATCTGCTCGAGTTTGGATACAACCAAGGATGGGATTCTGCAAAGTATGGCGGGAACGATTGGGTATTTCAAAGCCAGGAGCCAAAGCTCTGGAACCAGCTCATTGACGTCGTCGCCAAATATGGCATTAATTTACTGCCTTATTACGAATACTCCGGCAGCAGAGGCAGAAATGGCCTTGGAAAACAGCAGAGGGCCGTTCCTTTATCGGGCACGAATTACACCCACGTCAAAGCGACGGAGCCTGCCCGGGCGGATCTTACGGATCCTGAGACCTTTGAAGATTTCCGGAAAATGCTGGAGATCACCATGGTGAATGTCAAAGACAAGGCGCATTTCGTTGGTGCATGGCTCCGTCCGCGCCCGTCACAACTCCCAATCAGCTTCTCTGACAACGCGCTTGCCCTGTTCGTTGCTGACACGAAGAAAAGCACGCCAATTATACGCGATCAGCTTGCGACGAACAAGATCCTGTATGATGAGTATATCGCTTGGTGGCATGAAAAACGGAAGGAATTCCTGAATAAAGTCCGTGATTATATCCGGCAAAATGTCAACAAGGATGCCATTATTCTTTACACTGCCGACACGACCGAAACAGGCTGGTGCTGCCCCGGCGAGGGGAATGGTGGTCTCGTGGCAGAGGATCCCAAGGCTTGGAAAGGCACGGGAATAGAAGCGGTTTCTCTGGAGCAGGCGATGCGGGATCGCCGCCAGTTCAAGGCAATGACCCTTCCGATGGATACGTGGTCACACTGGGAATGGCAGCATGCCGCACCCCAGCAAGATCCTGAGAATTATCATGACAATGACGGTGTGCTTCCCACATTCAGCTTCAATCGCGCCTACACCGTGGCGGATGCCGCAGCTATGAAATTATATGAGACTCCTTCGGGGTTGGCGATGGTTCGCCATTATTGTCTTAATGAAAACATGTTTCGCGAAGAGACCGCTGGAGGAGAAAAGCCGAACGATTTGCTCGGCTATTTCGTGGCGGATATGGAATATGCGGGGCCGTATTCTATGTTTGCGGAGGCGCGAGCCGTGGCTAATGGGGATCCTAGAATACTTGGCTATTTGTCAGGCAACAGTTTCAACCGTGGATTCCCCCAGTATGCCCGCAACTTCAATGCAGCGTTCCTTTCTTTACCAGGCATCCCTAGTGTCCGGCTGGAAGACGCAAGTTCAGACGCCGAAGTGGTGGTGCGTAAGATTGATGCTGGCGAACACGGCACCTATCTGGGGGTTATCAACACCGGCTACCAGCCCAAGAAAAAAGTGACAATCAAGCTGCCTGTCTCGGGCAATGTCATCAACGCGGCCACCAATCAGGAACTTGCTGCATCCGGTTCGAAACTTACGCTGGATCTGTATCCGTTCCAACTTGTGTCGCTGCGGATCCTGAAACAGTGAGGTCGCTGATGCATTCAATGCAGCCGAGCACATTGTCTTTGCTTGCGTGTGGATTGGTTTCTTTTCCTTTGTCGAAGGGGTCTGTCCTGAATGGCACTAACTTAACGGTTCGAAAGGGCCAAAGGGGTCGCTAAAGGCTGCTAAAGGGGTCCTTGCTCTTTGACATACCCTTGTTTCAGGAATGGGGCCAAGGCGATTGCAGCGGGCAGGAGGTTATTTGCGGCGCTCGAAAAATGCCGCGCGCGGATGCGCCAGCGGATTCCAGACAAGCCTGGGTCCCCGGCAATTCCAGTCCGGGCTCACCACACGACGCGAACCAGACCGCTTGCGGAAATGTTCCTGTCGCGAGTCAGTAGCGGCAGTTCGTGGTGCCGCGCCGAGGCAACGATGATCCGGTCGAACGGGTCGCTGTGCGGAAGCTCCAAATCCATAGCCAGAGCGGCAATTTCTGAGGCGATCATCACTGGCGGGTAATTCCGCTGGATTCCGCGCAGGTATTCCCCGGCAGAAACCGACAGCCGGATCCGGCCCTTTTTCGCCAGCATCGCGATCTCCACCAAAGTGATGTCCGAAATCACCGCCTCGCCGGTCTTGAGGGTTCGCAGCAGCTCCGCGGCCGATGTGCCCAGACGCGCGTCTCCCTCCGCCGCCCAGAGCACCGCATGGGTGTCCAGCAACGCTCTCACAAATCGGAGTCCCAGCTCCCCGCGTCGCTCGTCGGCCCGTCGATGTCGTCGTCCGCCCCGGCCAGAAGTCCCCTCATGCACCCGATCAGCGACCCGGTGGCCGGCGCATCCAACGAGAGCCTCAAATTCCCCTCGCGGGACTTGATAATGACCGTCTCACCGGATAGCGCCGCACGCCTCACGCGCGGAAATTCCCGAAGCAATTCCGTGACCGTCGTTTCCATAAACGAATACATGACTGATATTTCGTCAGATGTCAATGCGTTTGTGGCACAGCAATTTTCATCACTGTTGGATCTTCCGATCCGATTCCATTCGTTGCCCATGTGGGCAGATGTGCGCTGAGATATAAAATCCCGAAACGGTTTTCTCCGTGTGCTCCGGTGCGCCAGCACCGTGTGAGGAATAGCCGGTCCGATATAATCCGAGCCGTGCGGAAGAACTTACAACTCCTGGGCCTCGAGGAAGCCTTCGAGCTGCCGGATGCGGGTCGGATGGCGCATTTTTCTCAAGGCTTTTGCCTCGATCTGACGGATGCGTTCGCGGGTGACCTTGAACTGGCGTCCGACCTCTTCGAGCGTGCGGCTGTAGCCGTCCACCAGGCCGAACCTTTGCTCCAGCACCTGGCGTTCGCGTTCGGTGAGTGTCTCGAGAACATCCTTGATTTTGTCCTTGAGCAGCACGATGGCCGCCATATCGGACGGATTCTCGGCCCCTTTGTCCTCGATAAAATCCCCGAAGCTGGTGTCGTCGCTGTCCCCGACCGGGGCTTGGAGCGAGATCGGCTGCTGGGCCATCTTCAGGACCGCGCGGACCCGCTCGACCGGAAGCTGGATCTCGTCGGAAATTTCCTCCGGGCTCGGCTCGCGGCCGTATTCCTGGACCAGTTGCTTTTGGACCCGGATGAGCTTGTTGATCGTCTCGATCATGTGAACCGGGATGCGGATCGTGCGGGCCTGGTCGGCGATCGAGCGTGTGATCGCCTGCCGGATCCACCAGGTGGCGTAGGTCGAGAATTTGTAGCCGCGGCGGTATTCAAATTTTTCGACGGCCTTCATGAGCCCCATGTTGCCTTCCTGAATGAGGTCCAGGAACGAGAGCCCGCGGTTCGTGTATTTTTTGGCGATCGAGATGACGAGGCGGAGGTTGGCCTCGACCATTTCGGTTTTCGCCTTGAGCGCCTTGCGATGCCACTGCTTGAGCTCATGGTGTTGTGACACGAGATCCTCGGGAGTCAGCCAGAACCGTTTCTGCATGTCCTTGATCTCCCGGGCGAAATGCGTGCGTTGCTTGGAATCCGGAGATTTCGAGCGCTTCCGGTACTCATGCTGCAGGTTCAGCGAAGCCCGGAGGTTCTCGTCCGCCAGCAGCACGAAATCTTCGATCACCTTCTGCTTATAAAAGAATTTCGGGTAGAGGTTTCGGAGGCTCAGGAGCGTGCGCTCGAAGGCCTTGCGATTCGCCGGGCTGGGAGAAGCGACCGTGAGCTTTTCGCTGTAGATGCGTGAAACCGAATCCGTCTGCCGCTTCAGCTGCTGGCAGAGGCGGGGCAGTGCCTTCATGTAGCGCTCCCGGCTTTCGATTTTTTTGTCGAGGATCACCCGGTCGAACCGCTCGCGCTGGTCGATCAGTTTCTGCGCGAGGTCGAGATGGGCGCGGGCGATGAAGCCGAACCGGTAGAGCGTCTCCTGCACCTTGAGTTCGGCGTCCTCGATGCGCTTGGAAATTTCAACCTCCTGCTCGCGGGTCAGCAGCGGGACCTGGCCCATCTGCTTGAGATACATGCGGACCGGGTCATCGAGGATGTCGAGCTTGGTGTCGGGCTTCTCCTCTTTTTCCTCTTCTTCCTCGTCGGCCTTGCGGACTTCTTTCACCCGGTCCACGTCGGAGGCTTCGATGATCTCGATTTCAACGGCATTGAGCTGGCTGATGATCGAGTCAATGTGATCGGCCTCGGTGATCCCTTCGGGCAGATGCTCGTTCAGGTCGTCGAACGTCACATAGCCCTGTTCCTTGGCGAGCTTGATGAGTTCGCGGACTTTTTCCTGGATGGCTTTCTGAAGGTCCTGCGGGGTCGCGAGGGCGGCGGGAAAAAGGAGGCTCGGAGACTTGGCCGTCGCATTCGGCTTCTTGGCCGCATGAGGCTTTGCAGCGGCCTTGGGAGCAGGTTTTGCGGCCGCCTTTTTTACGGGAGCGGCAGGCTTGGGCTTGTGGGCGGGCTTGCCGGGCGAAGACGACTTGTGTGCGGTCGGCTTGGCGACGGGCTTGGGCGTGAGCTTTGACTTTGGTGCAGGCTTCAACTTGGCCGTGATCTTCGACTTTGGTGCAGGCTTCGACTTGGGCGTGAGCTTTGACTTTGGTGCAGGCTTCGGCTTGGGCGTGAGCTTCGGCTTCGGCTTGGGCGTGAGCTTCGGCTTCGGCTCAGCTTTTCGGGCCGGTTTTTTCACTGAGGCGGGTTTTGCCAATGAAGCTTGGCTTTTCGACGGTTTGAGTGTGGTTTTCAAGCTGCGTGCCGGTGGTTCCTCTCACTGAGAGGGCCGAAAACCATCGGCTACCTGGATTTTTAGGTCAAGGATTAGTTTTTGAATTCTCACCCGCTCGTCTGTGGCAAGTCCGGGCTGGCCGAGGCGGCTTTTCAATCCCTCGATTTTTTGGAGGAGTTTTTGCGCGACAATCCCGGCCCAGGTTTCTTGGGCTTTGACGAGAGGATCTGCTATCGGGCGGGACAGGCTGAGGGCGGAGAGAGTGCGTTCCCCGGCTCCTCCGATCGCGCTCAGGACGCGTGTGACCGCAGCGGGATCTTCATCCTCAAATTCCGCGAGGGCAATTTGGTCGAGGAGCCCTCCGTTGTCATCGAACGCCCCGGCAGAGCCTTGTTCCCGGATCCACTCCCGGACGCTTTTGCTCCCCAGCGCGAGGCGGCAGAGCATGGCGACTCCCGGAGGAAGCGAAAGCGTTTCAATTTCGGGAGAGGTGTCGCCGGCGGATTCCGTGTTGCCCGGCGGCTTCATCGCTGCGCGGATTGCCTGCTGGGGGAGGGCAAGGCGGGAGGCAAGACGTCCGAGGAGCGACTCGCGCAGGGCGGCATCCTGGATCAGGGCGAGAGGCGGCCCCAAGCGGCGGACGAGGCGCGATTTGCCGTCCGGGTTGGCCAGATTCCCTGCGGCTTCGGCCCGGTCGGTGGCATGGGCGAAAAAGTCTTTGGCGCTGGCGACGGCTTCCAGAAATGCGTCGGCACCTTTGTTGCGGATGAGGGAGTCGGGATCCTCGCCGGGGGGGAGCTCGACGATGCGCACGGAAAGCCCCTGCCCGAGCAGCGCCGGAAGCGAGCGCTCGACGGCCTGCTGCCCGGCGTTGTCGGAGTCGAAGCAGAGCAGGACCGTCTCGACGAACCGGCGCAGGAGCCGGGCCTGATCACCGGTGAACGCCGTGCCTTGGGGTGCTATGACATGCCGCACGCCGGCTTCGTAGGCTGAGATCAGGTCGAGCTGGCCTTCGCACACGATCGCCGCATTCTTCCCGATGAGGTCGCGCTTCGTCTTGTCGAGCCCGTAAAGGATCTTCCCTTTCGTGAAGAGTAGGGTCTCGGGCGAGTTGACATACTTGGCGGTCTTGGCATCCGGGTCGAGCACCCGTCCGCTGAAGGCCACCACCTCGCCATAGTCGTTGCGGATCGGGAACATCACCCGCCCGCGAAACCGGCTGTAGAGGCTGTCGCTCTTCTCGTCTTTCGCGGAGGCCAGGCCGCTTTGCGAGATTTCCTCGCGGCTGAACTTCTTTTCTTTCAGGAAGTCGAGGAGGGCATCCCACGAATCGGGGGCGTAACCGAGCTGCCACGAACGGGCGATGTCTCCTGTGATCCCCCGCGATTTGAGGTAGTTGCGCGCCGGCGCAGCGTCGGGAGATTTGAGCAGATTCCTGTGAAACCACTCCGCCGACTCCGCGTGGAGACCGAGGAGCCGCTGCCGCAGCCCCCGCTTTCTGTCGTCGTCCGCACTGCCGGCTTCCTCGATGACCGGAATCCCCGCCCTCTGGGCCAGCCGCTGCACCGCGGTCGGAAAATCCACATGCTCGTAGTCCATCACAAACCGCAGGACCCCGCCGCCCGCGCCGCAGCCGAAACAATGGAACGACTGGCGGGACGGGTTCACATGGAAGGACGGGGACTTTTCGCTGTGGAACGGGCACAGCGCACGAAACGTCGTGCCCACGCGCTTGAGCGGGAAATACGAGCCGATGACCTCGACGATGTCATTCGACTCGGCCACGCGCTGGATGGTTTCCTCTGAGATCAGCCCCATGCGCTCAAAATACCTTGCGGGTCCGGCCGGGGCGAGGGAGATTCGCAGGCATGCCGCGATTTCTTTTTCTCTGCCTTGCGTTCCTGGCTGTCCTGCCACTGGGGGCGTCCGAGTTGGAGGTCGCCAAAGGCTCGGTTGTCGTCGTTCCGGTCGAGGGGATCATCACCGAGGCCCAGTTCTTTTTTTTGAGGAGGATCCTTAAAAAGGCAGAGGCTGCGGGAGCGGCGGCCCTTGTGCTTGACATGGACACCCCGGGGGGCGCGCTCAAGGCCACCGAGCAGATCGTGCAGATGTTCATGAAGAGCCCGGTGCCGACCTACACCTACGTGAACACGAATGCGGGCAGCGCGGGCGCGCTCATCGCTCTGGGCACGAAAAAAGTCTTCATGGCGCCGGTGAGCGCAATTGGCGCGGCGGCCCCGGTGGTCAGCTCGGGCGAGGAAATCCCGGCCACCATGAACGCAAAAATCGTCTCCTACTACTCCGGATACTTCCGCAGCGTCGCCGCGCTCAACGGCTACCATCCGGAGCTGGTGGACGGGTTCATGAACCTCGACAAGGAGGTGAAGGTCGGCGGCGAAGTCATCAATCCGAAAGGCGCCCTCCTGACGCTCAGCGCGCAGGAGGCGGTGAAGGTGATTGACGGACGCCCACTCTTCGCCTCCGGGATCGCGAAAGATCTCGATGAGGTTTGCAAGCAGGCCGGGCTTGATGCGAAGGCTGTCCTGCGGGTTGACCCTTCCGGATTCGAGCGGCTTGCCCAGTGGATCACGATGCTGGCGCCGCTTTTCCTTTTGGGAGGTGCGATCGGGGCCTACATCGAGTTCAAATCGCCCGGATTCGGAGTGGCCGGCGTGCTCTCGGCCGTTTGCTTTCTCCTCTTTTTCACCGGCCACTATATCGCGGGTCTCACCGGGCTCGAAGTCGTTGCAGTCTTCGCCCTTGGGGTGATCCTGATCCTGACCGAACTGGTTTTTTTCCCGGGTGTCGTCGGCGTCGCGGTGCTCGGGGCCGCCCTCATGGCCGGTGCCCTCTTTTTTGCCATGGTGGATTTCTATCCGGCGCAGCCGTTCGAATTTTCCTTCGATCTTCTCGCCCGCCCGATGCTGAACCTCGGGATCGCGGTGGTGGCGTCGGTCTTTTGCATCGCGGTCCTTGCGCGTTTTCTCCCGGACCTGCCGATCTTCCGCCGCCTTTTCCTCTCCACGCAATCCGCCGCCGGCCCCTCCCGACCGGCTGATCCCGCCGCCGCCCCCCCGTTCGCGGCGGGCGATACCGGCATCGCTCAAACCACTTTGCGTCCGTCCGGGAAGGCCCTCTTTGGAAATACTCTTGCGGACGTGGTCACCGAGGCCCAGTTCATCGAAGCGGGCACCCCGGTCCGGATCCTCTCGGCTTCGGGCGACCGGATTGTCGTCGAGGCGAATCCGGCGATGACTCACACGGAGCACACAAGAGCACGGAGTGAAGATGGGAAAAGGGCAGGTTGAATCGGGACAGAAACAGGCATGGCTGATTTTTGCCTCTGATTTTGCATCTTGCATCCGCCGATCCCGTCACGGCATAGTGAGGATTATGGGCGATACAAATCCAAAAAACAACCAGAAGAAAAAAGCTCAACAAAGCGCGAAGAAAGCCAGCAACCAGAAGAAGCCTGCGGTTTCCTCGCAGTCTTCCGCCAAGAAGAAATAGCCCCAGGTCGGCCCTCTCTCTTCGTGTTGCGCCCGCCCGAAAAGGGTTGGCGTGGCTCCACGGGCCGGAAGCTGATCCGGGCGAGGGCGGATTTAGCCCGCATTGTTCACACTCGATTTGGCCGGAGGCCAAATTCGGGTGAACATGACGACACGGGCGCAGTTTTCTCTCTTTGAGGACCATCTCTGGCCGCATTATTGGGATTTCCGGAGTTTTTCAATCA
>Ga0247841_10000783_pt1 | contig 79170 bp, 76 predicted proteins | sample LaCruzMarch2015__2_FD_192410 | JGI IMG/M metagenome (GOLD analysis project Ga0247841, IMG submission 192410) | Freshwater microbial communities from meromictic Lake La Cruz, Castile-La Mancha, Spain - LaCruzMarch2015_18m | ecosystem: Environmental > Aquatic > Freshwater > Lake | place: Spain... | reverse complement strand
ACATTTTCCATAAATTTATTTTATTAATTTTTAACTTTTAATTAATGCTCTTCTTCAACGCTCATCATTGATAAATATGATAATATCAAAATGGCAAATATCAAAGCCTGAATTACGCCAACCATAACCTCAAGAAACATAAAGGGCAGCGGTAAGCCGAAAGCAAGCATAGCCGACATTGAAGCCAATAGAACTTCTCCGGCAAATACATTGCCGAACAACCTAAATGACAAACTGGCGATTTTGGCCAGCTCGCTGATTATTTCCATCAGGCCGACTAAAAATTTAATTGGGTTAACTAAAATAATGGCCGGGTCGTTCTTTATTTTCCTCGGAATTTCTAAAAAAGCTTTAATATTTACAAATTTATTAAAATATTTCCAAAAGCCAAGACTTATTACGCTAAAAATATGGCTGGCGACTACGCCGATTATTGCCAAAGCTAGCGTGGCATTAAGATCGGCTGTGCCTCCGCGCAAATACGGCACAAATACTTTATGCCCGCCCTCCGCCACTACTTGTCCGATTGTTCCGACTCCGGGCAATAGCCCCATTAGGTTGCAAATGATAATAAATAGAAAAAAAGAAAAAACAAAAGGAAAAAATTTAGCGGATTTTTCACGCGAACCGGTAATTGAATCAAATAAATCAAGAAAAAATTCAATTAAAGCTTCCATGGCGTTCTGCAAACCGCGAGGCACTAAGTTAACCTTATTTTTTATTTTAAAACTTATTATTAATATAATAACGACCGCGATCCAAGAGGTCAGCAAAGAATTAGTAACACTAAAACCGCCAATATGAAAAATTGGTTCGGCAAAAATTGTATTCTCATAGACAATTTCAGTTTGGGTTGTTACCGCTTGTTCTATCATTATTTTTGTTGATGTTTGGCCCGGGCTTTTCAAGGCGTTTATATTCTTTAAAGGCCTCCCTGACTAAACCGGCCAAAGAGATAATAAAAGCCGCGCCGACCGAAGCCAGAAGCAACCAAGGCTCTTTGTTATATTTTTGATCTAACCATTGCCCGAGATACGAGCCTGCAACAAGCGGAAAAACAATCCAGGCTGAAAAACGAAAAAACAGAGTTATGGTTGGCAGTAACCAGGATTTTTGATTGTTGGTAGTCTGCTTGTCCGGCTGCATATTGGCGGATAATATAAAAAATAAACAAGGGCGGCATCGTCCTTGAATTATTGCTGTTTATGCACAGCTGCCCACTTCTTTTATACCGCAAAAAACAAAAACAGTCAACCCTGCTAAAAATTAAATATTAAAAAACTTTCTGGCATTATTTGTGCTAATTTCAGCTATTCTCTCATAGCTCAAATTTTTAATTTCCGCCATTCTCTCAGCTACTTTTTTCACTAAAACCGGCTCATTGCGCTGCCCTCTGAAAGGTTCCGGCGTCATATAGGGGCAATCAGTCTCAACCATAAATTTATCATTGGGTATACGGCGAATTAAATCATCCCATTTGGCGGAAAAAGTTATCAAACCGGTAAACGAGATATTTAGGCCTAAACCAAAATATTGCCAGGCCAATTCTTCGTCTCCGGAAAAACAATGCATTACGCCCCAGAATTTATCTTTAGGCAAACTAGCCTTATAATCTTTTTTAAAAGTTTTTAAAATTTCTAGCATATCGTCGTGCGCCTGGCGGCAATGAATGATAGCCGGCAAATTTAAATTATTCGCCAGCCTAAGCTGCTCTTTAAAAATTTCTTTTTGTTTCTGCTTAACCGCGGCCGCGTCGGCAGTAATATCAATATTGTAATAATCCAAACCGATTTCGCCCACCGCCACCACCTTTTTAAATTGAGCTAATTTTTCGTAAACATCATAGCTAAAATCTTCTCCGCGAGTTGTAAAATCATAATCATCGCCCGAAGCTTTTTGGGCATGAGTATGCATGGGGTGCAAACCAACCGCGGCATAAACGCCTTTTTCATATTTGTTAGCGTATTCTAAAGCTCGCTTAGAAGTTTTTGTTTCCGAACCAACTAAAATCATCCAGGTGTCATTAGCCAAAGAACGGCGTATCACCTCATCGGCGTCGTCTTTAAAAGCGCTAAAATTAACATGGGCGTGGGTATCTATGAGCATAGTCGTTTGTCATTCCCGCGCAGGCGGGAATCCACTTCCTTAATTTAAAAATTATTTTCTAATAATTTTAATATCATTAATATCTCTTATATCCACCAGTCTTGATGGTTTGGTTCTTTTGCATTCACCCGCGTCAATCACTAAGTCCGGCAGATATTTAAAATGTTTTTCTAAATTTTGCGCGTTAGTAAGCGGCTTTTCTCCTTTTTTATTCAAGCTGGTAGATACAATCGGAAAACCGGCCCCATTAATTATTTTGGTTAAAAAATCATTATCCGGCAACCTAATGGCTAAGCTGTTTAAACCGCCGGTCAATTCAGCCGGCAGATTGGGCCGGCGTTTTAAAATTACCGTTATTGGACTAGGCCATACTCTCTTTAAATATTCCATCTGCATTGAATTAACAAAACAATATTTTTTAAGCATCTTAAAATCACTGATTAAAACCAGCATCGCCTTCTTTCCCTTCTCCCCTTTTATTTTATTTATTTTTTTAATGGCTAAAGTATCGCGGCAATCACAGCCAAGCCCATAAACAGTATCCGTGGGATAAGCGACTACCAACCCGCGCTTTAAATAATCCACTATAAGCGCGATTTGTTCCTCGGTTATTTTATTTGGATTTATTTTTATTGTTTGCATATTGCCTTATTTGTCATTGCGGGCTTGACCCGCAATCCAGTCTTTAATTTTTCTTCACGGTCGGCTTTTGAAATTCAAAACAAGCCTCAAGGGCTTCAGACATTATAATATATTCAGCCCGTTTAATTTCAAAATTTTTCCGCCAAATTTTTGCCATAAATTTAAATCATCCCCTTCACCCTATTTAACAACCCCGGCAATAAAGGCATAATGGCCTGGGTATAGTTAACTAAAAACGGCGCAACTTTTGAGCCGTCGAGCCAGCCGGCAAAAGCAGTTTGGGAAATGTATAATAAAATCAGGCCCAAAACTAACCCGCCTTCAATAAAACCTAAGCAAGCTCCGGCTAAACGATTAATTGTTTTTAAAAAAGGAATAATAGAAATTAAGTCAAAGGTTCTGTCTAAAAGAGCAAAAATAAAACCCGCCAATCGGTTAATTAAAGTAAACAGAATAAAAAAAGTAATAATTTTTCCGGCGAATTCATGGCCAAAAAACAAATTTTTTACCCAATCAAAAACAGTTAAATAAAAAACCAGAGTAAACCACAAACCGCCGATTATGCCGATTAAAGAACCGACCGTCCTGATTAGGCCGAAAAATAGGCCATAAAAAATAAAACCGGACAAAATAATGAGCAGCACGATGTCAAAAATAATCATATGTTTATAATTAAATTCTCGGAAATAGCGGCTCGCCTTTTTTAATTTGCTTATTGCTAAATTGCTTAATAATTTTTTCAGATACTGTCGGCATAAACGGCTTTAGTAAATTAGCCACATTCAAAATATCTTGCGCTATCGGCTCTAAAATATTTTTTATAGCCGCCTTATTTTCCATTTTCCACGGCTTTTTATCGCTTAATGTTTCATCGGCAGACCGCAATTTTTGCCAAAGCAATTTCAGCGCTTCATCAAATTTAAAAGCTTGCATTTGTGTTATATATTGTTCAGCTAATTTTTTATCGCTGCCGGCTTTTAAATTTAATTCAATCTTATTGGTTTCCAGTAAATTTGAAACTCGCGCCGCTAAATTGCCCAGTCCATTGGCCAAGTCGGCATTATACTTCTCGTCAAATTTTTCGGAACCAATATCGCCGTCGTGCCCGAAAGTAGTAGCGCTCATAATCAGGTAGCGAGTGGCATCAACGCCGTATTTTTTTATTAAATCAGCTGGCGCGATTACGTTGCCCAAAGACTTACTCATTTTTTGTCCGTCAATTTGAAAATATCCATGAACAAAAATCGTTTCCGGCAACGGCAAACCCAGAGACAAAAGCATGGCCGGCCAGATAGTGGCATGCACGCGTAAAATATCCTTACTCATCAGTTGCGCGGACGCCGGCCAAAATTTTGGCGCTTTGCCGGCAGTGCCGTCCCAGCCCAGCCCGGTTAAATAATTTAAAAACGCGTCAGCCCAGACATAAACCGTATGCGATTTATCCCAAGGTACGGGTATGCCCCAGCTAACGTTTTTCCGAGAGAAAGAAACGTCGGTAAGCCCTTCTTTTTCATAAAAACTAACGATTTCATTTTTACGGTTCAAAGGCAAAATTAAGAATTCATCTTTTTTAATTTTTTCCAATAGCTCGTCCTGATATTTTGACAGTTTAAAAGTATAACATTCTTCGCTCATTTTTTCCGGCGAGATTTTATGGTCCGGACACTCGCCATTGACCAAATCCCGCTCGCTTTTATATTGCTCGCAGCCGCGGCAATACAGGCCCTCGTATTTACTTAAATAAATATCGCCTTTATCATACATAAACTGCAAAGCCTTCCCGACGGCTTTCATGTGCTTTTCATCCGTAGTGCGCAAAAAATTGTCATTGGAAATATTTAATTCTTTCCAGACTTGCTTAAAAACGGCGGAAATTTTATCCGCGTATTTTTTCGGCTCCAATTTCATTTTTTCAGCCTTTGTTTCAATCCTCGCGCCATGTTCGTCCGTACCGGTTAAGAAAAAAGTTTCATCGCCGATTAAGCGATGCCAGCGCGCTAAAACATCGGCCGCCACCGTCGTGTAAGTATGCCCGATATGCGGGATGTCATTTACATAATAAATTGGCGTGGTAATATAAAATTTTTTCATATTCACTTTCCGACAATCACTACAAACTCCCCTTTTTGATCGTCTTTATTATTTTTTATTTTTTCAATTATGCTTTCCAGACTGCCGCGATAAACGGTTTCGTGCATTTTTGAAAGTTCGCGGCAAACCACGACTGAAGTTAAATTTATCGGCTTTGGCGCCGACTCGCCCTTTTTACCCGTTTCCATATTTTCTTCGGCCGCTTTTTTTAACTCTTCCAAAAATTTTATTATCCGATGTTTTGATTCATAAACCACGGCCGGAAAATCACTGGCTATAATTTTTCTAATAAACGTCTGCCGGCCCTTTTTATGCGGCGGAAAGCCCATAAAAATAAATTTGTCCGTGGGTATGCCGGAAATGGACAAGGCCGCGGTAACGGCCGAGGGGCCGGGCACGGATTCTATTTGCACTCCGTCATCCAGTTTTTCCAAAATAGCCTGCACTAGCTTACCTCCGGGGTCGGAAATGCCGGGCGTACCCGCGTCCGAAACCAGCGCCAAATTTTTTCCGTCCTCAAGTATTACGATTATTTGTCTTACCTTATTTTCATCCGAATGCTGATGGTACGAGATAGTCGGAGTTTTAATATCATAATGCGACAACAATTTCCCGGTCACGCGCGTATCTTCGCATAAAATAAAATCAACTTCGCCTAAAATGCGAAGCGCTCTTAAACTTATGTCTTCAAGATTGCCAATCGGCGTGCCGACAATATATAGAGTGGACATAAAAAACTTTTACAAATAAGCGAGGCTTGGGTAAATTATTTTTATCGCGCATATAAAATTGTAGAGTTTTTTCCAAAAAACGCCCAAATTTTATCTAAGCAGGAAAAATAATTTACCCAGGCCTCGCTGTTTCCTGCCGCTAAAATCTGGATTCCAGCTCGTAGGCCGGAATGACAATATCTTTACATGATTTCTTCTTTCCTCTCTTTCACATATTTAGTCCAGTCTTCGGCAATATCAACAAAAACTTTAAACGGCGCTTCAATAATAAAATCTAAAATGAAAACGAAAAAATTAATGCGGGAAAACTTTTCATTAAGCCATTTGCCGACTTCAATAATCGGCACATAAAAGAAATCAATAATAAAACTAAAAATATTTTCCCGTTTTTCAACGACATACATTTCGCGCGCCACCTTTCTAATTCTTAAACTAAAAAAGCTTACTAAAGTTAAAAAGAAAAGGAAAATTATGATGCTGACAAAAGTGAAATGGATTTTATCCAAAAGATAAATCACCAGCCAAAAAGTTATAAAAAAAGTAATGGCGTAAATTACGGCGAAAGTGGCGCTAATGCCTTGCCTGCGCTTTGACGGCTGCCTTAAAATTATCGGTTCCTTACGCTCTTTTTCTACAAAAACTATTTCTTCCACGCCTCGGACGATTTTTTGAGTATTGTCTTCAGACGGGATTCTGGTGAATAATACTATTAAAAATAAAAGTAATGGCGGGAAAGTTATATTTATGGCCAAAGAATTATAATTTAAAACTTCGCCCAGCCATAAAGTAAAAGGCACCTCTAGTATAAAAGCTAAAACCATTTTGGTTAAAAATATATAAATAATGCTTCTGACCGCGGCTCGGCGCAATTTTGATTTGGCTTCATGATATCTTTTTTGAGTGAATTTTTTAACTAGCCGGGGAAAGGCCTTGGGGTCGTTCTTAAAACTTTCATAGACTCCCACCGGATTATCGCTTACAACATCATTTAAAATCGTAAAATAAACCGCATAGCGATTAATAATTTTATTTAACTCTGGCGCCAGCGGATGATTCATTTGCGCGTCAATCTCCGATTTTATAGCTTCCAAGCGATCAGCCAAATATTTTATTTCTTTATCGGTGGCTTTATCCCAGTTAGCGTTATAATATTTAAGCAGTAATAATTCCAGCATATCACTGTCAAACTTCATAAAAACCCGATGGATGCCGATATATATTTGGATTTCTCTGTCTGGCCGATAAATCGAGTCGTTCGGCAAAGCAATGTGCCCTGATAATAATTCGTAGATATTGCCAATGGCGGTTTGCATAACCGGATCAATATCTAGTCTTTCTTCAATTTCCGCCGCCGCTAAAGTAAAAATCCATTGGCCAATTTTATCCCTGGTCTTTTCATCGGCAATTTTAGGCAAACCCAAAGACCTTAGCTCTAAATACTTATTTATAATAGTAGCTGTTTCGCTAATTTTAGTTTCCGGTAATTTATTATTAGGCAAATAACCAGCCCTGATTAACTCGGTTAATAAATTTTTGGCAATCTCCTCGGCATTAACGTTTTTTATTGAGCCTTCAATTATAACCTGCCTTTTTAAATTTCTTAAAATGGAATTTTTTCTTAATAAATATTCCTCTTTATAATCAACTGAGTTGCGTATTTTTTCATAATAAAAAGCCAGCCTGGAGATTAGCTCGGAAACTTTTATTTTCGGCGTATCGCTATCTTCTTCCGGCTTATTTTTTTCATGATAAATTACTTGAAATAATTTTTTGGCATTTTCGTTAGGAGTAAAAATTACTTCTTCTTTTTTGGAAATAGTTGGATTTAAGGACATATTATTTGCCTATAAATTTTAGTTTGCTTTTAAGTTAATATAACATTTATCACTTAAAAAATCAAGGCGGGAAAATTATCCCGCCTTGGTGATTGGCTGTCTAAATATTTTTTTATAATTTGAGATGTTTTTCAATTTCTCTCTTAAGCCACCAGGTCCTATAGGCCAGGTAGAAAAACATATAAGCTACAATTATAACCAAAAGCCCTATTACCAGCCTTAGAAAAAAATCCGTCCAAACGATTAAAACCGCGGCCATAACCAGGATCACGCCGGACACGACAAAATGAATAATCGTGCCGTTGATCGTCGCCTTGATTTGCTTAAATAAGTTTTGCATAAATTTTAGAATTATATTAATAGCTATATTATAACATCTATCCATAATTTTTAAAATACTCAAATAATTTCCGCCTTTTTAGGATCATATAAATTAACAAAAACAGCGGCACGGCCAGTAAAATTAAATTGGTGCGCGGGTAAAAAATCCATAAGGTAATATCAATTACAATCCAATGATAAATATATATTGCCAGCGTAGAGTCGCCCAGCAGCCTCATTAAGGCCAAAAAATAATTAACAGCCGGCCGGCCGGCTTTCTCTAAAAAATAAAAAATATAAATCAAAAAATACATGAAAGCAAAACTGAAAAAAACATAAAATAATTTCAGGGGGTACATCTCTCCGGAAAAACTAACTGAACTGAAATTGTTAAATTGCAGCACGCCGGAAATTATAGTTAAAGCCGAAAAAATCAATAATAGCCTGCCTTTATATTTTTCAAAACCCAACATGCTTAAATAAAAACAGATTAAAAATGGCGTTAGCCAAAGAATTAAGGGAAACATAATGTTATTTTTGGCATAAAGAAAATTCGTTAGCTGATTTCCGGGCATTGGGAAAAAATAACCGAGATACAAAACAACGGCAATAAGCGCGCCGATTGCCAATTTAGAATATTTAGTTTTAGACAGATACAAAAGCAACGGCGCGATAATTAAAAAAATTCCGATGGTTAAAATAATAGAAATCGGCGCGGTAAAAGAATTAAGCGATAAAATATCGGTTAAATTCATTTTACCGGCTGAGATAAACTTATAATAAAAAGGCTCTTGTGAAAAATTAAAAATGAATAATTTTATGATATTATATAAAAAATAAACGGCAATCAGTTCGCCGCCGCGCCTGAATAATTTTTTTGACGCCGTCAGCAAATCATATTTCGCGTAAGCCCAAAAAATCACCCCGCCGGCCGTGGCAATAAAAAACAGAACGCTCGGATAAAGAAACTCTTTAAAATAAAGGCTATTTTTAGACAAAATTAAACCTGACCAATCAAAAAGGTGTATGAGCATTATAGAAATAATCGCCCAGCCTTTAATATAAGAAAAGTAATAATTTCGTTTAGTTTTTAGTTTAACTGATTGATTCATAGAGATGGTCAGCCTCGGCTCAAAGCTATAAACATAGCCATGCTTGATAAAAACATAATAATAAAAGTTAGCCAAAGAAAAAATCGCGATAGCCGGCCGCTTTTGTGCTTGCCCATTATTTTTTTATCGCTGGCAATTTTATTAATTAAAAATAGCAGGGGTACGGAAACCACCCCGTTTATCACGGCGGTAAAAATCAAAGCCTTTATCGGGTCAATGCCGACATAATTAATCATTAAGCCGATTACCGTAGCTACGGTAATCACGCCGTAAAAACCATGCGCCTTTTTAAATTTTAAATTTAAGCCTTCGTGCCAGCTAAAAGCTTCTGATACCGCGTAAGAAGCCGAGGCCGAAAGCACCGGCACGGATAAAAGCCCCAGCCCGACTATGCCGAAAGCAAAAATAACTTTCGCCCATAGCCCGGCGTTGGGAAAAGTATCAACTAAAGGTTCGAGCGCCCTGGCCGCGTCAGCCGCGGTTTTAACATCAATAATGCCATTGTTATGAAGCACGGTACCGGCCACCACGATAATGCACCAGGCCGCGATTTGCGAAAACAGCATGCCTAAAAAATTATCCAACCTTAAATTACGCATGAATTTTTCGCTTAACTTAGGTTTGCCATAATTAAATATACGATGGCTTTTTTCCTCTTCTACCTCCTCCGAGGCTTGCCAAAAAAACATATAAGGAGAAATCGTTGTGCCTAAAACTCCGACGATTATAAATAAAAAGCCAAAGCTAAATTCAATATGAGGCACGAAGGTGGCTTTTAGTAAATCCCACCAAGGATGTTTAATTAAAAAAACCGTAATCGGATAAGCGATCAAAGATAAGGCGCACCATTTTAAAAACTTAGCATAAACCTTATACGACAAAAAAATCTCTAAAATTAAAATTAGGGCGGTAAAAAGTAAAGCTAAAATACTGAAATTCAAGGGAATTATCAGCCTGGTAGCTTCGGCCATAGCACCAATATCAGCCCCGATATTTATCGTATTGGCGATTAAAATTAAAACTACGGCTAAAGATAAAACTTTTTTACTGTAATATTTTTTTATGACCGAGGCTATACCCTTGCCCGTAACCGCGCCGATGCGCGCGCAAGCTTCCTGAACCGCCGTAACTAACGGCAGCATAAAGATTATAGTCCAAAGCTGGCTATAGCCGAATCTGGCTCCGGCCTGAGTGTAAGTCGCGATGCCGGATGGGTCGTCATCAGCCGCGCCCGTAATTACACCCGGCCCGATAATCTTAAAAATCTTTTTTATTTTTTGAACTAGTTTCATGCCGTTAATTATACTATATTTTTAAATTTACAGCGAATGATAAATAAATAAAAATAGAGGCTTATCGCCTCTGTTTTTATTTATTTATCAATTAATTTATTTCGCCCTAAGCGCTTTCGTCCGGTCATTTTTAGTTAAATACATCTTGCGCAACCTAATATTTTTAGGAGTAACTTCCAGATATTCATCTTCTTTCATGATGCCCAGACCCCGCTCTAAACTAATTTCATAAGGCGGAATAAGTTTAATGGCTTCATCCGCGCCCGAAGCGCGCATATTAGTTAACTGCTTGCCTTTAATCGGGTTAACTTCAAGGTCGTTGCCTTTAGCCACATTACCGATCACCATGCCTTCATAAACTTCAATATTGGCGCCAATATATAAAATACCGCGCTCTTGCAGATTCCATAAAGAAAACGCCAGCGCTTTACCGCTTACCATAGACACCATTGAACCTAATTCGCTTTTAGAAATTTCGCCAACATGCGGCTTAAAGCCGGCCACATGAGTACAAATTATACCCTCGCCCCTGGTATCTATAACAAATTCATTGCGATAGCCTAAAAGCCCTCTAACCGGAATTTCAAAAATCATTCTGACGCCGGCATGCTCCGGATTCATTTCTTGCATTAGGCCTTTGCGTTTAGCCAGCTTTTCAATTACCACGCCGGACATTTCCTGCGGCACATCAATGGTTACTTCTTCAAAAGGCTCGAGTTTAACGCCGTTTTCTTCTTTAATAATAACCGTGGGCTGAGAAACCTGGAGCTCAAAGCCTTCGCGGCGCATATTTTCCAACAGTATGGCAATATGCAACTCTCCTCGGCCGTAAACTTTATAAAAATCTCCGTCCGTAAAATCAATCTTTAAACCAACATTTACTTCCAGCTCTTTTTGCAAACGCTCTTTTATCTGCCGGCTGGTGACATATTTACCGTCACGGCCGGCAAACGGAGAATTATTAACTAAAAAATTTAATGAAATAGTGGGCTGGTCTATAGAGATGGCCGGCAAAGTTTCTTGCGCGGCATCCGCGCAAATAGTTTCACCGATATAAATATCCGGCAACCCGGCAATCATAACAATATCGCCGGCTTCGGCGGTTTTCACTTCTTTCCTTCTTATGCCTTCAAAAATAAATAATTTACTAATTTTTCCGGTTCTGATTTCTCCACTTGGCTCTTTTATTATGACATTATCCGCCTGCTTAACCGTGCCTTCATAAATTCTGCCGATAGCCAGCCGGCCTATAAAATTATCATAAGCCAAATTAAACGGCTGGATTCTAAGCGGTAATTCAGCTCCTCCGGCCGATGAAGCCGGTTTAACTTTTTCTAAAATAACATCTAAGAGCGGATCTAAATTATCGCTTTTCTCGTCCATATTTCTTTTAGCAATGCCCTGGCGGGCGATGGCATAAACGGTGGTAAAATCAAGCTGCTCATCGTTCGCGCCCAAATCCAAAAATAATTCATAAATTTTTTCCAAAGTCCATTCAACTCTGGCCGCCGGCTTATCAATTTTGTTGATTACCACAATCGGCTTAAGCCCAAGCTCTAAAGATTTTTTTAAAACAAATTTAGTTTGCGGCATCGGACCCTCTTGAGCGTCTACCACGAGTAGCACCGAATCAATTGAGCGCAATACCCGCTCCACTTCCGAACCAAAATCAGCATGCCCGGGCGTATCAACAATATTTATTTTAGCGCCCTTATACATAACCGAAGTATTTTTTGAATAAATAGTAATGCCCCTTTCAAGCTCTAAAGCGTTTGAATCCATGCTTACGCCCGACTCGGTCATGCCTGTTTGCTGCATTAACCTGTCCGTTAAAGTGGTTTTACCATGGTCTACATGGGCAATAATGGCAATATTTCTTATCTCCATAATATTTATACTTTTTGATTGGGTTGAATTTGTAAAATTTTCGTGCGAGGACTGTTTGAGCCCCGACGCTTCGGTCGGGGCGAGTTCCGCAGTAGAAAATTTTATAAATTTAACCCAATCCTTAAACTGTGGCAACTATTATAAAATAATAAAAAGCGCCCTAAAGATCAGGCGACTTTACTCCTTAATATACAACATCTTTTAAAAATAGTCAAGGTAAACTTATTCTATCGGCTTATCTTTTGCCTGATTATCACTTTTATTTTCTTCTTTTTTTTCAAGATCCGAAAAATTCCTTAAACCTTGCCATCTTTTTCTAAAATTTTCTCCGTCTAAATAACCGGCAAATTTATGATACTGAGAATGAGTATTTTCCACCCGCCTGGCGTATTTTATGGGGCACCAAAATCTTTCCGTGCGGCCGCCGATTTCCACCGCGTAACGAAAAACATTATTAACATAACTGCAGTAAAGGCAATTAAATTTTTCCAGCCAATTTAGATAAGGCAGAAGCTGGCGGTCGTAAACAAAAAACTCTCTTTTATCAACTAAGGGAATACCATAAATCCTGAAACAAACTTGATGGTAAATTTCCAGACAGATGCTAAAAATCACTGTCGGGAAAAACATGCCATAAATAAATGGCATGCTAAAAAAATATTTAAAATTAATCGGCCAAATCGTTTTAAAAACTCCAATCCGCCAACTTTTAAGTTTCTCGCGCCTTAAGTCAATTTCTTTCATTAAATTTTTAGTGCCGGCGACCGATTCAATGGCGCTGGTAAAAGCCCTTCTGGCTTCATCGCTTAATCTTTCTAGCTTATTAACGCCTATTTCTTTATTATTAATAATAGACTGCTCTACTTTTTTAATTTTTTCTAAAAGCTTTTTTCTCATAAAATATATATTACAGCTTATGTTAAAACGCGGGCTTATTCCATGATATTAAGATACCACAAAAAAAGACGCTTTAAAAGCGCCAATTTTATCCGGCCGGTGAATTAAATTTACTCCTCCGCGGCTTCCAGAACAGTTTCCATTTCCAGTTTTTTCGCCTGCAGGCCGAGAATTTTTATGGTTATGTATTTAATGGTATATTTTGTTAAAAAATTTATATAATATTTTGTTAAATCAAACAGGCTTTGCGGCGCCGTAACATTTTTAAATTTGCCGTATTTTATAGCTTGCAGTACGCTCTCTGTAGTTAAATCTACGGCTTCAATAATAGCAAAATCAGTATTAAGCTTTTTAAGAATATGCACATCGGCCGTGGCGATAATCGGTTTTTGAAAACGGGCGGCGATGGCCTCGGCTTCTTTATTATGAAAATTTGTTTTTTTTGAACAAGCGCAGGAATGTTCAATAGCGTCAAACAGATTAATATATTTTTTTAACTTTCTGGCGCCAATGGAAATCAACCGGTTGTAAGTCGGGTGCGGAGCTAAAACAAATATCCCCGGATGCTTCTCTTTATAGGCCAGAAGCTCTTTTAAAGTTTTAACTTTTTCTATGGTTTTATCACAATTCAAAATAACCACATGCCGATTAAAAAAACGGCCCAGGCCGCGTTCAACGCCTGGAATTAAAAGTATGCCTTTCTTTTTGGCATATTCAGCGAATTCTTCTTTAAAGACAAATTCTTTATGAGGCGTGAAACCTAAAACCTTAAAGCCGCATTTTTGGGCCTCGTCAATCAAATTATAAACATTATAATTTATTATATGGCCGTCTTTTTTGTCTTCGCTGGTATGAATATGCAAACTGGCTTTTAACTGCATGTACTTATTATATCTTAAATTTTTATTTATAACAAATTGCTATAAAATCAGCGATTAAGACCGATATTATCAAAAATTATCTTTTCCCAAAGCGCCTGGCCGGCGGCCGAAGGATGAAACTTGTCCGCGGCGTAATAAGAGGAATTTTCAGAAAACGCCGCTTCGGTCGGCCCGGCAATGTCTATATATTTAGCTCCGTAAACCGCGGCCAGCTCTTTAATAATATTATTAAATTCAGCCGTCTGGCGGCTAAAATAATAATTATTGGGCGGTAAAAAAGCGTCCGCGCCGATAAAAGGCAGGCTAATAGCGTAGATTTCAGCCTTGGTTTCTTTGCTTAAACGCTCTAAAATATATTGATAATTTTTCTTGAATTTTTCCGAGCTGTAAAAACCATGGATGTCATTAACGCCGATTAACAAAGTAATTATCTGCGGTTTTACGGCTATAACCGGCTCTAGCAAATTATCTATTAAATCATCCGTGCGATAGCCGGGATGAGAAAAATTTTGTAAAGTTACTTTTCCGCCGGCCGATAAATTTTTAGCCAATAAATACGGAAATGATTCTTCATATTTATCTAGGCCCATGCCGGAAGTTAAGCTATCGCCTAAAGCAGCATAAGTTAAATCGTCGCCGGACGCCTCGCCGTTAAATATATAAGAGCCTTGAGCCGCCGGAGCTTCTAAACCAATACGATTAAACATATAATAAGCATAAGCATTAGCCAAATATAAATACAGGCCGATGGTTAAGATTAATAATATAATAATAAATATCTTTTTCATAAAGCTAATACTTCTTCAGCGCTCTAATAAATTCATCAAATAATTTTTTTTCCGGCACTTTTTTAATAATTTTCCCCTTTTTAACAATCAAGCCGGTTTTTTTTCCTCCTATAATAGCTAAATCCGCTTCTCTCGCCTCGCCCACGCCATTAACTACGCAACCCATCACAGCCAAATGTATATCTTTATTGATAGGCTGGGTGGCTCTTTCCACTCTTTCCGCTAACTTTACTAAATCAATTTCGGTTCTGCCGCAAGTCGGACAACTGGTAATGGTCACGCCTCTTTTTCTTATTTTTAAAGACTTTAAAATCTCCCAGGCGGCTTTCACTTCTTCTTCCGGCGGCGCGCTCAAGGAAACCCTTAAAGTATCGCCAATCCCCTCCTCAAGCAAAATCCCCAGGCCGATAGCCGACATTACCGTGCCGCGGAAAGCTGTTCCCGCCTCGGTAATACCGAGATGCAGCGGATAATCAACTTTTTTAGACAACAGCCGATAAGCCGCTACCGTCCTTTCAATATCAGAAGCTTTTAAAGAAACAATAATATTTTTGAAATTGTATTTTTCCAAAATTTTAATGTGCCTCATGGCTGATGCCGCCATCGCTTCGGCGGTTGCTTTACCGCCATATTTAAAAAGTAAATCTTCTTCCAGAGAACCGGCGTTGACGCCAATCCGAATCGGAATTTTCTTTTTTTGGGCGGCTAAAACCACGGCTTTAATTTTTTCTTCGCTGCCGATGTTGCCGGGGTTAATCCTTAGTTTATCAATATTCTGGCTAATTGCCTCTAAGGCTAGTTCGGACGAAAAATGAATATCCGCCACTAAAGGAAGATTAATTTGTTTTTTGATTTGGCCCAATGCCCGGGCGGCTTTCATGTCAGGCACGGCTACCCTGATTATTTCGCAGCCAATCTTTTCTAACTTTTTAATTTGCTTGACCGTAGCCTTAATGTCCGCGGTGTCTGTTTTAGTCATTGATTGGACCGAAATCGGAGCGTTACCGCCAATAAAAATATCGCCTACTTTAATTTTCTTTGTTTTTTTTCTTTGAATCATAAGTTCTTATTTTTTTCACCACTTCGCTGATTATCCAATCAGGAGTTGAAGCGCCCGCGCCAATGCCGGCATTTTTTATATTTTCAAACCATTCTTTTTTTAAATCTCCGGCTGTTTTTACAAAAAAAGTTCTTGGATTAATTTTTAAACTAACTTGGTAAAGCCGTTTAGTATTAGCGCTGGTAGTAGAACCAATAATTAAAACCACATCAACCTTTTTAGCTAATTTTCTTATTTCCGATTGTCTTTTAGAGCTGGTTTGGCAAATAGTATTAAAAATCGCAATCCGGGGAATTTTTCTTTTGGCAATTTTTTCAATTTCTTTGAATTTATCAAAATTTTGAGTTGTTTGCGCTACCAATCCGTATTTTTTATTTTTATCAGGTTTAAATTTTAATAATTCTTCTTTGGAACAAAAAACAATCGCTTTTTCTTTAGCGGCGCCTTTAATCCCTAAAACTTCCTGATGGTTAAGATCGCCGAAAATTAAAACTTTTTTACCCTCTTTTTCTAATGATTCAGCTATTTTTTGAACCCGGGCCACAATTGGGCAAGTGGTATCCAACAAATCCAAACCTTGCCTTTTTTTTAATTTATTTTTAATCTTTTGCGGGAGGCCATGAGCGGTAATAATTAAAGTGCCTTCTTTTATCTTTCTCAAATCATTAACAATTTTGATGCCCTTTTTTGTTAATCTCCCGGTTACTTCTTCATTATGAACCAGCGGACCATACATCTTTATCGGTTTTTTCATTTTTGGCAAATTATCTTCCACTATTTTTAAAGCTCTCTCCACACCAAAACAAAAACCGATTTCTTTAGCAAAAATAATTTTCATGGCTTTAAAAATTTATCTAATCAATGATTTTTCGTTTATGGGTAATAAAATAGTAGATAGAGATAATCACAACGATTGTTAACGCGCCTAAAATATCCAAAGTCAAATCATTAGCCGTATCAGTGCCGAGACCCGATCGGTTGGTATGAAAAAAAACATCTTCTAGATATTCTTCCATTTCATAAAGCGCTCCTAAACTAACGGTTGACGTCGCGGAAAGAAATAAAGCGAGTTTTAAGCGGCCTTCTTTTAAAAGCAGGCTGAATTTAAATTTATCAACATAAAAGGCATTAATAACGGCGAATAGAGTAAAGCAGATAATAATGCTATTAAAATAATGGACAACCTGATCCCACCAAGCTATATTGCCGTATAAATGAAAAAAATCACCGGCCGCATCTAAACTAAGGGCAATAGTTATTATTACCCAGACAGACCAATGGAGATAATGGCCCTTTTTTTGTTTATATTTATAGGCCGTTATTTCCAAAAGCGCCAGAATAAAAACAGCTGTAATCACCAAGCCAAGCCAAGTATACTGGGTGTTAAATTGCAGAATCTTGAGATAATTTAAAATTTCAAAAATTATCAAACTGCCGAACAAAAAACGGGCAAAATTTATTACAGCCAAAGCATTGGTTTTTTCTTGACTGCCAATGTTAAAAATTTTCATCATATATATTTAATAATTATAACTATTCAGTAGCAACACCGTCAAATTCAGCTTCGTTGGCTTCGGCTTCGGCTTTGGCCGCGCGCACGATACCGTCTTTATGATGCGCCGGAGAATAGATAGTATAAAGCTTTAAATCATCGGATGCGGAAACGTTAACGACATTATGCTCTGCCCCGGCCGGCACCACTATGGCTGAGCCGTCCGCGACATCATATTCGTTGCCATCAATTATTACTTTGCCCTGCCCTTTTTCAAAGCGGAAAAATTGGTCATTATCCGTATGCACTTCCATGCCGATTTCTTCATTTGGCTTAAGCGACATTAAAACCAGCTGACTATGCTTTCCCGTATAAAGCACCTTGCGAAAATTATTATTTTCCAAAGTCTCTTTTTCAATGTTTGAGTTAAATCCTTTCATATATTTTAATTATTTATTAGTAAACTTCCTATAAATTTTCTTCCCGACATAATAAATCAGCCAGATTATCAGCGCGTATATTATTAGCATGGGCAGAACTACGATGATGAAAGTAATCAGTCCGTCAATAAAATTTTGACCGGAGGTTATAAGCTGTTTGGCTGAAAGTTTTATCACCTGCCATGGCCGCCAGTCCTTAGAGGCCGAGGCAATTTCCACGTCTTCGCTTATATTGGCCGTAATGGTTGACATATCGGTTTGCGAATTTAAATAGCGCATCTGGCCTTGAAGCTGTTCGATCTCTCCGCGCACTCTTGCTACCTCACGGGTAACTGCCAGGATTTCTTCAACTTTACCCGAACGGTTAAGCAAAGCCACAAACGAAGCTTCTTCGGCTTTGGTATTTTTTAACCTGGCTTCAAGGTCAATATAATCCGCGGTTATATCCTGGGCATTAGCGCTTTCGGACACGACCTGAGTCGCGACTTTTTTTATTTCGGCGAAAGCCGCGTCAAAATTATTATACGGCACGCGCACGGTTATGGAGCCGGACTTTATTCCCTCGGTTGACTCATAAAAATTAGAATCAGAAACTTCTCCCTTATTTACTTTAGCGATATTAGCGATGCTTTCCGCCGCGGTCTCCGCCTTTTCAACTTTCAAACTTAAATTTCCGGTTTTAATAATTTTTTTATCAACCGCGGTTGAGACATTATTCGTAGCTGATTCACTTCTCACGGCCGTTGCCGAATCCATGGCAATTCCGGCGGAATACATCGGAGCGGATTTAGTTGACGGCGCCACAGCCTGCATCATGCCTCCCACGCCAGACTCGCTAGTCATTACATTAAAACTTTGCTTAGATATCCTGTCGCCAGTAATTTGGCCAATACCGCCCAAAGCGATCATCAGGCCGACATACAGAATAAAAAAAGCCAGCAAAACAATTCCGGTGATTTTTAAGATTTTTTTGATTGGCATAGGGTTGGAGGTTCTGTCATTCCCGCGAAAGCGGGAATCCAGTTCCTTAAAATTAATTAATAATATAGCCTAAAAATTAAAGTCTTCTTTTTAATTTTCTTTCTATCTCTTCTTTCATTTTTCTTACCTTTTTATTTGCTTCATTTAATAAGAAATTTAAAATAATCGCTAGTTTCTTTATCTGTGAAATATACATAACAACCTTTCATTCCCCGAGTCATAAGAGTTCTATAAGTATTTTTAATAAGTAGGCTAACTATTTTTCTAGCTTCATCAGAATTATTTTTCAACATAATTTTATAGCCCTTTAAAGAAGCGTCAGTCTTGGCGCGTTTACTTGGATCTACTAAAACTTTACCGTCTCTAACTATTAAGTCGTCACCAATAATAACGCCGACATAATCCAAATCCAAACCCTGGCAAGTATGTATACAACCAACTTCTTTGACAGACTCTGGTTTAATAATCCATAAATTACCGTCCGCTTTCAAATTCCAACGCATTTTAAAATTATACTCCGAAATAACAATATCATAAGCATCCTTATCGGAACCACTTATCCAATTCCAGCAATAACCGGCTACCAACCTTGCCTTATTATTAAATTTATTCTTTTCAAAAATTATTTCTTTAAGTTCATTCGGTGAATCAAAAATCTTGAAATCATAATCAATGTTATCAAACTTAATATTGGCCGTTTCTCTAATTTGTAAAGAATTATCCAGCCAAGCCAAATAACCATCAGAACCATTACACCTAAACTGAGAGGCTAACTCGAGATTATATACATTACAATTCATTTCTCCAGCCCAATTAACAATTTCTTCTTTACTTCCGATATCACTTAAAGTTACCCTTTGGTCTTCGTCTATAAAAAATACCGAGCATTTGGAGGATTTAATAATTTCTTTTACCTGATTTTCGCCAAAATTTTTAAACATGCCTGATTTTTCGTTAAGCCGATGGGCTTCGTCAACTATTAAAAAATTAAAAATATTTTCCTGACAATTAACAAAACCGCCAGAACCAGAAAATAGATTATTAAATTCCGTTTTTTTTAAAGTCCCAGTTAATTTGCTGGCATAAACATCGCGTGGTGCTGAATTTTTTGTTACATATTTAGATACCAAGCCAACTTTAGTCGACTCCACCAAAAGATTAATTGCAACTACTGATTTGCCAGTTCCCGGTCCACCTTGAACGATTAAAACATTTTTGTTCGAATCGCTGGATTTTTTAGCTAAAGAAAGAGCGGTCTCATAAACTATCTTCTGATCATCAATCATAATAAATTCTTGATTTCCTTTTAACATTGAAGATAAACTATCTGACAAGGCTTTTGATGGCCTTATCTTTCCTGCATCAATACGATACATTATATTGGTCCGGTCTCCATATTTAACAAAACGTTTAATAAATTCTCTTAATTTCAAGGCGTCATTTTTTAAAAAGGCTGGGGCTTTTTCTAAATATTCTTTATAAAAAATATTTGTAATTACGCCATTATCTTTATAATTATGTAAATAAGCGCAGGGATTTAACTTAATATTTCCGTCATAAACAGCTTCATTAAAACCATTTATTAAAGCGGCGTAAGACCAAGCCTGATATGAGGGGTGGCTAGTTTCTGCTTCTCCATTGGCAAAGCGAGTAACAACGACACCATCTTTTTCTGTTATTCCGGCTCCTTCCCATTGTTTTAACTCGACAATGACAGCGTGATCGATTTTATCTTTGTCCTGGCCAGTCAAAATAAAATCTACTCTTTTATTAGTTTGTGGAATTTGAAACTCAATCGCCACGCCGCTGTCACCAGGAATTTCCGGATCAGAAATAACCTTATCCATATAAATAAGCGAGTTTTTAAAAGATAATATTTGATTTTTTGGAACTGAAAAATTTAATTTTTTTTTAATGACATCAGCGATAATATTTTCAATGTCATTGCTCAAAATATCATTAGAAAATTTTTCCTTAGTGGCTTGATAGACTAACATAAATTAATAACTAGTATACTTATCCGCCCTCCCTTTGGCTTTTTCTACCGGATATTTTTTATTATTTTTATCTATTTTTTCTTTAACAACTTTAGCGACATTAATTTCAACTGCATTGGCGAAATTAATAGCAAAAATTATAATATCGGCAAATTCTTCCTCTACCTCTTTTCTATATACTGTATCACTTTTAATTTTTTTAACTACCTCTTTCGCGTCTTGCCACAAAAAAAGCTCCTGGAGTTCAGCAGCTTCGATAGAGATAGCTTGGGCCAAATTCTTGGGATCGTGAAACTTACCCCAATCTCTGTCGTCTCGAAATTTAGATAATAACCTCTTTAAATCTTGCAAAGTTGTATTTTTATCGTTCATAGTCAGTCAAATTCAAATATTGCTTTAATTTTACCACTTTTCACCCTTAAAAATCAAGCGGCCTAAAATACCCACCCGCATAAAAAAAGCGACCTACTCCCCAATATGGGATGGCCGCTGTGCTTTATTTCCTTTTTTCCTTCCGGAAAGAACTCGTGATTGCGTCCCAGGCTATTAACCAGATAAACCACAGAACTTTAAAAAATGCCCAGGGTTCCCGAATACCGCCAATATGGCTATAGCCGCCACGCGCTTCCGCCGCTTCTCTGTCATAATCGCTTTGAGTCGGAGGCCCGCCATAAGTTCCTCTCATTCCCATTTTCCACCTTCCTTTCTTAATCGGAAAAATTAGTTAGGAAAACTAGATATAATTTCATTATTGAATGTGCCACTATTTAACGTATAATTTATACCTTTTTAAGAAAATCAGCAACTTTTTTAAAATTGATAATTTAACAAAAAACCGGTATAAATACCGGCTCTCTGCTAATCCTCTAAAAATTACTCCTTCGCGCCGATCCAAACCGGTATTTCCAGGGCATCATCATTCTCAGGCAAGCCTGACGGATTATCCTTTTTTAATATTAAGGCGCCTCGGTTGCTATAGGCCTGCTGTTCGTTAAATTCTAATACCGCCTCAAATGGCACGAACTCCTCGGTCATCCAGTCGCTTTTAGCCGTGGCTATGCCTTGGGCGATTATCAATCCGTCCCAGTTAGTTAGTATTACGGGAAAGCTTGCTTCAAAAAACCAGGTGCCTCGCGCTTGGCCCTTAATCGTTAGCGGGCTTTTTATAACTTGATTAGGAAGCGGAGAATTAAGGCGGATTAAATCAGCCTTGTCGGCTTCATTGCCCGCCTGCTCGGTAAAATTCCGTCCGTCCGGCGTGGCGCATTGGGGCGGGTTAGATTTCATTATGGAAAAACCGGCCTTAACGCAATCATTATAATTATTAATCTGCCCTAACAACTCTTGGCATTTTTCATGGCTAACCGTGTCGCTTTTAGGCAAGCAGTTTTCAAGCTGAGCCGCGATATCGTTGGCCGGATTATCTTCTATTTTAATATCAGCTACGGGCCGACGGCCGGGAAAATTAAACCAGGCTAAACAAGAAATTCCGATTAGCAAAAACGCTACGAAAATAGCTATTAAAATCTTTTTGTTTTTTGAATAGCGCTCAAAAATCATAAATTTAATGTTGCCTGCCCAATAACTACCAAATCTTTATCCTCTCGCTCTGAGGCCGTATTATGGGCGCGCTATCATCAAAATTAATTGGGCTTATTTTTCATTTACCGCCCCGACAATAAAGTAAACCGCAGTCGTCACGAATAGCACCCACCAAAGCCATAGGAGATTTATGACATAATCATAAAAATACAAACCCAGCAAAATGCCCAATGGAAGAAGGCAAAGTTTTATTAAACCCACCTCCCACCATTTAAATGTCCATGTTTTAAAAATTTTCATAGTTTTTAATTAACATGAATAATAGTAATTATAGCATTTTTTAAAAAAACAAAAAAGAATAGCCCTAAAATGCTATTCTTCTAAAAACAAGCGTATGCGACGTGGCTCCGATTTTACGCCGAAGCTCGACTTGAATTTAAAAAAAGGTTTGAAGCTATTTTATAAAAAGCTTTTAAAAGCGCCTCCAGCCCCCGCTTTTAAAAGCAGGAATTTTCCCGCGGGCAAAGCCCGGCTTTAGGCGATTTTCCGCCTTCATTAAAGTCTCGGCGGACAAGCAGGTTTTTTGCTCTTTATTTCCAAAAAACAAATTCAGCCGCTTTATCTTCTGGCTCAGTGAATTTTATCACTTTAATCAAACTGTCGCTGGTTATAATAAAATTAATATCTTTACCTGCCGGGAAAACTAGGCTATAGGGATTATCATTATCCTTTCTACAATTTAAACATTCTGCCCGGCTATCGGTTATAAAATTAATTTTTTTACCATCCATTTCAACTTCCGTAAATTGAATGCTTTTAGCCAATGGCTCGGCTAATCGCAAATAATAAATATATTTTTTGTTTGATGAATCAAACTTCGAAGTAAAATCGCCCGCCATAGTATAACGGTCTATAAAAATCAGCGACTGCCGCGTGTAAACCAAAGGCAAATCTCCGCCTACCGCGGTATTCACATTCTCCGTCCGGTCGCGTAACTTAATACTGTCTAAAAGCGGATAGGCTAAGAGCGCCACCGAAACTATAAATAGAGAAATAAAATAAAAAACATTGCGCCATGCCGTGCCGGTTTTAAAATAAGCCAGAATATTGCCAAAAACATTTCTAACCGAAAAAGAAGTAAAAATAAACAAAGGCAGCAAAAATATTATAGAAAAACTAAAATTAAAACCGTTAAGCCGAAATTCTTTCAAGGCACGGAAAAAACCCCAGCTTATTGGCGGGATTGGAACAAAATAAATGCCTAAAGCAATAATAAAAAAGAAAAAATTAATAACCGGATGATATTTTTTACCAAACCAAAGGAATAATGCAAACGCTACGAAAATAATAATTGTCGGGAGAGATAATATATTTAAAAGCAGAGGTATGGAAGATAAAATCAATAAAACCGCGAAAAGACGATTTAACACCATTTCCGGAGTGGTCAAGACCAATCGGCTTTTCTTCGGCTGCTCAATCGCTTGAGAAGCAACTGCCGCCGCGACCGCGCGCGTATTTTTATTTTTGAAAATCGGATCAAACACTGCCCACATAATTCCCATGACAAACACAAAAGCGCAGGCAAAAGCAATAACTATGGAAATTTCTCCATACTCCCGGCCTGAAAAAAAATTTTTATTGGCTAAAATTAAAAAATCCAACACCAATAAGACTATCGAGCCGACAATAAGATGCCAGGAGTGAATTTTCATATATTTTATATTTTGGGCTGAATTTTATGTGATCGGCTACCCTATTATATTCTACCAAAAAACCGCCCTTGTCAAAAGGCGGTTTCCTAACTGGCTCCGATTTTACGCCGAAGCTCGAAAAGAATTCAAAAAAAGGTTTGAAACTAATCCTTAAAGCTTTTAAAAGCGCCCCCAGCCCCCGCTTTTAAAAGCAACCCCAGTTATGCAACGGGGCAAGAATTTCCCCGCGGGCAAAGCCCGGCTTTAGGCAATTTCAAGTTTTTCTGCGGGCGAAAGCCCGCTCCGCCCCGCGCCTGCGGGGCGATTTGGCGGCAAATTCTTTTATATTTAAATTAAACAATTATAGTCCACCACCTGGCATATCATAAATAAACAACCTGCCAACTAATATAATTTTATTATATTTAAATTTATTTTTTTGTTGGATCTGTTTTATCGACATCCTCTGGCAAAAACCCTTTTTCAGGTAAAAATTTATCTCGTAAATATATACCCATCACCGTAATAAGGTCATCTAATTCAAGTCCTTCTTTAAATAAAAATTCTTTTAAAGGATTAAAAATATCAGTATTAGCCATATTTTTTAAAACTACCTTTGACTTCTCTTGCACGTCATAAGCGGTCTTGGGGTCACTTTTTTCAATTTCCAATTTAAGAACGGCAAAATTATTGTCAATAAAATCTTTTCCTCCACTATTATTCAAAAATGCCTTACCTCTATCAGTTAAACCGACAGGGCTCTTTCTTTTTGTGTACGGCTCTCTTTCTTTTAGCGAAGTTTCGCACGCTATTACCTTATCTCTAATTTCTTTAAGATCTGCTTTAACTTCTTTCATGTTCTCTTCTAAATTTTTTACTTTTTCTTTATAAACAAAAATACCAATGATTACTCCTACAACGGAAACGCCGATGGGAATAAACACATTAGCATATTGTAACCAAATATTTTCATTTCCTGATGGCATATAATTTAAAATTTTATTTATTTATTTTAACTATAGCACAATATTTAAATTTTTCAACTACTATAAACTTGCTCTTAAATCCACGGTAATATTTTATCTGGCCCGTATATATAACCATCTTGGATATAATACTGACCATGTTGACCGGGCCCGTATATATAACCATCTTGGATATAATACTGACCATGTTGACCGGGCCCGTATATATAACCATCTTGGATATAATACTGACCATGTTGACCGGGCCCGTATATATAACCATCTTGGATATAATAACCTGTATACATAATTTTATTGATTTTTAATAAAAGTTTATCTTATTGTAGCATACTGGAAATGCATAGCGTCAAAACAGCCAATCCATCTACCACCCCACACAAAACCAACATCTTCAAAACATTTTGCTAAGTCTTCGCCCATCTCAAAATTCTTTTGTCCAAATTGATTCCATTGAGCATTTAAATCTATTGCAATTCCCCACGAGTGCATTGACCAAGTATTACCGCCCCGCATTAAACGTTTATTTAAGCAGCCGCCAAAGGTTTTTATTTTATCGGCTAAATTTCTGTCAATAACATTTTTAAAAGCAAGTTGGAATTTAGGAGCAACGAGCCTATGACAAGTAAACCCGAACCAATCTTTATGCGCAAAGGAATAATTATTTACATGGCCTAATTTATCGGCAAAAGCCGATAAATCACACCTAACCATATTTTGCTCATCCCAACCAGATAGCTGGTGATTACCATAAATTTCAAAACAACGAGCTTGCGAAGGTGGATTATCTAAAGATGGAATTTTTGGAATCTGTTCTTGAAATAATGAATTCCAAGTCTGATCTCCAACTATTCCATCAGCGTGCAACGTTTTATCAATTTGATATTTTAATACTGCCGCTTCAGTTCTTGAGCCGAATACTCCGTCAACAAAACCAACATTATATCCAATTTCTGATAATTTTTGCTGTAGTTTTTTTACTAACTGTCCTTGAGAATTTTTTTGTAGCATCATATAAATTATTTTAAATTATGTTCCCAAATCCTAAAAACATTCCAACCTAATTTTTTATAATATTTGTTAACCTCCTTATCCCTTTCTTTGTTCCGGTCTATTTTAGTTTTCCAAAATTTTTTTCTGGTTTGAGGCATTGAGCCGTGTTTTTTACAGCCGTGCCAAAAACAAGAATCTACAAAAATGACAGTTCTATATTTCGGCAATACTAGATCTGGTTTGCCAAAATATTTTGTTGAGTTTTTGCTGTAGCGAAATCCCGCTTGCCATAATCTTTTTCTAAATTCAATTTCTATTTTACTGTCTTTGCTTCGAACCTTCGACATTATTTCGCTTCTTTTCTTTTTGGAAAAAATATCCGTCATAACCGTCTTTTATTTCAAAAATCTGATCTGCAAGTTCAATTTAAAAAACAGTTTTCCGTTTTTCTTATATAATTTACCATAACCGTATCTGGTCGTACTTGGCGCATCAAATTTGGTATTTTCATACAAATAAGTGCGAAATTCGTCTCTGTTATACAAATGATAGCACACCACATCTCCGTTTTCTTTTACCACAATATAGCCTCCCTGCGCTTGTGAAAATCCGCTCCAGGGCTTACTCGGGACCATGCCGAGTGCAATCGCATCCAAAAAATTTTTCATTTTATATTCGTAAATGGTCGGCGACAAACCAAACTTTTTCTTAAAATTTTCACTTTCGGAAAGCTCTTCGATCAAATCGGCAACAGTTCTGTTGGCGTTCGAGAAAAAATCCAAAAGCATTTGAGCAATAAATTCCGGCAAAACCGTATCAATCATCTTCATATTCAATTCGAATTGCTCATTCGAAACGCCCACATATTCAAAAGATCCGCCTTGTTCTCTAATTTTACTTACACGATCGCGAATTTGCGCTTTTGTTTTAATGGCATTAACTTCCGCAACTTTTCCTACAAAACCTTTTACTTCATAAATAAAATTTGTTGTTTTTCCCGGATTTAACAAAGTAGAAGCGCCGCCAACCATGGATTTTATGGAAAAACCGAGCATCGGCATCGTTTTTGAAATTCTATCATAAATAACCGCCACCAAATCGGCCTTCTTCGCGTTACTCGCCTTAACTTTTGTACAAAGCAATTCTTCCATTAATTCTTTCGCTTCGGGAATATTAAAAGAACGACTTTTTTCGTTTTTCATTTTTTCAAATATTTTCAGCGTTTTTTCTTTAAGCGAATCTACATTAAATTCTTTCAACAATTTGCCATCCTCGTCGGTTATTAAAACTTGCGCCGCCGACTGAGAAATATCATAAATTTTAACCGCTTCATCTTTTTCTTCTCTGATAATTTTGTGAAAAACAAAAAATTTACCGTCAATTATATCAAGATTTTTGTCGGCCGCAAAAATTTTTCTTTCCTCCAAAATTTTGAGGAAAGCGTAAAATTCCGACCATTCTCCTTTGTTATTTCCTTTCGCCATATATTTTTAGAGTTTTAACTATTTCTTCGGCCACCGCCTGAATTGCGGGAACCGCGACTGAATTTCCAAGCTGCTTCATTGCCTGAACCCCTGATAGAGTTGGCGGAAATTCGAACCAATCGGGAAAACCCTGCATTTTTAGACCCTGTTTTGGTCCGAGCTGAACAATTTTCCCATTGACGCGATAAGCATCCCAATTCCTGCGATCGGTTATTTTGCTTCCTCGCCCTCCGACGCGTAGAGTAAACCCGATTTTTTTATCACACTTTCCTCCAAAGAGATCCGACATGGTATATTTTAATTCTTTTATCGGTTCGGGAAATTTAAAATTTATCGAGGTATCTTTAAAACCAACCATAAAAAGACGAGGACGGTGTTGAGGCAACCCGAAATCGGAAGCTCTGACGATTTGCGGAAAAAATGAATACCCCAATTCCTCTTTAATAATTCTTTCAATGGTTTTAAATGTTTTCCCGTCGTCGTGATTAAACAAACCGCGCACATTTTCCAGAAAAAAAGCTTGCGGCTTTTTTTCTTTTATAATTTTTACGATATCAAAAAACAAAGTTCCGCGAGTTTCACTGAATCCTTTCTTAAATCCCGCTTGAGAAAATGGCTGGCAAGGAAATCCTGCGGTCAAAATGTCAAAATCGGGAATATTTTTCGGATTAACTTTTGTAATATCACCGACAAAATTTCCCGAATCAAACATCTCGCGAGAAATTTTATAGAGATTGTGCCTGTACGTTTTTTGAGCCGGTCCGTCCCATTCCGATACAAAAACACATTCCGCACCCGCGTTATGGAATGCAACATGAAATCCGCCGATGCCCGCAAATAAATCTATAAATTTCAAAACATCGTTTGTCTTTTTGTTTTTAGATAAATTTTTGCTCAAACCTTTTTCATAAAAATATACTTGTTTTGCATCTACAAGCAAATCAAACAAAGAAGCTTGGGAGCCATCCGCAACATATTCCGTATTTATCAATTTTGTGTTTTTAATTTCGCCAAGTATGCTATGTATACCGTTTTTTGCAATGATCAAAAAATCGACGACATTAATACCTATCAGTTGTCCCGCTTCGATTATTCTTTTGGCCGCTTGCTTGTCTTGTTCGCTTGGGCTTGAATCGCCGGAAGGATGATTGTGAACAAGTATCACTCCTGCGGCATGTATTTCCAATCCGGGGGCAAAAATTTCTCGCGGATGAATAATACTTTTGTCCAAGGTACCGATTGAAATAGTTTCTTTTTTCAATAAGGCGTTGCGTGCGTTTAAATATAGGCAGACCAGGTGTTCTTGTTTTTTATCTTTTAAATCTGAGACGAGGGCAATAGCATCTTGCGCCGATAGAATCAAATTATCCAAAGAATTTTGCTTGTCAAAAATCCTCCTCGTCAACGCAAGCGCGGACGAAATTTGCAAAGCTTTAGCCTGACCTATTCCATGAATTTGTATCAAATCGTCAACCGTAACATTTAAAAAATTATCCCCGAACTTTTTCAGAATTTTTTGCGATAAAACTTTAACATTTGTTCCCTTGATTCCACTACCAAGTAAAATAGCCAAAAGCTCGCTGTCAGTCAGCGCATCGGATCCTTTTTCCAGAAATTTTTCCCTGGGACGATCAAATTTTGGAATATCTTTTAATTTTGCCATATCCTATTTCATTAATTCGTCAATTGTAATATCCAAACCGGCTGCAATCTTTTGGACTGTTTGAATGCTCGGCTTGGTAATAACATCTGATTCGATTTTAGCGATAGTACTATAAGGCATTTTCGCCCTTTTAACTAAAGCGTCTTGAGTTAGATTTTTTTTCGCTCTCCACTTCTTTATTTTTTCACCAATTGTTTTCTTTTCTTCCATAGTATGATAGTATATATAAGAGGGCTGATAGCCTACTTCTAATAACAAAAGTATACCATTTTTACAATTCTATTTCAACAAAAAAAGAAAAGTTTGCTTTTGGCTTAAAATAAAGTTCGAGTCGATATTTTTTACAGGTTCTTTGACAGTTTTTTAAAGCCGGGCTTTGCCCGCGGATGAATTTCGGCTTTTAAAAGCGGGGGCGGGCGCTTTTAAAACCTTTTTATAAAATAGTTTCAAACCTTTTTTTAAATTCAATTCGAGCTTCGGCGTAAAATCGGAGCCACGTCGCATACGCCTGCCTTCGGCAGGCAAGCGCCCACTCAAATTCAGCTAAAAATTCAAACTTTCCGCCTTGCCAGCCAAAAGCAAACTTTTCTTTTTTTCTTAATTAAATTTTATGCACAAATATATCCTCTACGCTCGCAAATCAACGGACGAAGACGACCGACAAATACTATCCATTGAATCCCAGATGGCCGAATTAAAAGAATTTGCCGCCAAAGAAAAACTTGAAATCGCCGCCTCGCTCTGCGAGGCAAAAACTGCCAAAGAACCTGGCCGAATGAAATTCGGCGAAATGCTGGCTTTGATTGAAAGTGGCAAGGCCGATGGCATACTCTCGTGGCATCCTGACCGTTTAGCTCGTAATCCGATTGACGGCGGTAGAATTATTTATATGGTTGATACGGGCAAAATAAAATCTCTTAAATTCCCCTCTTTTTGGTTTGAGGATACGCCGCAGGGAAAGTTTATGCTTAACATCGCTTTTGGGCAAAGCAAATATTTTATAGACAACCTATCCGAAAACGTTAAACGAGGCTTAAGGCAAAAACTAAGAAACGGCGTTTATCCAGGCTGGGCGCCACTCGGCTATTTAAACGACTACAAAAACCATAATATAGTTATCCACACCGAAAAGCATAAACTTATAAAAAGGATTTTTGAGCTCTACTCTACCGGCGAATATACTCTGAAAAATTTAGCCGAAAAATTTAACGGTTTGGGATTAAACAGCCATAATGGTAAAAAAATATCGCCGGGCATGATGCTGTTCGTTTTAAAAAATCCTTTTTATTATGGCGTGTTTAGATATAATGGAGAACTACACGAGGGCAAGCACGAGCCAATTATTACTAAGAAACTTTTTGATCAAGCGCAGGAAATGCTGAAAAAAAGAGGCCGGCACCATGAGAAAAAAGTCCACAATTATATTTTTACCGATTTTATGAAGTGCGGAACTTGCGGCTGTGCGATTACGGCCGAAAAGCATAAAGGCCATATCTATTATCGCTGTACCAAGAAAAAAGCAAGTTGTGCTGAAAAATATGTTAGAGAAGAAAATTTGACCGATCAGCTTAAAAATATAACGCAAAAAGTTTCCTTGCCTGATGATTGGGCTGATAATATGCTAAACAAGTTAAACAAAGAGAAAATAACGGCCACCCAATCATCTATCGCCATGGTTAATTCTTTAAATATGGAAATTAAAACTATTGAGAACAAACTTGATATTCTGCTTGATTCTCATCTGGAGAATGTAATTGATAAAAACGACTATTTGAAAAAGAAAGAGGAATTGATCAACAAAAAAATCATTCTGGCAGAAAAAATCAAAAGAATTAACGATCAGGGCGATAATTGGCTCGAACCTATAAGAGATTTTATTTTGCGCTCAAGATTAGCAAAAAAGACCGCCGATGAAGGCGATCTTTCTGAACTCAAAGCATTTCTAAAAAATATCGGCTCGAACTTTATTTTGCAAGGCGGAAAGTTTGAATTTTTAGCTGAATTTGAGTGGGCGCTGGCGTCGCGAAGCGACACCTTTTCAAACTGGCTCCCGGGGTCGGATTCGAACCGACGACCAACTCGTTAACAGCGAGCTGCGCTACCGCTGCGCTACCCGGGAATATCTTATCCAACTAAATAAAAAACATGCTTTTTCAGCACTAAAAATATATTAATTTAAAATCAATGAATTGTCAATTAACCGCTATTTAATAATCCCTCAATTTTTTAATACCCGCGTGCTTCTGGATACGCTCCAGAGCCTTAGCTTCAATCTGCCTGATACGCTCGCGCGTGACGTCAAATTCGCGCCCGACTTCTTCTAAGGTATGGGCTACGCCGTCAACCAGGCCAAAACGCATTTCCAAAATTTTCTGCTCCCTAGGCGTTAATTCAGCAATCACCTCTTTTACATAATCTTTTAATAACTGCAAAGCGGCCGCCCGATCCGGCGTCACATTTTTAACATCTTCAATAAAATCTTCCAAGGTTGAATCTTCATCATCATCGCCGATGGAAGTTTCCAGGGAAATCGTATCTTGAGATATTTTTATAACATGCCTAACTTTATCAATGTCTTCGCCCATCTCGGCGGCAATTTCTTCCGGCAAAGGCTCGCGGCCCAAATCCTGAATTAACTGGCGCTGGACTTGCTGAAATTTATTAATCGTTTCAACCATATGCACCGGAATGCGAATCGTGCGCGACTGATCGGCCAGAGCGCGAGTAATCGCCTGCCTAATCCACCAGGTGGCATAAGTAGAAAATTTATAGCCTTTTCTATATTCAAATTTTTCCACGGCGCGAAACAAACCGATATTACCCTCTTGGATTAAATCCAATAGGCTTAAACCCTTAGAGCCGGTAAATTTTTTAGCGATAGAAACCACTAAGCGCAAATTAGCTTCAATAATTTTTTTCTCGGCTTCTTTATCTCCTTTTTCTTTGCGCTTGGCCAATTCAACTTCTTCTTCGCCCGAGAGCAGCGGCACTTTACCGATTTCCCTTAAATACATCTGGATGGAATCTGAACTTAATTCGGAAATATCAAATTTTTTCTTTTCCGTAAAACCGATAATTTGCCCGGATTTATTTTTTATATCATCGCCCACGCCTAAAAACCCGCCCGTATCTTCAATTATCTGAATGCCGTTTTTCTGCAAAGCCTCTAAAGTTAGTTCGTAATCAAAAATATATTCTTCAATTTCAGGAAAAACATGCAACAATTCCGTTTCCGTGAGAAAACCCCGCGAACGGCCTTTAGTAATTAAATCCTTAATCATCTCCTCGGTCGGTTTTACTATAATATGCTCTTCTATTTCTCTTTTTTTTCTCGCTTTTTTTCTGTCCGATTTTTCCCGGCTTAGCTTTTTAAATTTCGGCTTTTTATAATTTTTTTTATAATTTACTTTTTTGGCTTTAGCCGCGCTTTTAGCTTTAGGTTTTATTTTCGGCCGTTGGATCTTTTTCTTCTGAGCGCGGCTTTTATTTTTTTTATTACTTTTTGCCATATTTTAAATTTACCCCGTTAAATAATTTTGCTTCCGGCAAAATTAGCGCCAAGCGCTATTTAACCGGGGTTACTTTATCTCTATTAAATTTATTTCTTCGGTTAAAGTTTTAAATTCTTCCATTAAATTTTTTAATTTTTCGTTTTTTTCCTGGCCGCCGGTATTTTCTTTTTCTAGAGCCGCAATCAGTTTGGCTATTTCATGGCGCCGGTTATTTAAATAATTTATCCTTAAAGTAGCCACAATATTTATTATTTCGGCCTTAACCTGCTCTTCGCTATAATCATAAAAATCTTTATCAGCTAAAAGAACCAGCCTGTCCAATAAGTTCAAACACTTATAATTATCAGGCTGGCTGTCCGTTTTGGCTTCACTTTGAGTAAAATTATCCGGGTTATTTAACCATTCTTTCAGGTTAAGATAATTTATAGCCAATTCAAAATTTCCCCCTTCTCGAGTCCACAAATCTATGAGTTTATTATAATAAATAATTAAATTTTTGTAAAGGAGCTGATTAACCTCGCCGGCTAAATCGTCCGGTCCAATATGATTTATTACATACTCTAAATGCGAAGGAAATCTTAGCACAAGTGCCAGAAGCAATTCCGAAAGCATTTGCTTCCTAGTCGGTTTTAATTGGTTTAATTCTTTCTCTGCTCGGCCTAAAGCCTTGGCCGGATAATTTGCCTGGCTTTGTTTTTTTATAATTTCTCTTAACTTATCTCTTAAAGAATTTTCATTGGCATCAATTTCCTGGCTTAATTTTTTAAGCCAATAATCCTGCTCTGTTTTTGAACCAAATTTAGCAATCACCGGTAAAAGTATTTTTTCCGCCCGGCTTTGGCCTTCATAATCTTTTAAATTTAATTTAGCAAAAGTTTTATCAAAATAATACCGCATCATCGGCTTGGCATTTTCAATCGCTTGCCGCCAGTCCTCAGGATTATTTTTAATGCACTCGTCCGGATCCTTAGCATCTTTAATTTCAATAACTTTTATATTCATTTCCGCCTGCATGGCCTGGGCGATACCGCGCTCGGCCGCTAAATCACCGGCCTTATCCATGTCAAAAGACAAAAATAAATTATTAGAATAGCGCTTGATTAAATTTACCTGTTCAACCGTTAAAGCCGTACCGGAAGTTGCGATAACATTATTAAAACCATTTTGCTGAGCCGTAATCGCGTCCATCTGGCCTTCCACTAAAACAGCCGCGTCTTCGGCCTTAATCGCCATCTTGGCTTTATCCAAGCCGAATAAAATATTTGACTTATTATAAACCATGGTTTGGGGCGTGTTGATATATTTTCCCATTTTTTCTTCCGCTTCTTTTTCCTTCTTGACCCGTGCAGTAAAACCGGCTATATTGCCGTTTATGTCATGGATAGGAAACATAATTCTGCCCCTAAAACGGTCATAAAAACCCGGAGTTTTTTCTTTTTTAACGCTTAAACCGGCTAAAAATATTTCATTCTCGCCAAAACCGCGGCTTTTTAAAAAATTTGTCAGGCTATCCCAAGTATCCGGGCTATAGCCAATTTGCCATTTTTCTATAGTATCATCGGTTAAAGCCCTCTCGCGTAAATATGTCCGCGCGGTTTCGGCCGCCGGACTGCCCGTCAAAACTTTATGGTAATATTTAGCGGACAATTCTAAAATATCTAAGAGCGAATTTCGTTTTGAAGTTAGGGCCGGGTCGGCTTTTTTTAAAACCACGCCGGCTTTTTTAGCTAGCAATCGTAAAGTTTCCACAAAACTCAAACCCTCAACTTCCATGACAAAAGAAAAAACATCTCCGCCCTTGCCGCAACCGAAGCAATGCCAAATCTGCTTCTCCGGACTAACCATAAACGACGGAGTTTTTTCCCGATGGAACGGACAATTGGCGCGAAAATTCAAGCCAGCCGCTTTAAGCTGAATATATTCGCGGATAACATCAACGATATCAAGTTTGGATTTTATTTCATCTGAAGGATTCTGCATAAAAAATTAAAACTTAAAATTTACCGGCACATAGTTTTTTATTCTGGCCATTTCCGCTTCCACCAACTCTCCGTCATATTCGGCATTATGCGCGTGCGCGCCCGAATAACTGGCCTGCTTTTGATCTAGATGCAAATTAAAAACTACCTGACCGCTCTGTTCTTCTAAATACAGGTGAAACCTGGGATAAAAACCACGATTGAGCCGACGCACATAACTTTCCTGCCCCGTGTTTCTATCCATTAAATAAGCGTAACCGGCTTGCCTTAGCAAACTTTCCGGCGGCTGATCTAAAATATTTTTATCTAATATTAGCTTCATAATTTTTAATTTACCTCCTATTAATAATTTTATCATAGTTTAAAAATTTGATTAGGTCAAAGGGGTGCTTTTATGGTAAAATATGATAGTAATGTCATGCTGGAGCGTAGCAAAGCGGAGCGATAGCATCTTATTCTTTGTATAACCGGCAAGATTCTATCGCTTCGCTCCAGAATGACAACAATAATATTATGCTTACCGTATATTTTTACACAATTGCCAGCGTTTTTATCGTTTCTCTTCTGTCTCTGATCGGTATTTTTACGCTGATGCTTTCCCGAGAAAAATTAAACCAATTAACCTTATTTTTAGTAAGCTTGTCGGCCGGAACCCTGCTCGGAGATAGTTTTCTTCATTTAATCCCCGAGGCCGCGGCTAAAAACGGTGATCAGCCGGATATTTGGCTTTGGCTTTTATTCGGCATTTTAACTTTTTTCATTTTAGAAAAAGTCATTCATTGGCGCCATTGCCACTTAATTACCACCGAGTCGCATCCGCACCCGGTAGGCATGATGAATCTGGTCGGCGGCGGCTTGCATAATTTTATTGACGGCATGATTATCGCCGGCTCTTACTTAATTGATTTTAATCTGGGCTTGGCCACGACCATCGCGGTTATTAGCCACGAAATTCCGCGCGAACTTGGCGACTTCGCAATTTTAATTTATGCCGGCTATACTAAATTTAAAGCTTTATTTTATAATTTTATATCCGCGGCCGTTTCAATCGCCGGCGCTATTTTAGCTTTAATTATCGGTGGCCGGATAGAAAATTTTACTACTTTTATAATTCCCTTCACCGCCGGCGGTTTTATTTATATTGCCACCTCGGATCTTTTTCCTGAATTAAGAAAGGACAACGATAAATTATATAAAGCCCTTATACAGCTAGCCAATATCATGATCGGCATCGGCATTATGCTTATTTTAAAAAAATAACCCTAAAATTAGGGTTATTTTTTTGTGCGGAAGAGGAGGGATTCGACTCCGACTAAAATTTTGCCGTCGCAAAATTTTGTCTAGCCGCCGCCTCGCGGTTTCGCCTGCTGGCGAAACATCGCTCCGGCGTTCGAATCCCTCGCTTCTTGATCAGACATAAAAAATACCTAACGCAGGTTAGGTATTTTTTTTGTGCGGAAGAGGAGGGATTCGAACCCTCGATACCTTGCGGTATACACGCTTTCCAAGCGTGCGCCATCGGCCTCTAGGCGACTCTTCCGAGTGACCACTTTGATAAATGAGCTATTTTAACAATTCGCTAATTATACTTTTCATACCTTTTTCCTGCCGGCCGTCAGGAGCGACAAAATCTTCAAACGGATAAGCGCCCGGATAAATATTGCCGTTGACAAAAATGGTTGGCGTGCCGGTAACGCCGGCTTCATTGCCCTCGGCTATTTGTTCTATAATTTTATTCTTGTATTTACTGCTATCCAAACATTGGTTAAATTGCTCCTGATTTAAACCTAAATCAACCGCGTCTATTTTATACTGTTCCGCACTCATGCGGCCGGCTTGATTATCGGCAAATAATTTATCGTACATTTCCCAAAATTTACCCTCTTCGCCTGCGCATTCAGAAGCCTCGGCCGCCTGCTCGGCGTCCGGATGGCCGAATAAAGGATAATGCTTAAAAGTTATAGCCACATTATCTTTAAAATTTTCCTCTATCTCTTTCATGGTCTGGTAGAATCTAACGCAAAACGGACATTCAAAATCGCTATAAACAATCATTTGCACCGGCGCGTTTATATCGCCTAATATATGCTCGGATTGATTAATCGGATTAACTTTAACGGCGTTATCTTCGGCGCCATTATTTTGCGGCGGCTTATTTTCTTTAACCATTAAAATAAAACCGGTTGCGATTAAAGCAACCGCGATGATTAAAATTATTTTATTTTGTTTTATCATAGAATAAATTCTTTATATTTCCGCTTTTTTAAAATGCCACTCAGTCGCTTTTTCATAATTATGTCCCACCCTAAATAACATAGCTTCATCGAATCTTTTACCGATTAACTGCATACCCACGGGCAGGCCTTTATCAAAACCGCAAGGAATGGATATGGCCGGCAGCCCGGCTAACGACGCGCCGGTAACAAAAATATCTTCAAGATACATTTTTAAAGGATCTTGTGTATTTTCTCCAATTCGAAAAGCCGTAGTCGGCTGGGTCGGGGTTAACAGGCAATCCACGCTTTCTAAAACTTTATCCATTTCTTGTTTTATTTTAGTGCGCACTTTTTGCGCTTGCAAATAATAAGCGTCATAATAACCGGCGGAGAGGGCATAAGTACCGAGCATAATGCGCCTTTTAGCTTCCGGGCCGAAACCTTTACCACGGCTTTTGGTATAAATACTCATTAAATCAGCCTTAGCTCTATCTCCATCTTGAATACTCAGGCCATATCTTATGCCGTCAAAACGCGCTAAATTAGAACTAACTTCCGACGGCGTAATAATATAGTAAACCGGAATGCCGTATTTGGTGTTAGGCAAACTCACCTGTTTAAATTTTACGCCTAATTTTTTTAAATCTTCTATGGCTTTTTCCACAGCCTCGGTCACACCCTTATCCGTACCCTCTATAAAATATTCTTTGGGCAAACCAATCTTTAAGCCTTTTATACTGCCCCCTTTAACAAAGGTGGTTGGGAGTATTTTATCTACCGTCGTCGCATCATTCTTGTCTACTCCGGCTATTGCAGATAACACAATTGCCGCATCCTCCACGGTTTTAGTTAATGGCCCGGGCACATCGGTTGAACTGGTCATAGCCATCAGACCAAAACGAGATGAACGGCCATATGTTGGTTTTAGCCCAGTTATACCGCAAAAAGCGGCTGGACATCTTATAGAACCTCCTGTATCCGTGCCTAAGGCAAACAAGCACATATCCGCGGCCACGGCCGCGCCAGAACCGCCCGAAGAACCACCGGGCACGCGTTTTAAATCCCAAGGATTATGAGTCGCGCCATATGCGGAATTTTCCGTAGAAGCGCCGTGGGCGAATTCATCCAGATTGGTTTTTCCGAGTAGCACGGCGCCAGCCTCTTTTAATTTTTTTATGATAGTCGCGTCATACGGCGCGATGTAATTTTCTAAAATTTTTGAAGCCGCTGTAGTTTTTATGCCACGAGTTAAAATATTATCTTTAGCCAAATATGGAATGCCTAATAATTCGCCGGTCTCGCCATCGGCGCGGCGAGCGTCGGCTTTTTTGGCCTGCGCCAAAGCTTCTTTTTCACAAACCATTAAACAAGCCTTAATTTTTCCGTCCACTTCTTTAATCCGCGCCAAACACGCCTTGGTCAGTTCAACCGAGGTGATTTCTTTATTATTTAATTCTTTAATAGCCTCGGCTATTGTTAATTGGTTTAATTTCATAAAAAATTATTCTATCACTCTCTTAACTTTTATAAACCTCTCTTCTCTTTCCGGCGCGTCGGCTAAAGCTTCTTTAATTTCTTTTTCATCCCAATTTCTTATTTCGTCATTGCGCAAAACATTTTCCAAACCCGTAACCTGGGCAGTTGGCTCTACGCCTTTAACATTAACTTCTTTTAATTGGTCAATATAATTTAAAACAGCCGACAGCTGTCCGCCGTATTTTTCCAGCTCAGCATCCGTCAGCTCTAACCGCGCCAATTTGGCGATATGTTGTATTTCTTGTTTGGACAATTGCATAAATTTTATCTATCATTAACTTTTAATTTGATTGGGTAAGATTTGTTAAATTTTCGTGCGAGGACTGTTTGAGCCCCGCAACAGCGGGGCGAGTTCCGCAGTAGAAAATTTAATAAATTTTACCCAATTACCACTGCTACAAAATCAACTTCATAAACTCCTCTTCCCCTATTACTTTAACCCCGAGCTTTTGCGCTTTTTCCAGTTTGCTGCCAGGCTCGGCTCCGGCGACAACGTAATCCGTATTTTTACTGACTGACGAGGAAATATCCCCGCCCAATTCCCTTATCTTAGCCTTAGCCTGATCTCTTGTCAATTTTTCTAAACTACCGGTTAAAACAAAAGTTTTTCCTGCTAACTTTTGTTCTTTCTGCCCGATCATAGGCTTTAAAGTTACTCTACTTTTTTCCAATCTTCCTAACAATTCCAAGTTATTAATGCCATGAAACCAATTATAAATGCTCTCGGCAACCACCGGTCCAATGTCAGGCAATTTCTGTAAATTTTCCAGGGTAATATTTTGAAAATATTTTATTAAATCCTTAATTGAAAATTGAAAATTGAAAATTGAAAATTGCTTTGCGAGAAGCAAAGCTGTTTCTTCGCCAACATGCCTTATGCCTAAGCTAAAAATAAATTTGGCTAAATCCACTTCTTTTTTAGACGCGATGGCGGCAACTAAATTGTCAGCCGACTTATCCGCGAATCTTTCCAGAGGTTTTAAATCCCCGGCGGTTAATTTATAAAAATCACTGATATCTTTTACTAACCCCACCTTAATCAATTGCTCAATAATTCTCGGACCTAAGCCTTCTATGTCCATAGCATTTTTCGAAGCCCAGTGAGTCAGGTTGCGCAAATTTACCGCGTAGCAGCTTTTGTTAACACATCTATAGGCCACCTCACCGGCCACTTTTTCCACGCCGCCCGAGCATATTGGGCAAACTTTAGGCGCTTTAATTTCTTTTTCCCTCCCTAAGCGCAAATTAGGCAAAACTTTAACCACTTTAGGAATAACATCGCCGGCGCGTTCAATTATAACCGTATCGCCGATTTTTAAACCCAGCCTGCGAATTTCATCTAGATTATGCAGAGTCGCCCGGCTAACGGTCACGCCGTAAACTTTAACCGGCTTTAGATGCGCGGTCGGCGTTAAAACGCCGGTACGGCCGACTTGCCAAACCACATCTTCCACTACCGTAGTCGCCTGTTCAGCCGCGAATTTATAAGCCACTAAATAGCGCGGCCCTTTGCCCACTATGCCTAATTTAGGCCATAAATTTAAATCATTAACCACAACTACCACGCCGTCGCAATCAAATGGAACTTTATCTCTGTTTTTTCCCCAATAGTCATGGAATTTTACGGTCTCTTCTAAATTCCGGCAATATTTATTTTGCTTTAAAGCTTTAAAGCCTAAAAGTTTGGCCAGCTCATGTTCCTGTTCATGATATTTTAAACCCAGATCAGTGGCTAAAGAATAAATATGGCAATCCAATTTTCTTTCAGCCGTTAATTTTGAATCCAGTTGCCTGATTGAACCAGCGGCCGCGTTTCGCGGGTTGGCCAGCTCCGGCCGGCCCTGCTTTTTATATTGCCTGTTTAACTCTTGAAACACTTTATTAGATATAATGGCTTCGCCGCGCGCCTCTAACCGGCCTTTAGCAAAAGCCTGATATAATTTTTTTATTGATTCATCCGGCAGGCCGATTTTTTTTAATTCCGCTTCGGCCGGCCGGCGTAAAATCAGAGGAATAGCTTCAACAGTCTTTAAATTCTGCGTTACGTCTTCACCGATTTCTCCGTTGCCTCGGGTCGCGCCTAAAACAAATTTGCCTTTTTCATATATCAAAGCCACGGCCAAACCGTCCATTTTCAGTTCGGCATAATAATCAAATTTTTGACCTGGTAAAATTTTCTCTAATCTTTTCTCCCAATCCCGCATATCATCGGGATTAAAGGCGTCAAAAATAGACATCATGGGCGCGGAATGGTGAACTTTTTTAAATTTTTCCAAAGGCTCGCCGCCCACTCTTTGCGTCGGCGAATCCGGCGTAACTAATTCCGGATATAAGGCTTCCAGCTTGGCCAGTTCATTTTTCAAACTATCTAAAGCCGCGTCGCTTATTTCCGCCTTGTCCAAGACATGATATAAATAGCGGTAATGATTTATTTCATCCCGCAATTTGGCTATCTTTTTTTTAATTTGTTGTTTATCCATATTATTGTAATTCGTAAGTACTCTCAACCGATCTTTTAGCTCCGCGATAGCTGCCAATTGATTTAAAGGTGATATTAGGCGAAGAAGTGGCGTAATTAACCTGATAAGCGCTGCCGTTGCCAAGATCATCCGAGCTAAAAACATTGGCCGTGTCTATATCGGGCAAAATATAACTATTTTGTCTGGCTTCCCATAATGCCCGTTCCATGCCGGCTTCGGAAGCGAAAAAAGCCAAATTTGAATAACCGGTTAAGCGGTTCATTCTTATGCCGGCCAAAACCAAATCAGCCGCGCCCAAAGTAATAATCAGAATACCGGATAAAATAAACAGGGTTAAAAGTAAAATTACGCCGGTTTGATTTTTTTTATATTTATTCATAATATCTTGACGAAACCGTTATTTGAATTTTCATTTTCTGCTCATGTATCGCCTGCCCGAACGCCTTAACATCCATCATCATGGTAACATACGGCTGTTTGCTGTGAAAAGCGGCGATTAAATCATCGTCCGCGTAAAATTTTAAATTACTAACCTCAATTTTAGACGGAGTAATAAAATCAGCCATAGCGTCTTCGCCAAGGCCAACCGTCATTTTAAGGCGGTTATTTTCCAAATAATAAATTACACACTCGTCGTTTTTATTTTTAAAATATAACTCTCTGCCGTCATCAGCCGTATTAAAAACTTTATAAACAGCCTCGTCGTCGCACTCCTGATTGCTAATTTTCGCCATTCTGATTTCTTTGCTCATTTTTTCCATAGCATACCTTATATTCTCTTGCACATTCTGCGCGCTGATAGAACTGCGCTGCCCGTCAATCACCATTTTAAATATTTGAGTCGCGGATAACATTAAAACTGAAAAGATAGCTACGGAAACTACTAATTCCAGCAAACTTACGCCTTTAACTGATTTTATTTTTTTAAAAAATAAATTCATATTTTATAAAATTTAGCTTGACCATCATGCGGCATTAACAAAAACTATCGCCAATTATATAAATAAGTCTCGGCCGTATAATTATGATCTCGTACGCCGTCTTTCCAGCGTATAGCGCATTTTATATCTAAGTAGCCGCCCTGGTCAACCACGGTAATCAAACGATAAAAATTTGTTGAGGAAGCGGTTTCTGCGTGAGTATAAAAACCATTGTCATCAATATACAATCTGGCACCGGCTTCATCTATGGAATTTATAGCCGTATTAATGCTCGTAAGCCCCTCGTAATCCATAACATAAGTGCCATCGCCGACTATGTCTTGATTCCAGGCGTTGCCAAGAGTCAGCCAATTCAAATCCCTTGCATTTCTTACCAGCTCTAAACCTTCTTGTGCCAAACCCGAAGCCATTAAAACATTTTTATTAATATACTGGGCTTCTACATTTTTAATCACTAACGACAAAACACCAACCATACCCATGGTAATTATCATCATCGCTATCACGACTTCCAATATGCTAATGCCGGAATTGTTGTAAAAAATTTTTATTTTCATTTTAATCAGTATCAATTAAGCCAAAAAAATTAACTGTAATCTCGGCCGTTGAATTATTGATATTTTCCTTTAGCGTAATTTGGGCGCTGGTATTATTTAAACCGTTAATATAAGTTACGGGGTCAGGCGGAAAAAAAACAATATCAACCACGCTAGCCGGGCTTAAAGAATCTATAGTTATACCTGCCGGTAAGGTTTTAGTCTCTATGGCTTCGCCCGCGTCATAAGTTTGGTTGCCATTAGGCGCGTCTTTATCCGCAAAAATAATATAGCTGGCCGGATTAGCTAAACTAAAATGCACGCCCCAGCCGCCGCTAGGAGTATTAACATCGTCATAAGTTTTTGAACCCAGGCTATAATTTTGCGCCAATCTAATATCTGACGCTAACTTCTGCTTTATCACGCCAAGCTCCGAGCGTTTATTAGTATTATGATAATTAACCATAAAAAGACCGCTCATCATAGCAATTATAAAAATACTGATTGATAATTCAATTAAAGTAAATCCGGCTAAATTTTTTGTTTTGTTATTCATTATTTTAAATTAGCGCGGCGCTAGCCACGCTAATTAATTTACCGACCTTAGTAAAAAATTATTACAGTTTCTTATTCCGGTTTTACTTCTTTCCATTCTGGCAGCTTGGCATTGATATTAATTACATCTGAAGCTGAAATATAATAACCATCATTATCTGTTACCTTTAGAGTCACCGTGGAACTACCGGCTGAATCAAAAGTTATAATAGGTGATGTAGTTGCCGTATCGTTTATACTGGCTCCGGCCGTAGCGCTCCAAAAATAGGTGCACTGATTGTTAGTGCAATCAATCGCGGTATCGGGCGCCGAACTTAAATAAACTTTACTGGTATTAGTAAATTCAACTTGCTCGCCCCGGCTTGGGTTATCAGGAAAATGAGTAAAACTGGCTATAGGCATTTCATGTTTATAGGTGGTAAAAGTTAAAGGCGCTCCATCATCAGACTCCAAGGGCGTGTCCTCGGTAGCATCATATTGCGTTAGGACAGAAGCTTCGGAGGCAATATTATCATCCCAAACTTTAACCCACCAATAATACGGCGTATTATAATTTAATGTTATGGCTAAATTTATAGGAAACTGGCCTACGCCGATATCAATTTTACACTCATCGGTTGGATCATTATAACCAAAACACTGGCCGGAATCAAAAACCGGATCAACCATACTATTGGAAGTATTAACAATCACTTGATAAGCGTATTCATTCTGGTCAGTATCCGGGTCGGTAAAAATCCAACCCAACTTAGCTTTAAGAGCGCCGAATTGCCCGGCTTCGGAAAAACTCCAATTAGACGCGCTTAAGTCGGTAGCGCTGGGCGGACGATTAACGTCACCGGACACCTTATAATTTGAGCTGCCGCAGGCCGGACTGTCATTAGAACAATTAAAGCTTAACCAGCCGATGCCGGATTCATCTGCGTTGGCATTCCAGGCCCAGCCGCTGAAATCTCCGGTTGCCTGATTGATTAATACGCCATTTTCCCAAGTATCGTTAAATTTTATCCAGCCATTATCTCCCATAGACAAAATTTTCGCCCAGCCATAAACTTTGCTATCAGTCCAATTGTAACAAGCCGTACAGTTGCTGGGGGCCGCGCAACTGCCGGCCGTGGCGCAACTGGCATTAAAAGCATAATCGTCCGGCGGATTAATTTCATTAAAACTTATCCAGCCAGCACCTGAACTCCAGGCATAACCGCTAAAATGCCCGGTAGTTAAATCTGCGCTTACGCCATAATTACTGCTGTCGCAAGCCGGACTATCATTAGTACAGTTAAAACTTATCCAGCCAACATTTGAATTCCAGGCCCAACCGTTTATATTATTACTGATGCTAGCGCTGCTAATTTTAACATTTTCCCTAAATCCGAATTCGTAATAAACAATAGCCAAACTTAAGCCGAAAGCGATGACAAACATTAAAATTGTAATAATCCAGGTCTTGGCCTTAAAATAGTCTCTCATAAAAAAAGCTCATGGTTTATTAAAATATATTCAAATACCAATTTAAAATCTGTTCTTGCCAAAATAAAGTAATAATCGTGCCGACGGCCAAAAAAACGCCAAGCGGTACTTCAGAGCCCCACTTTTTTTTACCGGCCAATATCAAACCAATACCTATAATTGACCCGATAAAATAAGAAATAATTATAGCGACCAACACATCAGGCCAGCCCAAAGACAAACCAATAAGCAGACCCAGCCTAATATCGCCGCCGCCAATCCATTTACCCTTAGAAATAACGAACTGAATGAGGAAAAAACTACCTCCTATTATACCAGAAATTAAGAGATTCCACAAACTAAAACCTAAAAATAAATTAAAAAATAGCACGATTAAACAAGCCGGCAGAGTTACTATGTCTAAAATTAAATACCAGCGTAAATCATAAATAAAAATTACCATCATCACAGCAACAATAAACCAATCACGTAAAATTTTTATTGAAAATTGAAAATTGAAAATTGTTTGAAAATTAATAATAAAAACTACCACAAACAACAAACCGGCCATTAGCTCCACGGCCGGATACTGCCACGAGATTTCTTTACCGCACCGCCGGCATTTTCCCCTTAGCATAACAAAACTTAAAACCGGAATATTATCATACCAGGCAATTTGCCGCCCGCATTTCGGGCAATAAGAACGATTCATCAAACCCTCTTTTTTATGCAAACGCCAAATTAAGCAGTTTAAAAAAGAACCGATAATAAGACCGAAGAGAAAAACGAAAATTAAAATTAATGTTATTGGCATAATTATAATCTGTCTAATATTGGAATAAATTTGGAAAATTTTTGTGCGAGGACTGTTTGAGCACGAGTACTCTCGGGCGAATTCCGCAGTAGAAAATTTACTAAATTTGTCTCAATCAATTAGTATAATTTATTTTTATTTATTTAACTCCTGCTCATACTTTTTTAAATCCTGATTTTCCGGCGCAAGGCTTAACGCCTGATTTAAATAATCTTTCGCCGTGATTAAATCTTTTTTATCGCGATACAAGAGTGACAGCGCCAACGGCCAATGATAATCTCCCGGGTTCAATGTCATGCCTCGCCGATTAAACTCAATAGCCTTATCCCATTTTTTCTGAATATAATAAATATCGGCTATATTTTTATATAAAGTCGCCCTATGGGGATCAAGATTTAAACCTTTTTTATAAAATTCAAGCGCCAGCTCATAATTTTTTATTTTAAAATATGTCTGACCCAAACTTTCATACAATCTAACCGAGATAGTTGTGATTTGCCGGCGATGCGGATCATTTAAATATGGATGATCAATCGGCGGTAAAATTTCAATCGCTCGCCTTAAAATTTCTATCGCCCCCCCATAGTCTTCTTGCATTATTTTTTGTTTGCTCAAATCTTCATAAATCCGGGGAAAATAAGGAAAATTTATTATTAAATCATTAAATATCTTCTCCGCTTCCGCGTAATAAAATTTATCAAAATAAAAACCAAACAAAGTGTAAGCGCGAGCCGTATTATGTAAAATGCCATAAGATTTTTTATCACCGATTAATTTAATATAATTGAGCATATTATCGCCCAGTTGTTTTCTTACGGCCTTGTTTTCAGCTTCGGAAAAACAATTTAACATTAAAAAAAGATAATTTTCCTGGTAATAACTGCTGTTTGGGCTTAAACTTACCGCTTTTTCCATGTTATTTGTTGCGGCTTTGCAGTCGGAAAGTTTTATTGAATTTAAGGCCTTAATGTAATAAATTTCCGCTCTTGCCTGATTTATATTATTGGTATAAATAAATACGGCCGATACCAAAAGCAGCGATATCCAAATTAATAATTTTGAAAACACGGTTAAGCGTATGTTTAAAGCTTTAGCTTCTTTATGATAATTTATTATAATCCAGCAAACAGCTAAAATTAAATATAAATAAACTAAAACAGTAAACAAAGAAAAACTAAAAATATTATTAATACAATATGCAACCAGAGAGGAAAATAAAAATATTAATAGCCAATCATCAGGCTCAAATTTTTGCTTGGCTAATAAAAAAACGGCCGCTTTATAAATAAGATAAATATAAAATATTAAATTTACCGCCAAGCCCATAAAGCCTAAAGCTAAAATTTTATCAAACAGCCAATTATGCGCTCTGTCAGGAAAACTATTAATAGCTTCGTAAACACCCCAGTCAATTTGGTAATATTTTATAAAAACATCGCCTAAAACTTCCGGCCCATAACCTACAAATAATCTAAAATAACCGGCCTGCCCTATCTCTTTAACTGCCGATTTTAAATAATAAAGCCTCATTCTGTTAGAACCTCCCTTAAAATCGGTAACACTTTTTAACCGGTTAACTAAACCGATCGAATCGTAATTGCCTGAGCTAACCGGACTAATTATATTCAAACCGGCGACAAAAATAACGCCAATTAAAATTAAACCGATAAAACCCAGGGCAACTTTTTTAAATCGCTTATAAAATAGCCAAAAAATAATTAAAAAAAGCATTGAACCAAAAAACCCCAACCAAGCCGCCCGGGAATAAGTAAAAACCAGACAAGCCAATTGCATAAATAATATCAGGCCAACAAAAAATCTGGCTAGTACTCTCTTGGTTATAAAAATTAAAGCGTAAAGGCTAAAAGGCAAAACTATAATTAACCAATGTCCGAAAAAATTAGGCTGGCCCAGGCTAGAAAAAATACGCCCAATATTCATGCTTTCAGACCAAAAAAATGGATCAAAATTAAAATATTGAACTAAACCATAAACCGCGGCTAAAGACGCCGAGGCGACAACGGCTATAATTATTCGCCTGATTTGCTTAAAATTCTCAATATTTAATATTAATAAAACAAAAAACAACAAATAATTAAAAAAGTTATAGAAACCTTGATGCCTTAAAAAGTTACCCCAGAAGCTCTGGGCCGGGTTAAGAGAAAAAAATGAACTTACAAAAAATGAGGCCAGCAAAAAACTAACCAATAAAAAAATTTTTGGGCTGCCGCGATAATTTAATCTGCCGTTTAAAAAAACTTTAGCCGTAAAGGCAAGTAGTATAAAAACTAAAATTATTCTAAAAATGACCACTTTATAAAGATCAAAAACATTATAGCTTGACATGCTATAATCAAAAATTATGGGAATAAAAAAAATTATGGCTAATAAGCCGCCTTCAATAACATAGCCGCAAATTTTTAAAATTTTTTCTTTAAGCATAATACTACTATTATAACTTAAATATCATAATAAGAAAAACCGGCTTTACGCCGGTTTTTCTTTATAAACCCTTAATAGGACCCTTTTAAAGATTTTTATTATTGGATACCGCCCGGGGTAGCCGTATGAGTACCCGCCTCTACGCCTCCAGCCAAGCCGCCTAGACAATATACCAAAGTATAGGTGGTATTGTTGGTTCCTGCGGTATAAGTATAAGTTTCAGTATCCGGGCAAGTGCCGTCAGTCGCCGGAGCCGGATTGGTCGGAACGGCGGACATATAAGTAACGCCGCCAGTAGCGATTGAACTGCCGAGAGTGGCGCCGGATGGATAAGCGTTGGCGTCGTTATAATACAATTCCAAAGCCGTCTGAATCTGCTTGATGTCAGAAACGCGCTTAGCATCTCTTGATTTCATTCTGGCGTTATTTAAAGCCACTACAGCTAAAGTTGACAATAAACCGATAATGGCAATAACCACCAATAACTCAATCAAAGTAAAACCTCGTTGTTTTTTCATAGTTCACCTCCCCTCTGGTCTACACGAATGATTTACCCTGTTAAATAATTTCAGTTTCACCGAAATTCCGCCTTGGCGGGATTTAACAGGGTGAACCCAAAATTAAAACAAGCATGGGAATTTAATCGTGAAATTAATTTATTATATTTATGCCCGCGCATTCATTATAGTACGGGGTTGCACTTATCCACAATTATAACACAAAATAACAAATCTCGTAACTTGTAGCTAGTAGCCAACAACCCATAGCTTAAAATACCGATTATAAAAAGTTATAAGTTATGAGTTGTAAAATTTTACCAACCCCTAACAACTTGCAAATCGGTATTATCTTCAATCCGATAGACTAAGGCATATTCCGAGCCGTCTGTTTTACTAACATAACGATAAAGATAGGTCGCGTCCACTGCCGGGTCGTTATTCTTATTTTTTGGATCTTTTGGCAACTGGCCTAAGTATGGCTTAGCGCCAGAAGTTAAAGCCGTACCTAGAATTGTGCTATAACAAGTTGAACCGGCCTGGGCATTAGCGCCAAAATCAGCCGAATTATCATCCCAGCTGCCGCAAGCCGGATATCTGCCATTTTCGTCATAATAGAGACTAATAGCGGTTCTCATCTGCGTCATATCGGCCTTTCTTAAAGCATCCCTGGCTTTATTGCGCGCGCTATTAAGCGACACCACGGCAAAAGATGATAGAATGCCGATAATACTAATTACGACCAAAAGCTCAATCAAGGTAAAACCTTTTGATGTTTTCATTTGTTTCATAGTTATTAAATTATTAATTAAATATTATAATTTTAAAAGTTACTGGCCAAATTATACATGGGCAAAATCACCGCCGCCACCATTATGCCTACGGCCACGCCCATGATAATCATAATTAACGGCTCCATTAAAGTCATTAAATTAGTCACCATATTAGAAATTTCTCGGCCATAAAAATTAGTTATTCTTTCTAAAATAATATCCATTTTACCGGTTTTTTCACCAATGTTCAACATTTGTGAAACCATTTTAGGTATTGTTTTACTTTTTACAAATACGCTGGAGATTGAATTGCCATCCTCAACTTCTTTAATGGTTTCCTCTATCAACTCCTGATAAATTTTATTACCAACCACTTCAGCCGCTACCTTTAAGCTATTATCTATAGCGACGCCCCCGGCAATCAAAGTATTCATGGAGCGGGTAAAGCGAACTAAATAAATTAATTGAAATAAATGTCCAAAAATCGGCAGCTTTAATTTTATATAATCAAATTGTCTTCTGCCTTGAGGCTTTTTTAAATACCATCTAAAGGCGACGGTTATAACCGCTACTATAACAATTAGCAGCCACCAATATTTTTGCATAAAACCGGAAGTACCTATTAAAATTCTGGTTGTTGCCGGCAATTCGGCTCCGCTTTCAGTCAAAATGCCGGTAAGCTTGGGTACAACGAAAATCATCATAACAACACCAACAACAACTAGCGAAGATAAAACGAAAGCCGGATAAATCATGGCACCCCTAATTTTACTCATCATATCATAATCTTTTTCCATCTCGTCGGCCAGATAGCTTAATACTTCATCTAGTTTGCCCGAAGTTTCGCCCGACCTGACAACGCTGATATAAAAATTGCTAAAAACATCCGGCCGCTTGCCTAAAGCCTCAGACAGAGTTGACCCGGCATCAACTTCATCGGCCACCTCCGAAATCACCATTTTTAAAATAACATTATTAGTTTGATCAACTAAAATTTTAAGCGCTTGCACCATGGAAACATTGGCTGAAATCAAAACCGAAAACTGCCGGGAAAAAATAACTATATCTTTTGGTTTTACCCTGTTAAAAAAATCTAAATTAAGCTTTCTCTTGCCGGACGACACCTCCGAAATTGAAACAATGGAAAAACCCTTTTCCGCCAATATTTCTCCCACGTAATCTTTACTATTCGCCTCAACCATACCCTCTTGCACCTTTTTATGTTTGTCAAAAGCTTTATATTTGTAAATTGGCATCTGCTAAAAATTAATTGTTATTATATATCTTCCCGCCTGACTTCGCCCGACTCAATCAAATTATTTATTGATTTATCCATGCTAATCATGCCTTCTTTTCTTGATGTCTGTATTACGCTCTCTAGCTGGTATATTTTACCCTCTCTGATTAATGACTTGGCAGCCGCGCTATTTAATAGTATTTCATTGGCCAAAACTAAACCGCCGCCTCGGCGCTTTACTAATTTCTGAACCAATACGCCGATTAAAATATCCGCTAAATTATAGCGCGAGGCTTCGGCGGACGAATTTATAGCCGCGCCGGCTAAAACTTTTTCCAAAACCCTATTAGAATTATCAGCGTTGATTTCCAAAATAACCAGACAATTTCCCGAAGCCAACTCAAAAATTTTCGGCATAACCGAATTAATAACCTGATTATCTTTTATTTCATTAATATAAACTACATCCACGTCTTCATTCAAACAATAATCTAGGGCATCGGCTACCGTATTAACATCAACTCCTATTTGCCGTTGCATAACCAGGCTAGTTTTACTAATAAATAAATATTCAATCGGATCCTCAATGGTAACAATATTCAATGTTTTACTTTTATTAAGTTCTTCAATAAAAGAGGCTGCGGTGGTAGTTTTACCTGAATTATAAGCGCCGGCTATGATTAAAAGTCCGGAAGTGGCTTGCAAAAAACCATTAAAAGCTTCAGCCAAACCTAAATCATTAAAACTTTTTATCACGCCGGGAATATAATGAAAAGATAAAGCCAAAAGACCTTTTTGATAAAAAACATTTATTCGAAAACGAAAATTAGAAATATTTTTTACTAAAACCACGCCCTTGGTTTCTTTCAATTTAATAATCTCATCCGGACCTAAAAAAGTTTCTATAATTTTATTTATCATTTCGCTGCCAACCATCTCCTGGCCGGTTAAAGGAATAAATTGGCCGTTTATTCTTATCATAGGCGAACTGCCTACGGCCAAATGCAAATCAGAGCCATTTTTTTGGACCATTTCTGACAATATTCTATTTAAAAAAATTGATGGCACTTCCATATTATTTATTTATTCAAAACTTTTTTTATTTTTTCAACCACTTCTGACGGCATAAAATGCGCTTTAATTAAATAATCTTCCGCGCCCATTTTTAAGGCTTGTTCAATCTCGTCCTTCTGGCTTAAGTTGGTTAAAAGTATCACCGGGATATTGGCCGTCAGGCGATTTGCTTTAAGCTGGCGCAAAACTTCAAAACCATTTACCTTTGGTAAAATAATATCCAAAAGAATTATATCCGGCATTTCTTTTGGGGCGAGACGAACGGCCTTTTCTCCGTCTTCAGCCATAATCACTTTAAAATTTTCCATCTCAAACTTAGTGGCATACATACCCAACAAAAATGAATCGTCTTCAACTAAAAGAATTTTTATTTTATCTTTCGGCATATAATTTATTTATTAGTTAAATATGAATCGTTCTTAATACTTCTTCCATAGTAGTTAAACCCAGCAAAACTTTTATTATGCCATCTTGCTTCATGGTAATAAAATTTTGATTTTTTACCAAATCGTCAAGCGTTAAATTAGTCTTGTTATTCATAATAATTTCTTTTATTTTATCGTTGACATCAAGCACTTCGGCTAAAGCAATTCTGCCGGTATAACCGGTCGCTCCGCAGCGAGTACAACCTTTGCCTTTATAAAATTTTATTTTTTTTGCGTCAAAATCTGGTATTATTTCTTTAATCGCCTCTGGAGATGTAATAGCTAATTCTTTTTTAATATCAGCCATAATATCATCCGGTAATTTATATTCTATTTTACAATATTCGCAAATTTTTCTTCCCAATCTTTGCGCTAATACGATATTTAAAGTTGAGCCTAAAAGAAAAGGTTCTACCGCCATATCTAAAAGCCTGGGAATGGCGCCTAAAGCATCGTTGGTGTGCAAAGTTGATAATACAAAATGGCCGGTCAAGCTGGCGTGGATGGCTAATTCGGCTGTTTCGTTATCTCTTATTTCCCCCACCATCACAATATTAGGATCTTGGCGTAAAAGCGAACGCAAACCTGAAGCAAAAGTAAAGCCGATTTCCGGCTTAACCTGAGATTGATTAATCCCTTTAACAAAATATTCAACCGGATCTTCGAGGGTGGAAATATTTATATCTTCTTTATTCAGGCCGGTTAAAACAGAAAAAATGGTGGTTGACTTACCCGAGCCGGTCGGACCGGTTACTAAAAACATGCCGTCAGTCTTTTTTAAGCTTTTTTTAATTATTTTAAGGCCGGGACCCATAAAACCCAGCTCTTCTAATGTTGGCGCACCCTTAGTTACATCCAAAATTCTCATCACCACCTTTTCTTCGTTTAAGAGCGGCATAATGGAAATTCTTAAATCAATATCTTTATTATCAATACTTACTCTGATTCTGCCATCTTGCGGCATTCTGGTTTCGTCAAACTTTAAATTAGCCAAAACTTTAATTCTGCCCACAATAGCTCCGTGTATGCTCTTCGGTAAAACCAGCGAGGTATGTAAAATGCCGTCTATCCTATATCTAACCCGGCTTTCATCTTGTATTGGCTCTATATGTATATCCGAAGCCCGGCCTTCAACCGCATGCCTAATAATTACGGAGACTATTTTTGATACCGGAGCCGACTTGGTAATTTCTTCAACCTCTTCTTGATTAATCTTTTTGTTAGCGCGGTCCAAAACATCTTCCTCTTCTTTAGTTTTTAAAGCTCTGGAAACTTCTTTGCCTAAAGTTGTATAGGATTTTAAGGCACTCTCAAAACTTAAGGCGGAAATCAAAAAATATTCTGGCTGTAAATTTTCTTCTTTAGCTAAAAAATCTATTGCCTCAATCGCTTTAAAATTTTCCGGGTCAACTATGCCTACCTTAATTTTACCTTTAGCCGCTTCAAAACAAATAATTTTATAATTTTCAGACACTTCCGCCGGAATCAAATTTAAAACTTGATCGGGAATTTTTATTCCAATTAAACTATAATAATTTAAATTATAAACTTTAGATTTAAATTTTGTTAAATTTTCAGCATCAACCAGGCCGCTTTTAATAAGCGCCTCTTCCGGATTGTTATTATACTCCGGTAACTTTTTTAATTCAGCCAACCGTTCGGCTGTAATTAATTTATTTTGAATTAATAAATTTATTAATTCTTCAAATTTGCTCATATTAATTTGGCTTAAAGGGATCTCTTTTCCCTACTTCAGGTTTTTCTTTAATAAGCAACTCGCTCTTCCGCAGCATTTTAAATTTTTCGCTGGACAAAATATTTAAATTAAAATCCTCGCTTTGATTAACCTTACTTATGTCTAAAACCAAATTAGGCTGGGCGGCTGCCTGATTATTAATCTCACCAACCATAAAAATATTGTCTTCAGTAGTTGTAGCTCCGCTCACGGGCACAGAATCATTAAATATAATAGGAATATTAATATTTGTTGAGCTGCGAATAACTAACTTTTTATTTTGATGTAACATCAAACCCGTGCCACAAATCATAAAAAAAATAATGGAAATATAAATCACTAATTTTTTCGTTGATATTGCTTTCTGTATTAACATAAATTATTTTAAATAATAGCTATAAATATTCAAAATCGCCTTATTTTCGTTAACATTAAAACTTATTTTAGCTATATCAAAAATTCTTAAATTATTTTCAAAAGCTTTGATTATATTTTTTAGAATCGGATAATTAACGGAGCTTAAATTAACCTCTGCTTCAACCAAGCCAACCCCCTGGGGCGGTTCGCTAAAAATTCCGGCCGGCGTCCCCTTATCTTCTCTCACTTCAACTTTAAGGTTGGTTCTGCCTCCGGTGTTTTCTGGTTTAATTTTTATTGAGGTCAAGATAGCGCTATTTCTCAGGGCAATAGATTCAATCTCTGTAATTATCACGCTTGTATCCCTGCCAGCCGGGACCATGTCGGTAATTTTTGACTTTTCATCATCGCCAACCGATTGATATAATTTTTTCAAATTACGAATAGAATTTAAATAATTAAATTTAGTTTCATATTCAATCTGTAAATTATTTTTAGCCTCTTCGTTGGCCTCAAAAATCTGCTGATACTTTGGATAAACTAATACAATCAAACCAACAGCTAAAATAATTATACTCAAAGAAAAAATCAAATAATTAAAATAGTTTATTAAAAATGCATTTATTTTAATTTTTAAAACTTCGGTCTGCTTTTTATTTTTTTCTTCGCCGGCAGGCTGATTTTTTTTAATTTCCATAATTATTCAGTATTACTCGGTAAAAATATTTTTAGCAATAGAAAAATTTAAAACAAATTTTACTAAAGATTTATTTATATCATTTCCCGCCGCTAGCTCGCCGCCCTCGGCTAAAGCGGCGATTATTTTCTCATTGTTTCTAAAAACATTAATTTGCTCGGCAATACCGCCGTAATCAACGGCCGAAGCGCCCATAGCATACTTACCGCTGGTGTCGCCGTCAAAATTTATAAAATAAACATCTTTTATCGTATTATTTTCCAAAAACTTAAAAAAATTAGTCCAATAAATATGCTGTTCGAATATTTTAGAAACTATTTTCAATTTAGTTTGAAAATCAAAGACTTCCTTAATGCCAGACTCTTCCTTTATAATACCTTGTTCAAGCTCTGCAAATTTTTGCGCTTGTGTTAAATTTTTAACTTGGCTGCTTTTTTGATAAAACGCCAAAGCATAATGAACCGCTCCAATAATCAAAATGGGTGTTAAAATTGCGCTTACTGAAATAACAACCTTAGAACGCCAATCAAAAAAAGTTACAAGCTCTCCCCGAATTAAATTAGTTTCTAAAATACGCTGCCTGCTTTCATCTTGCCGAATTGGCTCTTTCTTTTTAATATTTATTTCTTTAACTTCAGCTTCGGCGGGTTTTTCTTCCGGCCGGGCAATCGGCTGAGCCTCCGCTGGTTTTATTTCTTTTGCCTCCGGCAGTTTAATTATTTTAACTGTCTCGTTTTTATGGGCGCTTAAAGCGATTATTTTCCTTTTAACCGCCATTATTAATTTTCTGAACCAATCATCTTTAAATTTTTCGGCTAATGGCGGCGGCACGGTTTCAGGCGCAGGCTTAATATTAAAAATTTTACCAACTTGATTTTTATGCTCTTTTTCTTGGTTAAAAACCCTCTGGTAATCAATTAAAACTTCTTTATGCCCAGGCTGTTTTTTTAATTTTTCTCCCCAAATTTCTAAAAAATTTTTACTTTTTTCTTTTGGCAAGGATTTTGAACTTTCGTGATGCTTTATTAAATTTAGAATTTCTTCACGAGATTTCTTAATCTTATTTTTATCAATTATTGAAGCGGGCGGCTTATCGGCCGGCTCCTTTTTATTCATAAACGATAAAAGAGAGAAGGAAGCGCTTTTAGAATCCTTAGCTTCTTCTTTGGGGTTGGACCAAACCAGCTTATCTTTTTTTTCATCTCTATCCTTAGGTTCTTGGTCGTGGTCGTGTTTTTTATTGTCTAAAAAATTAATACCAGGCATAACAAATTAATTTCTAATTTTTAATATCTAATATATAAAAAATAATTAAATGTTTTAATTTATCAATGAAGAACTTTAAAGCTTAATTAAATTGAAAATTGGTAATTGAAAATTTTTTTATTCCATTTCCCTGAGCGCCAAACCGATAGCTATGGCCATGCGCGGAGCAATCTCATCTAAAAGCGGCTTTAAATCCAGCGGATAAGAAATCGTTGACCAGGGGTTGCCGGCCACCACATTTATATCCAATATCTTTGACAAATAACCGGTAAAATTCATAAGTAAAGCCGAACCGCCGCTTAAAATAATTTTATCCACCTTTTTATTGTCTTTGTTTTGGAATAAATTCAGGGCGTACTTTATTTCGTTAACTATGGGCGAGATGCTTTCAATAATAGTTCTGGGAATGGCATTATTAACCGAATCAAACGAACCCACGCCCAAATCATATTTAAACTGTTCGGCGCGTTCCAGGCCGATATTAAGGCTATGGCTAATAGCTTTGGTAATGGTCCAGCCGCCAATATCTATGCTTCTATTTAAAGTCGGGATGCTTTGATCAATAATCGTAAAGCTGGTAGTTTTAGCTCCTATTTCTACGACCATAACCGTTGATTTGTCATTGCCCAAAAGCGATCTTATAAGCGCGAAAGTCTCGGTTTCCAAACTTAATAAATTTATTTGGGCGCTTTTAAAAATTTCAATATACCGCTTAACTAAAGTCCGCGGAGCGCCGGTCAACAAAACTTTAATATTATTCTTATCCGCGGTTTGATCAATATTTTCAATTTTTTTCCAATCTAAAATCATTTCTTCAGGCGGTAAAGGAATAACTTTTTTCGCTTCCCAATTAATAGCCGAGGGCAAATCTTTTTTATTGACACCGGCTAAATTTATAATTGAGGAAAAAACCGAGAAAGTCGGCAAAGCCGAAACGGCTTTACGGCTAGACATACCGGCTTCAGCACAAATTTTATTAATAATCTTGGCAATTTTATCCGGGTTGGTCTGGTCTAAATCATCGAGATTTTCACTAAAACCATAGGTTAAAAGCATGGCCTTGCCTCCTTGATTTTTCAATTCAACAATTTTGATACTTGAACTGCCTATATCTATGCCTAAATAACTTTCATTGGAGAAAAATAAACTCATACAATAAAAATAAAATTATAAATTATGAAACCGCCGCCATGTTTTTGACACCAGGCCTATTATATTATACAATTATATAATAATAGCGCCAAAGAATCAAAGGCGTGGCTGAACAAATTGCATCATTATTATACCATAAAATTCTGATTTACAAAAATTTAAATAGCCACAAAACCATTTCGTGATAATCCCATATTATCTTTAATATAAATTTCATGGATTTTCTGAAAAAATACAAAAAAATTTTTATGGCCGTTGGCTTTATTTTAATTGTTTTTATTTTAGGTTATTTGCTTTACGCGCTTTTTTTTAAGCCAAGTTCAGCCCCGATTATTGTTGAGAAACCGACCGCAACCAGCACTCAAGGCGGTTTGCCCGTAGCCAAACCGGGAACCGGCCAAATAACGCCTTCAGGGCAATCAATTGAAGGTTTACCCGGAGAAACAGGACAGCAAACAAGCCAGGGCAGCGCCATTGCTTTAGGCGGTTTAACCCAAACTTCTGAATTAAATCAAGCGCCAAGCTTAGCGGCAACCTTATCTGCCAACGGCAATGATCTGCAATATTATAATAAACAGGACGGTAAATTTTACCGCCTGACCAAAGACGGACAGGCTAGTTTGCTCTCGGACACGGTATTTCATGAAGTGGAAAAAATTACCTGGTCCCCGGATAAAAACAAAGCTATTTTAGAATATCCGGATCAATCTAAAATTATTTACGATTTTAAAAACAAAGAGCAAATCAGCCTGCCGAAACACTGGAAAGATTTTGCTTTCTCCCCGGACGGTTCAAAGATTGTTTTAAAAAGCATGGCTGATAATCAGGACAATCGCTGGCTGGCCGTTGTTAACGAAGAAGGCGCTTCGGCGCAAAGGGTAACCGCTCTGGGAGATAAAGACGATACGGTCTATCCCTCATGGTCGCCGAACAACCAAACCGTGGCTATGTACACCGAGGGGGTTAGCTATGACCAGCAAAAAGTGTATTTTGTCGGCTTAAATAACGAAAATTTTAAAGCTTTGACTATTGAGGGCCGGGGCTTTGAACCTAAGTGGGCTCCTAAAGGCGATGTCTTGCTCTATAGTGTTTATTCAAGCTCAAGCGACTTAAAGCCGGAGCTTTGGGTAGCCAATGCCCAAGGTGAAAATATCGGCGCCGGCAGGAATAAATTAGATATTCAAACCTGGGCGGACAAATGCGTTTTCTCAACCGCAACCGAAATCTATTGCGCCGTACCCGAGAGCCTTGAAGAAGGCGCCGGCCTATTTCCTGATTTAGCTAAAAATACTAAAGATAATTTATATAAAATTGACATCCAAACCGGCTTAAAAAAATTAGTGGCCGTACCGAACGGCGGCTTTACCATGTCTGACCTAATTATCTCTGATAACGGCTATTATCTCTACTTCACGGATGCTAATACGGAAAAAATTAATAAAATAAAATTGAAGTAATTTTTTATATATAAATGCCTAATAAAATATCCACTATCTATGTTTGTTCCAATTGCGACGCCCAATCCCCAAAGTGGAGTGGGCGTTGTTTAGAGTGCGGCGGCTGGGGCACTTTGCAAATGCAAACGGTTGACCAAAAAACTACGGATAAAATGGCGGCCGTCAGCCCGGCCGAAGTAATTGATTTGGAAAAATTAGGCGTTCAGGAAAAAAATCAACGGTTAATTACCAATATTCAGGAATTGGACCGAGTTTTGGGCGGAGGGATTATGCGCGGCTCGCTCATACTTTTGGGCGGCGAACCAGGAATCGGCAAATCAACTCTAGTGGCCCAAACCGCCAATGCTTTAGGCCAAAACAGCCAAGTAATATATGCGAGCGGCGAAGAATCGGCCAGCCAAATAAAAATCAGATTTGACCGGCTAGGCGTTAAGGCCGGTAATATAAAATTTTTAAACGAAACCAACGCGGAAAAAATTATCGCCACCATCAAAGAGCTTAAGCCGGCGCTGGTAATTATTGACTCAATCCAAACTATTTATTCTATGGGTTCGGCCGGCGAAGCCGGAAATATAAATCAAATCCGCGGCTCGGCGGTTAACTTTTTGGAAGCGGCCAAAAATAATAATATCGCCATTATTCTAATCGGCCATATTACTAAAGACGGCTCACTGGCCGGGCCGAAATCGCTTGAGCATATTGTTGACACCGTGCTTTATTTAGAAACCGAAACTAACCATGGCTATCGTATTTTACGCGCCACTAAAAATCGCTTCGGCTCGGTTAACGAAATCGGAATTTTTGAAATGACCTCAAACGGCTTTAAGCAAATAACTAATCCTTCCTCGGTCTTTATAGAGCCGAACCAAAATATAACCGGCTCGGTTATAAGCTGTATTATGGAAGGCACGCGCCCGTTTCTAATTGAAGTACAGGCCCTGGTAACAAAAACCTTTTTCGGCTATCCGCAAAGAAAAGCCTCGGGTTTTGATTTAAATAGGCTCTCGGTTTTAATCGCTGTTTTAAGCAAACGCGCTAATTTGAATTTAACCAACCAAGACGTAATTTTAAATGTTGTCGGCGGCTTGCGCCTAAGCGACCCGGGGCTAGATTTAGCCGTTTCGCTGGCCATCGCTTCTTCGCTTTTAAACCAGATAATCAGCAATAAGACTATTGTTTTAGGCGAAGTCGGCCTTGGCGGCGAAGTTAGGCAAATTTCAAGAATTGAACAAAGGTTGAACGAGGCCGAAAGATTGGGTTTTACAAAAGCGATTATTCCGGCAAGTGAATACGCGTCAAAAAAAATACAGCTTATCAAAATAAAAAAAATAGACGAAATTATAAAATATTTCGGTAGAGATTAATTATCCTTATACGAGGTACACGCCGCGCGATTTGAGCCGCGGTGTTTTTTTGTAAAAAAATAAGGGGCAAACAATTGCTTGTCTACCCCCTGCCTTACTGCTCGCGGGGTAAAGCACCGTGAAGCAGCTTGGCCGTGGCGTTTAGATAAAATCTTTACCGGCTCCTTTTTTGGAGCGCTTTTATCTAAGCTCCATAGCGTTGATATGCGAATCTCAGACCATGGTGGCCTGAGAACGCAATTCATTTTCAGGAGGATGCTCGCTAAAACAACTGAGAGCAAGAGGCTGGCATCTATGGTCCGTACCGCGAATGACAACTCGCACAGGTCCACCGGGGTTGGCGCTTTTTATCTCAAACCCTTCCGGTTTCACTTCTTTTCCGGCAAGACCTTGTATCCCCTTAATAACATACTCATCACCGCTAACCTTGTGGCTTAAAACAAATTTTCCATTTTTCATCTTTTTCTACCTCCGATTTTAAATTTTAAATACTTGCAGATCTAATCTTAACCTCTTTACTAAAAAATTAATCATCATAATTTTTTTGTAAGAGACCACCATCGGTTGACGATTCACAATATCCAGCTGTTCTTTTAAAAACTGCCGGATATCAAATGGTGTCTTTTCTCGCAGATCGGGTTCGGGAAGCCCGGCTCGCTTACACCGTGAAATCAGCTGGAAGCCGAATATTATGACTTCTTTACCATTTACCAACAATATCCGCCGATCGTTAACAGATTTCTGTACTGGCAGATTACAAAACGGACAAATGTCCGTGCTCTTCTCTACGGTAACCAGTTTTTCATCTCTCCGTCGATAACGTTTTCTAGGCGTTCTCTCCGAAGCCATTTTGGTATTTGCACACCCGAGACTCATCCCGCTAATAAACATATACATTTCCTCCTAAACCATAATTATAACCCCTAATGGGGTTATTGTTTATTATTAAAGATCGATCAAATAAATAACTTTAAAAATTAACACGCTTTTTAATTTTTGTCAACTCTTCAAACCTATTCCATATGCACTCTTTTCTCCCATTCCCCTAACTTTTCTTTTAATACCGGCCATTTATTTAAAGACGAATCAAGATTAATTAATTTTATTGCCTGCTCGCGCGAAAGCTTCATCAAACCATAATCAAATAGCGACGCCATTTTTAATTCCGGAAAGCCTTTTTGTTCTATGCCATAAACTTCGCCCGGTCCCCTAAATTTTAAATCCATTTTAGCAAGTTCAAAACCGTCATTATGCTCTACTACAGCCCTTAGCCTGCGCAAAGCCTTTTCCGAATCATTATCCGTAAAAAGAAAACAATAGGATTGATGCTGGCTCCGCCCTACCCGGCCGCGGAATTGGTGCAGCTGCGCCAAGCCAAAACGGTCCGCGCCTTCAATCATCATAATTGAAGCATTGGCAACATCCACGCCGACTTCCACCACCGAAGTGGAAACTAAAATTTTTATTTTATTATCTAAAAATTCCCGCATGATTTTTTCTTTTTCCGCGGGTTTCATCCGGCCGTGCAATTTTCCCATAGCCAAATCCGAAAAAACAATTTTATCCAGTTTTTTGAATTCCTCTTCCACCGACTTAACTCCAAGTTTGTCCGACAAATCAATCAAAGGGCAAACGACAAAAACCTGCCGGCCTTGCTTAATTTGTTCGCGGATAAACCCATAAGCTTTTTCGCGCTTTTGCTCCGGCACGATACTGGTAATTATTTTCTTCCTGTCTTTAGGCATTTCATTAATCACCGACAAATCCAAATCGCCGTATAAAGCCAAAGCCAGACTACGCGGAATAGGCGTGGCGGTCATAGACAATAAATGCGGCGTCAATTCGCCACCGCTTTTTTTTGTTAATATTCTTCTTTGCTCTACGCCGAAACGATGCTGTTCGTCAATCACGGCCAACGCCAAATTTTCAAACTTTACATCCTCCTGAATCAAAGCATGCGTACCGATGATAATTTTAATTTCTCCATTATTAATATTTTCCAAAATTAATTTTTTAGAAATTTGATCATTGTTTGAAAATTGAAAATTGAAAATTGAAAATTGGGAGCGAGTTAAAAGCGCTATCGGTGAATGTTCTCCTATAAATTTTTTTATTGTTTCATAGTGCTGTCTCGCCAGTATTTCCGTAGGCGCCATTAAAACTGCCTGTTTTTTATTTAATATTACATTTAACATGGCAATAATCGCGACCATTGTCTTCCCGCTGCCAACATCGCCTTCTAAAAGTCTTGACATCGGCCTGCCTTTTTCCATATCTCTTAAAATTTCCCAAGCCGATTTTCTTTGCGCGTCGGTAAGCTTAAACGGCAGGCTGTCAACAAATTCTTTTGTTTCTTTTTCGTAAAACTTTATCACCGGCGCCTTGCTTAAACTTAAATTTCTTTTCGCCAGTTGCGCTCCAAGCTGAATTAAAAAAAGCTCATTAAACGCCAAGCGTTCGCGAGCTTTATTTATATCTAAATTATTTTTAGGAAAATGTATCTTTTTTATAGCGTCTTCAAGATTAATCAATTTCGCGCTTTTTTTTGTTTCTATAGGCAGCCAATCAATAACTTTTGCCGACAAATCAATTATCTGCTTAATTAAAAATCTAACCTGTTTATGCGTTAAGTTCGCGGTTAAATGATAATTAGGCACTAGCCCCTGAGTGTGCACGCCTTGGCCGTATATTAATTTCTCATAAACCGGGGAATTCATAGCCAAGCCGCTATAATTTTCTTCTACTTTACCGGCTAAAGATATTTTATCTCCGACACGCAAATTACGGACAATAAACGGCTGATTAAACCAGATAACTTTTAAAGTTTCCGTGCCGTCGCTTACCAAGGCTTCGGTAATATTCATTCTTCTTTTCCAGCTGCGTTTATTCTGAATTAACTCAATTTGTCCGACCACATTCGCACTAATGCCGGCTTGCAATTTATCAATGGGCGTTAAGCGGGTAAAATCATCGTAGCGGAAAGGAAAATAAAACAACAAATCACGGACAGTGGCAACGCCTAATTTTTTCAACTTTTTAGCCGTGGCCGCTCCGACCCGGTTAATTTTTATTATGTCAGTATCAAGGGTTAGCATAATCCTATTTTAACACAAAAATCATAACAAAAAACAGCCCGCTAAATAACGAACTGTTTTTTTTGCCCTCAAGAGGATTCGAAGCTCCTCGGTGCCTTACAACCGAACAAGGAAACGGGAGCGCATTAATGTGCGCCCACGAGGAATTGAACCTCGATTTCAAGCTCCGGAGGCTTGCGCTCTATCCTTTGAGCTACGGGCGCCGAAGTTTATGAATTGTGCTTTTGCTTGGGCTAAATTTTGTTAAATTTTTGAACGAGGACTGTCTGAGGCCAGTGCCAGCTGGCCGAGTTCCGCAGAAGAAAATTTAATAAATTTAGCCCAAGCTTCATGCGGTTTACAAAATCTAACTATTATATTATACCAAAATTTACCAAAGTTATCTGCCTCGCCGCCTGCCAAATCCTCCAGGCTTTGAGCGCGGAGCGGCTCCCCGGCCGAAACTCATAGTCCGGCCATATCTTTTAAAAGTCGGCCGAGTATTAGCTTGCTCCAACTCGGCGAATTTAGTTAAAGTTAATTTTTTATTTATTAATCTTTCAATATTGCGGATATCTTTCCATTGGTTGGGCGTGGCGAAAGAGATAGCTTTGCCCTGCTTTCCCGCTCTAGCCGTACGGCCGATGCGATGGACATAATCCTCCGAATTATCCGGCAAATCATAGTTCACTACTAACTCAATACCGCTAACGTCAATGCCGCGCGCGGCAATATCAGTCGCCACTAAAATTCTGTATTTCTTACTTTTAAAACCGGACATGGATTCTTTGCGCTGATTGAATGACAAATTAGAATGAATTTCGGCCACCTGGTGCCTTGATTGCTTAAGGTTATTAGTTAGATGCTTGGCGCCATGCTTAGTGCGGGAAAAAACTAAAACCGAGCCTTTATGCTCTTTAAGAATTTTTTCCAATTGCATATATTTGTCCTCTTTTCTCATAACATACATTTCCTGGTTAACAAACTCAACCGTGGTGCCGGACGGAGCCACTTCAATATTAATGGGCATATTCATGTGAGCGGCGGCCAACCTTAAAATCGCCCGAGGCATGGTGGCGGAGAATAATAAAGTCTGGCGCTCTTTAGGAATCCGTTTCATAATTTCTTCGATTTGCGGAGCAAAACCCATATCAAACATCATATCAGCTTCATCTAAAACCAAAACTTTAATATAATCAAGTTTTACCCAGCCTCTTTTTAAGTGGTCAATCAGCCTGCCCGGGGTGCAGACAAAAATATGCGGGTTTCTTTTTAGCGACTGCACTTGGCTGCCTATAGCTTGCCCGCCGATTAAAGCCGCAGTCCTTAAACCTAATTTAGAGCCTATTTTTCTTAAATTTTCATCAACCTGCAAAGCTAACTCGCGGGTTGGCAATAAAACTAAGCCTTGGCCATGCTCTTTCATTAAGCGCTCAATCATGGGAATGCCAAAAGCAAAAGTTTTACCGGTTCCGGTTTGAGCTACGCCAATCATATCTTGGCCGGAAAGAGCCACCGGGATTGACTTTATTTGAATCGGTGTCGGCGTATCCAGCTTTAAGCTCGCGAGCACATTTAAAATTGAAGCGCTAACACCCAAGCTTTTAAAATCCAATTTAATTTGTTTGGTTTGTGGAGACATAAAAAAATAAGCGACCCGTTTCTTAGGAGTCACTTATTGAAGTTACTTAAATGACATGAGATCCGAAGTCTATTTACCCCGTTAAATTCGGCAACGCCGAAGCGAAGCTATTTAACAGGGGGTTAATAATAAGTAAATATAGCATTAATAAGCTATTGTGTCAAATTAAAACTAATTTTCATCTAGATTCACTACCAAATCTCCGTGAAACACATGTTTGCTGTCTGCACTCCAGCGAATTTCTCGTCCATCAATATAGTTTGGAATATCACCCTGATAAATCCTTTTAAAACCATTTTTAATGTCATACGCCAAGAATTCCATTTTGTCCTCTTTCTCCTTTTTTATAACCAGCACCAGTTTGGTGGAATCGGGCGACCAGACAGCTATAGTTTTATTGGCGAGTTCGCTATAAGGCTCTGAATATTTTCTGGTAATTAAAAATATATCCTCGCCCTTTTTATTTTGTACTCCTACGCCGTAGCCGAGAGCATAATAATAACTCAATATCATTTGCTTGTCTGGCGACCATTCATAACCCACGGCCCAAAGTTCCGCTGCTTCTCCGGGATTGCGTGCGTCGTATAAAAAAGCAACCTCGCATTCCGTCCCGCAGCTGGTATAGATTACAACCTCATTTTCATTTAACCACTCCCAACCAGAGGTATGGTAACTTCCGTGATATACTTCTTTATAATCTTTTCCGCCTGTCTCACCAAGATAAAATATAACCTCTTCGTTGTCGGGAATTTTTTCATCATAAATATCCCTATTTTCCAAAAAGCCAAACATTTTACCCGATGGAGAAAACTGTAATTGGGAAATAGGATTATCATGAAAGTATATTTGTCTCTTGCTTGATTTTTCATATGCGCCCCACTCATCCATTTCTAAATTATTTAGAGATACCGCCGATATATTAACTCTCCCCTGACTTTTCTTTTGAAGCTTGTAGTTAACAATGTTTCTTTCTATTTCAGAATAGCTATATTGCGCGTGAGCCAAAATACCAATAACGGCGGCTAAAAATACGCTAATAATCACTAATGTTGATTTTTTTAATGATATTATTTTTTTCATTTATCCAAATATAAAAAATTAAGGTTATCAATCTTTATCTTGAATTTTCCCTCTTTCATCCATTTATATTTCTTTGTAATACTATCATCATAATAATGATTGGCTCCGCCGGTCGAGTCGGAAATTGAACCTGCGATAACTTGACCGGCAATTTCATAAGTTTCTTTCCATTTTTCCCGATTGGCTGAATTATCACTCTTTATTGGGTCCCTAAGAGCAATTAAATTATTGTCATAAGGAAATTTTTCCCAAAAGCAAGAATACTGGCCGCGATCTAAAATAATATTATGATATGTGCCCCAATTTTTTCTCATTCCCAGCCTATTTTTAATAGACCAGCCGACGGCAACTCGAGCTATTTTTGATGTTCCGCGAGCCTCTCCCCAAATTGCTCTGGCTAAAATCATCTGTTCGCTATCATCATTAAAATCTCCAGTCCATTCAGGGCCGTCAACCGTAGGGATTCTCGGCTGGCTGTTATCCGCCAGCGCCAGCTCAATACTATACAAAAACGGCGATTCGTCAGAATATAAATCAAGATAATGCAAACCGCCATTCCAACTAACTTGTTTAGTAAACTTTTTTTCTTCGCCTTTAGAAATTTTGCCGCACCAATACCAATCTTTATGTGAATTTTTGACCTGGTTTTTCTGAATTTCTCCGTCTATAATTAGTTTAATGTCATCGTCATCTCCAGCTCTTTTATTTGCCTTAGCGGAAATGGTTAGATTTTGAACCGCCAAATTTATTAAAACAAAACTTAGCCAAGGACGGCCTTGTCCGGCTTGGGCCGGATTATTATCGGTTGGGGTATAAATTATCTTATTCGGTTGGTCTAACTGCGAAACGGTTATAGTTTTTAAATATGGGCTTTGATCAGGAGAGAGGTATAAAATATGTTTACCTTTTTTCAGATGCACGGCGATTAATACGGTTTTCAACAATCCTTTTAATTCATTACCGTTCCAGGCCGATCTAGCGTCAATATCATTACTGGTTGCAGTGGTAATTTCCAACTTATCTAAAATTAAGGTTATATCATCATCTTTAAACAGAGACCTTAACTTTAAACTTTTTAAATTTTGCCACCAGCTTTTGGCCGAAGCGATAATTTCTATCAGATATAATCCATCATCCGCGAGGTAAAAATCATAATTATATTTATCAACAATTTCTTTGTTAATTTCTTTTTTGTCTATCAGTTTTAATCCCATATAATTTTATATATTAAATAATTAAAACATACCGGCCTTTTTATTCAACTGTGTCCCTGAGCCGACTTGAACGGCTGACCTCTTCCTCCGCAGGGAAGCGCTCTATCCACTGAGCTACAGGGACATTAATGTTTGGCGATGAAAAAATGCAACTGACTAAATATCTCCATAATCTCTCTTCTAATATTACTATCTAAATAGCTAATAAAGCAAATTCCTATAAAATTTTTCCTAAATTTTTTTGTCTTGCTTCGTTTTTTTATATAGGGCTTGCTAAATTGATCTAGCGGAACATTCAATAGCTTTGACCAAATTTTTTTTGATTTTTTTATGCTGTGATAATAATGAAGATGCAACCTTATCCTAAATCTAGATTCATCTAATTTATAACATTTTCTAAGTAAGGTTATATAAAGCTGAGCCATTTTAGGGTCGGTATTGGCAAATTTAAGCCCACTTACTCCTTTATGCCTGGCCCCTTCGGCACTATATAACATCGCCAGCATTGATTTCAAAAAATAAATATTTTTTAATGGATATTTTTTAATTTCTCGACTAATTTTTTCACTTAATATATCTTCCCGACGATTTATATTTCTTTTTTTAATAGCTATGGCCAGCGGCCGGATTTTAGCCAAATGCGCTAATTGCGCTTTCTTATCAAAAACACCCTCAAATTTTTCACTTAGCCACACGGATAAAGTGCTTTTAGGAACACCTAATATTTTTGTAATCTCGCTATAAGTTTTCTTTGCCTGCCTTAATTTTTCCGCTTTTTGCTTTATTTCTTTTTTATATCTTGGTTTAAACATTTTATTATATCGTATTAAACATATATACTAAATCTTATCATCTACGGTTTGATATGCCAAAGGACATTAAAACAAAAAAGGCGCTAGGCCGGGCTAACCTAATACGCCTGAACATAACTTTCAAATAAATTTAATTATAATTTAAACATTTTAGCCAAAGCCTCGGATAAAGGCTGGTCGGTTCTTTCAAGGTCTTCCGATAAATACTTTAGCAGATTCTCGCGGATTGGCAAGGGGTTCATATTACCGAGAGGTATTGACAGCCTTGGCCTAACCGCGCTCTTAAATTCAAAATATAAATTTTTTACATTCTGGTTCGGCTTATAAACAATGGAAAAATCCTTTATGACATCATAATCGTAAAAATTTTTACCAACAACCAAACCTTCGTCGGTGATAACAAAATCTATAGCCAGAGGCTCTTGGCCGTCATGAATTATGATAACAAAAGCGCCAATTATAATTATGGCGGCAAACAAAAAATTGCCGCTAAAAAATGAATAAATTATAAATATCAAACCGACTATGGCGGAAATAATATACCAATTTTTTTCCCGTTCATGCTTGTCATATTCCGGGATGCTCCAGCTTATAATTTTTTTGCCATAATTAATTGTCTTGGCCGATTCTGGCATATTTTTTTGTTGACAAAAGTAAACTAATTATATATATTTATTATAGCATAAACTGTTAAAAGTGGAAAGTTAAAAGTATATAAATTATTGCTTTTAACTTTCCACTTTTAACTTTAGCATGGAGAGGTGCCTGAGCGGTCGAAAGGGGCACCCTGCTAAGGTGTTAGGCTTTAACGAGCCTCGAGGGTTCGAATCCCTCCCTCTCCGCCTTATTATTAAAAAGGGATGAGAAGTTTATCCCCGGAGCTCCGCCAACCGGCGGAGCGCAGGGGGAATCCCTCCCTCTCCGCATGCGATACCAAGACAAAGTCTATGGAAATTTTAATATCACCGAACCGGTAATTTTAGAGCTACTAAACTCGTCGGTGTTTAAAAGGTTAAAAAATGTTGATCAGGGTGGCTATGGGGCGCTTTGCGCCAAGCCATATAAAAAACAAGGGCAACACGGCCATAATCGTCTGGCACACTCAGTCGGTGTTTATTTACTTTTAAAAAAATACGGCGCACCGCTTAAAGAACAAATTGCCGGCCTGATCCATGATGTTTCCCATTCGGTGTTTTCCCACTGTATTGATTATGTGGCTGATACCGGCAATGGCAAAGAGCAGAGTCATCAAGACAATCTGCATAATAGTTTCATTAAAAAAACACAGATACCAAAAATTTTAAAAAAATACGGCTTTGAATTGGAATATATTTTGAATGATAAAAATTTTCCCTTAAAGGAGAATAAATTGCCTGATTTGTGCGCCGACAGAATTGACTACGCCTTAAAAGAAGGGGTTTTCTTTAAAGAAATTTCCCTCGGCGAAGTAAAAAGTTTGCTGAATAACTTGAGGGCCGAAGCCGGCCACTGGCTTTTTAAAAATATCAAGCCGGCAAAAAAATTCGCTAAATTATTTTATAAACTAAACAATATATACTTTGCCGGAGAACATTCGGCGATCATGTTCTTGTCTGTTGGCAATTATTTAAAATACGCGCTACAAAAAAAATATATAAAACACAGCGATCTTTACACCACGGATAAAATAGTAATAAAAAAAATCAAAAAACATTTAAACAAAGATAAAAAATTAAATCTGCTTTGGCAGAGGATGAACGGAAAAATTAAAGTTCACCCCGTTAGAAAAATTTTTTCTAATGGGGCGAGGCAAAACCGCCGCGATTATGACGCTAGAATATTCTGCAAATCAAGAATTGTTGACCCGCTATTTATGGACGGTGGTAAAATTAAACGCCTGTCGCAAGCCGAGCCGAGTTGGGGCAAAATTGTTAAGCAAGAGCTAAAACCCAAACAATATTTTTTAAAATTTGAAAAATAATCCCGTAGAAAAGCGGAGGGGTACCAAAGCGGTTTAATGGGACAGTCTTGAAAACTGTTGAGCCTTCACGGGTTCCGCGAGTTCGAATCTCGCCCCCTCCGCTTTTCTACGGAACCTTGAAAACCGTTAGGCCTTCACGGGTCTCTACGCCGCTTTGGCACCGAGGAGCTTCGAATCTCTATCTCTCCGCCAAAATAAAAACAGGCAAGTTGCTTGTTTTTTTATCCCTTGGCCACTACCAATCCCCAAACTTCACCGGCGCCCGAAGCTTTTAAAATCTTGGCGCATTCATTAAGCGTCGCGCCGGTAGTAACCACATCATCTATCAGAATGATGTTTTTTTTATTTAAATTACTCCCCCGCCAGCTAAAACACTCTTTAATGTTTTCCAGCCGGTGAATTTCGTTCAGCCTAGCTTGGGGTTTTTTATGTTTAATTCTAACTAAATTATTATTATCCAGCGCCAAGCCGTATTTTTTCGCCACTTTTTGCGCTAGCAGCTCGGCTTGGTTAAAGCCGCGCCAGCGCAGGCGTTTTTTTGAAAGCGGCACGGGTATAACCAGATTATCTTTAAAATTTAAAATTACCAGTGGTAAATTTTCTGCGCGCTTAAAATTTCGCCAATCCACTCCGGAGGCCAAACCAGATTTTAAAACTCGGCCATGTTCTAGCAATCTATCAACAAACAAAATCATCAGCTTGCTTAAATCGTCAGCAATTCCACCGACAAAACGATATTTCAAGCTTTTTATGGCTCGGCTGATTAATAATTCATCATAAAGCGCGGCTATAAAAACGCCGTTTAAACTATAGATAATCTGGCAAGGTGGACAAAATTGCCCGAAGTCATTTTCTTTTTTACAATGCAGACAATACTGCCTGGATTTAAACTTAACTTCTTTAAAACAATCGCCGCAAAACCAATAACCTTCCCGGCCGCAACCCAAGCATTCAATCGGAAAAATTAAGTCTAAAAAAAATAACCAGGCTTTGCTGGTATATTGTTTTATTAAATTCATATTTATCGCCATCTAAGATTATTTGTCATTGCGAACAACCGGAGGGAGTGAAGCAATCTCACGTACTCGGATATTAACCAGAGATTGCTTCGTCGCCCGAGTACGAGCTTCTCGCAATGACATAAACTAAAATTTATTTTGTAGAAGACTTTTACCTACTCTGCCAATAGATTCCATCCACCCGCCAAACATTTTGCTCGCGGACATATTTTATAACTATATCCTGATAAAAAGTTGCGCTATTGCCGGCTATGCCGGCCGATTCCCGCCTTTGGGTTTTAACCAAAATTTCAGCCCGCCCGGTATCAGAATCAAATTGCTTAACTTCGCTTGAAATTGCTTTGGTAACCACGCCATAATAAATTGTTGTCTGAGTTTTTTTAATTCTGGCGTCATTAATATAGTTTTCCGCCCAGCTTTTCATTGTGTCAGTCATAAAAATCTGTAAATCGCGGATATTGCCATAATCAGACTGGTTGCTAAAACTGCCAAACCTTTCGGCAAAAGCCGAAGCCATTCTGGCTAAATCATCTGAATTCACTCCGGTTTTTTTTAAAGGAGAAATCGGCTGAACCGTTGATGTTGATTTGGCCGGCGATTCAACTGCTGGCTCAAGCATTTTAGCCGGCTCCTCGGCTACCGGCTGTTCAATAACTTGCTCGGCGGGGCTGGAAAATTTATAAAAAAAGATAATATAAACAATACCGGCAATTATAACCAGGGAAGCAAGAACAATAATTATACCCCAGACTTTTTTATTCATATTTTATATTTTTATACCGCCTCCTCGCCATTTTCCTCATTATCTTCAGCCTCACCGCTTAGCATATTAGAGGCGAATTCTTTTTTCTCCTGCTCAATTTCTAAGAGCTGCCGCGGATCAGAAGTAATTAATTGGTCTTCGGTATATGAAGCCACAACTTTAATGGCCACATGCTTATTGCCCGCGAAAAAGATGCCCTCGCCCACGCCGCATTCTAAAAGCAAGTACTTTTCCCCCTGGGTTAGAACGAAAGTCTTTTGCACTAAATCAATGGCAGCCGGAGACTGTTTTAACAAAAGCTGCAAAGCTGAATTATTAACAATAGCCTGGCCGTAAGGCGAAGTTAAAAAATCATTAACATCCTGGGTAATAGTAGTCACACCAAGATAATATTTACGGCAGCGCTTAACCAAAGCATAAATAAATTTAGCGCTGTCTTCATGCTGCATCAGCCACCAAGCCTCATCAATTACTAAAATTCTTTTTTTAAGCTCGGAGCGCACCACATTCCAAATATAATTAACCACCGTATAAATCGCGATCGGCCTAAGCTCATCTTCTAAGTCGCGCACGGAAAAACAAACCAGCTGATTATCCATTTTTACATTGGTCGGGCTATTAAACAAACCGGCAAAAGTGCCTTGAGTATATTTTTTAAGCCTTAAAGCCAAGCCGGCTCCGCCTTCCATGCCCTCTAAAATATCCTCTAAATCCTGCATAATCGGCGCTTCAACTTTAGCCAAGTCGGAATCCGGGGTAATATCTTTTTTAGCGTAAGTTTCCAGCAAAGCCCGGTCAACAATAGAATCTTCTTCATGGGTTAAATTGCCTAACATCAGCCTAACTAAACCCTTTACGGTTATAACACCGCTTCTAATAATATCCTCGGCCTTGGATTCGCCGGAAACCGAGCGCGGCAAATCAAACGGGTTAATTTTATTTTCACTGGCTAAAGATATATTAATATAAGTCCCGCCGACCGCTTCCGCCAGATGCTTATACTCGTTTTCCGGATCGATAATAATCACTTCCGTACCCATCATCAGACTGCGCAGAACTTCAAGCTTGATAGCATAACTTTTACCCGCTCCGGAAGTGGCGAAAACTACGCTGTTGGCGTTCTGCAAACTAAAACGATCAAACAAAATTAAACTATTATTATGGCGATTAATGCCGTAGAGAATGCCCGAATCAGAAGTCAGCTCACTTGATATAAAAGGAAATGAGGAAGCTACCGGCGAAGAATTCATATTAAAAGCGATATATAATTCATCGTTAGCTAAAGGCAAAGTAGAATTAAAACCTTGTTCGGCCTGATAAAAAACTCTTTTGGAATAAACCAGGCGCGACCCAAAAATATTTTCCACTTCTTCCGATAATTTATCAAGTTCTTGTTTGCTATTCGCGTAAATCGTCAAATATAAAGCGAATTGGAAAAATTTTTCTATGCCCTGGGTCAAAGCGTCTCTTAGCGATTCAATGTCGCGCAAAGCCGTTTCGCGCAAAGGGTCTCTGGCCGCTCCCTTTTCCGAATCTGATATAATTTGCGCCTCTAAATTACCGACTTTCTTTTTAAGCTGATTTAAAATTACCGCGCTTTCTACCGGGTAAAAAAACATTGAGATATCAAAAGTAGAATTTAAATTTATAATCGGCGCGAACCAGCCAACACTGATATAGCGCGGATAATTAACCACAAAAATGGTTCTAACAAATTTAGAGCCCAACTTCAAAAAATCCGGACTGACTTCGATTGAAGCCGGAGCGATTAAATCATTAATGGAAAGCGCGCCTCGGCGATAAGACTTTTCTTCTTCAACTAACTCCCGAGTTAAAGAAGGCGTCTCTTCGGCTTGTTTTGCTTTTTGCTCTAAAACTCTGGCTTTTTCCTTAGACTCGATTTCTTCTTGTTTTTTTACTTGGCCTGGATTAAACATATGTTGGTTAATTAGTTAAATGGTTAAATAGTTTTATATAAATTTAAAACTAACAACCAATTAACCAATTAACTAATTAACTAAATTTATTCTGCTAATCTTAATTCTTTTATATCAACCAATTTTTGGTTAGCCGAAGTTTCCGGATTATAAGTATTATAAAATAATTCAATTAAACTTTGGGTGTCTAGGGGCACGGCATTCACACCCATAGAAGCCAAACCGCCGATAACATTTTCTACCCGCCTGGTCAATTCAGATCTTCTTCTTAAAAATCTCTCTTCTTTCATTTTAATAAGAGAGGCTGGCCTTAAAGATTCAAGCAATTTAGCAAAAAAACCTTTTTGCTTATCAGACAAGGGATTATAAGAAACAACCATATAAAATTTTTTATTCATAATTTTGCCGAGCGAAATCAATTCGCTGATATATTGCAGATACTCGGCGGTTTGCATTTTTAAAAGCTCGTTAGTTTGCTCTTTCTCTTTCTGCCTTAAAAAGGTTAAATAATTATCAATATTAAGTTCGCGCGATTGAATGACAATCTGCAAAGGAAAATCAATATTATTTAAAAAACTTACATAAGCGGAAATAATCGCGCTTTGCTCATCTTCGCTTTTTAAAGCAAAGTTAATACTGGCGACCAAAAGAACCGCGCGCAAAGTGCCGTCGCGCATAATTACAGTGTCTTCACGAAATTCAGCAATATCCAAATACTGCTGGGTTGAACTGGTTATTTTGTTTCTGGCTAATTTTTTGGCCATAAAGTTTAATTTCTAATTTCTAATTTCTAATTTCCAATTTCTAAACAATACTTTAATGTCTCAATTTTTAATTAATTATTTTATTGAAAATTACTTGTCCTGGCTCGACCAGGGATTCATTGAAAATTGTTTGAAAATTGAAAATTAATTTTTTCTTTTCACGCTTTTAATTTCACTGGTACCGTCACTCTCCCCCCGGTAGGCTCCTCTAGTATCAACAATTAACGACAACTCGGCTAAACGGGAGGTAGTATAATGTTTATCTGAAACTACCTGGGCAACCGGAGAAAAATGGTTTTCTTCAATTCCATAATCATCACTAGACGCCAGAAAACCGTTATGCCAAACTCTTAACTTCGGCCGCTTAAAAGTTTGTAATAAATTTAAAACAAAATAATGAAAAGGCCGGCCGTTGATTTTTAAAAAAGCAAAAATACCGGTAATAAATAATACCAATAAGCCAAAAGTTATAAATAAAGAAAAATCAAATATTTTATAAGAAACCGCTATAATTAAAAATCCAACCAAAAGAACAATAAATTGCCTGGTAGTTATGGGACCGATAATTTTGTCTTCAACATCAATAAATTGCGGGACGATAAACTGCTGCATAAATTAAAAACGCAAACTTTTATTTAAATCCATAATTACTTTAAATTCATCTACGGTTAAATAATCCGCGCCGGCCATTTTTCTTTCTTCTATTATAACATCAACCGGTTTATTTTCGCCAATGCTTAAACGGCCGATTTCCAAGTATAACTTATTAATCGGGCTTAGCCGCCATAACTTAACGCCTTCAAGCTTTTTGCCGTAATTTTCTTCTTCTAACAAATTAATTTTACTTTTAATTTTATCGGCGCTTTTTAACGGATTTTTATCCAGTCTGCGGAAATTAATTAAATCCATATGCCTTATTTCGTCCAGCGGTCCCATAACGCGGGGCACATATTTAACATCTTCAATTTTAACTTTCTGATTTTGGTTTAAATTTTCCGCTTCAAACCTCCGTTTTATCAAAGGCATTTCGCTCAAATCGCTCTTCGGCGCCGGTTGAATCGGTTTTATTTCAGCTCTAGGCAAGACCGGGGATTTTTCTTTAATTTTAGGGGCGTTTTTTTGCGCTATCGGGACTGAAATAACCGCCGGAGTTAAAGGGGCGAGCTCGTGTTTAGTATCCAGTTTTTTTAAATCATTTTTTATTTTATCATCTCTTTTGGCTAATTTTGAAAAGTCATAAGCCGCGTCTCTGGAAATTTCACGCCTTGAGGTAAAACCAGATTGTTCTAACTCCGGCATTCTTATTTTTGGCAATGGTTTAATCGGCTCGCCGGGCTTAGAATTCAAAATTTTATCAACCGATGACATAACTTTTTCCGCCGAATCATCATCAAAACTTAAACCGCCGTTTAAAAATGGCTTCATTAAGGTCGCTTTAGCCTCAAACTTATTCCGAATGCCGCGCAAATAAGTTCTTAAAATCTGCGAAAATCTATCAGCTAAATCGGCTGAACCGAAATTAATTTGGGTGCGGCTAATTATCTCTTTTAGCTTATCGTCAACAGCCGCGGGAGCCATGCTAGAATCTTCGGCCGTAACTATTTTTTTGGTTAGTTTTTTAATCTCTTCTTCGTCGTCTGGAGAAAAGAAAAAACTGGCGCCTTTAACTTTGAGTTCGCTGGTTGGCGGCGAAACAGGCGCAACATATTCTGCCGGGCTGGCCGAAAAATAATTTTTCAGTGAAGAAAAAATCTTTTCCTTAAGCTCCTCCGCCAGCTCTCCCGCCTGCTCTTTTGATAAATTTTCTTTAAGCAAATAGTCCGGCAGATTATTCAGCGTGATCTCTTTTACCATAACTTTCATAATCAAAGCAGCCAGAGCAATATTATATTTTTTCTCCAGCGCTTCAATCTTTTCCATTGTCTCTTGGTCGGAAACTTTTTGTTTTAAATCGGCCGGCAAATTATTAAATTTTTGTAAATACCCAAGCATGGGAGTTATATTATAATTTCTATTTTTCCAATTCTTTTAAATCCAGCGCCATTTGTTTTTTAAGCTCCTCGGCATTATCAAATTTTATGACTTCTCTGATTTTTTTAATTTCTTTTATATTTATTGTCTTATCGGCGATATCGGCAATCTGATCTTTAATATATAATTCCAGAGAAGCCGGCTCGTTAAAAGTTTCTTTTTGGCCGTAATGGAGCAGTCCTGTATATATTTTACCATTAATTCCACTTTCTACTAAATAGAGGCCGTAATTTATATCAATTTGATCGTTATCTAAATTAATTGTTGGAAAGCCCAGCCGCGCGCCCCTGCCTAAACCGCTTCTAACTTTAGCCTTAAATTCAAATTTAGGTGATTTTTCTCCAACCACGATTTTTAAAAATGCTACCAGCAAAACCAAGGCGGCAACCATCTGAACCGGGCTTAAAATATTTCGGTTAATAAAATAATCCAAAATTATGGCGGAAAACGGCCAGAACAATTCTAATATGGTCGCAGCCGAGGCCGTAACCCTTTTTAAGCCATAATAATAAATAAACATGGCCGCGGCGCCGCTGGTAAAAACGATTAAAATCAGATACCGCCAATGCAGACCGCTAACAGCCGAGATTTTAAACAAATCACCGGTAATTAACGCGTAAATCAGAACCAACAAACCGGTAATGCCAAATCTTAAAGCCGCCGTAGACCTAAAATCAAGATGATTGACGATCCGCTTACCGAACACGGTTGATGAGCCAAAAGCAAAAGCGGCAATAGCGGCGTAAAAAGCGGCGTTATGCAATAAATTTATTTCGCCTAAGCGCAGGCCGGTTTTGCCGAAGGCTAAAAAATAAGCCGCGGCAATCGCAATCAGCGCCCAAATATAAAACGATCTTTTTAATCGTTCGCCTAAAATTAATCTGGCCATTATCAGCGCAAAAATCGGCTGTAATTTTTGAAGCAGCACAACCGTGGCAAAAGTAACCGACCCGTCCATGGCCGCAAAAAAGGCTTTAGTAATCATGATTGTGCCTAAAGCGCCGCCAAAAAACGAAACCCAGCCGATAGCCGCCCACTCTTTGCTTTTAAGTAATTTTATCTTAGACCAGCTTAAAAAAACAAACGGGCTCAAAACTAAAAAACCAAGCGCGTGTTCAAGAAAAACTACCAAAGCGGCCGGCAAAACATAAAATTTAGGCCTAATAAAAATTCCGTCCAGGCTCCAGAACAAAGCGGCCAGCATAATGGCTAAAGCGCCCAGAATCCACTGCTTGTCTAACTTCAATAATTTTTGCATAATTACATTCTAGCTTCTTTTTTTAAAAGGCTTGCCTTATCAATCGCTTCCCAAGTAAAATCTTTATCGTTTCTGCCAAAATGGCCGTAAGCCGCGGTTTTCCGATAAATCGGCCTTCTTAAATTAAGCGCGTCAATAATTCTTTTGGGCCGGAAATCAAAATTCTTTTTTATCAATTCCGAAATTCTTGTTTCCGAAATTTTGTTAGTGCCGTAAGTGTCAATATAAATGCCAACCGGTTCGGCCACGCCGATAGCGTAAGCGACTTGAAGCAAGCATTTATCCGCCAACCCCGCCGCCACTACATTTTTAGCCACATACCTGGCCATATAAGCGGCGCTGCGATCCACTTTAGTTAAGTCTTTGCCGGAAAACGCTCCGCCGCCATGCGGCACAGCCCCGCCATAAGTATCAACAATAATTTTTCTGCCTGTCAGGCCGGTATCGGCCGGCGGTCCGCCAAAAATAAATTTACCGGTAGCGTTGATGAAATATTTAGTTTTACGGTCAAGTAATTTTCCCATGACCGGCTGAATTACTTTTTTCTTAATATCGTCTCTTAATTTTTTTAGGCTGACTTTGTCGCTGTGGTGCGCGGCAATAACCACGGTTTCGGCGCGGACGGCTTTGCCATCATGATATTCAATGGTTACCTGGCTTTTGCCATCAGGCCTTAAATAGGGCAAAATGTTTTTCTTTCTTACTTCGGCCAGCCGTTTAGTTAATTTATGGGCAAGCACTATGGGTAAAGGCATATATTCCGGAGTTTCGTTGGTGGCGTAGCCAAGCATTAAGCCTTGGTCGCCGGCTCCCTGCTCTTTGAATTCACCCTTGCCTTCGTCCACTCCTTGGGCAATGTCCGGGCTTTGTTCATGAATAGAAACCATAACGCCGACATCATCGCAGCAAAAACCATATTCCTGCTTGTCATAACCAATATCTTTTAAAACTTCGCGCACGACTTTATCAACATTAACATAAGCTTTGGTAGTAACTTCGCCGCCCACAATCACCAAGCCGGTAGTGCAAAAAGTTTCCACAGCGCTTCTGGCCGCCGGATCGGTTTTTAACATTTCGTCATAAATGCCATCGCTGATTTGATCACAAACCTTATCCGGATGGCCTTCGGTAACGGACTCTGAAGTTATTAATCGTACATTTTTTTCTGGCATAATTATTGTTATTAATTATATTAATTTCTAATTCTCAATTAATTGAGGAATTGAAAATTATTTCATGTTCCGACTTCCCATGACTTTAAATACTCCTCCTGCTCGGCCGTAAGTTTATCTATGCTAATTCCCATGGATTTCAGTTTTAAATCCGCTATCCATTGCTCCATCTCAACCGGAACATTATAAACTTTTTTCTCAAGCTTCTTATAATTTTTAGCCACATGCTCGGTGGCTAGCGCCTGAGTGGCAAAACTCATATCCATAACAGAGGCCGGATGCCCTTCGGCCGCGGCTAAATTAATCAATCTGCCTTCGCCTAATAAATAAATTGATTTATTTTTTAAAACATACTCATCAACATTCTTTCTAATATTTTTATTTATTTTAGTAGCCAATTTTTTTAAATCATTGATGTTTATTTCCACGTCAAAATGCCCGGAGTTAGCCACCATGGCTCCATGTTTCATTAATTTAAAATGCTCTTGCCTGATTACATTAATATCGCCGGTTAAAGTACAAAATAAATCGCCGATTCTGGCCGCTTCTTTCATGGGCATAACTTCAAAGCCATCCATGGTCGCTTCCAGGGCTTTTATCCGGTCCACCTCGGTAACAATTACTTTGGCGCCCATACCGCGCGCGCGAGAAGCAAAACCGCGTCCGCACCAGCCGTAGCCGGCCACCACGATTGTTTTACCCGCGATTAAAATATCCGTAGCGCGGATAATGCCGTCAATGGTTGATTGGCCGGTGCCGTAGCGGTTATCAAACATATTTTTTGTCTTAGCGTCGTTAACCGCCATAATCGGCACGGCTAGTTTGCCGGATTTTTCCAAAGCTTTAAGCCTGATAACACCGGTAGTGGTTTCTTCCATACTGCCCCAGACTTGGCCGGTTTGTTTTTTATATTCATTATGTAAAAGCGTCAGCAAATCGGCGCCGTCATCCATAGTAATATTAGGCTTAAAATTAAGGGCCGCGCGCAGATGAGAATAATAGCTTTTTTTGTCTTCGCCATGAATGGCAAAAACCTTTATG
>Ga0247841_10000782_pt1 | contig 79239 bp, 61 predicted proteins | sample LaCruzMarch2015__2_FD_192410 | JGI IMG/M metagenome (GOLD analysis project Ga0247841, IMG submission 192410) | Freshwater microbial communities from meromictic Lake La Cruz, Castile-La Mancha, Spain - LaCruzMarch2015_18m | ecosystem: Environmental > Aquatic > Freshwater > Lake | place: Spain... | reverse complement strand
TATGCATAACCAATGAGGGAATATTAGCCAAACCATTTACCTGCAATTTAGCACCAGAATCATCGTCAGTTGTTGTAGCGATCAAAACGGTATCATTATAATAAATTATAGATCCTGTAGTAGTAGACCAAAGAGAAGAACCTCCAGCAGTTGACGGCCAAACAGTTCGACAATCACCATTTATACAAAGAGAATTACCGATAGAAAGGTTACCAGAAAAAGTGGATGTACCGGTAGTACTCGCGACAGTTAAAATATCGGAAACATGAGTGTTTCCCACAACAGTTAATTTATCGGTTGGAGTAGATGAACCAACACCAATCTTACCGAGCTGACCAAAAATGATATCAGGTGAAGAAGTGGAAGAAGTCCAAGGTTCTACGATATAACAGGTGGGAGAACCTGGAGGACAATTTGGGTCTAGGGTTTCGCCGGGGATGAAGGGAGCGGCGAGAAGAGGTGTGACAAGGTAAGCAACTGACGCGAAGACTGCGCCAAAAATTAAAACAAAAATAGTTAGAGGAAATTGTTTAATCAATTTAATTTTGTTGCTCATATACAAAGTTACCTTGTTAAAATAATAACTAAGTATATTTTAACAAGTTTATACTCTAACCGCAAGAAAAAAATGGTTATTTTTCAATAAAAATGGCGAGCTGGCGCCAAGCCTCGATAAAGTCATCTAAACCAATAAAAATCTGTCTATTTTCCTGTTCGTTTTTGATATCGGAATCATTAAAATATAAGCCAGAAACATTTTCGTCAGCTTTTTCAAAACCAACTACTAAAACAGAGTGCATTGTCCCTTGTTCCTTAAAATGACGTAAAACTGAAACCAGAACCGGAAAACCTTTTTCCAGACTTTTAACAATCTTCTTAACTCCAAAATTAATTAGTTCTTTTTCGTAATCACTTATCTGTTCTGTTTTATTTTCTAAATCAATTTTACGACTCTTGAATTCCTGTCGGTAAGCGTTCACTCCATGGTTTCTTAAAACTCTCACTAAAGCTTCGTGATTCCAACCATATTTTTCATCATAACCGCCAATAGCAGTAACTTCAGTAAAAATATCTTGAAAAGAAAGTTTATCTTCTGAATAAGAATCCAAAATCATTTTAATTACTGACAACGAACAAACTCTAGGCTGCCACTCCAAAGGTATTTCGGGAGAATATTGAGAATATATTTTTATTGGTAAAATCATGAATTAATTATATCACCACAGTCATTGTGAGCCCAGCAAATTCAAAATATTCAAAAGTGTTTTTACCTACTTCTCTTCTTTTTGTCATTCCCGCGCAGGCGGGAATCCAGGTTTCTGAATAAGTCTTAGTACAAAAGATGGATTCCCGCCTGGCCTTAAGGCACTTCCATTTTCTAACACGGAGTACCGTGAAGAAAATTAGGTCGCGCGGGAATGACAATTCTAATAGAGAATCTGACTTTATTTTGGTTCCTGGATTGCCACGGCAGGTGTGAAATTATTTGTTTTGCCTAAACAAATAATTTCACACACTCCTCGCAATGACGAACTTGTTATAAATGAGAATATAATTTGACGACCATTAGGTTATATTCTCACTAAAAATACCTATATCTAATTTTCTTCTAATTACGAAATACTTTTGTTATTTATCCTTATGTGTCATCCTCGCGAACGCGGGGATCCAGGATAAATTAGTCTTAATACGAAGAAAAGATGGATCCCCGCATTCGCGAGGATGACAGAAAAAAAGACGTCTCGCAATTCAAAGTAATCGATCCACTCTCCACTACATTAACAAAACCCGACCTTTTCGCTAGAAAAGGTCGGGTTTTTCTTCTTCCTTATATTTACCCGTTAAAGTTTTTGCCAATGCATTACATGCGAAAAAGTTGCGAGATCAAATATTATTTATATTTACCGACTACTAATAGTATAAAATAATATTAAATCAACTTTTTATTGGCAAAAATTTTCTCGGGCGCGTACCTATACTTTTCTATCTTACCTGCCACCCCTCGTGCAAATTCAACTCATTATTAACTTCAGTCATTACTACATTCATTTCTTCATCAGACAAAGTTTTTTCGTATGATTGGAATACCAAGCGATAAGCGTAGGAAACTTTTATTGAGCCGTCAGCTTGTGGTTTTCTAAACACATCAAACAAACGAATACTTACCAAAAGATCGCCCGCTTTAATCGAAATTAATTTTCTTAATTCAGTTTCTTGAATATTCTCTGGTACAAACACTGCTACGTCGCGAGTCATAAATGGGTAGACAGAAATCTTGCGGAAACGAGTATTGTCTTCGGCAACATTGGAAAAAACTTTATATGTTTCCGGCGTTGTTAGGTTGGCAACTGTCTTAACCAAATCAAATTCAACAATATTATCCTCACGAGTTGTTATAACTAAAGTGTTACCAAAGATTTCCTCTATTTTTTTTATAGCCTCGTCCAAAACATCTTTTTCCTTTGGTAAACCTTTTACACCTATTGGGGTCTTTATCCCTAAGGAGACTGAGGTATATTCCCCACTTATCGGAAATACTTTTCCAATTTCAAAAACCTTAATTTGTGGCATGTTAATCAACTCAGCATTTCGAGCATTAAATTCTAAACTTTTCTTTATTGGTTCAGTTAAATTATTTCGCAAGAACGGAATTTCCACATTCAAAGGATTCATTAGTTCCACCTCGCCTTTGGGAGTAAAAGCATAAGTATAAATCTCTGAAAAACCTAAGTTAGACAAAGTTTCTCTAATCAAAGACGCAAAGTAATAATTCTTATTAACTAAGGTTTTAAAATCCCCTTTGTAGGCATCTTTTTCCTTGATATTCTGATAACCATAAATCATCGCCACGTCTTCAATCAAGTCTTCTTTGATACGTAAATCAACTCGTTCGGCCGGCACGGTTACTATATATCTTTCACTATTTTCAACCATTCTAGCAATACCAGAAGTATTTTGGAATTGTTCAGAATCCTTTAGACTTTCTTTTACAACACCATTCTTATATCTAGTAGCCTGCAAAACTTCCCCATTTCCTAAATACAAACCGACATGATCAATTGGTTGTGGCACCTTGGACCCCTTCATAAACTCTATACTTTCCGTAAAATTCTTACCTTCACCAGTATTAGCAAAGATTAAATCTCCCGGCAACATTTCTTTTTCAGTGACTGGTTTACCATAAACATACTGGTCAACGGATATTCGTGGAATCGCCACACCGGCTTGAGTGTACAAATAAGCCGTCATGCTGGAACAATCAAATTCGCGTGGTGCGTCATAGGAAACACTGGCTCCGAGGCGATACGGTTTACCAACTATTTCGCTAGTTAAAGATATAACCTTTTCTACTGGAGTACTTTTTTCAAAAGTAAAACCAAGACGACTAAAAATATTTTCTACCTCGCCTGAAGTTAAAGACAAATCTAATAAGTCATTGATATTGGTTAAAGTGACGCCAATTTTATATGGACTAGCCCGACGAGGATAATTGTCCACCACTTCGCCAATTCTTGTACCAGAAGTTCCAGCCACTTCCATAATAATTTTAGTTAACAAATCCATCGCTTCTTCGGCTGTCTCTGGTGACAAATCATTCTCATAACGCTTTGTTGCATCAGTTTGAATTTTTACTTTCTGAGCAGTGCGACGAATCAAACTAGGCTGGAAATTTGCCGATTCTAAAACCAAATTTAATGTCTCATCATTAACCTCGGCTTCCAAACCTCCCTTAACTCCAGCTACAGCTAGTGGACGATCCTCATTTCCAATAATCAAAACTGATGGATCCAAATCAATTCCACGTCCATCCAAAGTGGTCATTTTCATCCCCTCGGAAGCCCGTTTAACATCAATAACAATCTTATCCCCTCGATAAACTAATTTATCCGCGTCAAAAGCATGCATTGGTTGTCCAAGCTCAAGTAAAACAAAATTAGTGGCGTCTACCACATTATTAATGGATCGTTGACCAACTGTTTCCAAAGATTTTTTTAACCACTCTGGAGATGGTCCAATTTTAATATTTTCAATTACGCGACCGATATATCGTCGACAATCTTTACCATCTTCAATCTCGACTGAAATCTGATGTTTAGTTTTATCAGTTTTAAAAGTAATACTTTCTCGTGAAGTCTTACTAACAGGCAAATCAATCTTGGCGCCAATAAAACGCGCAAGACCACGATGAGCCAAACAATTATGTGCCAGGTTGGGTAAAATTTTAACATCCAAAATAGTCTCCCCGTTTTGAGACTTAGACACCTCATCTACTTCAGAAATATTATAACTTAAAATATCTGAAAGTTTTTCCACTGGAGGCAAAGCTCCCTTGAAAAAATTATTTAACCAAAGGTAAGAAAATATCATAAAATTATTTTGCTTTAAATTGATTGACCAGACGTAAATCACCCGAATAGAACAAACGGATATCATCCACACCGTACTTAAGCATCGCCAAACGTTCAATACTGCCACCAAACGCGAAGCCACGCCATTCATTAGGATTTATACCTACTTGCTGTAAAACCTTTGGATGAACCATCCCCGCCCCCATCACTTCGATCCAACCTGTCCCCTTGCAAACCGGACAACCAGCGACACCCTCGCATTTAAAACAAGAAATATCAACTTCGGCCCCAGGCTCTACAAAAGGAAAATAACTTGGACGGAAACGAACTTTAACATCTCTTTCAAAAAATTTATCAAAAACGTGATTAATAAAACCTTTAAGGTCAGACATGGAAACTTTTTTATCAATCATCAAACCTTCGAACTGATAAAATTGCATTTCATGAGTAGCGTCTGTGGCTTCCTGACGATACACGCGACCTGGACCATACATTCTAATCGGTGGTTTATTATTCTCCATAAAGTGAACCTGCATCGCACTAGTCTGAGTCCTCATTAAATACTTGTTATCATCTTTTTTAAAAGGCTTAACCCAAAAAGTGTCTTGCATATCACGAGCGGGATGATCTTTAGCTACATTCAAAGCATCGAAATTGTAATATTCTGTCTCTAGTTCGGGACCCTCCACAAAAGAAAAACCCATCTCAGTAAAAATCTGATTAAGTCTATAAATAACATCCGTAACCGGATGAACGTGTTTTGTTTCTTGGTCTTTCATAAAGTCATTATAATTAATAAATCAAAAAATATCCAACAGCGATTAAAATACACCGATCAAAGAGAAGTTCTCGCAATATATTCACCGACTTGGATATAGACATAATCTTCTTCAGTCAAAAAATTAATACTACTACTGGTCGAGTATAATATCTGGGGGGTTTTCACAGAATTTGGCCACAAATCTGTCGCGTACAAATTATTCTTATCAGAAAAAATTATGGCATCATTATAATTTGGAATAAAATCAGCCTTCACAATATTTTTGGTATGTTTATAAACAGAAATTTTATTTAAACAATCCTCATTTAAACAAAAATATTCTGGCGCTGACTCCACTCTGCCATTCCACATTACTTTAATTTCTGATGAACTAGCATAGTCCAATGTAATTTTTTTCTGAGCTGGAACAGTTGAAGTGCTAGAGGTGGCTACAAATTTATTTTGTCTCAGAAACAGGTCAAAAACTTTTGTGTATTCTGGATTGTTTTTTTCTACAATCTTAGTTGTTGACGAATTAGTAGTACTAGGCAACTTCTTCGAAATTTCATCCCAAACAATATTTTTTGGCAACATAAAAACTTTGGCGCGCTCCACCTTGTTAGGCATAACTGTCAATTTACCATACCAAGTATTATAACCACTTTTTTCGACTCTCAAGTCATAGGCTTTGTTTGGTTTTAAATTTCTAATAAAATTACTATGCTGAAAAAAACTCACTCCGCCCAAATCTTCATCATTAAGATAAATTTTAGAACCAGAAATTATAGAATCCAAATATATTCCACCCGTTTGAAGAAAGGTAAAACCAGTACCAAAAGAATCACCTCTAGCTAACAGAATTAAAATTGGTGAGCCAATAATGAAAATTATTGAAAATAGAAATAGTCTAAATCGACGATGGTGTTTTTTATAGAAACCAAAAGTTTTATTAATCATTTTTCTTTAAGTTAGCCCGATGTTTTGGTGTTACCCAAAAACCCATATATTTTTTAAACATCAACCTAGTCTGAGCATCTATAGCTGGAATTGCTCCAAAAACGATAATAGTAATTGGAATAATTATCCATTGAATTACCATAGTAAATTTTGACCAAGGTTTAGTATTTTTTGGTTTAGCCGGCAGAAAACTAATCATAATTAATGCTGAAAGAATCAAACCAGACATCGCTATTACCATTAGGTATTTAGTTAATATTGGCATATTGTAAGCTATAACCGTTTGATCAAACTTACGACCACCTAAAACAATCGGTGCCCAGCCCAATAAAAAAATTATCAAAGAATTAGTTGACCAAGACCATAAACCTTCTACTAAAACAAAAGTGACACTGATTTTTTTAAATACTGATATTCCCTTATTTTTTATAAAACCAAAAACAATATATGGAAAATTTTCCGCCCCCCAAGCCCAGCGTCTCTGTTGCTTGTAAACATTGATAGCTGTCTGCCAAAAAGTTGAAGCCAAGTTAACATCCATTGAAACTGGGTAATAAATTGGAGTTACTTTGTATTTTCCATTAAAAGCCAAAACCGCATTCCAATAAATACGTGAATCTTCAGACACAATATTTTTTTGCCAATAATCCATATCGTATAGAGCCTTAAAACAAACTGCATGAGAGGAAAAAGTTGCCAACTTCTCTGGTCTCTCTTGTTGAATCATTTGCCAAAAGGTACCTGAAAAAGCCACTACCCGAGAAAAAGCTGGTGATTCCCAAATATTATTATTAAAAACTGGCACCGGCTGAAAAGATGTTCTATACGGATCATCGGAGACCAGGAAATACCAAGTGAGACAATTAAAATAATGAGGATAGACTATCGTATCCACGTCAAAAGCAGAAACAATAACGTTTTCATACTTGATATTATTTTTATCCAACATTTCTATTTTGGTCTGCTGCGCCGCATAAGCGATATTTGACCCTTTACCTGCCATTTCTCCCGGTACACTGGCTGGATGCACTGTGCTTACAATGTGTTTAAATTTTTTACCGTATTTTTCTTGAACAGCTTGAAAAACTTTATGAGCATTGTCTTTGGCTTTTTCTTCACCCGCTAAAACAATTATCATAAAATTATTTTTCCATCTTGCTCTATCCAGTGCCTCTAAACTTTTTAAAACAATCTCTGGTGATTCATTGTAAAATGGAAAAATAACCATTTGATAAATATGGTTATATTTAAAATTTTCTAGTCTTTCCTCCCAATCAATTTCCATACTCTGTCGTATCTTCTTCCAACTCTGTCTCAAATAAATAGACAAATAAGCAGTTTTCAACAGCCAATAAAAATCAAAAATTATAATAAAAATTGCCGCCTGGTACGGATAATAATAAGACGCTACAAAAATTAAGACGATCGTAGTCCAAGCCATTAAACCGGATAGAATTTCAAGAGCTCGGTAAATATAATAGTCACGACCTGTTAAATCGGTGGCACGGCCAACTCTATAATATGGGGATTTTATGAATTCCATAGCGCGAAATTTGACTAAGTCGCCATTAATTAGACGATTCCAAATCAACTCTAAAATAGCATAAAATCGTTTAAAAATAAAGGGAAAATGAATGATATAATTACATATCAAATATAGTACAAATTACTTATTCTGTGTAAAACAGCCGGCTCTCGGGATCTTTCCCGCGACTTAAAATTTTTCGTCAAAAATTTTAGTCTGGGCACCGTCTCGCATTTTCGTCTGGTGACAAAAATTGGCTCCGACGTTCAAGCCCGCCGGAACATCCACCCGGATGTTCCTGAGCCGGCTCCATAAGAAAAAACACCCAATGGGTGTTTTTTCTTATGGAGCCGGCTCTCGGGCTTGAACCGAGGACCTATAGTTTACAAAACTATTGCTCTACCAACTGAGCTAAGCCGGCTTATTTACATGTCCGAAACCATTACAAGATAGCACAAAGAAATATAAAAAACAAATGCTATTTCTTTGATTCTATTTTGTTTTTACTAATAGTCTTCAAAAACCCAGATACGTGTTGGGATTTTCTTAAATGTTTCTCCCCTGTTACGGCCACGAAAAATTTTGATTGTTTACTATCGAGTTTCTTTTTAGTCTCCCAAAGTTTATCGTACACCAATCTCCAAACAAATATTCCAAACAGTCTAGCATTTCGACGATTAATATAGGATATCTCTCGCTTGAGATGTTTTATAAAACCCTCTATAGGTCTGTCTGCTTTTTTCATTTTTTTACTAACAACTGTCTCTCGCTCTTTACGCACCTCAAAAAACTTCACGCCAAGAAACGCTAAGAGTAAAATTAATGAACCGATGAATAAAATCACCGTCATAGTAATTTAATTATTTGTCAGTTACAGAAAAACGAGTGAATCGACGAATTTCAGTCTTTTCACCAAATTTCTGAACGCAGTTTGAAATCAAATCCTTAATTTTCAAATCGCCATTCTTAATGAAAGGCTGTTCCAAAAGCACCTTGTCGCCAAAATAAGCATCGAGCTTACCGGTCATAATTTTTTCTTTCATTGCTTCTGGTTTACCTTCTAGCTCTGGTAAGAAAGCTTCTTTTGCTTTCTCACGATCAGCCTCAGTAATATCTTCCATTTTCAAATACTCTGGTTTTGTCGCCACAACTTGCATAGCAATATCATAAGCCAAAGCGTAAAACTCTTCATTTTTAGAAACGAAATCAGTCTCACAAGATAGTTCTAAAATAGCCCCGGCTTGGCCAGAACTATGAACATAAGCGGCAATACGGCCAGCGTTTAGGGTACGGTCAGCTTTTTTGGAAGCAATATCAGCACCCTTCTTACGAAGCATGATGGTTGCTTTTTCCATATCGCCGTTGGTGTCTTCCAAAGCTTTGCGACATTGCATTATAGAGATGCCGGTGGCGTCTCTTAATTCCTTAATTTGTTCAGTTGTTACCATAGAACTTATATATTAAATCTATCTGCTTGATTGCAGATGAGAAACTATTAATTAGCTTTTTTAGCAGATTTGCCGGCTTTGTAAGCTTTAGCAATCTCAGAAGTGAAAAAGTTGATACTTGAAACAGAGGCGTCGTTAGCAACCACTGGGAAGGTTACTTCTTTTAGATTACAGTCAGTACCACATAGGGAGATAACTGGAATACCAGCCTTGCGAGCTTCGGCGACAGCGATGTGTTCTTTTTTAGAATCAACAACAAACATTGCTTTTGGTAAATCTTTCAAATTTACTAAACCAGAGAAAAGTCTTTCTAGTTTATCAATCTGGCGGTCAATAAGTAAGCGTTCTTTCTTGGTGTATTTAACTAATTCACCTTTTTCACGTTGACTTAATAAATCTTCATATTTCATTACACGCTTGCGAACTTCAACGAAGTTGGTGATAGTACCACCAACCCAGCGTCCAGAAACATAAGGCATATCAATAGTCATAGCAGCATTTTTTACGGCTGCACGAGACTCACTTTTACCACCGACGAATAAAATTGATTTATTGTCTTTACCTAACTCAGTAACGAAAGCCAAAGCCTTCTCCAAGAGTTCAGCAGTCTTCTCTAAATTAATTATTTCAGTGCGGTTTTTAACGCCAAAAATAAATGGGGCCACAGTTGCATGACGGCGTGATTTGGCATAGCCAAAATGAGCGCCGGCTTTAAACATGGTTTCTATCAAATCTTTGTTTTTTACTTCTTCAGTCATATTCCGATAGTCTAGCAGGTTTTTTAAAAAATGCAACGCCTTTTATTAAGAAAGTATAAGTATTTTGTCTGAGAGTAAGGATAATAGCATTTAACCGTAAATCTTCTGCTTTTTTCTTTCCTTATACATATACTTTATACCTATACTATTCTTCGTCTGCATCTTCCCCCTCTTTTGGTGCTTTACCCATATTTTCAGCCAAATATTCAACCACATCGCCAAATTTTTCACCAGACAATATCCTCTCGTAATTATACCAAGAATTTCTAACACGATGATCAGTAATACGATCCTGGGCGGCATTATATGTTCTAATCTTTTCGGAGCGATCAGCGGTACCAATCTGTTCTTTACGCTCACTAGCGTATTTTTTAGCTTCGTCTTCCTGTTGTTTCATCTCCAATTTTGCTGACAAAATCTCCATCGCCTTTTCTCGATTCTTTAACTGACTACGTTCAGCAGTGGAACGAGCATCAATGCCAGTTGGTGTGTGAATCAAGCGAACGGCAGTTTCCACCTTATTAACATTTTGACCACCAGCACCGCCAGCACGACAAAACTCTACTTGCAAGTCTGCTGGATTAATAATAATTTTTGTTTTTTTACGAACTGGCAAAACCGCCACCGAAGCTGTCGAAGTGTGAACACGGCCCATTTTCTCAGTTGATGGAACACGTTGAACACGGTGAACACCAGTTTCATACCTCAACTCTTTGTACACATCCTTTCCTCTAACTTCAAAAGTGGCTTCTTTATATCCACCGAGATCATTTTCAGAAGTATTAAGAGTGCTGAAAGACCAACCTTTTTCTTCTCCATATTTTCGATACATTTCAGCTAACTGGTAAGAGAACAAAGAGGCTTCATCACCACCAGCTCCGGCCCGGACTTCCAGAATAACCTCGTTCGGAAATTCTTCCTCTGCTTGTTCGGCTTTGTTGATATCTTCCATCTGTTGCCAAATAACTTGTCTTTGTTGAATCAATGATTCGATTTCCTCGCGTGCCAAATCCGCCATATCTGGATCTTTATCTAACATATCTTTAAGAGATAACTCTTCCCTACCTAATCGTTCATACTCTTCAGCAAAATATGAAGTTCTTTTATTTTTTTTAAATTCTTCTATTGTCATATTATTTTAGTTAATTCTACCACATACGAAAAAACCGGGCTTGTTTAAGCACACCCGGTTTAATCAACGTAGCTATTTAGCAGTTTTCTTGGTAGTAGTAGAGGCAGCACGACGAGCTCTAAACTTTTCAACACGACCAGCAGTATCCAAAGACTTTTCATTGCCGGTATAGAAAGGGTGACATTTAGAACAAATTTCAATACTGATTTCTTTCTTGGTTGAACCAAAATTATAAACAGCACCACAAGCACAGGTGGTTTTAGTATCTACATTATATGTTGGGTGAATTTCCTTTTTCATAGTGTTCAAACTTTAACAGAAAACCTTAAAAAATGCAAATCTGGCTTGATGTACGGTTTTTCTTGGTCTAATTATCTAACAAGTCAATATCCTTTTCAAATTGAAGTGCTCGCTTGGCTACTTGAGCACCGTAACCAGTTCTCATATAACTTAATAATCTAGAACCACTAAGTCCTAGTCCGCCATAGTATTTTGAAGCCGCACAAGCCCAGATATCTTTTTTGGTCGTAAAGGCGGTCTTACATCTATCTTGATTGTCTTTAAGTAAAAGAGCTGAAGCTGTAAAGGCGTGTAAATTTACAAATGGTGATGGATTAGCAACACCCAAAACTCTGGTAATACGACTAGTAATGGCATTCCAAGTGACAGGCATAAATTGAGCCGGCCCCATCGCTCCACCATAACTTCCATCACGGCAAATAGCACAAGATATTTGTTGACTGTCAGGATTAATTCCGAGACTACTCATAATACTTAAGAAAGCTGGTTTTTGAGAGTCGGACATCACAGTCTTACCGCTAATACACGAAGATGGCTGATTGTAAGTACACTTACCGATATTTTTTCCAATAATGCCATTTACAGAAGACTCCTGGAATAAAACAGCTAAAACCAATGCGGGACTTACACCAATCGTACTTTCATAAGGTTGAATTAATTTCAAAGCATCACCGAATTTAATCTCTTGGCCTCCAACTGTACGGAATATACGATTTTGGATTTCATTACGAACCCTTTCTTTTTCGGCAATTTCTTTAGCATAAGCTGCCTCTTGACCTTTAGTAAACTTTAATAAACTTTGCTTTTCAACTTTATATTTTTCAGTCTTCTTCTTTTCAGCTTCTTGCTCGTATTTCAGTTTTTGTTCACTTAACTGTTTACTTTCCAGTTGCTTTTTCTGATCTTCACTCTCAACCTTAACACCCTTTAATTCTAAGGAGAGATCACGTAATTGTTTATTGATTTCGGCATAACGATCCGCATCCGCCATAAAATCCGATAGGTTTTGATTAGATAACAAAACCTCAGTCAAGGTGAAATCTTCTAGCACCCCACTATTTCTAACCAGCTTTGAGATTGATTCTCTAATATTGATCAAACGATCACTAAGTTGTCCAATATAAACCTTTTTAGAAGTAATATTATCACCAAGTTGTAAAATTTTTACGTTTCGAGCTTTAATTTCTAACTGGGACTTATTAATTTTGTAATTTAAATCAGCAATATTTTTTTCCAACAAAGATGACTGTTGTTTGGTTGAAGTTAGAATAGTTTTTTGGTCAGCAATCTCTTTTTCACACTGGTCTAGAATCGCTTGCAGTTCATCTGGTGTTTTACCGGTCGTTTCAGAGGTACAAACAGCCGCCTCCACTGTTTTAACAGTGAAGAATATAGATAAGACAATGATTCCGACAAACAATAAAACTGGTTTTTTAACCATACTTACATATATTTTACTACATTTACACCCAAACTCCAAGGTTCAAATTATAAAATTTAATATTTTTTCCTTAGACAAAAAAACACTCCCTTCTGGGAGTGTTTTTAAAATAGAAATTATTTAGCAGGTTTTGCGTCAGATTCAGCAGGTTCTTCACCTTCCTTAGCAATCTTACCTTTCTTAGCAACTTCAATAGCAGATAAGTCGACTGGAGCAGCCACCACTTCTTCCTCCTTGATCTCAGCGATAGAAGCAACAACAGCATCAGGATTAACCATAAGAGTTACACCTTCAGGCAATTTAACCTCACTAGCAGTAACAACACTATCCATGGTTGCCAAAGTAGAAATATCAACTTCAAGTTTGTGAGGTAAATCTTTTGGTAAAGCCTCAATTTTCATTTCATGAAGAACTTTAATCAAAACACCACCCAAGTCACGAACAGCTGGGGCAACACCAATAAATTCTAAAGGAATATTGATTTCCAACTTCTTACCTTTCTCAATCACATAAAAATCTACGTGAGTAGGAATATCAGTTACTGGATCACATTTAACTTCGTAAATTAGTGACTCCAAGTCAATACCATCTCCTGACAAATTAATAACGGAAGTCTCTCCGGCCGCTCGCCAAACTTTCTTGAATTCGGACAAGGAAACAGCTATTGGAGTAGAACTCTCTTTTTTTCCATAAAAAACAGCTGGAACTTTGCCACTACTGCGCAAAAAATCCGGGGAAGTTTTTAGGTCTCTCTTTTCTACTGCTATTTTAATCATCACGCTATTATATACATAAAAGACAAAAAATCAAGGCCTATAGACCTCAAAAGCTGCCTTAAATGGTTTTTACACTAATTAAACAATGTTGTTAAAGATTTTAAGCTTCTCTTCTACCACCTTTTGAACAGCCTCTTGAGCCACGATTAAATAACGATATGGTGCCACTTCGTCTGGTTTATCCTTCAAAACCTGTTCTAGGGCCTGACGATAAGCCACGCGCAACTCGGTATTAACATGAACAATTGCTACACCTGCGGCAATTGCTGCCTTAATATCCTCAGCAGAATTACCAGACGCCCCGTGTAAAACAATAGGCGTCTCCCCGATAGCTTCCTTAATTTCTTTTATGCGTCGAATATTTAAAGCCGGATCAATACCTCCCTTTAACATGCCGTGAATATTCCCAACCGCCGGGGCAATCATATCCACTCCAGTAGCCTTGATAAAATCAACAACATCGTTTGGCTTGGTTAAAAATTCTTCTGTAATTTTTACCCCCTCTGGAATACCGGAAAGCACCTGAGAAGAAGAACCAATAAAACCGAGCTCTGCTTCCATAATTATTTCTGGGTTTACTTTCTTGGCATATTCAATACATTCTTTGGTTTGATTAATATTATCTTCAATAGACACCTTGGTGCCATCAAAAATAATTGAATCGTAACCAGCAAGAACGGCTTCTTTTACTTTTTCAAAAGAATAGGTGTGATCAGCATTGAGAAAAATAGGATAATCGAATTCTTCTCTTATACTCTTGACCAAAACAGCCGCCTGACGAGTACCAATAAAATTTCTTTCACCCTCAGCTGTACCGATTATAACTGGAACATTCAACTTTCTTGCTGCATTAAATATTGCCCATAAAATTTCAATATTGGAAATATTAAAATGTCCAATAGCTTTCTTTTCTGCTTGCGCTTGTTTAATCGCCTCTCTTAAAGTTATCATATTATTATATTTTTATTACAAAATCATTATACATTATATTGGAATATCTCAATAGTCACAAAAAGCCGGCACGCTTTGCGTGCCGGCTTTTTTTCAATCACGCCTAATTACAAAATTTTTTTGTTTTTCCCGCGTAGCTGGAAATTACAAGAAAGTGATAATATAATTATTTCGTAATTTCAAGTACAAAAAACTACTCCAAATTCTGAAAATACTCCATTGCTTGAGCCGTACTAGGAGCGTTAAAAATGGCCGAACCTGAAACCAAGCGATTGACCCCGGCCGCCAATAAAGACGGCGCATTATCTTCTGTTACTCCCCCATCCACACTAATTATTACGTGAGGATATTTTTCCCGAATATCACGGATTTTTAAGATGACTGTATCATCGAATTCTTGCCCTTGGAAACCAACATTACGAATACCCATAAACTGTACAAAGTCCGCCAAAGGTAACCCATTCTGATCAAGCTCATCAAAATACTTATATATATCAGCATTCGGAGTTTTAACATTTACTCCAATACCAATTTCTAGACCCATCAAAGAGTTTTTGATAGCGTCATATTCCTTGTTCAATTTTCTAAGAAGTCCAACAGCATCTGGCGTAGATTCAATATGAATTATTAAGCGTTTAGCGCCAGCCCTAATCCACTCGACAGCTGCCACTTCTGGATTAGCTACCATTAAATCTATTTCAAAATCGAACTTCTCCCAAAAAGGCAAACCAGTTTTTTCTTCTTTAATATCATGCCAGGCTTGATCCCCTCCCGGAATATTGTATGGCCAGCACTGTGACTTAACAAAAACACCGTCAGTAACATCAATTTGCACTATTGGTGCAAAAGGCATTATTTGAATTAATTTATCCTGAAGATCGTCAATATCTCTAGGAATGATAGCGGGAATTATTTCAACCATATTTAAATTATTTATTAATAAGATTATCTAACTTAGCGTTACGTCTCACATGTCGAACTTCACCAGAAAATTTTGTGTTCAACCATTTTTCGATTACCTTAATAGCCTGTTTTTTATCTATGAAACGGGCACCAATGGAAAGCACATTGGAATTATTATGCTCTCTTCCCAGTTTAATTATATCTAAGCTATTTTCGATTCTGATTTCCAAGAACCCCGACCAGAAACTATTTTTGACTACTGGTTCGCCATAATACACCGTTGCCCTAACCCTCGGAAACTTATTCGCTGCCATAGCCTCCCCTTGTCCCGAACCTCCAAAAACTATCGCGCAGCGATTATCGGGGCTTTCCGAAACTGATTTAGCAGCCTTGGCAACATAGTCAATATAATCATCTCCGGGCATAAAATAACTAGACCCGCAGTCTTCTACCGTGTAATTATGTTTTAAAAGAAAAGCTTTGGCTTCTTCCTTTAGAGCAAAACCAGCATGATCAGTAGCTAAATATATTCGCATACTTAAATACTATCATTTTTTTCAATTAAAGAAAATATAAAAACATGTCGGGCAACCCTCGGGTCGCCCGACTTGTTTTTTTTATTTTCTTTAAAATTTATTCCGTTGGAGCTAATACCGGCTCTGGGCCCGATACATTATCAGGTACTGGAATTTCTGGAACACTTACTGGTTCAATTACAACTGGGGCTACAATTGGATCAGGGACCACTACAGGTTCTGCCGGAGTTGGATCTACCACAACAGGGATTTCCACTATTGGAGTCGAGGTTGTTCCAGTTGATGACACAACATTAGTTGTTGAGGTTGAGGTTTCAGTGGTAGGGCCGGTAGTAGAGACTGTTTCTGAAGTTGAAACAGTAGAGGTATTCGGAGTTTCTAATACAGGTGCGACTGGAGTTGTATTCTGGATAGTTGGCTGATTAGCACAATCACCAGGCACCGAAGTCATCACCCCGCTCTTCATTTTCAAACAATAAGGATCTTTGGTATCTTCATCATACAAAGTAATGCCAGCTGGTTGTGAGTGTGAACCAACGGTCAATTTATTCGTAATTAAGCCAGCCAATGACTTCCCAGCTTCAAATATTTTGTTAATAGCTTTTTCCACTAAAGCAACAAAAGTATCAGTAATCGAAAGACTATCATAATTGACAGTGGAAGTCGCGATCAAAGAAGAAAGGGTGGTTGTGCCAAATAGGTTACTTAAACCAGAGTTAAGAGCTTGAATACCAACGAGAGCCACACCGGCAGGATCGATTGTCGAGACTGAACTATCAGAACCACCGAGACCGAACTTAGAGTAGAAATCTTCGGCAATTGGACCGATGTGAGTCATTGTAGCTGTCTGACCAATATAATTCCATTGAGTCATCTCTAATTGAGAAATTTTATTTAATACATCGGAGCGGTCTAACTGAGTAAAATTTTCTTTCAATAATCGTGAAGAAGCATTACTCCAAGTTGAACCGTCAGAATAGGCTCCACCAGAAAGAGTCAGAAGATAATTGGATGTTGTAGTACCGATACCAATATTCCCATTGTTTAATATAGTCAATGCTGTAGTAGTACCTGAATCCCCAACCTTAAATCTTATAGCTGTACTGGTCGAAATATTTCCCGTAGCCGAGCCATTACCTTGAAACACGAGAGCATCGTTAGCATCTACACCACCAATCAAAGACTGTCCACCAGTTCTACCAGACAACAATGCATACTGTATATGATCATCATTAGTCAAACCGGTTAAAGCACTATGACTTGAGGCCAAATAAGTACCAGAAGACAGAGTCGTTACACTGCGCATGTCCTGTGCTTCCTGATAGAGTTCACTGACACCACTTCTCTTTATAATAACTCTATACAATAACTTCATTTCCTTGAAAGGTACATTACCGAAAGATAATGATTCATATGTATTATTAGCACGAGCATTGGTTAATGTAGTATCTTGACGCTGACCAACAACGCCATAAATAGGGGTCGATGGATCGTTTGTTGCAAATACCCAATAAGCAACAAAATTATTGTTTCCAACATCTGTTAAAGTTCCACTGTTGTCATATTGGATTATATTCGCTGTTTCAAGATAATAACTTGTAGTCGTAGCAGTGGCAACAAAATTCGATCCGGAACGATAGAGTATTCTTAAAGTGGTCTGGGTAGTTGAGGTTGAGCTTTCGATATCCTCATCATAGAAACTCCCGCCAGTCACAGAGAAATTTGGATTTGAAGAAAAGGTTCCGGCAAAACCTGAATTATATCGAGCACCGACTGTTCTATGTAAATACTCATGAGTCATACTATCCATAGTCAAGCCGTGTCTTTCCTCGCCAATCAAACCTTCGGTACCAGTCCAATAAATAGTGGCGATTTGAACCGTGCCATCTGTTAGTCCCCACGACGTCATACTCTCCGTCAGAACAGCTGTGGTTGGAGCGTAGTAAATATAATGGACACCGACAGTGTTAGAAATCTGGATAGATTCGGTGTTTTTAACATACCCCACCCCCTCGCTATAAACCTTAAAGTTTGACCCTGTTATTACAAATGTTCTAGTTGAGGAATTAAAGGAAATCGAAGTATCTGTTCTGTTTGGAAAACCAGTTCTTTCTTTGGAAACTGACGACAAAGAAGTCAACGAACGCCATTTGTCGCCATCATATCCCTGGAAATCATTATCGTTAAAACGCATTGAACCTGCCAATGAAACAGAGGTAGAGCCTAGACGTAAGGCACCCACACCTGTTGCGTCAACTAGATCCAATCTCTGCAACGGTGAACTAGTACCAATACCAATATTACCAGCATTGAAATAAATATCGGAACCAGAGGACAACCATTGAGAACTCACAAAACCTAAAGTTGAAGTCCCTACCCACTTGGTACTAGTCCCTGTAGACTGTAAAATCATACCATCTGTACCGGAGGCATAAGATCCATCGAAGAAGGCGCCAGTTAGATATTGGTTGCCGGAGATGGTGAGTTTTTGGAGAGGAGTGGTGGTGCCGATGCCGAGATTACCCATATAATAAGAGGAACCTGTGCCATCAACAAATATCTGACCAGAACCATTAGTTCTTACTAAACCATTATCCAGAGTTGATACACCTGTAACATTCAAACGACCATTTAAAACTAAACTTCCATTGCCAACACTATTTGAATAACCCGGCGCATAACTTTCAACCCCATTCCACACAGCATTGTTAGATGAATTTGAAGAATCTAACGAATTTCCATTTCCAGACCAATTTCCAACTAAGCCATCTGATGGGTAATTATCATGATACACATTAGTTACCTCTGACGGCGTAAGGGCTCTATTATATATTAATATGTTACCGATTAAACCAGTATATTTTGTTCCATCAAAACCAGATCCTATAGCATACTGACTGGATAAATTATAACCTGTGTCTGATTGAAATGATCCATTTGCGAGAGCGCCATTAAAATAAAAATTATAATTTGTACCTGATTTTACAGCAACGACATGAACCATTGTGTCAACCGACACCACCGTCGAACAACCAGCAACAGAACCGCCATGAATTATACCGAGTTTATTTGATTTTGTAATCACAACACCGTCATCATTAAATATAGCTAGGCCGGTATAAAGAGTTATTTGCGAAGGTTTTAACCAGAAAGATGTGGTCCAATCCCCACTCGCTAACCCTGACAAATTGGTACTATTCATCGAAAGATAACTTGAACCATTTAATGAAAAAATTTGTGGAGTACTGGATTCTCCAACAGTAAATAAACCATTTCCGTTTGAACTAATTCTTCCAGAGTCTGCTGAAAAAGATCCCTCTATGGACAAGAGACTACTTGGCGAATTGGTACCTATACCAATTTTCCCTGTGTTGAAATAAATACCTGTACTTGTAGATATCCATTGAGAAGAACCTCCCAAACCAAGAGAAGAAGATTCTACCCACTTAGTACTAGTTCCGGTAGATTGCAAAATCATGCCAGCTGTGCCGGAAGCGTATGAACCATCGAAAAAAGCACCGGTCAAGTATTGATTGCCAGAGACGGTTAGTTTTTGAAGAGGAGTTGTGGTTCCGATGCCAAGATTGCCAGACGTAGAGGTAAGAGAAGTTGATAACAAGTCAAGATTTCGCTTGTCTGCGTAAGACATTAAACCATCCGCCGAGCTACCAAAGGGTATTGAAGCACCTCCAGGGGGTGGGACTATCGATTGGCCAATACTCAAAGCCACTTCATCAACCTCCCAACTAGGACTACCGACCGTCCATGCATACATACTCGGTTGCATGAAAAGAACAGCTTTAGTTACCTCATAAGGATAACTTAGGGTGTTATCATATGCCAAAGAAACAGAACCTATGTTATAAGTTTTAATAGCCACACCATCCTTATAAACCCTCAGATAAGAACCATCTCTATTAATAGAAATGTGATGCCAGTTAGTATCAGTTGCACCAACATCTATATTTTCATTTATCAAGGTAGTTCCGTTTACATCCTTAACAACAAACGTTCTTCCATAATCGTAACCCAGTGCAAAAAACGGAGTAGCAACTCTCGGTTGAACCTGCTGACCATTAACAACATTTAACTTATAAAAATAAGAGAATGTAAAGTTATTGTTTTGTACCTCAAAAGTTGAATTTACTGTCGGTTTGAAATAGAAAAGATTTGGGCTACTATCGTGACCGCCGACCATATGAACAGAACCAGAGAACTTGCCATTAGATGTAAAACTAGGGGCAGTTCCACCGGCCGAATAACCACTTTTAATATCTGAGGATGAATCAAGTAATATATTTCCGGATGAATCAAAATGCAAAAGTAATTTGATATTACTCTGATCCACATAAGTAGCATTCGGAATCGCCGCCCAAGTAGCATCCCCTCTTAAGAATTTGGTGGTGTCGTTTGGAGCCATGGCAACCATACCAGAGGAAGTACTACTTAACATATTTAATATTAGTACCATTAATAGTTCCAGCGACGGTTAAATTGCCGGAAAAAACACCTGATCCAACGACTGATAACGCAGAGTTCGGTGTAGAAGTACCAATACCAAGATATCCATTCTTATCTATAGCACTCAATATGTTACCAGATCCACCCTGCCAATTCTGTAGATTGGCTGTTTGTAAACTTGAACCTTGAACTATTAGACCTGCAGTCGATAATGAATTTGAAACTATGCTTACTTGGGCAGAATTCAGATCAAGTGTATTAAAACCAACCTGTCCAGTACTACCACTCACCAACAAAGCCGGTCCGGCTGGAATATTTACTCCACTATAAATTCCTAAATTTTGAACACCGAGGTAAGTGTCACCGCCGTTTGCACTAACATTCAGTCTATAATAAGAATACGAGGTTGAATTAGTAAAAGAAAAATTACTAGCGGTATAAGAAACCCAACTTGTATAATTAGTTCTACTATCCAAAACCACCCAATCCGTACCATTGTTCGAGGCCTCAAAGGTCCAGGTTTTTGGTGATCGACTTGAAAAATTATCTATGGACCAAGGAATAATCGAATACTGCTGAACTGTTTTTCCTGTAGGAAATTGATACTGCAATACACCGGTAGGCGTTCCTAAACTCAACCAACCATTATAAGTTAGACCAGCAAAAGCCCTGTAACAATCTGTTGAAGCATTGTATGCACTAGAACAACTGGCCACCCCACTTGGAGAAGTATTACTTGTCATCGTTGGAACATTAACGACGGTATTTATTCCTGGACTATAAACCTGGAACAAACCATTTTGAGATGAAGTACCTATACTAACATTTCCCGAAGGATAAGATATATCAGAACCCGAAGTGAGCCACTGTGAAGAACCTCCAGTCAGACCGAGAGTAGAAGTCGCCACCCATCTTGTACTAGTTCCTGTTGTTTGTAAAATCATTCCAGCAGTACCAGAAGCATAAGAGCCATCGAAGAATGCACCGGTTAAATACTGGTTTCCGGCAACGGTAAGAATTTGTGTTGGAGTTGAAGTACCAATACCGATATTTCCATTATCAAATATGGAACTAGAAGCAAAATTAGTACCATTCCATTTTATAATGTAATTTGTGGTCAAATTACTAAATGAAGAACTATCTAACTTATTATTAAAAGTATTCCAATCCAGTGACGATAGATAACCACTAGCTGTCGAAGACGCCAAACCAAGTTTTGAGCGAATAGTCGAAGACGATTCATCACCAGTATTTAATCCTGTAGAGGTACCATAAAAATTACTTGCCAAAATATTTCCAGAGAAATAACCTGCACCATCCACAGTTAAAGGATAAACGGTTGAAGTAGTACCAATACCTATACTTCCATTAGTAGTAATAATCATTGCTGGGGATGACGAAGCTGTTCCATTAGTTAGTTTTCTAATAGCAAAGCTATCGTTTTCGTCTTTAAGAAATTGCCAACCAGTTGTATTGTAGCTACCGCTATCAATTCTACGACCGAGAGTAAAAGCTGCTCTATTGTTTAAATTGCCTACGGTATTATTTGATGAAGAAATCTCCATAGCAGCTCCAGCACTTCCACTCCCAACAACATCAAAATTATCAGACGCAACATTTGTCGTACCAATTCCAACCTTTCCAGTTCCGCCTATCATCATCTTTATAGAAGGAGTGCTTCCAGTAACAAACATGATAGGCTGGTTTGCTGAAGATCGAGATTGCAAAATTAATGCACCGTTATAAGTTGCATCACCGGTAATACCCGACAAGTTTCCATATATAGCTGGGTAATCTTTTCCTGTTAGTGTTGTAGTGGCGACACGCTCCAACTTTAGAATACCATTAACGTCAAGTTTTTGTTCTGGATTATTTGTACCAATTCCTACATTTCCATTTTTATCAATGGTAAATCTATCTGTTGAAGAAGCCTCATCGTAGATAGTAAACTTACCAGCTCCTAAAGCACTATTTTGTGCGGTAGATAAAAAAGAATAATTTCTGCCACCGACTGAACCCGAGGTTATATTAAAACCAGGTGATGTGTTTGTATCAGCTGAATATAATGACAACATTCTATATGGTGTTGTGGTTCCTATACCAATAAAACCAGATGGACTAATTCTCATTCTTTCGGCTCCATTGGTTTGAAAAGCTACCGCCGTATTTGTTGTTGGACCCCAGACAGCACGCTTATCAGACTCGCCGGTATTTGAAATATCAAAATGAAAATTGGAATCTATATTATTACTCCAGTTGGTAATAGTTGTAACTCCTGTTCCAGCGACAGTTTTTTTGACTGTAAGTGGAGCATCAATATCAGCAAGTGAAGTATAAGCAAAAAAACCAACATTTCCATTATCTAAAACAGTCATCATCGGAGTACCCGCCGAATTGAAGGACTGAAAGTTTATGGTTGACCCAGTAGTTCCAGAACCAACGACACTTAAACGAGAATTTAAAGTGGTAGTTCCTATACCAACATTACCATCATTTCTAATCGCCATTCTGACTTTACTTGATGACCCCTGAGCTTCTTGAGTATGCCATTCATATTCAGTATAAGTATTGCCATCATTATTGTTAGTATCTGCATAAAACTTATAATTACCACGACTAATCATGTCAATTTCACCGACGGCTGGACTATTAATACTTTCATTTCCCAAACTATTAAATGAAAGTTTATTAATTCCTTCAATAAGTAAATCACCATTTACGTCAAATTTAGCCAGAGGATTTGTTGTTCCAATACCAACATTACCAGCTGCAGCAGAATAAGTATCAGGAGAGCCAGAACCAGAAAACTGCATTTCTGCAATAGCTGTATTTGCGTCTCCGGTATTATCTGAAATATTTAAACGATAATATATATAACTACTCGAATTTGAAAAGGTATAAATATTACCAACACTAGTTGTCCAAGAAGTTTGGTTTACTTGAGTATCTAAAACTGTATAGCTTACGCCATTATTTGAACCCTCAAAAGTCCAGTTTTTTGGTCTTCTTCCGGATTCATTTTGGGCACCATGCCAAGGATAAATAGTGTATCTAGTAAGAATCTTACCGAAAGCAAATTGATAACCGAGAATACCAGTGTGTCCATTTAAATTAATCCAACCGGTATTATATCCATCAATCACACCATCAAAAGCTTGGGATGGAACATTACTTGGCCAGTTTGAATCAGAAAAGGCTGTTCCGCCAATGGCTGGCACAGACGATAAACTGGAATAATTAGTTATAGTGAGCCAAGGTGAAGATATTTTACTATTAAAAATATTCCAGTCACTAGCCGATAAGTAACCATCGTTGGAAGCAGTAGCCGCACCAATTTTAGTACGAATCGTAGAAGATGATTCATCACCAGTATTAGTTCCGGTTGCACTTCCAGAAAAGTTAGTCGCGGAGATTGAACCATCAAAAATAGCGCCACTTAATCTTGCAAAAGAAGATGTAGCTGAAAGATTTAAATATGTGGCAGCAGCGGAAGAGGTTGATAGATAATTTAGATTAGCGTTAACTTGAGAAAGGTAGATTGAATTGGCGTTGGTCTGAGTAAGATAAGTTGAAGAAGCTGAATCTTTGGATAAATAAGTAGAGGAAGCATTGTCTTGAGTTAAATATATTCCAGCCGCAGACGTAGTTGAAAGAAATGTGGAAGAAGCGGAGAGAGGAAGATAAGTGCCAGCGGCCGAGGAAGTAGTTAAATATCCGAAGGTCGCATGATTACCCCAAGAAGCCGCGTCATTCCAAGTAGAACTAGCAGAGAGAAGATTGTTCCAGGTGTCAGTAGAAGTTGAGGCTGGAATAATATAACCTGGAGTTAAAGTAAAAATTCCTGTTGAGGAGGAATAAGTAATACCATCTAGATTATGCAAACTAATAGCCGCCCGAGCGTTAGTGTCTCCATAGAAATCTATGGTACAGGCAGAATTAGTAGGATCACAACCAGGGTCTAAAGTCCCTGGGGGAACGAAAGCGAAGATGGGAGAGACAAAGTATGCACTACCGATGAAGAAAAACAGAGAGAGAAGAGCGAGAGCTAGACTGAATTTATTTCTTTTTGTTTTTTGAAATAGAGACATATAGAATAGTGCGCAAATGAATCACAACCTCATATATTTTATCAAAAAACATATTACAATACAAGCAAAAATACTATACTTATATCAAATAAAAAGTCGGCAATTATTTTTTTTGTAATTGCCGACTTTTTTCTAAAAAATTAAACTTTGAAAACTTGATTTATAACCCCCTTCTTAGCCATCAAGACTGGTGAAGTGTAAATCGTTGTATAAGTTTCGTCTTGATTCTTACGATCAATCGTTACAGTATACTGACCAGGAGGAACTAGAGCATAATAACGTCCGGAACTATCACACGCCTTCTGGGCCATTTCTCTTTCCATGTCTAGAGAATATATACGAACGATAGCAAAAGCCATTGGGAAACCGGTATTTTTGTCCAAAATCCAACCAAAATATTTAGGTCTGACTCCAAAGACTCTGAGAAGTAGCATTACGAGGTAAAGTCCTAAAATAATTGAGTTATATAAGAAGGGTGCGGACCAGAAAGCAAGAACTGAGATCACCACACCGATACCAAACAACCAATTAGTAAGTTTCTTAATAATTAAATCGTATTTAGAATAGAAACGCATCACACCCATATTCTTTTTTGCAACTTCGTTCCAGTCAAATTTTTCAGGATCTAAAGGAATATTTTTTGCAATGATTCCCCCATCTTCCGCCACAGTTAAAGCCTCACCAAAATACAAATCTTTGTAAAGTTCGTCAAATAATTTTCCTTGCAAACGTTTAGATGGAAAAGTGTAATTAGTTTTATTGGCAACAATTTTATAATTACCTTTGTTAGCAAAGAAACCATAGCGACCGTCAAGGTCAGTAATAGATGTTACAACTTCTTTTCCTGATTCATCCTGAAGAACCACGTAGGCTGGATCAAGTGGTTGTTTAGTAATACTATCATAAACAGTTCCCCATGGACGATTACGTTTACGCAAACCAAGAGCACTCATTAACAAACCCCATAAACGAAGTGGTAATAAGAAAATTTCTGGCAAAGACATCGGGTTAAAAACTAAAGATAAAGTTGCGGTCGCACCTGCAGCCACCACACCAGTCGTCGTGATTGCTTTAGTTGTTACGGAACCAGAAGTAGTATTGATTACTTTTTTGGTAGCAACGGCAGTTTCTTGGGTTACATTTTTAATTGCTTGATAAGATTCAGAAGCTGTTTTAGCAATAAAAGCTGGGACAATTGGAATTGAGATTGAACCTATCTTTACCTCAACGGTGCCATTATCATTGGTAGAAATAACATTATTACCACTGCTAGTGTCTGAAATACTAGTATTTGGAGGGGTTGTTGGTGGATTGTTTGGTGGTGGAGGAGTTGTATTATTATCACAAGCCGGATAGTTAGTAGCACCATTACTACAAACATCATTACTACAAGTTGGATAATTGGTAGCGCCGTTTAAACAAATATTGTTACAGGTTGGAAAATTGGTAGCGCCGTTTAAACAAATATTGTTACAGGTTGGAAAATTGGTAGCACCGTTTGTACATACATCATTATCACAGGCTGGTGGATTCGTAGCACTATTCTTACAAACAGTTTCTTCATTATCACAAGTTGGAAAATTAGTAGCACTGTTCAAACAAATATTATTACAGTCAGGATAATTGGTCGCTTTATTCAAACAAACATTGTCACAAGTTGGAAAGTTGGTCGCACCATTGGTACAAACATTATTATCGCAAGTTGGTGGATTTGTGGCTTGATTCAAACAACCTGTAACCACACAAACATTATTTTTTAAAGTAGTATTACTTGGACAAGTTGAACAAGTACCATTAAAAATTCCCTTTCCAGTTGCACAGGTTGTACAGGTTGGAAAATTTGTTGCGTCATTAACACAAGTGCTATTAGCTACACAAATTCCATCCAACAAAACAGTATCGGTCGGACAAGAAACACAAGAACCACTAAATAGTCCCTTTCCAGCTGCACAGGTTGTACAGGTTGGATAATTTGTTGCATTATTTTCACAAGCACTCACTACACACATCCCCGCAGATAAGGTAGTTCCAGTTGGACAAGTAGTACATGAACCATTGTACATTCCCTGACCAGTAGCACATATTGTGCAAGTTGAATAGTTTATTGCACCATTATTACAACTAGTCGCTGGGGGTGGGGGTGTTGTGCCACCAGTACCACCACTACTGCCAGTAACATTCATAGAACCACAACTTTGAATGGTTGAGGTTGCACCTGAAGATACTGTGACAGTTGCAGTTTTGGAACCAATTGAAGAATATATTTTACCAACAGTAGCAGTTGAACCACTTAAACTATCCGTGCCAGTCCAAGCATAAGTAAAGGTTCCATTACCACCGGAAGCGTTCACTGTCCAAGTAACACTATTACCCATTGGTATTGAAGAAACACTCGGACTACAAGTGGCAAGAATCGCTACCCCAGGTGTCCAGGTAGTATTTACTTTATAAAAATTTGTACCACAAGAGCCACTGTCTAGACAATTGAAAGATATCCAACCACGAGCTTGTGACCAGGCAAAACCATGAAAATCACCACTACTATCAATAGTTACTCTCTGACCACTAGTAGCGGCGTTAAAATTAATCCAACCCAAGTTTTCTCCCCAAGCATACCCCGACAAATTACCGGCTCCGTCGTTAACGACTCCCCAAGTTGAAGAAGTTGAATGTAAATTAATCCAGCCAACATTTTGTCCCCAAGCGTAACCAGTTAGCTCGGTATCGGATACGGTAACACTAGAAGTTCCCGACAAACCAAAATTTATATAGCCAATTGTATTATTGTGACCATAAGCCAAAGTTGACGAGGAAGTTGTTCCAGTGCCGATATTACCGGCTGAAACCATTCCTACCGAAATCCAAAACATTAACAAGACAACTGCGCAAAATTTTACAATTTTAATATACATATAAATAACTGGTTAAATTATGCCTTCTATTTTACCATAAATAAAATAAAAAAGAACAATATTTTAAAAATAATTATACAAATTCCTGTTTATAATAGCACTCTCCAGCAACTACTCTGTATAGAATTTCCTGAGATTTTATACTGACATTAAAATAGAGAGTCCCTGATGGAACTCTCTATTCTTTAATTTATTTTTTCTAAAATAATCTTTTTTAACATTTCTGGATTACCAGCACCTTTGGTTGCTTTCATCCCCTGACCAACCAAGAACATTAGGATGGACTGCTTACCAGCTTTATATTCAGCGATAGCGGTTGGATTATCCGCCAAGACCTTCTCTATAAGCGGGATAATTTCTTCGACGTTATTTTTTTGAATCAAACCCTTTTCTTTGGCAACAACTGTTGGTTCACCCCCAGAAACCACCATTACCGCCAAAGTGTCTTTAGCGCCACGACTAGACAATTCACCAGCTCCAATCATCTTTATTAAATCGGCGAAACTTTTCGCTTCCGGCTGTTTAAAATCTACATTACGGCTCAGAGAAATTAGATCGGAAACAATATAATTCGAAGCAGTCTTAATCAAGTCTTTTTTATCACCCAACTCTCTTACCACTGCTTCAAAATATCCGGCCAATTCCCTATCGTTTATATAAATTTCTATATCTTCACCTTTAATACCAAATTCACTCGCATAACGAATGCGTTTATCTTTTGGTAGTTCTGGAATTTCTTTTTTCAAAATATCCACGTCTAATTCCGACATTTCGGAAATCTTCATCTTTGGTAAATCAGGATCTGGAAAATAACGATAATCATTAGAATTTTCTTTGATACGTTGAGAATAAGTTGCTTGTTTAGCTTCATCCCAACCACGAGTTTCTTGAACAATTTTTCCGCCATCATCTAAAACACTAATGTGGCGCTTAACCTCGTAAGCAATCGCCTTTTCCACAGTTTTAAACGAGTTTAGGTTTTTTACTTCCACCTTAGTACCAAATTTGTTTGGATCAGTACTAACAGAAATATTGGCCTCCACGCGCATTTCACCTTTTTCCATATTGGCATCGGAAACCCCTAGATACTGCAAAATCAACTGCAACTCTTTAGCAAAAGAAGAAGCTTGCTCGGCACTATGTATTACTGGTTCAGTTACAAGTTCCATCAGTGGTACACCGGCACGGTTAAAATCAACTAGCGAGTGATCTCCAGTATCATGAGAAGAGCTGGCGGTATCTTCTTCAAGATGAATACGGGTTATTTCCACACCGTTAATCTGACCGCCAGTGACTAGTGGATATTTATATTGAGAAATTTGATAGCCTTTTGGAATATCAGGGTAGAAATAATTTTTGCGATCCCATTCGGTAAAGTCGGCAATTTTTGATCCTATAGCCAAGCCAACTTTCACAACGTTTTTAATCGCTTGAAAATTTAAAACCGGTAAAGTGCCTGGGTGCCCCATACAAATAGGACAAATGTTCACATTTGGTCTTTCTTCATCGGCATTATTCACACAATTACAAAACATCTTCGTTTTGGTTTTAAGTTCAGCGTGAATTTCTAAGCCTACAGTTGTTTTGTATTCACTCATAATTATTTTTTCTTTATTCGTTAATTACGATTCGTTAAGTTTTAAGGATTAAAATTTGTCTTTTTCTATTCAAAAGAAAATTCTTTTTCTAATGGTACTTCTGGTTTTTCTTCTATTTTCTTTCTTTCAATACGAATTATTTTTACTAATTCATCTTTAAAATTCTTTATTCCCTTGTCGTCTAAGATAGTAAGAGTATAAACATCTGGATTACGCTTACTTATTTTTTTAATTGCCTTAGCCAATTCTTTTTCATCATTCAAAACATCAGTTTTAGTAAGAACGACAATTTCTTTTTTCTGGGCCAAATCTGGGCTATAAGCTTCTAACTCTTCACGAATTGTGTCATAAACTTTCAAAAGATCAGGGTTTTCCAAAGAAATACAATGTATCAACATTTTAGTTCTTTTAATGTGGCGTAAGAATTTATCACCAAGACCACGTCCCTCATGAGCACCTTCAATCAAACCAGGAATATCAGCTAAGATATAACCATGCATATCACCAAGGACAGGTTCCAAAGTTGTAAACTGATAGTCGCCTATTTTGGATCCTGCATTAGTTAAAACATTTATCAAACTAGATTTACCAGCATTGGGCAAACCAATAATACCAGCGTCGGCGATAAGTTCTAACTCAATTTCAAAGTCCCCTTCGTCGCCATCTTTACCAGGTGTCCACTCTTTCGGACGCTGATTAGTTGAACCTTTAAAATGTTCATTACCTAAACCACCCCGGCCACCAGAAAGCAACTTGATAGTTTCATCAGTTTTCAGTAATTGATATGTCTTACCAGTAGTCAAATTCTTGATAATCGAACCAATTGGAAGATCGAGGGTAAAGTCATCACCATTGGCACCATGACAGCTTTTCTTTTCACCAGGAAAACCGTCTCCAGCCTTAAATTCTTTGGAGTTTTTATAGCGCGCTAAAATATTAACATTGGAAACTGCCCGCACAAAAACATCACCGCCTTTACCACCGTTTCCACCGGCTGGACCACACAGAGGTTTAGCGCGCTCACGTAACCAGCGAACAACACCATCGCCACCCCGGCCAGCGTTCATATGCACTTGTAATTCGTCGATAAATTTCATAGATTATTCATACTATACCCTAAAAAGGCCAAAAAACAAAGGTGGGGCAACCTGAGGTTGCCCCACCTTTGTTTTAACTAATTTTCTAGTGCTAGCTTCGACATTTTCAAAGCTCCATCCAAACTTTTGGCTCCACTAATAAATAATTTATTATGACAGAAATCTGCATCAGCTACACCTGTGACATCTTGCAACTCTTTTCCTTTTTTACCTGCCCAATTAGCCGGCAAACTTTTCCTTGGTATAAGTGTCTCATCTTCTTCAACTGTTGCCAATCGCCATTTATCATTCGGCTTATCGTATCCAACAATGAATGTCACTTCTGGTAAATTGGCCACGATTGATCTCCAAGCGTAATGTTTATCAAATATCAACACTCTTTTGTCTTCAGTTTTATTATAAATATCTAAAATAATCTGTTTATCTAAAACAAAATCCTGAGCTCTTTTAATCTCTCTTTTTAAAATAACTTTAGCAATCTCTACCGCTTGTAAAAAACGAGATAAATTATCATCGCCATCCTGATCAGCTTCTCGCCAAGTTGGGTTCAGAGCTTCGTCTAGTAAATCATAAACTGTATAAGCATGGACAATGTCTTTTTGAGTCTTACAAGAGACACCATTGTCTCCAGCATCAACATACTCGATTAATTTTTTATCAATATTCTCAGCAGCTTCTTTGCTGCCAGACAGTTTTTCTCCATATTCTCGCCACAATAAACCGATAGTGGCATAAATGAGTCCATTACTAATTCTTTTCTCTGAATACCCAATCTGGTGATGGTCAAATTGTTTTTTTGAAACATCGATTTTTCCACCAACGTCTAATAACCAGTCAGCGGTTTCAAAGATTTTTTCATCTCTAGTCCTAATGACTTCTAATTCTTTATCGGCCTCAAGCAAACTCACCAAAGCCACAGAAAAGACATCATCAGCATGAAATTTACCATTATGAGTTACAACTTTAGTTTTACCCATTTTTTTTATCTTTAATTTCCTGCAGAAGTTTTTCCATTCTATCTAAACGAATTTCAATACTAGTAATCTCTTTTTCTTCTTCCTTAAATTCGGCTTCAGTCTTTTCGAAATATTTCTTCTCTCTTTTAATACCAGAAATAATAACACTATCTCCCACAAAGATTGAAATATAAAGTCCGGTCGCTAACATTATAAAACTACCAACTACAATTGAAATAACGGAACTTTCCCAACTTTCGATTGTATAACCACTTTTATCAAGAATGAAGTCTGTTAAGTGCCAAACGCCGCGCCAGAACTCAACTACCGCAAAGCCTCCGACAAACGCAAACAAGATCGGGCGCTTACTAATCCAACCACGAACACGATCTTCAAACTTATCAAAGAAATTAACAATCTTTCGAAACATTTTTTTTAATAATTAATGGATAAAATTCTAGCAATACTATCAGTAGACTTAGGGCGAGAGGCCCAATAAAAATACCTAGCGGACCAAAGAAACTCATTCCACCTAAAACTGATAAAAGAATGAGAAACGGATTAATAGCTAGACCTCTTCTTATAATTAAAGGCATAACTACGTTATCAACCAAACTAACCAACAAAAAGCCCCACACAGCCAATCCGATTGTTCCACCTAAATTACCACTTACAAATAAAAACATTATGGCTGGTATAAAGACCAAAGCCGTCCCGAAAACTGGGACAAATGAAGCAATGGCTGCAGCTGCCCCCCACAAAAGCGGATTAGAAACGCCAAATATATATAATCCCAAAGACGCTAATAATCCTTGTAATAAGGCCATCAAAAAGTAACCGCGGACAACAGAATTAATCGCTTGAGATATTCTAGAAAATATTTTTTCATCCAATAAATCATCTAGAGGGCTTATTTTTTTAAATATTTTTAATATTTCCGTTCCATTAGCAAACATATAAAAGATGGCCATAATCATCAATATTAAATTCATTAGTATACCCATGGTACTAGAAAAGAAAGAACTGAAGTGACCAACTAGCCAATTCAAACCAGTTTCAGCATAAGATCCAAAATCCCAATTAAGTTTTATGTCAGGAGAAATCAAATTAATTTTATCCTGAATCGCTATCAAACTTTTGGACATAAAACTAATTTGTCCTCCCTGTGAAGTCAACCAACTATAAACGTTCTGTGCCTCTAGAAACATTAGATATCCAAGGAAAATAAGTGGTAACAAGACCACGACGAGAATAATAGCAACAGATAAGACAGATGCTGTTTTAGACCACCCATTACATATCTTTAAAACCCACTCATAAACAGGATAAAGTGCGACAGCAAAAAGTCCCGCTAATAACAAAGAGCCAGCATATGGCCAAAAAACTAAAATTGTTAAACCAATAACTAATCCTAGAACAGAAAGAAAAAATAACGTTTGAATTTTGTTGGGCATAAGTGATTTCAATTATAATGGTTTTTAGGCTAAAAACAACCAGGCCGGCAATTTCGCTCTGCGAAATTGCCGGCCTGTCTACTATCAGTCTCTTTTTATTTAATAAATAAACTCTTTCCTGTCATACTTACTGGTTTATTCAAATTTAGCAGTTCCAAAACTGTTGGGGCAACATCGGCTAAAGTGCCACCAATCACTTTCAAGCTACTGTCAGTTACAATAAACGGGACTGGATTCAAAGTATGGGCCGTGTGCATTTCGCCGGTTTCTTGATCAACATTTAATTCAGCATTTCCGTGATCGGCCGTAACAACTGCAATTCCTCCTTTTCCAATAGTAGCCTCGACTACTTTTTTTAATTCCCCATCAACGGCTTCCAAACTTTCAATAATGGCAGGAACTTGGGCCGTATGTCCCACCATATCAGCGTTAGCAAAATTTACAAAGAGAAAGTCTATTCCTTTTTCTATTTCCTCAACCGCTTTATCGGCAATTTCTTTAGCCATCATTTTGGGAGCTAAATCGTGAGTTTTTACATCCTTACGACTTGGAACTAAAATATGACTCTCACCTTCATGTGGCTCCTGACGACCACCATTCAAGAAATAAGTGGCATGGGGAAACTTTTCTGTCTCCGCTATATGAGATTGAGTTAAACAAGCCAAAGAAACTTCTGTCGCTAAAGTTGTCTGAATTTCCTGAGGTGCAAAAGCAACATCAGCCGTGAAATTTTTATCATACTCAGTCATTGTTACAAAATAAAAATTCTGCTTTGACTGTCGCTCCAAAATTTTTGACGACAGCATACGAGCTCGATCAGCCCGGAAATTAAAAAAGAAGATTCCATCATTGTCTTTAATCGCATCGGCTTCACCTTGAACATTTGGCAAAACAAATGGTTCAAATCTCTCATCAAACTGCCCTTCAGAATATAATTTTTTTACTAAATCAGAAGCTTTGGAACTTTGCGCTTTTTGGCCGATTCCTTCAAATATCATATTCTCCACTGGTTTTAAACGGTCCCAGTTGTTATCACGATCCATGGCATAGAAACGTCCAGAGATAGTAGCAATGCGTCCAACACCAGGCTCTGCCACCATATAATTTTCTAAATCTAAAATGTATTCATAAGCACTCTGTGGTGCAGTATCACGGCCATCGGTAAAAACATGAACAAAGATTTTAGAAACGCCGGCTTCCTTGGCGGTTTTTAAAAAGGCTTTTAAATGTTCGATATGACTATGGACCCCACCAACACTTACGAGACCACAGACATGCAGTGCAGAATTATTTTTCTTAACGTGATCGAACAATCTTATAAAGGCTGAATTTTTTACAAAATCATCCATGGAAATAGCATCTGAAATACGAACTAGATCATTGGCAATCACTCTACCGGCTCCAATGGTAGTGTGACCTACCTCACTGTTTCCCATCTGTCCTTCTGGCAGACCAACGGCTCGTCCGCTAGCCTCTAATAAAGAGTGTGGATATTTTTGTATTAGCAAATCATAGAAAGGTTTTTTAGCGGCCGCAATGGCATTATCTTTAAAATCATTTCTCTCACCCCAACCATCGAGAACAATTAATGTAACTGGTTTGTATTTATTCATAGCGAAAGTATTATAGCTAACTTTATTAAAATTAAAAAGCGCGCCTGGTTGGCGCGCCGGAGCAGATATTTTTTGTTTTTGAACAATTGTTGTTTTATTTACCCTTTTTGGGTTTGTCAGAAGCCACCTTTGGCTTTTGTTCAGTTTTTCCGGGCATTTCACAACACTTCCGAAAGCCGGAGCAACCGTTGCAATCGATCGCTTTCCCTTGATGAACTACACACATCTTTGGCATGGTTTTGAACTCCTTTTGTTGTAGCCATTTTTACCCAAAGAAACCGCTCTTTGAGTAAGTCCAAAAAGAATACTATAGGAAACTAACAAAAAATCAAGACCGGTTTTCGCTTCGCGAAAACCGGTCTTATACCCCCAAAAAAAGTAATTAAACCTTGAAAGCGTCTTTACCTGGAAAAATTGCTTTAGCTCCCAATTCCTGCTCTAAACGCAACAACTGATTGTATTTACAAACACGTTCTGAACGGCAGAGTGAGCCAGTTTTAATCTGACCAGTTCCCAAACCAACTACAAGGTCAGCGATCGTTGAATCTTCAGTTTCACCAGAACGATGAGAAACAACAGCTGTATAACCATGCTTCTTCGCCAAATTAATAGCGTCAATAGTTTCAGACACGGTTCCAATTTGATTTACTTTAATCAAAATAGAGTTACCGGCTTTCTTATCAATACCCATCTGCAAACGTTTTGGGTTTGTTACAAAAAGATCATCACCAACAATTTGAATTTTCTTTCCAAGTTTCTTAGTCATCAATTCATAACCGGCCCAGTCGTCTTCCGCCAAACCATCTTCGATAGAAACAATTGGATATTTTTTAGTCCATTCTTCATAGAAAGCCACCATTTCTTCACTGGTCAGTTCTTTACCTTCAGTCTTTAATTCATATTTACCAGTTTCCTTGTTGTAAATCTCACTAGCTGCACCATCAATCGCAATAGAAATATCCTTTCCTGGTTTGTAGCCAGCCTTCACAATAGCTTCCAAAATCACTTCAATCGCCGCTGAATTATTTGGTAAAGCTGGAGCATAACCACCTTCATCACCCACTGAAGTATTCAAACCTTTTTCGGCTAAAATTTTCTTTAGGGCGTGGAAAGTTTCGGCGCCATAACGGAGAGCTTCGGCAAAAGTTTTTGCTCCTACCGGCATAATCATAAATTCCTGCAAGTCAGTAGAGTTTAAAGCGTGTTTACCACCATTGATAATATTCATCATTGGTACTGGTAAACGAACAGCATAACCGGTTTTACCAATCGTTTTAAAATATTTATAGAGAGGTTGCTTAGTAGCTTTAGCCGAAGCGTGAGCAAAGGCCAGTGAAATTCCGAGGATAGCATTTGCACCTAATTTTCCTTTATTCTCAGTACCATCCAGTTCAATCATTTTCTTATCCAAAGATCGCTGGTCAAATTCTTTACCAACCAAAACTTCCTTTAAAATTATGTTTACATTTTCGACAGCTTTCAAGACGCCCTTACCACCATATCTTTTCTTATCACCATCGCGCAATTCAACGGCTTCATAAGAACCAGTAGAAGCACCGGATGGTACAGCCGCGCGACCCATAGAACCATCGGCTAAAACAACGTCAACTTCAACCGTCGGATTACCACGTGAATCCAAGATTTCTCTAGCTAAAACTTTCGAGATTTTTTGCATTTCAATACTAAAATTTAACTTAATAAAATCCGCACGTTATTGGCGGAACCGGCACAATTATATCATATCTGCTATAAATGCAAGTATTGAAAAACCGTGCCTAGCAGGCACGGTTTAGTCTTCTTGTGATTCTTTTTCGGTTTTATTTGCAGCAGTCTTTTTTTTATTACACTGCTTCAAATTATGACAAACAAGATATCGGTCAAATAAAAGCTGGGCTACTAAAGCAGCTTTAACCTCATCACCAAAAGATGTTACATCACCTAGTGTTAGATTGATATCAGCATTACAAGCCACCCCTCTTTCTCTTTTATCTTTTAAAGACAAATCACCAGTGATGAACGTACTAGGATAGAGCAGCTCAAAGAAGAAATCGACTTTAGCTATCACATCAGCATCCGAGCCGACTACCATGTAAAGTCGCAAACCACTCTCTACATCCATTCTGTAGGCTGGGCCTCTCTTTCTTTTTAAAAGATGGTTTTTAACTTGCTGAAAGAAAATTCCAGCCGGACTTTCAGTGTATGGGCGATTCGGATTCCAAAATGTTGGCTGCATCTTTTTAGCATCTGCCAACAACTGAAATAATTTGACTTCTTTTTTCTTGGCATACAATTGATAGATTGCGGCCGCTTCTTCTCTGGTTGTGATAGATAGATTACTATTAGTAATTCCGAACAAACCGAACCACCACAGTTCGAAACTTATTCCATCACGCAAACAACTACCAGGAACTTCTAGACCAATCATAGTGCACCTCCTTTCTTGGTTTTTTATACCCTAAATATCAAAAATAGTCAATATAAAAATACGCACCGCTGGTTTGCGGTGCGCTTTATATTGTGGAGAACTCAACAATTAGTCCGTTGTATTTTCACAACGATGTCCTATTACGATCCTAACCTACTTCTAGCGTTAGGACCAATCTTTTTTTAAATTAGTGTTATATTTTTTTAAGCAACATTTTTAATAATTACCTTTTTCATATGATTATCAATTATTCTTACAATAAGTCTTCTCGCCACTTCTCTAGCCAAAGTCCAGGCTAGATTAATCCGATACTTTTGATTTGTCCTCCGAGAAAAGCTCGCAGCGGAAATTACCACTGGACTCCACAAGGAAGAAAATTTTCCTGGATTAACAGTTACGTCGATCGCAACTATTTCACCAGCAAAAGTAAAGAATCCGTCTGCTCCCCAGACGATATCGAGTGGCGTACCCAACGCAGGAATAAATTCCAACCTCCCCATTTGACGGGTTAGTGGAATTCCTTTGCTAGGTAGCTTTCTCAACTCCTCTTTGAGCGAATGTCTCACCAGTCGGTAAAATTTACCGATCCAACCAGGACACTTGGTAGTGTTCCAATTTTCTGGCAGACTGAGTTTCGCAACCAATACAGCTTGATCAATCGTCAGATTGCTATACGTTGGCAATAACGTCTTGATACTTGCACTACTTGTAAGGTAGCTGTATCCAAAGAAGTTACACTCCAACTTGCGACCCAACTTTGTGGTCAACTTTTGGTCCGTGATCCGAGGGATATGATCCCTCATCTCATCAAAGAGTTGTTTTGCTTCGAACATGCACATTGTCACTGCCCATCCTTTTTTGTTGGCGTTTTCGCCGTTGCTTTTAGCACTCTTAACACTAATTAACAAGGAACCAGAAACGGGCCTTAATATAACATATTTATTACTTTTATTCAAATATCCAAAACTAGAAGTGTAACACCATATATAACTCAGTAGATTTTTTTTATTAAATCATTATAATGAGAACTACCCACTCCGTGTGGAGCTGGGAAGTTCTTTTCAAGCACGGGTATCCGGTTTCCGGTTTTCTCGAAACGGACTTCAGTGGTTAGTTTCTAAGCAAACAACCAAATAAGCTGAACTCCTGCGAGTCGTAATTTACTTCGTGCGTTATAGTTGTAGATTCCTTTTAAGGATAATCTACAACACTTTGTAAAAACCGCCTTTCGGCGGTTTTTACGTGATACATCACTTCGGATTACGAAATTATTATCTATTTTACTCTGTCATTCCTTACAGGAACAGTACACTGTTTGGATATAATCTCACTTCGTTCAATTCTATCTCAAACAGTCTTTCGTGTTAGGCCCCTTATCCCAACACTCAACCCGCGCAGGCGGGAATCCATCTTATATATTTGTATTGAGACTATTAATCCTGGATTCCCGCCTGCGCGGGAATGACAAAAAATATAAAAGTATATTATTTAATGAATTCAAATCTTGGCACTTTCTTATCCTCCACTATTACTTCTTCGGTAAACATTTTTAATGGTCTAACCCACAAACCCTGATCACCACGAAGTTCTCTGTAAACAACCATGTCATCTAGAGTCTCACTGTGTTTAGCTAGACCAATAACTTCACACTCAAATCCTTTAAAATGTTTATACTTTCCAAGTTTCAACATAAATAATTATTGATTAATCCAGTACCTTCGAACCACTACTTCATTTTCCTTTATCTTATTTTCAAGAATTCCACCATTTTTTTCTATTATTTTCCATGATCCTATATTATCGTCATCGCAAGTAATAAGTATTTTTTCAATACCTAAACTTTTGGCTATTGGTAATGCCAATTTCAAGATTTCTGACCCATAACCTCTATTTCTAAGTGATGGACGGATATCATAACCAATATGTCCACCCCTATTTAATAATTCTTTGGTCAGACCATGTCTAATAGATACTCTGCCAATAAAACCGTCTTCGTTCTCTAGCCAAAGTATGGTGGCTGGAACATATCCATCTTTAAGACCTATTCCTCTTTCTTCATCAGAAATTACTGAAAGAAATTTTTCAAAATTGTTATCTAGATAATCTATACTTAAATCAATATATCTTCCCTCTTGATGAAATTCTTTTATTGATTCAATATAACTATCCTTCAATTTTAGTGAGGGCTTCGTAAGTTTACTTTCTTTTTTATATAAGTTTATTTTTGGTAACATATATTAATCAGAAAATATTTTTTACTATATAAATTACTTATTTCATATAGTCATCTAAAATCTTCTTTGCTTCATCAGCATCTTTAGCTTCTACAAACAGATCGGCTCCATATGAGTCCCCCATGTCGCCAGCAAATTCTATACCTCTTTTTTGAACCAAGCTAATAATACCGTTTTCTTTCAAAATATTTTTTGCTAGTTCGGACTCAACAACTGAATTAAAGTATACAATTTTTTCCATAAGTTTATTTATCCGCGCAACATTTCTTATATTTCTTTCCACTTCCACAAGGACAAGGGTCATTGCGACCAACTTTTTCTTCATCAGTTTTGGCCAAAGGAGAACTCTCATCTCCGGCTGGAGAAGTCAGGGTCAAAGCTTGTTTTTCTACTTCACGAAGTCTTTCTTCTTCCTGAGCAAACGCCCCAGCACCAATATGAGGAATTAAACGACAAACTTCATTTTGAACCGCGAGTTGCATTTCTCTAAACATCTGTAAACCTTCTTTCTTATACTCTACCAATGGGTCACGCTGGCCAAAGGCACGCAAATTCACACTACCACGCAAATAATCCATTGCTTCCAAGTGATCTACCCAAAACATATCAATCGCCTGCAACATTATTCGACGCATAACTTCAAAAAATTGTTCTTCCCCGATTAAAACCTTTTTCTTTTCAGCTTCTTCACGAGCAAAATTATCCAAAAAGATTTCTTCTAGTTTAGTTTTGATAGTTTCTTTTTCACCCAACAATAAAGCTCGACGTCTCTCATAGACAATCTGGCGTTGGAAATTTAAAACATCATCATATTCTAAAATATGTTTACGAGAATCAAAGTTAAAACCTTCAATTTTAGTCTGAGCACTTTCTAAAGATCTGGTAATTAAATAATTTTCAATCGGCTGATCTTCGGCAATTCCAAAACGTCCCATCATTTTCTTGACAGTATCATTGGCAAACACACGCATCAGAGAATCTTCTAGAGAGACGTAGAATTGGGTGGAACCTGGATCACCCTGACGTCCCGCACGACCTCGTAACTGATTATCGATGCGACGAGCTTCGTGACGTTCTGTACCCACTACCCACAAGCCACCAAGAGCTTTTACTTCGTCAAATTTTTCCTGATTAAATGGAACTCCACCAAGTTTAATATCCACTCCACGTCCAGCCATATTAGTAGCAATAGTGACCGCTCCTTTCTCACCAGCTCGCGCAATAATTTCACCTTCATTTTCATGGTTCTTGGCGTTTAGCATCTTGTGCGGTACACCTTCACGCTTCAAGTATTCAGCTAACAGTTCATTCTTATCAATAGATACAGTACCGACAAGAACCGGTTGGCCAGTTTTGTGAATTTCTTTGATTTTTCTAGCGACAGCTTTAAACTTTCCAGCTTCAGTTTGAAAAATTTGATCATTATGATCCGCGCGTTGAATCTGCCTGTTGGTTGGAATAATAAAAGTATCCAAGTGATAAACTTTCAAAAATTCTTCGGAACTGGTCATGGCTGTACCAGTCATACCCGAAAGTTTCTTATACAAACGGAAATAGTTTTGAAAAGTAATCGAAGCAAAAGTACGAGATTCCTTTTGGATCTTTACTCCCTCTTTGGCTTCAATAGCTTGATGCAAACCTTCTGACCAACGACGTCCTGGTTGCATACGTCCCGTAAATTCATCGACAATTATGATCTCACCTTCCCGAATTACATAGTCAGTATCTTTTTCAAACAAAGCTTTGGCTCTGACCGCTGTCTGTAGATGATGAACATACTTAATACCACCTTCAGTGTAAATATTATCCACACCTAGTAATTTTTCGGCGTGAGAAATACCGTCGTCAGTCATCAAAATAGTCTTGAGTTTTTCATCAACAGTAAAGTCAACATCTTTTTTCAGGTTTGTTGCAATCACCGCAAATTTTGAGTACCAGTCTTCAGATTCGGTCGTGGCAGAGGAAATGATAAGAGGAGTTCTGGCTTCATCGATCAAAATTGAGTCCACTTCGTCCACAATTGCAAAATTATATTCACGCTGACGTAATTCTTTTCCTTCATATTCTAAATTATCGCGAAGATAGTCAAAACCAAATTCATTGTTTGTACCATATGTAATGTCGGCTTCATATGCCTCACGTCGAGAACAAGGTCGGAGAAAATCATAAATAACTTTAAACGAACCGAGAGCGTCACGCTCTTTGTCTAATTCTTCAGCTTTTTGGGTCTTATCATATAAAAATGAACTCTCATGATTTACCACTGCCACACTTAATCCAAGGAAAGAATATATCTGTCCCATCCACACGGCGTCACGTCTTGAGAGATAATCATTTACAGTAACAACATGGACACCTTTCCCTGTTAAGGCATTTAAATAGGTTGGCAGAGTGGCCACTAAAGTTTTACCTTCACCGGTACGCATTTCCGCTACCGAACCACGATGTAGAACAATACCGCCAATAAGCTGAACATCATAGTGCCTTTCACCCGAAAGACGACGAGAAGCTTCACGAACTACAGCAAAGGCCTCTGGTAAGATATCGTCCAGAGTTTTATTTTGAGCTAGTAATTCTTTAAAGTATTGAGTTTTATTGGTTAAGGCTTCATCTGACAAAGCTTTGATTTCTTCTTCAAAAGCGTTAATTTTCGCCACAATCGGATAGACGCTCTTCAAAGCGCGCTTATGTTTATCGCCAAAGATTTTCTTAATTAATGACATAAACATAATACTACCCCAAAACCCCAATAGGGTCTAGCTATAAAACAAGAAAAACACTAAGAAAGGATAAAGACAAGTTGCCGGTTTTTTACCTTTATATATAAATTATTCCTTTCGTCATTGATAACAACAGTAAAGCCCCGCCCATCTGTATCATTCAGGCAGGAATCTAGACCCCCTCCTCTGTCTGTCATTGCGAGTAAAAACGAAGCAATCCAGACTTCATCTTCTTTTCGTCATTGCGAACGATAGTGAAGCCCTGCCTGCCACCGGGTAGAAATCCAGACTTTTTTCTTTTTCTGTCATTCCCGTGAAAACGGGAATCCAGGATAAATAGTCTTAATACAAAAATACTGGAGTCACATATATTTTTCTGTTGAAAAATTATGCGACCCCGACTCGGCTCGTCAGCCTCCGTCTTTTAGGTTAGGACCCCAACCCTAACCTAAACCCGCGTTCGCGAGGATGACAGAGTAAGTAAGTGCGAGCTGGATTACCGTTTTCACGGGAATGACAGAACTGGATTTCTTAATTAAAAGCCATTTTAAAAAATTGCGACTTGCAGACAAACAAAAACTCCGCAGTTTGAGACAGCGGAGTTTTTGAGAAAAAAAATTATTTCTTTCCTTTCTTTGCAACTTTCTTAGCAACCTTCTTTGCAACTTTCTTTTTAGCAGCCATGATTTTATTTTTTAAGCCTTTCGGCAAATGAACTATTTTTAAAAAGTATATAGTGATATATTTTTCGACCTCCGAAAATTTCTCACCACATTGACTACATATATTATCTACCAAAACTATTTTTTATGCAATAGTTTTTGCAAGAAAAATTCATTTTGTTAAAAAAATAAAATATTTTTGTAAAGAAAATATTTTATTTTTTTAAAAATTTTTAATTAATAGCTTTTTATATAAGGTTCAATTGCGAGAGTATTCGGATTTTTTAAAAAAATATCTCTAGCTTTTTTACTATTAAATAAATACATAGCATAACCCCCGTGTCCTCCTCCGCAATATTTTTTTGCTTTCTCTTTATAAGATTTTAATTTAAACATTCCTTCACCTAGTTGAACTTTGTAAGACATATTGACGGATTCACACAATTCTTCAAAGTTCTTATCGCGCACGGCCCTATAAGCCAACTTACCAGCATTTTCTATGATTGAATAGTCTCTCTTACGGTCAACGTTACTTGGAGTATTATGATCTGCTTCAGTCCACAATAGAGCCATTTTACCAATTAGAAAATCTGGATTGGCTTTCATTTCTAATATTGGATGGTGACCACTACGCCACACGCACAAGCCGGTCTCCATAATAACAGCTGGATCTTGCCAACCAACCCCTAGATTCAATTCAGAATTTACACAATCTTCTCCACGCAAAAAAGCATAACCAGCCGAACCACCCAAACCAGAACCTTTTTTATATTTCCAATTATCCAAACTAACTTTTGGTTCAATTGTGCAATTTACGATATATGCACCTGACCTAGAATATTTTGGCACGTCTAACCAACCGCCAGCAAAATCAACTCTCAGAGAAACTTCTTTAGGAACATTTAATCGACGACGGATTTCCGTTGTTGATATTTGTTGAAAAGCCAAATCTTTTGGTAACTGAATATATTTTGCTCCATGCTTTTGACAAAATTTTCTTTTTTCAACCGCATGCTTATCATCTTCAGTTGAGACAAGAATATCTGGTTTTAATTTAATAAAAACATCTTTAAAGTCAAAAATTGGGTCGTCCAAATTTTCCCCCATCACTACTTCGTCGATAACAGAAATATTTTCCAAGAGATATCTTTTATGTTTTTCTGGAAGCGCCGACTTCCTTCCTTTGTATTTTTGCAAAACTTCATCGCTGGCAAAAGATACAATCAAATAATCACCCAAGGCTTTTGCTTGCTTAAAAAATTCTATATGACCTGCGTGAAGAATGTCATAACAACCAGAAACAAAAACTTTTTTCATAGGATTCTATTTTACTTATTAAAATCAACTTTTTCTGCTTCCCACTCAATCTCTATATTAGTCTTATTTTTAACTGAATCAAATATACTTTGCGCAAAATTTTCAATATCGATTACTGTACCGCCACCAAAATTCACAAGCACCAATGGCTGTTTTTCATAAAGTGACAAATTACCCCATTTTAATCCTTTTAGATGACAAACGTGGTCCAAAATAAAGGCGAGAGGGATTTTTATTCTTCCATCCGGCAAAGCATACTTAGGCACGCCGGGGTAAACGTCTATCAAAGCTTCATAGTGATCTTTAGAAATAACTGGGTTTTTGAAAAATGACCCAGCACAACCACACACTGTTAGGTCAGGCATCTTTTCCTTTCGTATTTTAATCACAAACTCTCTTGCTTCCTTAATCGTCGGAGTGCGTCCAATAAAATGGTCTTGAAGATCTCTATAAGATAACCTAGGCTGTCCTCCAACTCTTAAATCAAAATTTACTTTAGTGATGAAATATTTTTTATTTCCTGGTTTTTTAAAAACACTGTCACGATAACCAAATTCGCAATCTTTAGCTAACCAAATTTTTTTGGTTAAGGTGGTCAAATCAAAAGTTTCCACACTGGAAATAAATTCTCCTGCTTCTACTCCATAAGCCCCAATATTTTGTACGGCCGAAGCACCCACTGTTCCCGGTACCCCAGACAAATTTTCTAAACCAGCATAATTGTTTTTGACACAAAAATTCACTGTCTCCTCCCAATCTTCTCCAGAACCTAAAGCAACCCTAACTATACCATTACTAATATGATGTGTACCTTTACCTTTGATCTCACTTTTTAAAACTACAGCATTAAGATTTTCAGGCAAAACTAAATTAGAACCACCGCCTAAAATAAATATGGGTAATTTTACTTTTCTAGATAAATAAACAGCTTCGATTAAATCAGTGTCATTTTTAATCACAACAAAATATCTTGCGATAGATCTAAGGCGAAAAGTATTTAAATTTTCTAAAGAGTAATTTTCTAAAACAGTCATAGTATTGAAAACGATTGTTTGGCATTGGACCAATAACCAAGCAAGGTTCGATAGTTCCCTATTATAGTCATTTTAAAAAAAATGACTAGAGTAGTGTGAATTAAAAAATGTGTTTCCAGCCGTCATTGCGAGACTTCTGCGAAGCAATCCAGGCCCCTCCTACTTCTGTCATTGCGAACGACAGTGAAGCCCCGCCAGCCGTCGGGCAGGAATCCAGACTTTTTTCCATCTGTCATCCTCGCGAACGCGGGGATCCAGGTTCCTTCTCCTCTCGTCATTGCGAACGGCAGTGAAGCAATCCAGACCCAAGTATTTATTAATTGGGAACAAAGTCTGGATCGCCACGCTTCAGTTTCGCAGACTCCTTGCCACAAGTATTTTCTTGCTAGAAAATCTTGCGACCCCGACTCGGTTCGTCAACCTCCGTCTTTGAAAGTTGGGTCCCCAACCCCAACATTCAACTCGCGATGACGGACAAAAAAAATACGTAAGAGTACTAAGGGAAATCTGACATTTTATAAAAAGCCTCGCTTGGCAATGCGCCAAGCGAGGCTTTTTATAAAATGGCCGTACTTTGAAAACTATTTAGTTTTCAACTGAGCCTGTAAATTAGCAATTTCCTTATCAACAGATTCTTTATATTGAGGGAAATCCTTACCCATCTTACTTAACTCATTTATAGCTAAAGCCTTTTGATCAACGCGAAGCAGGAAAGTAATAAAATTACTGCGCAACTGTGGGTCATTTGGTTTGGCGGAAATCCGCTGTTGCCAAACCAACATCGCTTTTTCTGGATGACCTCCGATAACATAAGCAAGTAATATTTGTTCATCAGTAAAGATAGTTGGATCATTCGCTTCTCGCAAAACTTTATCCGCTTCATCGTACTTACCATTAACTATCAAAGTGGTGACATAGAGAAGTCGTCCATCGCGGAAATCGGTAGCTAATTCAAAATTTTCTTTAGCTTTAGTCATCGCCTCTTCTTTCAGACCCTGACTCAAATAGTTTCTAACCAATTCCATCTTAACCATTTGTTTTTTTGGTGAAAGTTTTTCAGCGGTCAAAAGATACGGCAAAGCCTGCTGAACATTTCCGGTATTATCCAAAAATGATCCTGTAAATATTTGATAGCGCAAATCTTCCGGTGAAACCCTTATCTGCTTATTCAACTCGTCAAAAGTAAAATTCATTACATTGTTTTTTACCCCATCGCTAACCCCCTGGGTTCGATTTAGATTACCAGCATAAGACATCAGCTGTTCACGAATTTCTGAATCTCCAAAAGATTTATAATCCAAAGCTTGATGAAAAGCTTCGATTGATGGAGTGGTTGTAGCTCCAAGGGTAGCCGGGACCTGATTATTAACCAAAGCCTCTATCAAAGTCTGACTAGCCAACATTGGCTTACCATTAACGTAATAGATTGAACCCAACAAAATAATAACAACAATTGGCAGAACAATAAGAGTACGAACTTCTTCATTGACTACAAATATCCTTCTCCACGATGACAAAGACATAGACTCCGGAGTGGTCTCTTGAACATGAACATAAGCCAAAACGGTAAAGAATAAAATGTAACTAATTAAACAATCAAAAACAAAAATGTTGTGAAAAGCATAAGAGGCCAACAAGCCTGTCAATAAAGCTCTTTCAGTAATAGTAAAAGTAATTGATTGAGTATATTCATCCCCAGGAAACGGTGAATCTTTTTTAGGATTGCCAAAACGAAAAGATGTTTTGATACTATTCAACAGATTTGCACTAACTTTTTTCGCACCGACGGGAGTATGCCAAACTAAGACCAAGAATATTCCGTAAATAGCTAGGTAGGACAACAGACCGAGGAGTCCAGCTGCAATCAACCAATCTAAATAAACACTGTGTGCACGATCAAACCAAGCTTCCTGACTGTGCATACGAGGATCATAATATTTGTTAAACACGTAATTAAAACTCTCTTGCCCCCAACCCAAGATCGGTTTCTCCTGAAAACCCTTAATAGCCATCGGATAAATAATCGTACGAGAAGTACTCTTAATATCACTAAGTGAAATATTAGATAAGCGAGGTAAAGTATTATTATTTTTAGCAAAATCCGTATTCTTGATTGCAAAGAATCCAGCCACCAAAACAAAGACACCTATTACACAACCGATAGCAGTCTTCTTCAGTAAAACGTCTCTCTTTTCTAAAATTGCGACTAAAATAGCTGTTACCAAGACCCCGCCCAAGAAACCGAGTAGAGCACCACGAGTAGCTGTCCTATATAATAGAACGAAATTCAAGATAATAACCGGCACATAGAAATATGTACTTGGGGTGTTAAAGATATTTTTCAAACCACCTTTCTTTTCAAAAGCTCTATATAATAGGAATAAAGAAAGAAAAATACTAAAAACCATGTAAATCGCCAAATAGATAGGGTTACCAGTCGTTGAGTCCACACGATAATCAGAGGCTTTCTCCCCCATCTGTACCAAACCATAAAGACAAACGATTACACCAGAACCAATAAAAGTATTAAACAAGGCGTGCCAAACTTTTTCCGTTTTAAGCATCGCTGTCAAGACAATGAAATAGGCCCAGAGATGGAAGATAGTCACAAAACCCTCCATACGCTCATAATTACTCCAGATACTTTTACCTGGATTAACACTATATATATCAGCGACACCGACAATCATCGTAAAAGCCACGACGGCCAAAGACAACCAAGAACTCTTGCCACGGAAGTTTTTATCATTCCAAGACAAAACCAACCAAGCGGCTAAAACAATTTCCACTATAATACGGAAAGCAAAGTTCTTGCCGGTAATATATGGGAAAAGCATGGAACCAGAAATAAATAATGGAAGTAATGGAATTAGAAAAATACCGCCATAAACTATCCATTTAAGAATCTTGTTTGTATTATTCATACGTAAATACGCAAAATTAAATTATTAACGACGTAAAGTATAACACATTTTTGGAATAGGCAACCTCGAAAAACCCAGAAAAAGATGTTAGAGTTAGATTTCAAGAAAATGTATTATTTATTCGACATAGATGGGACGATCACGCCAGCGAGACAAAAGATGACTCCTGATTTTAGGAATTATTTTCTTAAATGGATGACTGATAAAAAGGTTATTTTTGTTACGGGTAGTGACTATTTAAAAATACAGGAACAAGTTTGTGATGAAATTTTAAACAAAGCAGAAAGAGTTTACTGCTGTATGGGAAACAGCTGCTGGAAAAATGGAGTAGAGATATTTCGAAATAACTGGGCACTAGAAACCGAATTGGAAGATTTTTTACACTCAAAAATAAAAAACAGCAAATATCCTCTACGTTTGGGAAATCACATAGAAAAAAGAATTGGAATGCTAAATTTTAGCATCGTCGGTAGAAATGCAAACAAGGATGACCGAAAAAAATACTTTGAATGGGATAATGCAAATAAAGAGAGAAAACAAATCCAGTTGGAATTAAAAAATAAATTCCCAAAAATAGATTGCCAAATTGGCGGAGAAATAAGTATGGATATAATTCCCTTTGGGCATGATAAAACCCAAGTTTTAAATTATATAGATGACAATGTGTACTTTTTTGCAGACAAAATGTTTAATGGTGGCAATGATGAAACACTGGCAAAAGCTTTGTCAGAAAAAATAAACAATAAAATATTTCCAGTTAAAATACCTGAGGAGACCATGAAAATACTTATTGAGTTATCAAATAATACAAAACTTCTTTAAATTAAATCAATCTAACTACAAGGATGACCTTAAAAAAACATATCAGCTTTGAAGAATCTTGTTTGCATTATTCATACATAGCTGTATAAATGTAATTAAAATATAACACTTTTTTGGAATAGGCAACCTCGAAAAACCCCCAAAAAGATGTTAGAGTTAGGTTTCTGACATATATGATCTGTTTGACATTAGCGTTTGTCATTGCGAACGAAAGTGAAGCCCCACCTTCGGTTGGGCAGGAATCCAGACTTAATAATTAAATGAAAAAAGTCCTAATCATTAATACAACCTTAAATAAAGGTGGTGCCGCCAGAGTAGCTTATAGTCTTTTTGAAAAACTTAGCGTCGATTTTGATATGCATTTTGCCTATGGTCGCGGGACCGAGAGCTCTGCTCTAAAAACTTTCTACTTTGGAAATCGACTGGAGATGTTTATCCATATCTTCTTGGTTAGATTTTTGGGCTTAGAAGGCTTGGGAAGTTATTTTTCGACCAAAAAATTAATTAATTACATCAAAAGAGAAAATTTTGCTTTGGTAAATCTGCACAACTTGCACGGCTATTACGTAAATTTTCCTCAACTTTTAAACTTTTTCAAGACAATAAAAGTTCCGATAATTTATTCCTTACATGATGAATGGCCTATCACTTGGCTACCGGCGCATAGTTTAGGTTGTACGCACTGCAAGACTGGTGTAGGTCATTGCACCAATACTTATTCATATCCTAAAAATTATTTTCCGGTTTTCTCTAAATACATGTTGAAAAAGAAACGAGCGACTTTTTCCAACGATTTAAATATGACCATAGTTTGTCCTTCCTTATGGCTAAAAAACAATATTACTGACTCATATTTAAATAAATTCAAGATTGAAGTTATTGCCAATGGAATCGATACAGATGTTTTTGTTTCCGTGACAGAAAAAAACAATCTTAGAGAAAAATATAATTTACCCACAGACAAAAAAATAGTCCTTTTCTCGGCCTCAAATTTAAAAGATAAGACCAAGGGCATATCCTTCATATTAGAAACGGCCAAGCTTCTTGAAGATAAAAACTACCTTTTCCTCGGACTTGGCAATGGTCAATTAGAAAACCTGCCGAATGTAAGAACCACCGGCTATATTTATAATAAAAATAAACTAGCTGAAATTTATGCTTTGAGTGATATATTCTGTTTCGCTTCTTCAGCTGAAACTTTTTTACTATCTGCGGCTGAGGCTCTCGCTTGTGAGATACCGGTAGTTGGTTTTGATCTTCCGGTCGTGAGAGAACTAGTTAACCTAGAAGTTGGTATACTTACTGAAACTAACAGCATAGCTTTAGCAACCAACTTTGATGAACTCCTAAATAACAAAGAGCGACTGATTCAAATGGGACAAAATGGACGTGAACTTATTGTCCAAAATTATTCTGAAAAACTGTTTTTAGAAAAATACTCTATTCAATATAATAACTCTTTGAGATAATTTTATGATTAAAACTATTAAACAATTAACTTCTAGAGACTACCTAAAATATATCTGGAATCATTCTGGCTTTCAAAAATATTTAAGGAATACCAGCTGGATGTTTTTTGGTCGTTTTTTTACACTTGGCGTTTCTTTTTTTATAGGTATATATATAGCTAGGTATTTAGGTCCATCAAATTACGGCCTATTTAGTTATGTTATAAGTTTTGTAGGACTTTTTGGTTTTTTAACTTCCTTCGGTATAGACAATATTGTTAGTCGAGAAATTATTAAAGATCATAACAAGAAAGACGAACTAATCGGTACAGCTTTTTACATGAAAGCAGTCGGCAGTCTTCTAGCTATCACCAGTGTATTTATAGTATCTTTATTTACCACAAAAGACATATTTACCTTGGGACTTGTCTGGATTTTTTCTTTAAGTTTTATTCCTCAAGCATTTAATGTAATAGAAATATATTTTCAATCCCAAGTCCTATCAAAAAAAGTTGTTCTAGCTCAAATATTATCAAATATTGTTTCAGCGGTATTAAAAATGGTTATAATTAGCTTAGATAAGGGGATTTTTTGGTTAACCATTGTTTATTTAATAGAATCTGGTGTATATTCAGGAACCCTCTTGTTCTCTTTCAGAAAATTCGGTAGCCATGTAAAGAAATGGAAACTTAACTTCAACCTAGCAAAATTACTACTAAAAGATTCGTGGCCTTTGATGCTCTCTACAGTTGCCGTGGGTATATATTTAAAGATAGATCAGGTAATGATAAAAAATATGCTTGGTAATGAGCAAGCTGGTATTTACGCGGTTGCAGCAAAACTTTCTGAAGTTTGGTATATTATACCTAGTATAATATGCACATCATTAGCTCCATCTATAGTGAGCACTCTACACACAGATAAAATACTATTTACAAAAAGGATAAGTAAGCTATATTTTCTAATGTTTTGGCTTTCATTTGCCATAGCAATATTTATAACTATATTCTCACACCCAATAATAAACATACTTTTTGGTTCGGCTTATGCTGGTGCCATTACAGTCCTTCAAATTTACGTCTGGGCTGGCATAAGTGTTTTCTTAGGTGGTGCAGTGAGCCAATATCTTTTTGCAAGCAATCTAACTAAAATATTTTTTTATATAACCTCACTTGGTGCTATTATAAATATAATAATTAATATATTATTAATACCGACAATGGGAATCAATGGAGCAGCAATAGCAACCTTGATTGCCTACTCGTTAGCAACATTTGGAATATTCTTTTTCAAGGAATCAAGAAAACAAGGAATATTAATACTAAAATCAATTATAAATTTTAAATAAATAATATGAAAAAGGCACTGATAACAGGTATTACTGGTCAAGATGGTTCTTATTTAGCAGAATTTCTCCTAGATAAGGGTTATGAGGTACATGGAATAAGAAGGGCTTCCTCTGTTTTTAATACTGAGAGAATTGATCACCTTCTTGATAATAAGAATTTTTATTTACATTACGGTGATCTAATAGACTCAAGTAATCTCAACAGACTTCTTGAACAAATTAAACCAGATGAAATCTATAATTTAGGGGCACAATCTCATGTTCATATATCCTTTCAAATTCCGGAATATACCGCTGAAACAGACGGACTTGGAACACTAAGGCTACTTGATGCAATAAAAAATTCTGGCATAAAGCCAAAATTTTATCAAGCATCAACATCTGAGTTATTTGGTAAAGTACAAGAAATTCCTCAAAAAGAAACTACCCCCTTCTACCCTAGATCACCCTACGGTGTTGCTAAACTCTTCTCTTATTGGACAGTAGTTAATTACAGAGAGGCATACAATATCTTTGCTTGTAATGGCATCCTTTTTAATCATGAATCGCCCCGACGAGGAAAGATTTTTGTGACTAGAAAGATAACTTTGGGGGTCGCTGCTATTAAAAAAGGATTGCAAGAAAAAATATCATTAGGAAACCTTGATGCCAAAAGAGACTGGGGTTATGCCAAAGATTATGTCGAGGGCATGTGGCTAATGCTCCAGCAAAAAAAACCTGATGATTACATCCTGTCTACTGGTGAGACACACAGTATCAGAGAATTCTGTGAAGAGGCTTTCAAGATTGCTGGGTATGATGTTATTTGGAAAGGAAAAGGTATAAATGAAAAAGGTATTGATAAAAAAACTGGAAAAACTTTGATTGAAGTTGATCCAAAATATTTTAGACCAACTGAAGTTGAATTACTAATAGGAGACAACACCAAAGCAAAAACCAAATTAAAATGGAGACCCAAGGTTGATTTTAAAGAATTGGTAAAAATAATGATGGAAAACGATTTAAAAAAATAAATTAACAAATAATAAAATGCTGTACCAAGAAATTAATAAATGTAGAATTTGTGGTAATAAAAATCTATTATCTATATTAAACCTCGGAGAACAAGCTTTAACTGGTGTGTTTCCATTAAAAGGCGAAGAAATCGAAAAAGGGCCTTTAGAGGTAGTTAAATGCTTTAATGATAACAAAGCGGAAACCTGTGGTCTAGTCCAATTAAAACACGACTATCAGATGGAAAAACTGTACGGAGATAACTATGGGTATAGATCGGGTCTAAATAAATCCATGGTCAAACACCTTGAAGACATAGTTAGGAAAATTGAAAATTCAGTCAAGCTATCAGATGGTGATCTGATAATCGATATTGCTAGTAATGATGGCACTCTGCTCTCTTCCTATAAAAACACCAAGCTAGACCTGTTGGGTATTGACCCTACTTCTGAAAAATTTAGAAAATACTACCCAGCTTATGTTAACAGTACAGCTGAATTTTATTCTGAAAAAACAGTTAGGGTTCTTAGGGGTGACAAAAAGGCAAAAGTTGTGACATCAATAGCAATGTTTTACGACCTACCTCAACCATTACAAACAATGCAAGAGATTGCCAATGTATTAGATAATGAGGGCGTTTGGGTTGTTGAACAAAGTTATATGCCAGACATGATAACCAATATATCTTACGATACTATTTGTCATGAACACTTAGAATTTTATGCTCTAAGACAATTTAAATGGATGGCTGACAGAACTGGCTTGAAAATAATAGATATTGAATTCAACAAAACAAACGGGGCCAGTTTTTGCTTGACCTTAGCGAAAAAAGATTCTTTCCACCAAGAAGCAACAGAAAAAATTAATGACGTTTTAAAAAAGGAAGAAAAGGATGGTTTTAATAAGCTAGAAATTTATGAAAATTTTAAAGAAAACGCCGAGAAACACAGAACGGATTTAAAAGAGCTGCTTTCTACTTTAAAACAGCAAGGTAAAAAAGTGTTTGGCTATGGTGCTTCAACTAAAGGTAACGTAATTTTACAATACTGTAATCTTACAACCGACGATATACCTTTTATTGCAGACGTAAACGAATTTAAGTATGGTAGATTTACCCCCGGAACAATGATTCCCATAATCTCAGAAGTCGAGTCGTTAAAATTAAAACCTGACTACTATCTTGTCTTACCTTGGCACTTTAAAGGTAATATTCTTGAAAGAGAAAAAGAATATTTAAAGAATGGTGGCAAATTACTTTTCCCATTACCAAGGATTGAGATTGTTGATTAATTTTTTTCAATCATTTCTTTTAAACAAATATGAACAAAATAAGCTTATCAATCTGTATTCCTACCTACAACTTCGGTAAATTTATAGGCCAAACTTTGGATAGTATAATACCAAACTTAAGAGAAGGGATTGAAGTTATAATTCTAGATGATGGCTCAACTGACAATACTGACATCGAGGTCGAGAAAAGATTGACACAAAATAATCAAATTAAATACCATAAACAAGGTTTTAAAGGTGGAATCGACAAGGACATTGCAAAAGTTATAAGTCTATCTAAAGGTGAGTACTGCTGGCTTTTTTCAGCAGATGACTTAATGCTGCCAGGATCTGTTGATAAAATTCTTAATATTCTTCCTACTGGATATGATGTGTTTTTATGTGAACAATTTCTATGCGACTACAACATGAATATTATAAAGAGATATTCAATCTTTAAAAATATAAATAGACAAGAAAAATTCGATTTAAGCGATATCAAACAAAGAAAAAGGTATTTTAAAGAAGCTTTAAATACTGAGGCTTTTTTTAGTTTCCTAGCCGGACCTATTTTTAAAAAAACTGTTTGGGATAATTCTGAAGATATACCTGAATCCTTCTATAAAACCAGTTGGGGATTAGCTGGACGTTTATTAAGTCAGGTGCCAAAAGGCCTAATTGTTTATTATTTAAACGAAACTTTATTATTAAAAAGGAGTGGAAATGATTCTTTTTTGAATAACGGCTTAATTAAAAGAATACAAATAACTATTGACGGATACTCTCATATAGCCGCAACAATTTTTGGAAATAAATCTTTTGAGGCTTTTCACATCCGAAGAGTTATGAGAAATGAATGGGTTTTCAAAACAATACTATATGCTAAACTTCAAACAAAGCTTAATCCAGAAAAAGAGAAACTGGAATTATTAAATAAGCTGGCCCATAGACTCTATTCCAGTGCTGGTATAATTAACATATGCAAATACGCAATTTTTCGTTTTACCCCAATATTATTGATAGAAGCTATATGGCTATTAAAAAAGAAAATTAAATCAAAATGAAAGCTATTATTTTTGGAATAAAAGGTCAAGACGGTTATTTTTTATCAAAACTACTTAAAGAAAAAAAAGTGGAAGTGATAGGTATTAGCACAACCGGGAATAACTGCATCATTGGTGATGTATCAGACTTTGATTTTGTAAAAAAAATAATTAAAGAACATCAGCCTGATTATATATTTGATTTTGCCGCAATATCTTCTACCTCACACGAAGTAATATTTGAAAATTACAAAACAATAGAAAATGGAACAATAAACATTCTGGAAGGGGTTCGTTTATACTCCCCAAAAACCAGAGTATTTTTATCTGGCAGTGCCCTACAATTCAAAAATTCCGGGAAACCGATTAATGAAAAAACTCCCTTCGAAGCATCTAGTGCCTATTCAGCATCACGAATAGCCTCAACTTACATGGCGAGATACTACCGAAAGAAATTTAGGATAAAAGTCTATATTGGATATTTTTTTAATCATGACAGTATTTTACGAACTGAACAACACATAAATAAAAAAATCTCTGAGGCGATAAAAAGAATAGATAGTGGCAGTACTGAAAAAATCGAGATTGGCGACCTTAATGTCAAAAAAGAATTCAATTTTGCAGGGGACATTGTAGAGGCTATTTGGTTGCTAGTTAACCAAGAGCACTTATTGGAAGTAGTTATCGGATCAGGAAAAGCTTACAGTATAAAGAAATATATCATTGATTTATTTAAGATTATTAATAAGGATTGGAAAAAATATGTTGTCATAAAAGAAGAGTTTAAATCTGAGTACAGAGTACTAGTTAGTGACCCAAAATTAATAAAATCACTTGGGTGGAAACCAAAAACTAGCTTTTCACAAATAATACACATTATGCTAACTTCAGACCACAGGTCTTAAACTGTGCCATCATGAATAAACCTTTAATTACTATTTGCATACCCACATATAACCGAGCATGTTTTTTAAAATTATGTCTAGAAAGCATATATATTCAACTTACCAATGAAAGCCTCGAAAAAAAAATTAGAATTATTATTCTAGATAATCAAAGCCAAGACAATACGGAAGAAATTGTTAAAAATTTCACGGATCTTTCTGATAATTTTCAATATGTTAAAGATAACGAAAATAGAAACATGATTCAGGGGATTATCAAAGTTGCATCACTGGCTAACAGTGAATATATCTGGGTATTTTCAGATGATGATTTGCAAAATAATAAATTAGAATTAGTTATCAATTTTATAGAAAAATATAAACCAGAATTAGTAGTTTGCAATCTTGTTGGTTTTAACAACAAAAATACCACACGCCATCATAACTTATTAAAAGTTTCAGGGGATATTTTATTAAATAATAGAAAAGATTTTTTTAATCTTCTTGGTAAGAAATTTAACACAACAATCGATTACTACACAACTCTTTGTTCTAACTGGATAATAAAGAAAAGTGTCTTTGATAATAATTATTATATTTTAAATAATTACAATAACAAATTAGATATGTTCCCCCTGCCCTCACTATTTTTCTATACAAACATACAATTTAAAACAGGCATCATTGCAGAAGAAATTATTTTAAATAGAGGGGGGAACGCTTCATGGGAGAAGAAAAATGCATTTAGAAACTATTTTCACGTAAATAATATCTGGAAAGACTATTACAATAAAATAATTAAAAATAACAGAGAATACTTACCCGCATATTTTATTTTAAAAATTCATTTTAAAAACTTATTAAGAATTAAGTTTTTATTAAGATTAATTATTATTAAACTTTTAATAATAATTAATCTTTACAATTTTATTAAGCAAAATAATATAATAAAAAAATGATTTCAATAATTACACCCAATTTAAATAATGCTAAATATCTTGAAGACAATATTCTGTCTATTTCAAAATTATCTATCCCTTTTGAACATATTGTAGTCGATGGTGGTTCTACCGATGAGTCACTAGAACTAGTTGCCAAATATCCGCACATAAAATTAGTAAAGCAAACAGAAAAAACTGGCATGTACGGAGCTATAGATTTAGGAATAAAAGATGCAGTCGGTGAAATAGTAACTTGGGTTAACGCTGATGACCGGATTATCTCAAGTGGATATGAAAAGATGTACAAAACCATTACCTCTAGTGGCGTTGACTTCGTTTACTCCGATGGATATTACCATTACACTAATGATAATTACAAAAAAAAAGGTAAAGGAAGAAGGTTTGCTAAATTTTTTCTTAAACATGGTCTTATGCCCGCAATACAACCAGCCTGTCTATATACAATATATATATATAAGTCTGTTGGTGGTTTAAACTTTAATAAGTTTAAAATTGTTGGAGATTTAGACTTGTTTTTAAAAATAGCACAAACAAAAGGTTCTCGATTTAAATATATATCAACCTTATCCGTAATTTTTATGAAAAGAGGTGATTCCCTGGGAGATATGAATATGAAATTGTATTTGAAAGAAATTAAAGAAAATAGACTACCAACACCTAGCCTTGTAGTTCGTGCAATATTTTTCTTATTTAAATATATTTAATTATGAAATTCTCTATTATTACAGCTACTTATAATTCCGCCAGAACAATCACTGATACGATTGATAGTCTTGTGATGCAAAAATATCCAGACCTGGAATACATAGTGATTGATGGGGTTTCAAAAGATGAGACCCTTAAAACAGTTTCAAATTATAAGGACAAGTTAAATATAAAAGTAATATCAGAACCAGACAAAGGTTTATACGACGCCATGAATAAGGGTGTAAAACTTACCACCGGAGATATAGTTGGTATCTTGAACTCCGATGATTTTTATTACAATTCAGATATTTTAGTTAAAGTTAACAACACCTTTGAAAGCGACCCGAGTATTGATGCCGTCTATGGAGATTTGGTTTATGTCGATAATAACACGACTCAAAAACAAACTCGTTACTGGCGAGCGGGAGAATATGAAGAAAAGAATCTAGATTGGGGCTGGATGATCCCCCACCCAACTCTTTTCGTAAGGCGCCGAGTCTACGAAAAGATTGATAAGGTTTTTGACACTACCTTGTCTCTAGCCGCTGACTATGAACTAATTTTAAGATTATTAAAAATTGAAAAAATTAAAGTTCATTACATTCCTGAAATATTTGTAAATATGCGTGATGGTGGTACTGGTGCTAGTAGTTTTAAACAACGTCGCAAAGCTTGGAAGGAATTGCACTTGGCTTGGAAAGTGAATAATTTGAAATTGCCAAAGTTTTTTGTAACCAGAAGATTGATGCATAAGGTGGGACAGTTTTTTGTGAGGCCGAAGTAAAACCACTATCATATTCTGTCATCCTCGCGGATGCGGGGTTGAAGTTGGGATTGGGACCCAACTTCAAAGACGGACTGAGCGTAGGCGAAGGAGTCGGGGTTGCGAGATTTTTCAGTAGAAAAATACTTGTGATCCATCTTTATATTTTTTTAGAACATTTTATCCTGGATTCCCGTTTTCACGGGAATGACAGATAAGAAAAAGTCTGGATTCCTGCCCGCCGGCAGGCGGGGCTTCGCTGCGGGCAACAGATAATTTCTTGCTAGAAATTTCTGCAGCCCCCGGTCTAAAGACACTTCCATTTTCTACCACAGAATACTGTGAAGAAAATCAGGTCGCTCGGCTCGTCAGCCTCCGTCTTTGAATGTTGGGTCACATGTATTTCTCTTTTGAGAAATCACGCCGACCCCGACTTCAACCCAATCCCAACATTCAACGCAATGACGAGAGTAGAAGGAACCTGGATTCCCGATCAAGTCGGGAATGACAGAATAAAAAAAGCAGTGGCGAACGCCGCTGCTTTTTTTATTCCATAATTTCTATCTCCTCCGACTCGGCGACTTTAACCAGTGGATTGTCTTTAGGAATATTATTTTGACGCCGGATCAAAATAACTGACGCACTAGACAGGACTATTATAATTAAGCAAAGTATAAAATAGTCACTCATATTAAACCTTTAATATCTTCTGAAGTTCTTCTTTAGGGATCTCCTTGGGTCCCTCTGCCTTAACTTCAGCCTTAACTGGTTCTGACACCGCTTTTATCGCCTCTGGTTGCAGCTTAGGAGCCTCTGGAGCGGTTTTTTGATTAGAAATAGGAGTTTGTTCCACTACTGTTTTTTGGACGACTTCAGGAACCTTTTGAACGTTTTCAGGCACTTTTATTTCAACCTTAGGTTTTTTCTCTTCCTCACTTTTTTTCATTACCGAACTTAACAAAGACTTCAATTCAGACATATTTTCAACTGAAGCTTTCTTACCACCAAAGTTTGGTTTGTTATTACCTCCTTGGTTATTATTGCCATTTGGGAAAGGTTGGTTTTGTCTTAGTGGTTCTGTTGGTCTTGAGGTTGGAACAAAAATTTTACTGTGAACTGCGGGCTGTGAATTTTGTCCATTGTCTACCACCCGAGATGCTTCTCTCACTATTACTTGTGGTTCCCTTTTTTCTATTACAATATTAGGAGCTGTTTGGACGGAAGGTTGCTGAACTATAGTCTGAACAAGCTTAACTTCCATTTCTTTCGGAATATCCTTTGCTATATCCACAACAACTTCTTTATAAGGCGGTTTATCTTCTGGTACAACAATTGGTTGTTCTTTTTTAATTTCTGTCTTGATTGCAACCTGAGGAATTACAATCTTAGTCAAAGGTACAAAATCAGTATTGTCTCTCTCCTCTTCTATTGGCATAACTGGAGCTGGTCTAGTATCAGTCTGAGGCCGTGGAAATGGTTTGGAAAAATTGTCCTGACGTCTAAAGTCCTGACGAGGACCACCTGATCTTTGTCCGCCACGGGAAAAATTCTGACCTTGAGTCGGACCTCTAAAATCTCTTTGATCTCCATTGTCTCTCGGACCACGATTGTCTCGGTTGTCTCTACCACCCTGTCCTCTATCCTGACCTTGAACATCACCCTCACGAGAATCTCTTGGCTCTCTTTTTTCTACAAAAGTTTCGTCGTACCAAGTACGAATTTTTTCCTCCACTTCTAAACGGTTGTGGGCGAATTGTTCACGAGAAGATTCCAAGACGTCGTTTCGATAATTAATCTCTTGCTCGGGGATTGGGGCCATGGTCGCCGCCGAAAAAGGCGCGGAACTCACACCGTCAATCATCAATTTCAAATAGATCTGAAACATACCTAAATTCACCAAGTCTTCAGCAATAAACTGTGGGGCAAATTCTTTTTCTAAAACTTCCGCATCAAAAGAACCGACACGGAAAGTAATCATGGTACCAACGTTACCAAACACCGCCGCTCTCACCTCTTCAGACATTTGTTCAATATACTGATGAGCAATGGTTAGATTCAATTTATATTTACGAGCTTCAGACAAAATATCAGCAAAAGATTCATTGGCAAAAGACTGGAACTCGTCCACGTAAAGGTAGAAGTTCGGCATCTTTTTAAGAGTCTGCTCTTTCATGTCCGCACGAGACATCGCTGCCAAGTAGATTTTAGTAATCAACATACTACCCAAAAGGTTAGCATTAGCTTCACCTAATCGTCCCTTGGACAAGTTGATGATCATAATTTTCTTTTCATCCATCATCTGACGAAGATCGAAAGATGATTTTGGTTGACCGATAATATTACGAATCAAAGGATTGGTAGTAAATTGACCAACTTTATTTTGAATCGCCGGAGTCGCATCAGCAGCAAATTTATCAGTATATTTTGCAAACTCATCAACCCAATACGACTTAACGGATGGGTCGGAAACATTATCAACAACCTTCTTGCGAAAGTCTTTATCGGTTAACATACGATTCACACCCAAAAGAGTTGCTCCTGGGTACTCCAATAGCGCGAGAATTGTATTATTGAGAATGTGTTCCATACGGGCGGACCAAGCATCCACCCAAAGTTTTTTGAAAGCACTCATCAAACCTGCCGCCACTAGATGGCGTTTGTCTGGACCAATATCTTCCATAACATTAAAAGAAATAGGATTATCGGTATCAAACGGAGCAAAATAGACGACATCTTTTATACGGTGCTGAGGTACATAACGGAGAAGGAGTTCTGCCGTCTTGCCGTGTGGATCAATAAAAGCCATACCTTCCCCATTCTGAATATCCTGAACTGCCATGTTTTCAAGTAAAGTGGATTTACCCATACCAGTTTTACCAATGACATAAACATGGCGAGTACGGTCACTCGCTTTGATACCAAATTTGGCACGTTTATTACGTGAGTCGGTTTCGGCAAAATATGTGATTTTATCTTCAGCCATATAAAATAATGTTCATCTGGGTGTTACTAGAAACACCTATACGTTTGGAATTATATCATGTAGTGGAAAAAATAAAAACAAAAAGTCTGGATCGCCACGCTGCGCTCGCGATGACGACCCAAAAAAAACACGACACCTCTTCTCTTTCTCGTCATTGCGAGTGACAACGAAGCAATCCAGACTCCTACTCCCTCTGTCATTCCTGCGTAGGTTGAAATTTGGGTTGGGTTTAAATTGGAATAAAGGTTCCAATTTAAAAGACGGACTGAGCGCAGGCGAAGGAGTCGGGGTCGGCTTGATTTCTCAAAAGAGAAATACATGTGACCCAAATGAAAGACCTTTTGAGATACAATCGAACTTTGTGAGATTTTATCCAAAAGGTGTACTGATCCTGTAAGAATGAAAATTCCAGACTTTTGTAATAAGATTAATTAAGATTCCTGGATCCCCGCATCCGCGAGGATGACAGAAAAAAGAAGAGTCTAGATTGCTTCGCTTCGCTCGCAATGACAGTCGCAATGACGGTCAAAAAGGACTGATATTCACCAAAATAGCAAAGCCGGGTTTTCGCAGAACGAAAACCCGGCGGTACTTATACTTATACAAAGTACTTATATAATTTTGCCTATTTCGACAACAACGCTCCTCTAGTGTAAGTGTTCCCTGCATCCCACAACATCCAAGAAGTTAAGCCTGCATCATAAGTCGCTTTTATTTGAGCCCTAACCATCGCCGCTGTATAAGTTATTGGATAATTATTATCTTGCAACCAAGGGCGCATTTTAGAAAGGGGTATATTAGCAGCATTTAATCTTACCACCCCTTTATCCATTGCCAACTTAACTAACTCATAGGGATATTTATTTACGTCTTTATAACCATAGAAACCTTTGGCAAAATGAGATGGATAAACCATTGGTGAAATGTAATCAAAATATGGAGCGGCATATTCTAGGATTTGACCGATACCTGAATCCCCTTCGTTTATTGTTGTCATTCCAAACAAGTCCGCCGAAGAAGGTATGCCCTGTTCCTTTAGTTTACCACCCAGATATTTATAAAAATCTCGCATAACTTCAGCTCTACCGAATTCAGGATTACTATCTACTCTACTCTGACTAAATGGAAAATAAATGTCTTTCATGTTCCCGTCTGACGGAAAACGAATATAATCAAAATTAATTTCATCAAAACCTAAAGCATAAGAATCCTTGGCTAAAGATAAAATATACTTTGACATAACTTCAGATGCAGGGTCAATGTATTTAAGCCCTTTTCTGTCTGGCCAAACCTTATTCTTGTCACTATTAGTTTTGACGGCTATTTCAGGGTACTTTTCTGCCATATGCAAATCTTGAAAAACTGTTACGCGTCCGATAACGTAAATATTTTTTTTGTGTAAAGACTGAATCAATTCTTTCATATCTTTTACTGGACAGGACTTACTATAGGAATCCTTCAATATTGGATTATCTGTTTTGTAAGAAATCTTACCAGTATAATCTTTGATATCGATAACAATAGTATTTAACTCTGTTTCATTTATTAGTTTAACAACTTCATTTCTCAAACTAGGAGCACTAGCATAACAAGCCGTCATGTAAACCCCTTTTACTACTGCCGGTGTAGTAATATGGACCACTTTCTCTGTTTTAGCCTTAAGTAAATCTTTATTCGTCGGTTTAAATGTTAAAACTAAATATTTCGGCACTGCATAATAAACAATAAAAAAAATACCCAAAGCAATACCAATGGCTATAGGGTATTTTCTTGTTTCTTTGGACATTAAATTATAATGTATTATTTTCAACCACAGGTGCATCCTGTTTTTTAGGAATACTCTCAACATACATCTGAGTCACCACATCTTTACCGCTAACCACTGTGTGATGAAGGATCAAAAATTCACGTCTAAGTAAATAGGTTAGAACAATAATTGCCGCACTCGCTGCAATATTAAAACCTTTAATATAATCAACTGGAAAACCTGACCAAAAATTTATAATCAAGGTTACAGCGCTAAGAATAAAAATGGCGGCTAATTTTTTCATATATTTATGTTATTGGTCTTATTCTAATGGATTTTAAGTAAAAAACAAGACTACGCGGCAGCCCGAGGGTAGTCCTAGGGAGCAGCTCCCTAGGACTACCCTCGGGCTACAACAAACTTTGGGTTATAAATTCTTATTCTTGTTCTTCAACCTCTTCCATCTCAACCGCCTTACCTTCAGGCGAAACTAGCACTACAAACTCCCCTCTCACCTTATCTTTATTATCTTCAAAATATTTTAAAACCTCTTCGGCAGTTCCTCTTACTACTTGTTCAAACATCTTGGTTAATTCTCTAGCTACGACCACACGTTTAGTTGCGGGCAAAAACTCTTTCAAACTTTCCAAAGTTTTCATAATACGGTGAGGTGATTCATAGAAAATCATCGTCCGTTCAGATACAGCTATTTCTTTGAACAAAGTCTGACGTCCTTTCTTGTGTGGAATAAAACCTAAGAACGTGAAATCAGCGGATGGAATACCGGAAATAGACAGGGCGGAAATCACCGCACTAGCACCCGGCACAGCCACGACTTCCGCCTCAGGTAATTGCTCGCGAATACTAGCAATCAATAAATAGCCTGGGTCAGAGATAGTTGGAGTACCAGCGTCAGATACCAAGGCGATATTTTTTCCTTCCTGTAACATTTCAATAATGTCATCTATTTTAGAGAGTTTACTCTGCGTGTGATAACTCATAGTTGCAGTCGTAATCGCATAACGAGACAATAGATTTCTCGTCACCCGAGTGTCTTCACACAAAATCAAATCCACCTCCCCGAGCACCTTCACAGCGCGGTAAGTAATATCCTCCATATTCCCGATTGGGGTTGCTACGACGTAAAATTTAGACATAAATTAATACTTACAAAAAACCAAACAAATTATTTATAAATGTAATACAGAAAAATCAAAACGATTAACACTAAAAAACCTAATAAAATAAATGTATTCCTTTTAGTATTAGGTAATGGTGTAGAAACCTTATTCAAATCAATATTTGGAATACTATTTTTAGCTTTTAAAACAAAAATTATTGATATCACTAGTAGTGAAACATAAAATATTATGTCGGTAATCAAATTATTTACAGGTATAAAATTCAAGGATACTCCATAAACTATCATAATAATACCCCAATAGAGAGAGGCTGGTCTTGTTACTGTTTTAGTATCTGAAACCTTAAGATTACCTTTTAACATTAGCAATACACCCAAAATCAATAAGACAATTTGAACCATTTTAATTATTTAATATTAATCATTAAATTATATCACGGACCATTCACACTTAAAACTCTAAGTTTAGTGAATCATATAATAGCCCACTACAAAAACTGTGATAATACCTAGCACCATAAAAACCAGTGCGGTCGCAAAATAGCCGTCAAATGCAAAATTGGGTTCTGATTTAAATGGCCTTATATTGCCAGTTGAAGTCCCCCTAACACCCAAAAGTAAAAGAGTTAAAACTAAAATACTAATAAAATAGAATAATAAAATATCTATTTTATTATTCAAATCAAACGACCAAAAATCAGAATCTAGTATGAGATACAAAATCGATGTGAACACAATACCCCAAATTATATTTGTGGTTAATTTATTATTTTTCATAAATTAGATTATTGGCTATCTTATAAATATCCCCCGCCCCCACCACTAAAATAACATCACCATCCTTGGAATTATTTCTTAAATATTCCTCCGCCTCGCTAGCATCTTTTACTACCTTAGTTTTCCCTGCTGATGTAATTTTTTCCGCTATCATAGCTGAACTTATTGTCGAATCAAAAGCTTCGCGGGCTGGATAAATTGGTAACAATACTACCTCATCAGCACCAGACAAAGCTTCAGCAAATTCATTTAAGAATGATTTCGTGCGAGAAAAAAGGTGTGGTTGAAAAGCGATAATTATTTTTTTATCAGGATACATTTCGCGAGCACCCTGGATCACGGCTTGAACTTTTTGCGAATTATGAGCGTAATCATCATAAACTAAAGTTCCATTAACAGTCTTACCTTTGTATTCAAAACGGCGCCAAGTACCACGAAAATCCTCCAGGGCTTTTTTCGCCACCACTTCATCGATGCCTAAAATTTTAACGATACATAAAGTTGCTCTCGCATTATCACGATTATGCTCACCTGGAAAAGGTAGTTTCAAATCCGAAACACTAACTTCACTATAATCATAAATCGGTACATCTATTCCCTGTACAACCGGAACTACATTTTTATTCTTCAAATTACAAACAACCGCTCCGTCTTTTGGCACGCGCAAAGCCAACTCTCGAAAAGCACTTTGAACGTCAGCTAGATCCTTGTAATAATCCAGATGGTCAGCATCTATATTATTTATTAGTAAAATATATGGATGTAAACTCAAAAAAGAACGACGATATTCGTCAGCCTCCACCACTAAATATTCTCCCTTGCCGGCCACGTAATTCGTCTTAGTTTCTGTCAGTAAACTACCCACAATCACATTTGGTTCAGTTTTAGCATCTAACAGCACTTTAGCCAACATAGCTGTTGTCGTCGTTTTACCATGAGTGCCAGAAATCGCTATCGTCTTTTTATTTTTCGAATAAATTCCCAATGCTTGTGAATATGACAAAGATGGGATTGATAAATTCTTAATCCCCATTAATAATTCCGGATCTGCTACTTCTATAGCCGCCGTATAAATAATCAAATCAGCATCTTTTGGAATCAACTCTAAACTCTGCCCTTTCTCAATTCTGGCCCCAGCTTTGATCAACTCATCAGTAACTTCCGACATAGAAATATCGGAACCAATTACTTCTTTTCCTTCTAAAATCAACATTCTAGCAATTGCCGAAATGCCAATACCACCGATGCCTATGAAATAGATTTTATTAAATTTTTTGTAATCTTGGATGTTCATATATTTAAAATTATATTTTTACATGTCATTCCCGCGCAGGCGGGAATCCAGTCCTTTTATCCCTTACATCACAAACCCAGACTTAAATCTTTCCATTCAGAATTATATTTCTCGATCAAGTTAAGTTTCCATACTCTTTCCCATTTCTTCATTTGTTTTTCTCTATTTAGAGCACTTTCTATACTACTTGTTTGTTCATAATATACCAACATATCTACATTATACTTTTTTGTAAAACCTTCAACCATTTTATTCCTATATTCAAACACTCGACGAATCAAATCGTTTGTAACCCCTATATACAAAGTACCGTTTCTTTGACTTGCCATAATGTACACATAATAATTTTTCATATGTAGAAAAGACTGGATTCCCGCCTGCGCGGGAATGACAGATGAGAATTATTTTAATTTCTTAACCAATTTTACAAACTGTTCCCCTCGATCAAATTCATTCTTGAACATACCAAATGAAGCGAAACCTGGACTCAGAACAATCACATCGCCTTTCTTTGCTGCTGACATCGCCTTGGTCACAGCTATCTTTAAAACATCACAAACACAGGCTTTATCACCAAACTTTTTTAAAACAACTTCCTTAATAGTTTCTGTTCCCGTACCAGCTAATAAATAGGCATAGTCGGCGTACTTAATAATGTGTTTAGCTGACTGCTGATTGTCTAGCTTCTTGTCTGCTCCACCAGAAATAGTAATGAGTCTTCCCTTACCTTTTACGTGTTCCTTAAGAGACTTTAAAGCCACCTCCAGTGCTTCCGGTGTTGTGGCGGTTGTATCATTGTAGATCTCAATTCCTCGAACTGAGCGCAGAAACTCCAATCGCCCTTCTACCCCACCAAAGTTTTCTAAGACTTTTTTTATTTTCTTTTCATTAAGACCAAAAATCCTTCCGACTTCTACAGCTTGAGCAATATGCCACAAATTATGTTCGCCAGGAATTTTTGGTTTCCAAGTTTTGAATTCAGAAATTTTCGGCAGTAATACTTGAGCCAATGGTTTGCCAGAATATCTTTCAGTAATAACTTTTTTCATACCGTCACCAATGACCAAAAAATTCTCATCAGTCTGATTGGAAAAAATCTTGGCTTTATCATCAAAATATCTTTGCATACCAACCGACTCACTAGCCCCATCGGTCATATAATAATTCAAATGATCTGGCAAGAAATTTGTAAAAACCGACACCTCGGGTGAAATACCAGCTGAACCGAATCCTTGTAATTGCCAAGATGAAAGTTCCATCACCACAATATCGCCTGGCTTAACTTTTTTGATTAAAGGCAAAGTCGCAAGACCTTTAATATTTCCCCCTAAATGAACATGCTCGCCAAACTCACTCTTTAATAATTCGTAAATTAAATAAGTTGTGGTAGTTTTTCCACGAGTACCCGTCACTCCTACTATAGCCACGGCATCACCATAAAGCTCACGACACAGCTTCACAAACAAAGACTCATCCATTTCTACTGGAATATTATTTTTTACCGCCTCAGTAATAAAGGGAGAATTCATCGGCACTCCAGCTGCTTTTAAAATAAAATCTCGATTGGAAAAATCTTCCAGTCGGTGCTCACCTAATACATATTTTATGTTTTTATATTTCTCCAACTGTTTTAAAGTCGGCTCCAAGTCTTCAGTTTTTTTCAAATCAGTCACCAACAAATCCGCTCCGGCTTCAGCTAGAAACTTGGTATCGTTAAGTCCCCGCCCTAAGAGCCCTAAACCCATCATTGTTACCTTTTTCCCTCTAAAATAGTCCTTATAATTATTCATCTTATTTTATTAATTATCTTATACGTATTATACAAATTACAAGACAAAAAGCTAAGTACATAAAAAGCCAGACCCAAAGGCCTGACTTTTTACACATTATATTAAATAATACTATTTAGATAGTCTCTACTAATATCATATTTGTGGCAATCGATTTACCGAATGGCATACCAGCTACAACTACGATATTATCACCTTTCACTGCTTTCTTACTCTTAAGCAAGTAAGATCTAGTAAGAGTCAAAACTTCAGTCAGAGTATTGAACTTTTCAATTAATATCGGTTGAACACCTGAACTCAAAACTAATTTACGATAAGTACGAACATTAGGAGTCATCGCCAAGATCGGTTGAATCGGTTTCAAACGAGAAATCATGCGGGCGGAATAGCCAGAGTTGGTTAGAACAACAATCTTCTTAGCTTCAACATTATCAGCAACATCAACAGCCTCGTTAGTAATTGATTCAGCTAGACCGTCTGGATTGTTTTCGAATTTACGTTTCATAGACAATTCGCGGTGCAAGTAATCACCCTCTATTTTTTGAGCTACTTTAGTCATCATCTCTACAGCCTTAACTGGAAATTGACCAAGGGTAGTTTCTTCTGAAAGCATGATCGCATCAGTACCATCTAAAATAGCATTAGCTACGTCAGAAACTTCCGCACGAGTTGGAACAGGAGAAGTAATCATTGATTCCAACATCTGAGTGGCGGTAATAACTGGCTTACCAGCAACATTACATTTCTTGATAATCATCTTTTGAACTGATGGAACATTCTCAGCCGGAATCTCAATTGCCAAGTCACCACGAGCTACCATAATCCCATCTACCAATTCCAAGATCTTATCAAAATTAGCAACGGCTTGAGGGGTCTCAATTTTAGCGATGATATGAGCATCACTTTTTTTCTTTTTCAAAATTTCACGCAATTCGGTAATATCTTCTGGACGACGTACGAATGACAAAGCATAAAAATCAACTTTATTTTTAATACCAAACTCCAAGTCAGTCATATCCTTTGGAGTCAAAGCACTAATGGTCAAATCAGTGTCTGGCAAGTTTACTCCGCGGCGATCCTTGATTTCACCACCAACAATAACCTTACACTTAACTTCATCACCTTTGATATCAACAACTTCTAAGCGCTTCTTACCATCATGCAAAAGAACAGCATCACCCACCTTAATCTCTTTAGCAAAAGTTGGATAGTTAATACTAACTTTTTCGTCAGTCCCAACAATATCTTTAGTAGTTAAAGTGAAAAATGATCCTTCTTTCAAAACAGTGAGACCTTTTTCAAATTTACCAATACGAATCTTTGGGCCAGCCAAGTCCTGTAAAACTGCCACGGGTTGACCAAGTTTTTCTTGAACTTTTTTAATATTATTTACACGATTCTGATGTTCAACAAAATCACCATGAGAGAAGTTTAAACGCATAACATTCATACCAGCCATCACGAGCTTAGTAAGCACTTCCTCGCTTTCAGTTGCTGGACCGATAGTACAGACAATCTTTGTTTTCTTTGAAATTTGAGACATATTAAATTATTTTCTACTTTTTAATTATTAATGAGTACGGCAGGCATTCTATCATAAAAATGGACATTTTGCCAGTAAAAAACTAGGTACATTTTTAAAGCAAAAGGCCGGCCACCAAAGGTGGCCGGCCTTTATAAATTATTTTATTTTTAGAATTCTTCTAACCATCATTGAGGCTTTACCAATAACTCGCGTTCCCTCCGCTCCTTCTTCAACAGTTCCTTGTAATGATTTAATTTCCTTGAAAGCAGCAACGAAACCAGTTACGATAGCAGCTACCGGGACAATATAATTCAAAATTATAAAAGTAATAATTGATAGGGTACCTTCTACTTTAATTCCCTTTAATACAGTATAGATTAGAATCCAGTATGACAAACCGCCTACGACACCGAGAGCTAGAGAAGTACTAAATAGATTGAAATTCTTTTTCTTCAACACCAACAAAACTCCGTAAACAATTGCTAACAAAGCATAGACAGCTAGAGGAGCATTTGTACTGAAAGTGAACAAGAAGTTCATAGTATTAAATTGTCCTAACCACTGCAATAGACCCTGCATAGTTTCTGGATATAAACTAGATATTGTCATCAAAGAAACGAATAAAATGTTAAGTGCAGAGACAACTGCGAAGTACCAAAAGAGTACCTGATTTGAAATTCTTAATGTTTTCATGTCGTCTATTATAAAGTTTTTATAACAAAAAGACAACATATAAAAACGCCCAAACTGGACGTTTACTTATATTCTTTGTGGGCGTACCAAGAGTTGAACTTGGGACCTCGTCATTATCAGTGACGCGCTCTAACCACCTGAGCTATACGCCCACAAAAAATACAATTCAGACTCCAAAAATATAGCAGAAAATAAACAAAAAGGCAACAAAAATGGCCGGTGGAGAAACTCCACCGGCCGGCACAATGAGGAATCAGGATTTCTCCCAACTCTCCTTCCAGATCTTGTCCGCGTTGGCGGGCAAAATATTGGCTATGCTTCCCTTGAACATCCGTTCAAGGAGCACATCATACTTCTCTTCCACCGCCGCAAAGTTGGAGTGATCAGCGCCACAACCGCGACACTTCATCTGTTTTTTGACGTCACGGATAGCGAGTCGTAAGACCCACTCACGATATTTCTCGATACCCCGCTCGTACTGAGCTTTGGCCAGTTTCGCCTGAGCCGCCGCCTGGATCGTGGCCGTTTTGACAACTTTGATCTCGTTGTAGCGGTTCACAGCAAAGATTGCGAGCACCGAAAGGAAGATTAGCGTAAAGATAAGTGGCACTCTGCCAATCCAACGTTCAATCACCTTTTGCCTCCGACACTTTCTGTCGATATCAAAGCGATACCGCTCCAGGTTGTCCTGAATTTTTCTCTGATAATCAGACTGATTCATGGTTCACCTCCGAAATCAAGTTTGGAACTCCAAAACCAAAGTATCACATTTAAATTTTAATGTCAAATTAAAACCGCTGCTCAAAAATAATGAGTCCAGCGGTTCTTGGCCAGGAAAGGATATTATCCCCTCCAGCCGTATGTTACCCACGTAAAGAACAAGGTTGCGGCAATAACCAGACTTGAGAAAACAATAGAGGCAACACCCTCCAAGATATAGTCCACAATGGACTTCTTCTTGGTGGCCGTCTCCGGTGTCGGGGTAAAATGGTACACAACCGTCGTTTTAGCAACCATGATATCTCTCCTTTTTTTGTTTGGCCTAGGAACTTATGTATATTAAAGGTCTTTCAACCTCGAATTGACTTCATTAAGTGTAGCACAGTTAATCCTATTTGTCAAGTTAATTTTAATTACACTCACCTACTATCGCTAACTTAATTATATATAATTTAGACAAATAAAAAAACCGCGAATCGCTTCGCGGCCAAGAGGTCCTTTTTCACAAGGACATTGTAACTGAATTCACCTTGCAACCAAGGTTGTTGAGGTCAAATTGCTTTTGCATGGACTGTTTGAGTTCCCCCAACAGTTTATCACGCTCAGCAATCTCACCCTTACTGACATCTAGACAAACCTTACTTATCACTTCATCAGGAATGTGAGTATGAATCATCTTAAACAATTCCATCACCCTTTTTTCCAAAGAAGTATTTTTCGCTACATCACTAGCGCCAGCGTTATATATCAAACCTTTATCAACAACAAGCACGGGAAACTCTACAAGAAAAGAAACTTGAAAACTAATCTCATCAGGAAGCCCATTTATTTTAATCTGTCGGGAGAAAGAAGTGACAACATCACCAGTCGGAAAATAATACAGATCCGCATACTCGGTATAAAAAATATTATTACTATACCGTACTGGTTGTGTTTTTCCACCAATCCAACGACCGGCAATTGAAGCGATAAAATACGTATCCCTACCAACGGTAACAATACTCCTACGATTCACATCATAGATAAAAATTCTGACAACAATAAGAAAAATACTACAAATAATTGACCCGACCACGGCAATGATCATCCAACCAGGACTAAACAAATGAAAACCGAAAGAGAGTATTGCGACCATAATCACAGTCGCCACCATCAAGTAACCTGCGACCTCAAAAGGACGGTCGACCTGAGCATTGGTTCTAATCATTTTACACCTCCGTTTTTTGGCACTGTTAAGAAAGATGACAGAGAACAACCAGTTCATACTCACCCTAACACATACAATTACTCATGTAAAGTCATGCTTACTATATAAAATTAGACATACAAAAACCCGCCATTAGGCGGGTTTTTGGGAATAACATAATTTCTTTTGTTCCGTTTCTTGTTGTCTTAGACAACAGAAGATCTCTCTTTAAAGTACTGAGATCAACACTCTTTCAATGCTCAATTGAGGCATTGAAAATCGACTCGATAAGTTAAGATTGGCCCGAAGGCTCAATAAAAACGATTTCAAATTGAATTAATCCACGAGCAGCTTCCGCTACCCGTGCCTTGTTACGACTTACTCCCTGTCATTGAGCTTACCGTAGGTCGCCATAAAGACGAACTTCGGGTATTCCCAACTCCCTTGAGTTGACGGGCGGTGAGTACAAGACTTGAGAACGTATTCACCACAGTATAGCTGACCTGTGATTACTAGCGATTCCAGCTTCATGAGGTCGAGTTGCAGACCTCAATCCGAACTGAGGTTACTTTTCTAGGGATTTGCTCCACCTTTCGGTATTGCGTCCCGTTGTAGTAACCATTGTATCACGTGTGTAGCCCAGGGTATCAGAGGGACATGCTGACCTGGCGTCATCCTCGCCTTCCTCCCTCGATTCTGCACACAATCCAAATGGATTCTGTTCAAAATCGAGGGCAGTCTCGGTTGACACTTGTAACAACCAACGAGGGTTGCGTTCGTTACCCCACTTAAGGGAACAATTCAAACCACGAACTGACGACGGCCATGCATCACCTGTCTAATTGTCCTTGCGGACGAAAAAAGTTTCCTCTCTTCTTCAACTAGATTTCTAACCCTGGTAAGGTTCTTCGTTTACCGTCGAATTAAACCACATGATCCACCGCTTGTGCAAGTCCCCGTCTATTCCTTTGAGTTTTAGCCTTGCGGCCGTACTACCCAGGCGGATCACTTAACGCGTTAGCTGTGTCTCTCAGAGGGTCGATACTCCAAAAAACTAGTGATCATCGTTTAGGGCGTGGACTACTGGGGTATCTAATCCCATTCGCTACCCACGCTTTCGTGTTTCAGTGTCAGGAACGCTCCAGTTTACTGCCTTCGCTTTAGGTGTTCCCCATGATATCAACAGATTTCACCCCTCCACCATGAGTTCCATAAACCTCTAACGTCCTCGAGTCTTGCCGTTTCCCTTGCAGATTCTCAGTTAAGCTGAGAGTTTTAACAAGAGACTAACAAAACCACCTACACACCCTTTACGCCCAATAATTCCGGATAACGCTTGAGGCACTCGTATTACCGCTGCTGCTGGCACGAGTTTAGCAACCTCTTATTCATGGGGTAACGTCAATTACTTCCTCCCCCATAAAAGCAGTTTACATACCGAAATACTTCATCCTGCACGCGGCGTCGCTCCATCAGACTTTCGTCCATTGTGGAAGATTCTCGACTGCAGCCACCCGTAGGTGTATGGACCGTGTCTCAGTTCCATCGGTGGGGGTCACCCTCTCAGGTCCCCTAGGCGTCATAGCCTTGGTGAGCTTTTACCTCACCAACTAGCTGATACCGAGCAGGCCGATCTAGAAGCGATAAATCTTTACCCCGAAGGGACTATCAAGTATTACCTAATCTTTCGACTAGCTATTCCTGACTTCTAGGTTCGTACCCACTTATTACTACCTCGTTCGCCGGTGACTCTGGACTTTACCTTCAATATAATTGAAGACAAAGTCCAGAGCCCCCTCGACTTGCATGCCTTATCCACGCCGCCAGCGTTCATCCTGAGCTAGGATCAAACTCTCAATAAAAATTATCACTAAGTTTCTTGCGAAACTTTTTACAGATTATTTTGTATTATTCGCCGAAGCGAATAATGTTGAGAAACGGAACAAAAGAAAGTATGTTATCTTTTATCTTGATTCCTAAGCTCTAAATTATTTTTGCTTTAATGTGTTATTTCCTTTTCCTTTACTTTTACTTTACTTGCACATGCGATCTAACATTTACCAGTCGTTGTGACACGACAAAATAATAGTGCTAAATGCACACGTTCTTTCAATTTGATTTTTCAAAGTCCGATCCCTGAACATTCAAGGACTCAATCATTATACGCATAATCGTTTTAGAGTCAAGAGATTTCAAGCCAAACCAATCATTTACCGAAACTAATTAATATAGCCTTATATTAAGCCATTATTTAGATATTAGGAAAAATTTTATATGTTTAGTGAGAATAAAAAAACCACCCTTTTTATAAAGAGTGGTCTTTTTATTTAAATTTATTTTAACTTGCCTTTCTTGGTAGATATCTTATCGGCTGTCACCAGCAAATTGGAAGCGATGAAGATCGATGAATAGGTACCGAAGAAAATACCAATAATCAAGACCAGAGAGAAGTTCTTAGTACTTTCAGGCCCGAAGAAGTACAAAGCCACAACTGACAATAAAACTGCTAGAGAAGTATTGATGGAACGAACGATTGTCTGTTTAATACTGTCCCCTACTATCTCAACAAAGTGTTTAGAAACTTTGTTTAAACGATTGAGCTTAAGATTCTCACGAACACGGTCATAGACCACAATAGTGTCATGGACAGAGAAACCGAGAACTACGAGCATTGCCGTAACAAACAAGGTGTCAACTTCATAACCCAAGAAGTGACCGAGAACTGCGAACGCACCCACTGGAATAAAGACGTCATGTAGCAAAGCAACAATTGCGAACAATCCATACTTCCAAGATGAAACTGGTTCAGAAACTTTTCTAAAGGCAAAAGAAATAAAGAGGATGATGGCCAATAAAACTAAAATGATAGAAATGATAGATTTTTTAGCCGCCTCTGCTCCCACAACTGGCCCGATAGAATTAAGTTTTTTCAACTCGGCTTTTTTATCACCGATACTCAAAACACTCTGTACAGCTAAACTAGTCGAGGATGACATGGCTGGAGTCTTCAAAGAATAACCGTCAGTACCATATGATCTCAATAAGTAACCCTGGATTGATTGATCAGTATTTACTCTATCCAAATTGGCTTTAACTTCGCTAATGTCAGGACGACCATTCGCATAAGTAAATTCCATGAGTGATCCACCCTTGAAATCGATACCAAGAACCAAACCCCAAGTTGATACCGCCACGATAGAAGCAATCACTAAAACCAGTGACAAGGTATAGAAAATTTTTCGATTTTTAACAATAAACATAATTTTCAGGATTAATTATTAATTTTTACTCTTAATGTGATGGCCAAATAAGAACTTTAGGAAACGGCCGGCATGATCGTGCTTGATAGCCATAAGCATAGTACGAGAAGCTGTAATAGCAGTAAACATACTGACCAAAACACCGATACCGAAAACTAGGGCAAAACCTTTAACTACTGAAGTACTGGAGAACATGAAGAGGATAAGGGCAGTAATTAAACTCGAGGTATTTGAGTCACGAATAGACAACCAAGCGCGAGCAAAGCCTTCTTTAACTGCGTCACCCAACTCACGTCCACGACGAAGTTCCTCTTTCATTCTTTCAAAAATCAAGATATTAGCATCCACCGCCATACCCACCGAGAGAACAAAAGCGGCAATACCGGCAGCGGTTAGTGTGACCGGAATTATTTTAAAGAGAGCAAGGTTGATAGCGGTATAAATCATCAAGGCAATTACAGCCAACAAACCTGGCAAACGATACCAAGCAATCAAGAAAATAGAAATAATTATGAAGGCGACTATACCGGCTTTAACGGCGGCATTAGTAGCTGTGGCTCCAAGAGTTGCCCCAACTGTTTGAGTAGAAATCAGTTCGATTGGAACCGGTAAAGCACCTAGGTTCAAATTACTTACTAAGGCTTTGGCTTCCTTATTGCCAGCACTACCAGTAAATCCACCAGAAATAGTAGCCTTACCACCACGGATTTCTTCACGAATAACTGGCATAGATTTCAAATAACCATCTAAAAAGATAGCTAAATACTTACCAGCATTTTCCTTGGTAATTTTAGCAAACAGATCAGCGCCTTCGCTGTTGAATTGTAAAGCAACGACTGGTTGGCTGGTATTCTGATCAAACTCCATAGTTGAGCGACTCAAATATTTACCAGTTAAACCAGTTGGAATGAAAAGGTTATATTTTTCTTTATCGGTCGTAGTAGCACTTTTTATAAGAGCCAGGGACGCTTCGTCTTCAGGCAAAAGTCTAAAATCTAACATCGGGGTTTCACCAATCATTGCAATCGCGGCATTAACATCGGTTACACCGGGCAATTCTACGAGTAATTGGTTAGTACTCTCCCCCCCAACTAAACCAACCTTTTCAACTTGAATTATTGGTTCAGCCACACCAAAAGCGTTCACGCGATTGTTGATCACATCTCTTAGGGTGTTCATAGAATCTCCAATATCAGCGGCTCCGATTTTGGAACTATCTGCGCGATAAACTAATTCTGTTCCACCGTTAAGGTCTAAACCTAGTTTGAATTTATATTGTGAATTTTCATTAATCTGCGAATAATAAACAAACCAACCAATAGCGGCGGCGGCCAAAATTAAAACCAGAACTGCCAATCTCTTCTTAAGCATACGTATATATTAAACTTATAATTAGTCCTTATATTATACGAATCTTTTGCAAATAATCAATTTTTAGGATGTATGGACAAAAACTAGTTTTAGGGTAAAAAAAAGTAAAAATTTTTCTGCCAAATAATATTATAGGGTGATAATTTAAATTCTATAATATGGCTAATAATAAAGACTGTTTACCATTAGTATAACAAATATATTTCGACAAATGATTACAACCCAAAAAATTCATTTTTTAATTTATTGTTATGGGCAGTTTTTTGATAACGACGCATGCCATTTAAAATTCCCAGACTCGCAAAACTGATTAATAAATGTGTTCCACCATAACTCATAAACGGAAAAGTAACACCCGTCACTGGTAATAAACCAATATTCATTCCGGCATTAAGGACAAAATGGCTAACAAATAAAGTTGCTAAGCCAACCCCAAATAAAATTTCAAAATTTGTTGACCCCCGAAAGGCATTAGCTATAACTCGCCAAATCAAAGCACACAGCGCCCCAAATAATAAAGTAACACCGACAAAACCCCACTCCTCCGAGAAGGCAGCGAATATAAAGTCAGTCTGATATTCTGGCAAAAACTTTAATTTAGATTGTGTACCATAGCCAATACCCTTCCCTAACACCTGACCCGACCCAACCGCAATCGTCGATTGGTAGGCATTATAACCAGTACCTCGAATATCAGCCGTTGGATTTAAAAAGTTTTTTATACGAAGTTTTTGATAATTATCTAAAATACCTCCAAACCATAAGGCTGAAAAGACAATTGAACCTAAGGCCAAAACAATAAACAAGTGTTTTTTAGATAAACCTGAAAGCAAAACCATACCCAACCAAATCATAAAAATAATAAAAGCTGAACCAAAATCGGGTTGGAGAAATACTAAAATAAAGACTATCAGGGCGTAGATTCCGGAAACTAGAATATGCCTGAAGTTGGCAATTTCAATATGGCGACGAGAGAAATATTTAGCTAATAAAATAATAACTGATATTTTAGCTAATTCAGCCGGTTGAAATGACACACCACCAAAAGAAAACCAACTTTGCGCCCCTTTAGTAACCATTCCTAGGGAAAATAAGGCCAGCAAAGACAGACAAGCAAAAACATAAATAGAAACAACTACGGAAGTACGGCGCAAAAAATGAAAATCAAACAAACTAAATACAAAAAATACTATCACCGAAACAGCCAGCCAAACAAGTTGGTGTTGAAAAAAAGAGTTATTTCCCAAAAAAGAATTCATCGTCACTAAACCCGCCAAAGATATTAGCAGGGCTGAAATAAACATTACCCAGTCAATGCTTAATATTTTAACCAGCAAAGTCTTCTTGCTTTCCGATTCCAATCGCGCACCAAAATCAGTCATATGTATTTTATTTAACGTTCTCCTTAATCAAAATCTCCATCTCTGTAACCGTATCTGTGATCGGCTTTCTCCAGGTGAAGACAGCTTGAGTAGAATTTTCAGCTGATATGTCCTTAATTAAGGTTCTAGAAAAACTAATCGTGTTCTTATTGACGTCATACAGAACCGGAATAATTTCAATGTTTGATATCTTACTTAAAGTGTTATTGGCAATATTAACGGTTAGTTTTGGTGAAGTACTAGCATTAGTCAATTCGCGACTCAAAACTACTAGGCGATTTGGTGTTTCCGGAGTCTTTACCCAAGCCGGTTTAGTTGTAAATTCAAATTTAATTCTGACCGGAATGGAGCTTCCAGTAGCTAAACTTGGTTCAAAAATGCCAAAGTTTCTATGGGCCGGAATGTCGGTAATACCTGTAACTTTATTAATTACAGTACCAGCTTCATCATACAATTTAAAACTATAACCAACATCCGTAGCGCCAAAATCTATATTAGGATTCTGAACATAAGCTAAGACGTGATAAATACCTGCATCAGCCTCAACAAAACGAAACCAGAGTGGAATAGGGTCTAAGGCATCACCCTCACAAACTTTATTACAAACACCTCCACAATCAACACCATTTTCATCTTGGTTTTGTTTATTATCAAAACAAGTTGGCAAAGGCTTATTGAACCATAAAAAAGCGCCAATAATCAAAGCAGTAATTACAACCATAAATCCAATATACAGACTTTTTCGAGTTTTGGCCCAAGACATAATATGAATAGTATATAGTATATAGTCATTAGTATCAACAAAAAAACACCTTTCGGTGTTTTTTTGTTTTGAATACTTTGTTCCGGCGGCTAGCTACTTTCCCCACAAGGAGTATCATCGCCACTAGCAAGCTTAACTGCTGAGTTCGGAATGGGATCAGGTGTGACCTCGCCGTCGAGCCACCAGAACAAAATATTCAATATTTTGGAGAGCAAAAAGTAATTTAAGTAAGTTTTTGCTGTCATGGAAGTTAATTCCATGTAACAGGCTGAAACATATTATGTGAATTTCTAAATTTCCTAATAAGAATCGACTGATTAGTATTCCTCGGCTCAAATCCTTACGGACCTTACACCTAGAACCTATCAACCTGATCATCTCTCAGGAGTCTATAACGATTACTGATCTTGGGACTGGCTTCACTCTTAGATGCTTTCAGAGTTTATCCTATCCCGACTTAGCTACGCTGCGATGCCCTTGGCAGGACAGCAGCCACGCCAGAGGTCGGTTCAACTCGGTCCTCTCGTACTAGAGTCAAATTCCCTCAATAATCAACGCCTGCAGTAGATAGGAGACCAACCTGTCTCACGCTTGTATACATTTCTAAAAAATTAGAAATCTTTTCACATATTACTATGTGCAATGGACTATAGCATAACCTAGTAATTAAACTTTAGGTCGCAAACATTTAGTCTCTACGGGTAAGGGAGCGAAGCGACACTTATGTCGAGTCCTCGAGACCTCTTCCCTCGGTATTAACCTCTATATTATTAGTAGGCATTCACCGAAATTAGTTTGCTTGTGCACTAAATATTTCTAAATAGTGCCGCCGTGATATGGTTGAGAAATCCTTAAAACATTTCACTCGTTAGTTGAAATGCCCGAAAAGTTATTTTAAACAGTTGCTTTACTTAATTTAACAAACAATTCTTTTGTTTGTATTTTTATATTTATGTCCTCTGAGGATTCAGACTGTACTCTAGCAAATTTTATTTGCTTGAATACGGTCTGAACCCAGCTCGCGTATCTTTTTAATTGGCGAACAGCCAAACCCTTG
>Ga0247841_10000781_pt1 | contig 79256 bp, 68 predicted proteins | sample LaCruzMarch2015__2_FD_192410 | JGI IMG/M metagenome (GOLD analysis project Ga0247841, IMG submission 192410) | Freshwater microbial communities from meromictic Lake La Cruz, Castile-La Mancha, Spain - LaCruzMarch2015_18m | ecosystem: Environmental > Aquatic > Freshwater > Lake | place: Spain... | reverse complement strand
AAAGCGGGTGCAAAAGTAGAACCTTTTACATTACCAAACAAATTAAAAGACAAGAAAAATGCATCTTTTTTTACGCCAGAAGCGCAAAGGCCTTGACCTGCGAGGGTTAAGAGAGGAAAAAAGACATGTACAATAGGAAAAATGTTGCGAAATACCATGAATTCAGGAAAAAGCCGTATTTTCACAGCTTAAGAAAAACCTTTCAGAAAACCCGACATCCCATCAATTGAAGTAAATAAAATGAAAAAAATGCTGATGCTCGTGGCTGCAGTGACGCTGCTGACCGCTTGCGGAATAAGAAAAAACAAAGAAAACATGACTTCCATTCAGGAAAAAACCATTCTAGCGACAATCGATTCCCTGCGCTCCAAAGCACCCAATGCAGATACCGCACTGTTGAATAAAGGTGTTCGAAATGCAGCTGGCTTCTGGGAAAAGGAGGATGGAAAGGCCGAAGACTTCCAGTCATATTGCATCAATCATTTTATGGCGACTCCCGAATCCAAAGCCAAACTGTTTGCCACCATTCAGAAAAATCTGGAAACCATCAACGGTCATTACAATCTGATCAGCCTGAATCTGAAGAAACCGGTTCAGGAAGTAGGTGAAGACTACACTTCCATCGATGAGGATTTCGGTGCGTTGGATCCATACGCACATTTTGCCGACGACCTATTTCAGTCGAAAATTGCTTTCTCCGTGCTGCTGAACTTCCCGTTTTACAGTCTTCGGGAGAAAATAGCGTTGGGAAAGGATTGGGACCGTCAGGAATGGGCCTATGCCAGAATGGGTGATTTGTTCACTTCCCGAATACCTTCGAGATTGAATCAGCAGATTTCGACCAAGTTGGCAGAAACCGATACGTACATTTCCAACTATAATATATGGATGAACACCCTTCGGACGGAAGACAATCGGCAGCTGTTCAAAGACAGCATCGCGTTGATAGCCCATTGGGGGCTTCGCGATGAATTGAAAGCGGATTATTCCGATAAAAAAGACGGTCTGGAAAAGCAACAACTCATCTATCAGGTGATGAAACGCATCATCGACCAGAGCATTCCAGAAACAGTCATCAACAATGAGAAAACCAATTGGAAACCTATTTCCAACAAAGTAAACGGGTCGGAAGCAAAAGCAGAACCGGATGCACGCTACAAGCACCTGTTTGCGAATTACCTGGCCATGAAAGCGCTGGACCCTTATTGCAAGAGCTACCCGACTGCATTGGCTCGCGCTTTCGACCGAGACATGGAGGTTTCCGCAGCAGATATTGAGCAGATGTTCGTCCGTTTGGTGAGTGCTCCTGAGGTGGCTGAAGTAGCCAAGCTTATTAAAAAACGGCTGGGGCGTGATTTGCAACCATTCGATATATGGTATGACGGTTTCAAGAGCAGAAGCAGTATTCCGGAACAGGAAATGACGGACAAAACGCGGAAACTGTATCCGACCACGCAGGCCTTTGAAAAAGGGATGCCTGACATTCTTGCCAAACTCGGATTCGGGCCCTTGGATGCAAAGGACATCAGTGCTTTGGTAACTGTGGACAATGCTCGTGGCTCCGGCCATGCTTGGGGTGCTCAGATGCGCGGCGACAAAGCGCACCTACGGACACGTCTTCAACCAGGTGGAATGGAATACAAAGGTTACAACATCGCATTGCATGAATTCGGTCACAATGTGGAGCAGACTATTACGATGAACAGGGTGGACAAATACATCATGAACGGCATACCCAGTACAGCGTTTACAGAAGCGTTGGCATTCGTATTCCAAAAACGAGACTTGGAAGTGTTGGGATATAAGAATTCAGACCCAAACAAACAGGCCATGCAGACCTTGGATATTTTTTGGGGTTGTTACGAAATCATGGGGGTTTCTTTGGTGGAAATCAGAACCTGGAAATGGTTGTATGAAAATCCGAATGCTACGGCAGAGGATTTGAAAGCCATTATTTTGAAGAATGCAAAGGATATCTGGAATCAGTATTATGCACTAAATCTTGGAGAAAAGGACTCTCCCATCTTGGCCATTTACTCCCACATGATTGATTATCCGTTGTATTTGAGCAATTATCCGTACGGTCATCTGGTGGAATTTCAGTTGGAGAAAAAATTTGGAAATTCCTTGCCTGGGATGGAAATTCAGCGGATTTATCCAATAGGTAGGGTTTGCCCTGATTTTTGGATGATGCATGCAGTCGGAGAGCCGGTTTCAGTCTATCCGATGCTAGAAGCGACGAGAGATGCCTTAGAAGCGGTCAACAAAATTGTAAAAAGCGTATAAACAATTATAGATGTTATTCTTAGCATGCGGCGAGAATATTTCGATTCCGTACAGGAATAAGATGTTTTTATGTTTACCTCTTCAGCAATCAGTGGGGCTGGTTTTTCTCGGGTGTTGAAGATCCTCGCTTAATGCAGGTGGGGGAATCTACGATTCCGGCAAGTCAACTAGTTTATGCACTAACTCCACCGCAAGCTGTGGGGAATGTGTGCCCGGAATTCAAGATTAAAATCCCCCCTCCGATTTCTTTTGCGACTTGCTATCCGGTCTGAAAATGGCTGCTTCTTCCAGTATATTATTGAGTAACGATAGCTCAGCCAATTCAATCACACCGTCGGAGGTCACTGCCAACCGAAGCAACTTTCCACATTCATGTCGTTTCTGGGTAGGCATGTGACGAACCAGGTTGTATGCTTCGTCGATTGAAGTAGACAGACTTTGATCAAAATCCATACGGGAAATTTTAAACAGTTGAAGTGTTTTTGCAAAAAAATTCGCCTCTTTTCGGTTTACAGCACCGTTCCGGTTGATCAGAAACCAGATGAGACGGGCAATTGCATTCGATTCTTCGAGAGTATAGTCGTTTTCCATCGTACTTTTATAAAACGTTATGAATTAAAAACCAGCGTCATTTTATCGAAAAGCAAATGACGGCAGAAATCCATGTCCATCACCTTCTCGGTTTCAACGGACAGAGAGGTCACGCCCTTATTGGTAAAACCGCAGGGATTGATCATTTGATAGAAACTCAGATCCGTGTTAATGTTTAGGGCTAGTCCGTGCATGGTCACATAGTGGCTGCTTTTAACCCCCATGGCGCAAATCTTACGGGTTTTCCCGGGAACGTCCACATCGATCCAAACACCCGTTGCACCTTCCATCCGTTCACCCTTGACATTGAATTCCTTCAAGAAAAGAATGACCGCTTCTTCAATGTTGTACAGATACTGACGGAGGCCTATTTTGAAATGCTCCAGGTCGAAAATGGGATAACCGACAATTTGCCCCGGTCCATGATAAGTGATGTCTCCACCGCGATCCGTTTTGAAAAACGAGACTCCACGGTCAATCAGCATTTGGTTGCTGGCCAGCAGATTCTCCATGACTCCGCTTTTACCCAGTGTATAGACATGGGGATGTTCACACAGAACAACCAGATCTGGAAGTTCGTTGTTGGTTTTTTTGGCCTCGACGCGGGCGTTGAACAGTTCCGTTTGCCGGTTCAAGGCTTCGGCGTATTCTACAATACCCCAATTGATACATTCCATCTATACAGGCTTGGTTCGATTAAAGTCGATCAGTGAGCAGCATTCACATTCGAATCTTTTGCAAAAATACACTTTATGCCTTGATGTAAACATCGTTTTCTGTTTTTTTAAACATTTTTTTCACAGAATTAGCTTTCCATCGGTAAGTGACTCCGGCGAGGTTTTCGTAAAAAAGTGTATCTTTGGATTCATTTTTGACCAGACGACGAATCATGAGGCGAATACACTTCCTTTCAACTTCCATCCTTTTGTTATCACTGCTCTTTTTTAGTTCTTGCACTAAAAAGAGTAAGGAAAAAGTCGATACGGTCTCCTTCAGGACTGTGTTTATGAAGGAGGAACACCATTTGAATGACAATGTAAACAATCCTGTTTTGAGCATTGAACTGAATTACCAATTTCCAACAGCTTATTCGGATGACAGTGTCCTAAAAAGAATCCGTAGGATTATGCTGGCAGATTTCTTACCGGATGTGTCAGATACTACAAATCTGCCTGAAACGGCCATGAAGTTGTATATGATTGGTAAAATCAAAACGTACGAATCTTCTGAGGAAATTATTATGGAGGAGGATTCACAGGACAACATGTCACAACCGGCCGTTGGCTGGAAAGACAATACCAACCTGCTCATACGATACAATACAAACGGGTTGCTATCGTATACCGTAGAATCCACTCAGAATTCAGGTGGCGCGCACGGTGGAACCACCTTTCGGAATTCCATCCTAGATCTGAAAACGGGAGAAAAAATTGGTGAGGAAGATTTGTTTACGGAAACCTCGATTCCAATCATCAATGAGATCATCCTCAAAAAGTTGGAAACGCAAAACAACGTGGAATCGCCAGAAGAACTCGAGCAAATCGGCTATTTTGATGTTTCACAGATTAGTCAGTACAAGAACTTTTATCTGACCAACGATGGACTCGTTTACACCTTTAATGCGTATGAGATTGCGGCTTATGCAGTTGGCACCATTGAAGTAAAACTGACTTTCAAAGATTTGGAAGGTTTTGTAGCTCCCGGAAGTCCACTTGAAAAATTAATCCGATAACATGGATGAAATCCTGCACTATTTTCCAGAATTGAATGCGCGACAGATCGAGCAACTGAAAGCGTTGTATCCGCTTTACACGAGTTGGAATGAAAAAATAAATGTGATATCCCGCAAGGATATTGAGAATTTGTATGAACGTCATGTGCTTCATTCACTGGGCATTGTCAAATTTCTGCATTTCAAGGCTGGATCCAAAATCATGGATGTAGGAACCGGCGGTGGCTTTCCGGGTATTCCGTTGGCCATTTATTATCCAGAAGTTCAATTTCATCTGGTGGACAGCATCAACAAGAAGCTAAACGTTGCCCGTGAAGTGGTTGCGGCTCTTGGATTGGAAAATGTGAGCATCCGTCATTGTCGGGTGGAGGAAGAAAAAGCGACCTTCGATTTCATCGTGAGCCGTGCGGTCATGCCTTTTTCCGACTTAGCCATCCGATGCAGGAAAAATTGTTCGAAGGAACAAAAAAACGCCTTGCCAAACGGTCTCATTTGCCTCAAGGGCGGTGAACTTGGGCATGAAATGGCTGCCTTCCGAAACAAATCGGTCGAAATCAAACTATCGGATTATTTCAAAGGTGAGTTTTTTAAAACCAAGAAGGTGGTTTATTCCCCTTTGGTCTGAAATCAATCGTATGGAAATCAAACAGTTTACGTTCAGCCCGTTCCAGGAAAACACCTACGTGGCTTATACTGAGTTTAAGGAGGCGATGATCGTCGATCCTGGTTGTTACAGCGTCGCCGAAGAAAATCAACTACGTGCCTTCATTGAATCCAATGGATTGAAGGTGGTACATTTGGTCAATACGCATTTGCATCTGGACCATGCATTCGGAAACAGTTTTGTGGAAGAAACCTGGCATGTGGGCACATCGGCACATGAGGGAGATGCTTTTTGGCTGAATGGGATGGCCGGACAATGCCGTATGTTCGGCCTTGAATTGCGCAATCCAGCTCCTGGAATAAGCAATTTGCTTCTGGATGGCGATCAAATCAGGCTGGGTGCTGAATCGTTTGTGGTGCTGCATGTACCCGGTCATTCACCTGGGAGCATCGTTTTGTACAATGCCAACGCACATTTACTGTTTGCGGGAGACGTGCTTTTTGAGGGAAGCATCGGACGAACCGATCTTCAAGGTGGAAATTATGCAACACTCATCAAAGGCATCCAGGAAAAACTGCTGGTACTGCCGGACGAAACAGTTGTATATTCCGGACATGGTCCAGCCACAACCATTGGAAAAGAAAAGGTTTCAAATCCGTTCCTGTAGCGAATCGAAACGACCTTTTTGACATAATGACATGGTAATTTTGGCATAATGCGCCATTTTGTCATTATGTGTTTCTTGTATTTAAACAATCTATTAATTTGTATTTCAATACATTGACTTTCATTCGGAACTATTATTCCGGAAGTGGCACCTATTTTGTCCCAAATAGTTCGAAAGCGGAAACAAAACCGCAAACTTTAATACGAACGTTAATCAATAGGAGGTAAAAATGATGTTAGGAACAATTAAAAGACAAAACCCCTTTTTCCCGGTTTTCTCTGATTCTTTTTTTCGGGAAAATTTTTTGAACGACAGTGACTGGTCAACCAGTCCCGCAGTGAACATTGCTGAAGACGGCAACGGATTCCGCATCGAAGTGGCAGCACCAGGTCTCGGAAAAGACGACTTCAACATTCATGTGGAAAAACGCATGCTGGAAATATCTTCCGAAAAGGAAACCAGCAGTGAAACCAATGACGAGAAGTATCACCGCAAAGAGTTCAGTTATACGAGCTTCAAGCGTTCGTTCTCGCTACCTGAGTACGCAGACATTGACAACATCAAAGCGAGCTACAACAATGGAATTCTGAACGTTACGGTTCCAAAACTGGATCAGGCCAAGGAAAAGCCGGCCAGAGCGATTTCGATCGAATAATTTTTAAAGGTTGGAGATGGGTTTTCAAAGGCAAGGGTACTTCCAATTGGGAGTGCCCTTTTTTGTTATTTTCCATTGATTTAAAGTTGAATTATCGGACGAAAATGCCGTTCTTTGTGGGCATAAAAATAGATCGTTTTAAGTAGCAAGTGCAGCGTCAAAATTAATTTTGATGTTGCCAAGTCACAAAAAAGGACTGTTTAAAACAAACTTTTATGACTCAGGAACTTTCGGCAAGACTGGCAAAAATCCGTGAACAATTGGTTATCAGCGGTGTGGATGCTTGCCTTCTTTCAACGACTGTCAACATATTCTACGCAAACGGAAGCATTTTCAGCGGTTATTACTACCTACCGGTCGAAGGCAATCCCATGCGTTTTGTGAAGCGCCCAATCGGTATGGAGGGCGAGGACCTCCGTTACATCCGAAAACCAGAACAACTACCTGACCTGCTGCTCGAGAACGACTTACCCTTGCCCGAAAAACTATTGCTCGAAGGCGACGAGATGAGCCATGGCGACTGGATGCGCCTGCAAGCCTGCTTTGAAGGTGTGGAATTGGTAAACGGCACCAACGACTTACGTAAAGTTCGCAGCATAAAGACCGATTACGAGATTTCCTTGATTCGGAGTTCTGCAGAAGCCCATGTGCGGGCCTACAAAAGGATTCCAGAAGTTTATAGGCCGGGAATGACGGACAATGACTTTTCCATCGAAATCGAGCGACTGATGCGTTTAGAGGGTAATCTTGGTCTTTTCCGCACTTTTGGAGACATGGAAGCCTTCATGGGCAGCATTTTGACAGGAGACAATGCTTCCGTAGCCTCACCCTACGACTTTGCGCTTGGTGGTGCAGGAACAGTTTCAAACCCCATCGGTGCTGCCGGCCTGGAATTGCTTCCTGGTAAAAGCATCATGATCGATATGGCAGGGAATTTTACCGGCTACTTGGACGACCTTACGCGAACGTTTTCCATTGGAAAACTCTCTGAACAAGCCTATAAAGCCCATCAGGTTTCCATCGACATCCAACTGCGGCTGATGGAAGAAATGAAAGAAGGCGTCGTCTGTGAAGATTTATGGGAGCTTTCCCTCAAAATGGCAACCGAGGCTGGTTTGGCGGATTGCTACATGGGAACCACCCAACAGGCAAAATTCGTGGGACACGGCGTGGGCATCGTCATCAATGAACTGCCCGTCATCGCCACCCGATCCAGAGAGTTGCTGAAAGCGAACATGACCATTGCCATCGAACCGAAATTTGTCATCAAGGGTGTAGGCGCTGTCGGCGTTGAAGACACCTTCGTGATTGAAAAGAACGGATGCGAACGATTGACCAAAATAGATTACGGCATTATAGATCTGACTAAATAAAAACGGAACAGAACATGAGTGAATTTTCCTCCCGGCACATTGGCATTCAGCCGGACGATCAAAAAGAAATGTTGGAAAAAATCGGATTCCAAAGTCTACAAGAATTGATTCAAAAAACGATTCCTGAAGACATCCATTTAACGAAAGAATTGGATTTGGCACCCGCCATGACGGAAGGTCAGTTTGCAGAACACATCAACGAAATCGCTTCAAAAAACAAGTGTTTCACTACCTACATCGGATCCGGTTGGTACGACACGTTCACTCCTGCGGTAATCCAACGGAATGTATTTGAAAATCCCTCCTGGTACACTTCCTATACGCCCTATCAGGCTGAAATTTCACAAGGTCGTTTGGAGGCGTTGCTGAACTTCCAAACAGTCATCACCGAGCTTACCGGATTACCCCTTACAAACGCATCCATGTTGGATGACAGCACTTCCGCAGCCGAAGCGGCCAACATGTTTTTCAACCTTCGAAGTCGCGAACAGGAAACAACAGGAGCCAATATCCTGTTTGTGGATCGATCCATTTTCCCCCAAACGCTTGCGGTGTTGAATACCCGTTGCGTTCCACAAGGCATTCAAATCGAAGTTGGCGAATACACTGCATTTAAGCCCTCAAAGGCATACTTCGCAGCCATAGTGCAATATCCAAATGCCGATGGACAGGTCGATAACCTAGAATACTTCATTGAAACGATGCACCAGGCCGGATTGAAGGTGGCAGTGGGTGCCGACCTGCTTAGCCTATGCCTATTGCAGGCTCCTGGCAACTGGGGAGCAGACGTGGTTTATGGAACATCCCAGCGTTTTGGAATCCCGATGGGCTTTGGTGGACCGGCAGCTGGATTCCTAGCCACTAAGGATGAATTTAAACGTTCCATTCCCGGCCGAATCATTGGTATATCAAAAGACAAAAATGGCAAAACAGCATTGCGTCTGGCTTTGCAAACCAGAGAACAACACATCAAACGGGAGAAAGCCACCTCCAACATTTGCACCGCAACGGCACTCATGGCCAGCATGGCAGGATTCTATGCAGTTTACCATGGTTTTGAAGGTTTACAAGCCATCGCCAAACGCATTCACGGCATCGCTTCGTACCTGAACGATGCACTGGCTGTTTATGGATACACCCAACTCAACGACAGCTTTTTTGATACACTGAAAATCAAGTTGCCTGCTACGGTAAAAAATGCCAAAGTACACGAATTGGCCCTCGAATACGATATTAATTTCCATTATTTTGAAAGCGGAGAAATCGGTATCAGCATTGATGAAACAACCGACTCGGACGATGTGGATGTATTGTTGGACATTTTTGCATCGGCAGCCGGCAATCAGGCCAGCTTCACCAAAAAGGAAGACTTCACCGCAATTACATCCCTGGACGATAGCCTGCTACGCAAGGATAAATTCCTGCAGGAAGAAGTTTTCAAGGCCTATCGAAGCGAAACGGATATGATGCGTTACATCAAAAAACTGGAGCGTAGGGACATCTCCCTCACCCACTCCATGATTTCCTTAGGTTCCTGCACCATGAAACTGAATGCAGCCTCTGAAATGATTCCATTGAGCCAAGCCGGCTTTATGAACATTCATCCCTTTGCTCCAGCCGATCAGGTGGTAGGCTATCTGGAAATGATTACCAATTTCGAAAAGATGCTCACCGTCATCACGGGTTTCGCAGGATGCAGCGTTCAGCCTAATTCTGGAGCGGCAGGCGAATATGCAGGCCTGAGGGTTATTCGCGAGTACTTTAATGAAAAGGGGGAAACACAGCGCAAACTGGTGCTGATTCCCTCTTCGGCACACGGAACGAATCCTGCAAGCGCCATTCAGGCCGGCTTCGACATCCTCACGGTGGCTTGCGATGACAAAGGCAATGTGGACATCAACGATTGGGAAAGCAAGGCTTCGGAAAATGCCTCCATCCTAGCCGGATGCATGATCACCTACCCTTCCACCCATGGAATTTTTGAGAAACAAATCCGACGGATGTGCGACATCATTCATCAAAACGGAGGCCAAGTGTATATGGACGGGGCCAACATGAATGCTCAAGTCGGGATCACCTCCCCAGGATTCATCGGTGCCGATGTTTGTCACCTCAACCTGCATAAGACTTTTGCCATGCCTCATGGTGGTGGTGGCCCTGGTGTTGGTCCGATCTGTTGTGCCGAACATTTGGTTAAATACCTGCCTGGCCATCCGCATTCGGGCAATGCTTTGAACACGGTGGCTTCTGCACCGTACGGCAGCGCCATGATGTTGCCTGTCAGTTACGGCTACATCTGCATGTTGGGGGGCGAAGGTGTTAAGAAGGTTTCGGAAATCGCTATTCTGAGTGCCAATTACCTGGCAGAATCGTTGAAAGATTTGTTCCCGGTTTTGTTCCATGGAGAAGACGGATGCGTTGGTCACGAAGTCATTCTGGATTGCAGAGGGTTTAAAAATGATGGCATCAGCGAAACCGACATTGCCAAACGCCTGATGGACTTTGGCTTCCATGCACCCACCCTTTCCTTTCCCGTTCACGGTACGTTGATGGTTGAACCCACCGAAAGCGAGAGCCTTCAAGAACTTAAACGTTTCATTCAAACAATGGAGTGTATTTATAAGGAAATCAAGGAAATAGAAAATGGAGAATATGATCAATCAGACAATGTGCTGGTACAAGCGCCACACGCTGAATACGAACTGACCGCCGACGAATGGAACCATTCCTACCCAAGAAGTAAGGCTGGTTTTCCGCTGCCTTGGATCGGTGAAAACAAGTTCCAGTTATCGGTGGCTCGGGTAGACAATGCCTGGGGAGATCGAAACTTGGTTTGCAGTTGCCAACAGTAATTCTTTAAGCATTAATAATGGTATCAACTCAAGGATCAAATTTAAAATTTATGAAAAAATCCCTTCTACTGATTATTCTTTTTATAACCGCGTTTTCAACCATCCATGCACAGACCTACAGTGAAAAGGTAGAGATGTATGATACCCACCAATACATCAAGCAATTTGGTGATCCCTACAATCCTGTTCTTGCTGGCGTGGCTTCCTATTTTGTTCCAGGCTTGGGACAGATTTTGTGCGATGAAAGTTCCAGAGGACTCTCTTTTCTTGGGGGCTACGTAGGGTGTTTTGGACTCATGGTTTGGGGGTATACGGAAATGTACGTATCCATTTTTGAGAATCTGGATTCAAATACCTACTCTTCTTCCGTGATGAGAGGAAGTGGGAAAATGGCACTTGGGGTAGTCGGTATGCTTGGGGTTGGAATTTGGTCCATCGTAGACGCCGTGCATGTTGCCAAAGTGAATAATATGTATTACCAAGACCATTTCAAGCGTAGTTCTGCCGTTAATCTGGAAATTGCTCCGTACGCTGAACCGATCACCATGTTCAACCAGGTAACCGTTCCAGTGGGTTTGACACTGAAAGCAACCTTTTAGGGTTCGAACTTTTGACTTAACCTTTAAAAAAATGTGACAAGCAGTCTTTATTCCTGCATAAATACTGCCAAATCGTCCGAAGGTCGTTTAAAGGCAGGATTTTTGCTGTCTCTTAATCGCAAATTAATGGAGCACTAAAATGAAGCATACCAAATCAGGGACCAACACCGGCCACAACGTGAAAGTCGAAGGCGATGACGCAGTAAAACAGCCTTTTGAATCAAAAGAAGCTGAAATACCTGCCACCGAAGAACAACCAAGCGAAAGCGAACTTGAAATTTCAAAAAAAGCCTTGGAAGACCTTCAAGTCAAGTACAACCAGCTTAATGACACCTACTTGCGTAGTCTTGCCGAATTCGACAATTATCGGAAACGCAGCATGCGTGAAAAAATAGACTTGATTAAAAGCGGTGGTGAAAACGTACTGGTAAGCGTACTTACCGTTGTTGACGATATGGAAAGAGGCCTTGCGGCAATGAATGACACACAGGACGTTGTTGCCGTCAAAGAAGGCATGGACCTCATTTACGGGAAGTTACAGAATTTTTTGAAACAAAACGGCGTGACAGCCATTGATACGGAAGGAAAGGATTTTGATACGGATCATCATGAAGCCATTACCACCTTTCCTGCTCCAAGTCCAGAACTGAAGGGTAAAGTGGTCGATTGTGTCCAAAAAGGATACATCTTGAATGAAAAAGTGATCCGCTTCGCTAAGGTCGTAGTTGGAGAATAAAAATTGAACAAACATGTCAACGAAACGCGATTATTATGAAATTCTAGGTGTTGCCAAATCGGCAACCGACGAAGAAATAAAGAAAGCTTACCGAAAAAAGGCCATTCAGTTTCACCCCGATAAAAATCCAGGGAACAAGGAGTCTGAAGAGCATTTTAAGGAGGCCGCTGAAGCGTATGAAGTACTGAGTCACAACGAAAAACGTCAGCGTTACGACCAGTTCGGGCATGCAGGCGTAGGAAGCGCTGCCGGTGGAGGCGGTGGATTCGGCGGAGACTTCTCCATGGAAGATATTTTCTCACAGTTTGGTGACATCTTCGGAGGTCATTTCGGTGGAGGCGGTTTCGGCGGTTTCGGCGGCAGCTCCAGGGGTGGACAACGGGTGAACCGGGGCTCCAACCTTCGAGTGAAAGTAAAACTCAACCTGCAGGAAATAGCCAAAGGTGCTGAGAAAAAAATTAAAGTTCGCAAAGCGGTTAACTGCACTTATTGCAGTGGAACCGGGGCAGAAAGCGGGAGTTCCTATTCCACCTGTTCCACCTGTAGGGGAACCGGAGCTGTAACCCGGGTCACCAATACCATTCTGGGGCGCATGCAGACACAATCCGTATGTCCCGATTGTCAGGGAGAAGGCAAAATCATCACCAAAAAATGCACCCACTGCAACGGTGAGGGTGTTTCCACACAGGAAGAAGTCATCAACATCAATATTCCGGCTGGAGTTGCTGAAGGAATGCAATTATCCATGAGTGGAAAAGGTAATGCTGCCAGACGAGGCGGCATGGCTGGTGACTTGCTGATCGTCATTGAGGAAGAAGTGCATCCCGAATTGCTTCGGGACGAAAACGATCTTGTATACAACTTATTACTCAGCTTCCCCACAGCAGCCTTGGGAGGCACGGTTGAAATACCCACCATTGATGGTCGTGTGAAAGTCAAGATCGACCCTGGAACTCAACCTGGCAAAGTGCTGCGTTTGCGCGGAAAAGGATTACCCACTGTCAATCAATACGGTACCGGCGATTTACTGGTCAACATCAGCATTTATGTTCCAGAAACCCTTTCGAAGGAGGAGCGTAAGACGGTAGAAAAAATGGAGGATTCCGAGAATTTCAAAACCAGCCCAAGCATCAGCAAACGAATGTTTGAACGTTTTCGCAACTTGTTCGATTAAAGCGTTTCACACCACTCGCAATTTTCAGATACCGATTCCATTTCGATGGTGGCATGCTGAATCCCTTTGGTTTTTAATACTTCATGAGCGGCAGCCCGCAAGGCTTGTCGCTCATTTTCGGTGATGGTGTCCGGTAAAACCAAGTGGACTGTTAGCACCAGGTATTCACTATCCATGGTCCAGATGTGAAGGTCGTGGAGAGACACTACGGGCTTTAGGCTGAGCAAACGCTCCCGCAGATCCGTCTCGTTCACTTGATCGGGTTTTCCCTGCAGGATGACTCGGAAGGCTTTCCTCAGGTTGTGATAGACATTGTAGAGAATAAAGCAGGAGATTCCGATGGAAAGAATGGGATCCAGAATGGTCAGATCGGTAAAAATCATGACGATGCTGGCAATCAAAACGGCCACCCAGCCCAGCACATCTTCCAGCAGATGCAGCGAAACGACGCGTTCGTTCAAACTGCTACCTTTTCGGAGTCTTAAAGCGGCGAATCCATTGACCAGGACACCTAAGACGGCCAACAGCAACATGCCCTTGGCATTGCTGTGTACTGGGTCAAACAGTCGGCTGATGCTTTCATACAAAACAATGCCCGAACCGGTCAGCAAAATCAGCGAATTCAGCAGGGCGCTCAGAATGGAAAAGCGCTTATAGCCGTAGGTATAACTATTGTCGGGTTTTCGTTTGGCTATTTTTTGGAAATACCAAGCCATACCCAGAGAAATACTGTCACCAAAATCGTGAAGCGCATCCGAAAGTATAGCGATGCTGTTGGTTAACAATCCACCAACCAATTCGATGATGCAGAAAACAAGATTCAGGAAAAATGCCAATGCAATATTTCCTCCATCAGATGCTTTCAGGTTATGCTCATGCGTATGGTGGTGTTCGTTGGACATAATCAAACTATTTCGGATTTTTTACGGAAACTCTGCTGTAAAAATAAGGGGAATTATCTACATTCGCACAACCATTTTTTTAAATCATGATGATTATCGGTATTGCAGGTGGAACAGGTTCGGGAAAAACGACCGTGGTCCGCAAAATCATTGATCAGCTACCAGCTGGAGAGGTCGTGGTCATTCCACAAGATTCGTACTACAAGGATAGCAGCCACGTTCCCGTTGACCTGCGCCGAAACATCAATTTCGATCATCCAGACTCCATCGAATGGGAGTTATTGATTCATCACATTCAGGAACTGAAGGCCGGGCGTACGGTCAGGCAACCCGTTTACGATTACGTCAGCTGCACCAGGCAGGCAAAAACGGTTTTGGTAAAACCTTCGAAGGTCATCCTCATCGAAGGGATTCTAGTGCTCACTCAGCCCTTGCTCCGTGATGAAATGGATCTTCGCATTTTCGTGGATGCCGATTCCGACGACCGCCTCATACGCGTAGTTCGCAGGGATGTGGTTGAACGCGGCCGCACGGCTGAAATGGTACTTGACCGCTACGAGCAGGTGTTGAAACCCATGCACCTGGAATTCATCGAACCGACCAAACGCTATGCCGACCTGATCGTACCCCAAGGTGGCAACAACATTGCAGCCATTGCGATGCTCTCTCATTTTATAAGAACCAAGTTGAATGAATAGAAAAAGGCTCCAGATGGAGCCCTTTTTTATTTGAGCCACTTGTCAAGCCAATTGAAAAACGTCCGTTGCCAAAGAATCGAGTTCTGCGGCTTCACAATCCAATGGTTTTCGTCTGGGAACACCAAGAGTTCAGCAGGTATGCCTCTTAATTTGGCAGCATTGAAAGCTTGCATGCCTTGGGAGGCCAGAATGCGGTAATCCTTCTCACCGTGGATGCACAAAATGGGCGTATCCCAGTTTTGAACGAATTTATGGGGTGAATTAGCAAAGGAACGCTGAGCCACCACGTTTTTGGTGTCCCAATATGGTCCGCCCATATCCCAATCCTCGAACCACATTTCTTCAGTTTCCAGGTATTGAGCTTCACAATTGAATATGCCGCTGTGAGCAATGAATGCCTTGAAACGTTTCTGATGGTGACCTGCCAACCAGTACACGGAGAAACCACCGTAGGAGGCTCCTACACAGCCCAGGCGGTTTTTATCCACATAGGGTTCAGCAGAAACGGCATCAATGGCTGAAAGGTAATCCAGCATATTCTGGCCACCGTAATCTCCGCTGATTTGTTCTTTCCACTTCTGCCCCATTCCGGAGACACCGCGCCGGTTGGGTGCAACGACGATGTACCCTTTCGCTGCCATCAACTGAAGGTTCCAACGGTAGGACCAGAACTGTCCGAGCGTACCTTGAGGACCACCTGTACAGAACAGGATGGCGGGATAGGTTCGAGTGGAGTCAAAATCGGGCGGATAGACCACCCAAGTCAGCATTTCTTGGTTGTCGGTGGTCTTGATCATTCGTTTTTCGACGCGTCCCACTTTGAGTTGATCGAAGATTTCCTTGTTTTCATTGGTCAAAGCAACCATTTTTCCATCCGCAGGCTGAATTCGGAATACTTCGTTGGGACGGCTGATGGTGTGCTTCAATCCGATCAGAAGGTCTCCAGCCAATTCGATTTTCTCAAAATCGGAGGATTCATTCGTTACTTGCTTGATGCTCTTTCCCAATAAATCAACCGTGAATAGCTGAGTGACAGCCTCAACGGCACTCAGAAAATACAGGTTTTGGCTGTCATTGGTCCAACAAATGTTACTGACATCACCATCCAATGAATCGCTGATGCATCTGTTTTCACCCATTTTAAGGGAATAAATCATGAGTCGGTCCTTATCGGCTTCATACCCATCCCGCTCCATGCTTTGGAACGCAATGTATTGACCATCTGGGGAAAACACGGGGTTGGTATCATATCCATTCATGCCATTTGTGATGCAAGACGTCGATTTATCCTTGATCGAATACAGATAGATGTCGGAGTTTGTTGAAACCGCATAATCCTTGCCCGTTTTTTTGCGACTGGTGTATGCTATGGTAGTACCGTCGGGCGACCAGGCCAATTGTTCGATGCCTCCCCAAGGTTTCATCGGAGATTCGTATGGTTCGTCCTTTAGTATGTCCACGACATTTTCCAATCCGTTTTTGGTGAGTTCGGCCACAAAAGGATGCGGAATGGTTTCCACCCACTCATCCCAATGTTTGAACATCATGTCTTCGATGAGTTTTCCGGATGATTTATCCAGATCCGGATAAACGTCCTTCACGCGTTTTCCATATTGAATTTGAGTGATAAACATCAATTTGGTTTCGTCCGGAGAGAAGGAGAATCCTTCAATGTCAGAAGTGTATTTGGTCAGTTGTTTTCGTTTACTGCCGTCGGAACGCATTTTCCAAAGTTGTCCGTCATACAGGAAATAGATGCTCTTGCCATCTTTGGACCAAATGGCTTCGCTCTCACTCTTTTTTGTTTTGGTGATCCGAGTGGGTTCGCCACCGGCTACCGGCACCACATACAATTCCTTATTTCCTTTGTCTTGGGCAATATCAAAATACTGTACACTGTACAATACGTTCTGATTGTCGGGAGAGACACTGATTCCGGAAACTCGGCCCATGCTCCATAGAACCTCGGGGGTCATGAGTCCTTTTTCGATTTTAAAAGGCTTTTTTTCGATGAGCGCCCCTTTATCGGATTCGTCACCGTTGCAGGAAGCCAACGCAAGTGTCAATACTGCCATAAAATAGACTATTTTCTTCATTGTGAATTGATTTTGAGTTGCAAATATAAAAAAAAACGGCCATACCACAGAGGTGATACAGCCGCTCTATTCTTTTTGCAGAAGGACCTATCCCAGGTAACCTTTCAGCAATTTGCTTCTTGAATTTTGTCTCAGACGACGAATCGCCTTTTCTTTGATCTGACGAACGCGTTCGCGGGTCAGGCCAAACTTGTCACCGATCTCTTCGAGCGTCATTTCCTGACTTCCGAGTCCGAAGAACATTTTGATGATGTCGCTTTCGCGTTCCGTCAGTGTTGATAAGGCACGGTCGATTTCTTTCGAAAGCGATTCGTTCATCAGCAAACGGTCGGCTACGGGTGCATCATCATTGACCAACACATCAAGCAGGGAGTTGTCTTCGCCTTCTACAAACGGGGCATCCACGGAAATGTGACGACCGGACACTTTGAGGGTGTCGGCAATCTTGTCCACGGGAATGTCCAATTCTTCAGCCAGTTCTTCGGGCGACGGTTTGCGTTCGTGTTCCTGTTCGAATTTCGAAAAAGCCTTCGTGATTTTGTTCAACGAACCGACTTGATTTAACGGAAGACGTACGATACGCGATTGTTCGGCCAAAGCCTGGAGAATGGATTGACGAATCCACCAAACAGCATAGGAAATAAATTTGAACCCACGGGTTTCATCAAATTTCTCGGCGGCCTTAATGAGGCCAAGATTGCCTTCGTTGATTAAGTCAGGAAGGCTAAGTCCTTGATTTTGATACTGTTTTGCAACTGAAACCACGAAACGCAAGTTTGCGCGGGTTAATTTTTCCAATGCGGCACGGTCTCCTTGACGGATACGCTGAGCCAGTTCAACCTCTTCATCGACTTTGATCAGTTCCTCGCGGCCAATCTCTTGCAAGTACTTGTCCAAAGAAGCGCTCTCGCGGTTGGTGATTGATTTGGTAATCTTTAGCTGTCTCATGCAGAATAAATATAGGGGGCAAAGGTACGGCTTTTTTTGCGAATTCCTTAACCTTAAACGTTTAAATTTGCAGGATGTTGCATGACAGCCAACTAATTTATAGCAACACCCTGCAAATCTGTACGTTGTACCCCTATCCTTGAACTACTGCTCCGTCATATCGAAGGCGTAATAGGAAATCTTGCCGTTGGGGTAAATTCCCACGATGAAAAGGCCTCCATTGTCAATTCCTGCTTGGTTTTTAACTTCTTTCACCACTTTTTCGAATTGGTCCACGCTTTCAATCCGTATATCATTAACTTTCAGGATGATGAACCCTTTGCGAATGCCTGCTTGTTTGAACTTGCCTTCCGTTACTCCAGAAACCTGAACACCGCTACCAATGTTCAATGTACGCTTTACTTCCGGAGAAACATCGGAGAATGCCGCTCCCAAGATTTCAATGCCACCGGACTTCACGTTTTCGGTACCTCCCTGCATGTTGCGAAGTTTCACTTTCACTTTCATTTCCTTACCCTCACGAACCAAAGCGATTTCAACTACATCGGAAGGATGATGCATTCCAACTTTAGTTTGTAATTCATTGGAGGTTTTTACTTTTTCACTGTCAATGGATTTGATGATGTCACCCTGTTTGATTCCTGCTTCCATGGCACCACTTAGATCGGATACTGCATCCACATAGACACCCTCTTGAACGTCAATTTTCAATTTTTTAGCTGTTTCGGTGTTGATATCCTTGATGGTTACCCCAAGCATGGCCCGTTGCACCTGGCCAAATTTACGGATGTCATTGACCACTTTTGCTACGATATTGACTGGTATGGCAAAGGAGTAGCCGGCAAAAGTTCCCGTCGGCGAAACGATGGCCGTATTGATGCCGATCAAATCCCCCTTCAGATTCACCAACGCACCTCCACTGTTTCCGGGATTCACTGCTGCATCAGTCTGAATGAACGATTCGATGCTTAAAGATTTGGCAGTTTTCGATGGCTGTTGTTGCTGTTGTTGTTGAAAAAACGGATTGTTCTGGTATTGGTTTTGATTTTTTTCACTGTCGATAATGCCCAGATTTCTGGCTTTGGCACTGACAATACCGGCTGTAACGGTGGTTCCAAGGTTCATGGGATTTCCAACCGCCAAAACCCACTCGCCAACTTTCAAGTTGTCAGAATTACCGAACGGGATGAAAGGCAGGTTGTTGGCTTCAATTTTGATTAAGGCTACGTCGGTATTCGGGTCGGTTCCTATGACCTTGGCAGGATAGGTGGTACGCTCATTCAACGTGACGGAGAGTTCATCCGCTCCTTCAACCACATGGTTGTTGGTGACAATGTATCCATCGGTTGAAATGATGACCCCAGAACCGAAACCTACCTGTGGTTGCTGCTGTTGACGGGGCATCTGTTGACCGTTGAAACCGAAAAAATATTCAAAAATGTCTGTGGGCTGATTGACCGTCCGCATGGTTTTTGCAGCAATGTGCACGACAGCGTTGATACTTTGTTCGGCAGCCACGGTGAAATCGGTTTGCACTCCTGAAAGGGCTTCTGCACTGACTGCGTGTACATTATTCCCGAAACTGTTGGCAGCAATGTAACCATTGGTTTGAGCATGTTGTACCGTCATGTATGAGACTCCGGCACTCACAGAGACTGTCAGCAACAGTCCCAAAGTGATTTTTCCTACATTCTTCATTGTTCAATCGTTTTTAAATAAGTTATTTCAAAATGGAACCTCCTACTATTTCTATGGATTTCCCGTAAAAATAAAATCAAAAATCCTTCCACGATTGAATGAATGTGTATTTTTTAGTCGATTTAACATTTTATTTTCACACTTAACGGCTCTTAACAAGCCTCTAAACAGGTTTTAAATGTCGGCTGAAAACCATATCTGACATTTTTTAGGTAAATTTGTCTCAAACAAGGAGCCGGTCTGTCGCTTTTCGCAAGAAAGGAGGAAAGTCCGGGCAACGCAGAGCACCATGCTTCCTAACGGGAAGTTGTCGAAAGGCAAAGGAAACGTAACAGAAAATAACCGCCAGGGCGCAAGCACTGGTAAGGGTGAAAAGGCGGGGTAAGAGCCCACCGCTCCGATGGCAACACCGGGGGTCCGTACGTCTGATGGGTTGCAAGACCATGTACACCGGCGCATGTAGGGTTGCTCGCCCGATGCCGGGGGGTAGGTTGCTAGAGCCGACGGGCGACCGTCGGTCGAGATAAATGACAGACACTTTTCCTTCGGGAGAAGTACAGAACCCGGCTTACAGGCTCTTTGTTTTTTTTAATCCTTTTACTGAAAGACGTATGGCAAAATCCGAACTGACTTTTAGCAAGAAATTTGGGAACTTCCTAAAGTACATGTCCTACGACCTGTGGCGTGTTCCCAAGCATGAAGTAAAAGGGTGGAGGAACATCTTCCTCAATATCTCACGAACACTAATCCTGGCATTTAGGGGGTTTGTATCGGACAAGCTGAGTACCCGAGCTTCAGCCCTCACCTATTCGACCATGCTGGCCGTCGTGCCCATCTTTTCAATTATCATTGGCATCGCGCGGGGTTTCGGATTTCAAGCCTTGATCGAAGCGGAACTGACCAAGATTTTCCCAGGGCAACATCAACTGTTGACCTTATTATTCGGTTTCGTACAATCCTTTCTGGAAGTCACGACCAGTAGCGTCATTGTGGGTGTCGGAATTGTTTTCTTAATCATTTCCGTCTGGTCCATCATGCAGTCCATTGAATTGGCTGTCAATGACATTTTCCAGATTCATAAAACCCGCAGCATTTCGAGGCAGCTCAGTGATTACCTGGCTACCATGCTGATATTACCTGTTCTGTTGATTTTATCCAGCGGCTTTTCCGTCTTTTTGAAAACAGCGCTGGCTCAATCCATTTTCTTGCCTTTGCTCAGTCCATTTCTTAATTTTCTGATGAACCTGATACCCTATTTTCTGTGTTGGCTGGGGTTCACACTTTTATACATCATCATTCCGAATACGAAGGTTAAACCTCGAAATGCCATTCTGGCCGGCTTTATCGCTGGTTTTGGTTTTCAAGCCTTTCAATACCTCTACATCAGCGGACAGTTGTGGGTAACCCATTACAATGCCATTTACGGTAGTTTTGCAGCAATCCCCCTTTTCCTACTTTGGCTGCAACTTTCGTGGACCATTGTACTGATCGGTGCAGAAGTGGCATACGCCGCTCAAAATGTTCAGAATTATTATTTTGAGAAGGAATCCAAGAATGTGAGTCACCGTTACCAGTTTTTTGTGAGCATTCTCATCATGAGCATTCTGTCTAAGCGCTTCGAAAAAGAAGAAGGTCCAATGACCATGAATCAGATATCCAGTGAATACCAGATTCCAGCTCGATTAACGAGTTGGACCATCAATCGGTTGCTGGAGATGCATCTGATTTCAGAAACCCAATACCCATCTGTGAAAGACCTGCCGGCCTATCAACCTGCTGTTGACATTAACAAGCTCACTGTCGGTTACATTTTTAAACGGATGTTTGAGTATGGCGCTGAGGATTTTGTCATCGATGTAGACCAATTGTACCATTCCCCATGGAGCGCACTGATTGATTTGGAGGACTGCTTGACCAAGAATGGCAGCAACAAACTGGTAAAGGACTTATAGTCTATTCAAACCTACTTTTTCCCGTAAAGAATTCCGGATGACGGATCAAGTAATACACCAACGTTAGGGAGCAGACTACTAAAATGCCTGCAAAAACGGCAAAGCTGTTGTCGTGGGTCAGGTAGGTCGTCAGCGAAAACAGACCGGTACCGATCAAAACAAATATGAAATTTACCAGATTGAGGTAAGCAATCATTTCGCCCAGCTTTCTACCTAAATTGGCATGTTGAACCAGTGCCATGCATGGAATTTCAAAGAAGCCACCCATAAAGGCAAAGCTGAAAACCAGAAATCCAGTTCCCAGTACGGAAGGATTAAGAAAAAGGAGCGCCACCAGACTAATCATCATGCCTGTCAATCCGATGGGTATCATTTCCGGTCGAACCGTATTTTTAGCCAACAAGCCTGCTGCGGTACAACCGAGCGCTATACCGACGGCTGCGCAGCATAAAATGATGCCGGCGACGGAATTGGTCGTTCCCAGTGTCTGAACGCAATGGATGACCACGTTCATCTGAATCATGCCACCAATCATCCAAAAAAGAGAGGTACCTAAAATGGCTGAATTGATGTATTTGTGTTTGGCGGCAAAACGATAGGAAACGGCCAGAAATCTGAATGGATTGATGGTATCCTCGTTATCCGTTTCTACAGGTAGTTCATTAACTTTCAACTTCAAACTGGATATGTATCCAAGCAATGCCATCAGCATGATGATGCCAATCATGACCCAAACATTGTAATGATCCGACAAAAAAGGAGCGGCAACCGAACCGATAAGGATGCCTAGAAATGCCATGGTTTCAAAGATTCCACTTCCGAACGAAGCACCTTCAGGACCCCCAATATCACGAATCAAACCGTATTTGGATGGGGAATACAGACAACTGAGTATGCCCAACAAAAATACGGAAAACACCGCCAAACCGACCCAATGAAACAGAAAGGCGATGGATGCCAGTAACATCACAGGCAGTTCCATCAACTTGAAAAGTTGCCAAATGCGTTGTTTGGAATGCCTTTTGGCCAATCGGCCAGCCAGGGGTGAAAAGAAAAGATACGGTAGCACCAACGCTGCTGCCACCGCAGAGATTAATTGGGATTGAGACAGCCAGGAAGGGAGGTCCCAAGTTACCGCAATAAATATGATACAATGTTTGAGAAAGTTATCGTTGAAAACGCCAATAAAATTGGTCACGAACAGGTAAAACCAGTTTTTTTTCACAGCGAGCATCGTTGGGGTGTTTAAGGTTTTGAAAACGATCCTGTAAAAATAGAAAAAAAAACCTTCGGCCCAAAAGCCGAAGGTTTTCTGGGTGGGAGACGGGGCTCGAACCCGCGACCTATGGAACCACAATCCATCGCTCTAACCAGCTGAGCTACAACCACCATTTAAATGCGGTGCAAAAGTAGTGTTTTAAAGTATTTCCTGCAAGCCGGAAAGGTATTTTTTCGTGATTTTTTCGGAATCAAAGTGGACGAACCACCATAATTCCGGTATGTTTTTTAATATCGGCTAGATATTCCGACAGCGGTTTTTCCGAAATAAGAACTTTTTTTCCGGTGGAAGAAGCATGAAGCAAATAGACTTTCCCTTTCTGCCGAATGGCGATGCCCAGATGGGAAAAATCAAGTCCGGCAAATCCTGTTGTAATGGCAATGAGGTCTCCAGTTCGAATGTTGGTCGCTTGATCGGTCAATTTTTCTTTGGGTAAATACGGGAAAGACAGTTGATTGATTCGAACCTCCTGCGCAATAATTGCAGGTATAAGTGAGGAATCCGCCTTAAGCGCCGAATACGCTGCCGGATGGGTGGACATGAAATTCACCTGAGGATGGAGGGTTGAGGTTTTATAACCCAAGTGGACAAACATCAAGTAGCCTTTTTGAGCATTGTCTATCAACCAGTCCGAAGCATAGTGCAACCGGGATGGATAACCGTCGAGTTTGCCGTCACGGTACCTGATGTTCGTAAGCAGGGCTTTATAGGTTTCAAAGTCCTGGGTTTTGGAAACCACCAGTCTGGAAAGTGCCAACGCATTCTCCACCAGCGTGGTGCAATCCAGACCGTGCAAATTGACTTGTAGCCGTTCAGGACCCGGAGCCTCCAAGGTATAGGCAACATAGGGCGTATCCAAGAAAAATCGCCCAACGGCAGCAACGCGCTCTCCTGCAGGCTTTTTACTCAAATTTTCCTTAGCTGAGAAAACCAGGAAATTATTAAATACGATACTGTCGGCCAAACCCTGCGCAAAAGCAGGGATGCCTATCATCAAAACCAGCAGGATGGAAACCAGCCGTTTCATCGTTTTTTAATAGATGGCCTTGCTGCCGGCCAGTAACGTGTTCTGCATCAACGAAACGCGGGTCATCAGCCCTACCCCGCCAGGGACAGGAGTGATGTAAGAGCATTTGGGCGCTACGTTTTCAAAATCGACATCGCCCATGAGTTTGAAACCGCTTTTGGTTTTGTCGGAGGGGACGCGGGTGGTTCCCACGTCAATGACCACGGCACCTTCCTTAACCATTTCAGCCTTGAGGAAACCGGGTCTGCCTAAGGCACAGATGATGATGTCGGCACTCAGGCATTGCTCGTTGATGTCTTTTGAGTAGCTGTGTACGACCGTAACCGTGGCATTGCCGGGATATCCTTTCTGCATAAGCAGGTTGGCAACGGGTTTGCCAACAATGTTGCTGCGACCAATCACCACCACGTGTTTGCCAGCCGTTTCGATCTTGTAGCGTTTGATGAGTTCCAGAATACCAGCCGGAGTAGCGGAAACGAAGGCTGGTAGACCCAGGCTGACGCGACCGACGTTCACTGGATGGAAACCGTCCACATCCTTGCGGTAATCAATGGCTTCGGTCACTTTTTGTTCAGAAATATGCTTTGGAAGAGGAAGCTGAACGATGAATCCGTCCACATCCGCGTCTTCGTTGAGTTTTTTGACTTCGTTCAGGATGACATCTTCCGTGACATCGTCTTCAAAACGAATCAGTGTGGAGGTGAAGCCACAATCTTCGCAGTCTTTCACTTTGCCGGCCACGTAGGCTTCGCTTCCACCGTCGTGACCCACCAGGATGGCGGCTAGGTGCGGACGTTTTTTTCCATCGGCGATCAGCTGGCTGACTTGCTCGGCGATTTCCTGCTTAACGGCAGCGGAAACCAATTTTCCATCGATCAATTGCATCGTTGTAGGTGTTAAATTATCTTCTTTTCATGCCGGCCAAACCCTTGGAACCGGGTTTCATGGTGCTCACTTGGCGCATCATCTTGCGGGTTTCTTCAAATTGTTTCAGCAATCGATTTACTTCCTGAATGCTGGTGCCGCTGCCTTTGGCGATGCGTTGGCGGCGGCTGGAATTGACGAGGTCGGGATTGCTTCGTTCCTTAGGGGTCATGGAGCCAATCATGGCTTCAATGCCTTTGAAAGCGTTGTCGTCCACATCAATGTCTTTGATAGCCTTGCCAACGCCGGGAATCATGGATGCCAGGTCTTTCAGGTTGCCCATTTTCTTGATCTGAGCAATCTGGGAGATAAAGTCGTTGAAGTCAAACTGATTCTTGGCAATTTTTTTGGAAAGACGGCGGGCTTCTTCTTCGTTGTAATTTTCCTGAGCCTTTTCTACTAGGGAAACGACATCGCCCATGCCCAGAATACGGTCGGCCATGCGTTGGGGGTAGAACGCATCGATGGCTTCAAGCTTTTCGCCGGTTCCAACGAATTTGATGGGCTTATTGACCACCGTGCGGATGGACAAAGCAGCACCACCACGGGTATCACCGTCAAGTTTGGTGAGGACCACGCCGTCAAAATCAAGGCGGTCGTTGAACTCTTTGGCAGTGTTCACGGCATCCTGACCGGTCATGGCATCGACCACGAACAGGATTTCCTGCGGATTGACGGCCTTCTTGATGGCGGCGATTTCGTTCATCATCACTTCATCGATGGCCAAACGGCCGGCGGTATCGATGATAACCAAATCATGACCGTTCTTTTTGGCGAAAGAGATCGCGTTTTGGGCGATGGCAACCGGATTCGTATTCTCTGGTTCCGCATAGACAGGCACTTCGATGGAGGCGCCGAGTACTTTCAGCTGTTCGATGGCAGCGGGGCGATAAACGTCGCAGGCAACGAGCAAGGGGTTTTTGCCGCGTTTGGATTTGAGCATCTTGGCCAACTTACCGGAGAAGGTGGTCTTACCCGATCCTTGCAGACCGGACATCAGGATGACAGCTGGGCTGCCTTTGATGTTGATGTCTGCGTTTTCGCCCCCCATCAGGCGGGTCAGTTCGTCGTGGACGATCTTGACCATCATTTCTTTGGGTTTAATGGCTTTGAGCACATCGGCACCCATGGCCTTTTCTTTCACATCTTCTGTGAACTGTTTGGCTATCTTGTAGTTGACGTCGGCGTCGAGCAGGGCGCGGCGTACATCCTTCAAGGTTTCTGCCACATTGATTTCGGTAATTTTGCCTTGACCTCTCAGGATTTGAAAGGACCGTTCCAGCCGATCGCTTAAATTTTCAAACATACTTCGTTGCTGTTTATTTTTACATTTTTAAGAGGTGCAAAAATAGGCAAAATTGTGCAAATGAGGAAATCCGTAGAGTGGGAATTTCGATCAAAAAACGCTCTTCAGAAGTAAAGATCGAGCCAAACGGGCAAATGGTCGCTGTAACCACCCTGGTAAACCATGCCGTTGTAGGTTCGGAAGGGCTTTTTGCCCAACCAACGTTCGTCTTCGAGGAGCAGGAAATCGGGGCTGAAAATGTGAGCGCCATCTGTTTTTAGGAGCACATTCGTAGAAGCAATGAGTTGGTCCAAGATCCCCCACTCCGACTGTTGTTTGTTGGTGCCCACACCTGGAATTCCTTCCAATGGAAGCATGAGGTTATACAGGCTGCTTGCCTTTAGGCCGTTAGTGGAATCCATTGCAGCCAAGTCGACCGACAATGATTTATTACTTGGGTAATCGTTGAAATCGCCCATGATCACAATATTGGCAGTGGGCTGCTGCGCAAAGACCGAATCGACCGAAGCTCGAATCCGAGTTGCCACCTGCCGGCGGTACGGTTCGGTTTCGGTCTCACCACCCAGTCGGGAGGGAAAATGGCAGACATAGAGGTGCAAACGATCCCCGGTTGAAACCTTTCCCCAAGCATGCAGCACATCCCTGGTTTTTTTGTCTGGTTCGTCTTTAAACTGAATCTTTAAAGCTTGATATCCAAGCAATTGAAAAATATATCGATTGTAAAGTAGGCAGACATCGACTCCTCTGGTATCCTCAGACTCAACGTGTAGAAAGGAATATCCGGCGTTTTTTAGTGGTGACGAATATACGAGCGTTTTGAGACAGGCATCGTTTTCCACTTCAGCCAAACCAACGATATCCGGAAACTTGTCTTCTCCGATGGCTGCAAGTACTCGGGCTATCGTTCCAGCTTTATGGAAGTATCGTGAAGGTGTCCAGCCACGGATGCCACCGGGAAGGAATTCCTGATCGGATTTCAGACTGTCGTGCCAGCAATCAAAAAAGTTTTCGGTGTTGTAGAAAACAATACGGAAGCCTTCCCTACCAAAGCCGTTGGCAGGCAGGCCAATAAGCAACAAAAGGAAAATCAATTTCATAAATACCTTCGTTTTTTAGGCGGTAAAGATATTTATAAATTTAATTAATTGCTAATTAATTGTATTTTATTTTATTTTTGACCTTGCACCCACTCATAAGCCCCTGCGTCGGGCTTACCATCGATTGAACGGGAAATACCATTTCGATCGGTCGGATAACTGACCAAGTAAGAAGTCGAGCCAATATTTATCGCTGGCGAAATGGAATCCAAACGAAAATCGTAGACGTATTTATCGGCTTCGGAGCCAAGTTTCAGAAATTTGGCGTCGGACGCATAGTTGCAATTGATTACCGTAGCCAAAGCGATAGGTATGGAGGAAGCCCGCAGCAAGCAATTCCAGAACGAAGCAGACCACGCAATATTGCTGCCTTTTCCCAATCCGACTTCATCGGTACGGTTTCCAAAAACAATGCAGTTGCGAAATGATGCCGACAAAGGATAGGGCAACGTATCTTTTTTAAGGTTAATACTGTAATTGGCCAAAATCAAAGCAGGTCCATCTCTGCCACTCTGATAATTGGCAATGGTGCAATGTGTGAAAATCGAACTTCCTCCGATTTGGGCTACCGTGTAACTCCCACTGTTGGTCAGTTGACAATTGCCAATGTCCATACTTGAAGTATTGCTCCATAAACAAGTGTACACCATATTGTGAATCACCGAATTATACATCTTTAATTTCGATTGATCCAAGGAGGATGAATCGGCCACAATGCCGTAATAAGCACCATGAATATCCACATATTCCAATCGGTTGTTGAAACTTGTCGGTGCCAGTTGGAGGTATGCCCATTGTCCGGAGGAATAGTCGTACGGGTAATCCGGCAGTATGTAATCCAACCGATCTCCCCGCATTTGAATGGGTGCATCCTTGGTTCCAATGGCCGAAAGCGTTCCGCAAACCTTCATATACGCTTGGTCATGAAAATAAAGTTTGGTTCCGGGCAGTATGGTGAGCGTGGTATTTTCAGCCACCACCAAACTGTCATAGATGACAATGGGGCTGCTTGACGTAAGTGTGGAATCGGTAGAAATCACTTTCCCCTTCCATAAATGGGCATTCCAACTCCAGGCTTCCAAAACGATTTGCTTTCTGGGGCCATCGGTATCAAAAAAAACAGCGTCCGATACTTTGATGGGGGTGGAAGAGGCTTGCTTGCTGGTATTTACTTGGACAAACAAAAACAAACTGTCGTGTGCCGGTATCTCTACATCGGTGAACGATGTTTTGGTTTCTCCGTCCAGATTCATTTTGAAACCCGATGTTCCACCTGATTGTAGGGAGATGGACGCAATTCGGATGGTCTTATTGCCCATATTGCGAACCTTAAGCCAAGCAGTGGTGGAACCTACTGTCGAAAACAAGGTATCAAACGTCAGCGTATCTGCCGAAAAACGAAGATTGTTACCTGGATTGGTCACGATTTCATCGGCAGTGCAGCTTACGAGAATTGACAAGAGTACTGACAAGAAAAATACCACTAAAAACAGCGCTTTTTGCCTGGGTTTCCGCATAATCAGATTTTAGCCAGGGTTTCAACCAATAACTTCCAGAAATTCGTCACGGCTGGAATGTGCAACCGTTCGTCGGGGGAATGGACGCCGCGCATGGTCGGGCCAAAAGAAACCATGTCGAGACCAGGGTATTTTTGAAGGAAAAGACCACATTCCAAACCGGCATGTATGGCTCTGACTTTTGGCGTTTCATTAAAAAGCGCCTCATAAACGGCCTTGACTTCTTTCAAGATTTTCGAGTCCGGATTGGGTTTCCAACCCGGATAGCCTTCCCCATGCCAAGTTGTCATGCCTGCGAGGCTGAATACGGCTTCCAGTCGATTGCTCAAGGCGTGTTTGGCAGATTCGACCGAACTCCTTTGAGAGGTCGTGATGACCCACTCGCCCTCTGCCACTGGTTTCACGGAAGCTAGATTCAAAGAGGTTTCCACCAAGCCGGGAAGGCTCTGAGACATGGCCTGAATGCCGATGGGACAACCATACAGCGCATTGATAAAACGGTCACTTTCGGCCTTGGAAATTACTTTTTCGGGCACAGGAACAGATTCGAGCAACAGAGTCAAAGAGGGTTCGATGGAGCCAAATTCATCTTCGAGGTCCGATTGGTAGCAATTCAAGCGAACACGAACCGATTCTTTTTCATTCCATGGAACTCCGGCAATGCAAACGGCTTCGCGGGGAATGGCATTGGAGAGGTTTCCGCCATGAAAATCACAGAGACGCAAGTCGGTAGCTTGCTTTTCATGCCAGAGGAATCGAGCCAACAAATGGTTGGCATTGCCCCTGCCCTTGTCGATGTCGTCACCTGAATGACCACCGGTGAGCCCTTTCACGGTTACCATGAAATAGAAGTAATGATCGGGGGCTTTTTCCTGCTTGAATTTAAAGGTGAATTTGGAATTCATGCCCCCAGCGCAACCGATGAACAATTCTCCTTCGTCCTCAGAATCCAGATTGATCAGTCGGTTTGCTTTAAAAAACCCTTTTTCAAGCCCGAAAGCACCGTTCAGACCGGTTTCCTCATCGACGGTGAAAAGACATTCAACAGGCCCGTGCTGCAGGTCCGAGGATGCCAAAACAGCCAGTTGGGCAGCGATGCCAATTCCGTTGTCTGCACCAAGTGTGGTTCCTTTGGCTTTCAACCATTCGCCATCAACAAAGGGTTGAATGGGATCTTTACTGAAATCGTGGGTAGAGTCTGCATTTTTTTCGCAAACCATGTCAATATGCGATTGAAGGACGACGGCAGGTACATTTTCCTTACCAGTAGTGCCTGGCTTCGAAATTAAAACATTGCCGACTGCATCCCGATTTGCTGCAAGTCCTTTTTCAGCAGCGAAATTCAACAACCATTCCTGCAAAGCCTTCGTTTTTCCGGAAGCCCGTGGGATTTGACATATTTCCATAAAATATTTCCAGACGAGTCGGGGTTCTAATAACTCAATTTCTTGATTCATAGCTTGTTCAATTATTTAATAAAACAAAGAAAGTACATTCTGATTCTTTCCGGCAGGGCATTTAATTAAAAAACTTTAAAATGAATGCCGTCCAGCAGCGGACTGGACAAAAATACGCAAAATATAGTTTGCGATATGGATAAAAGTGTATATTTGCACTTCAAATTTGAGGAATAACTAACCAATAAAAGAGATGAAACACATCAACTCCATTGTTAACATAGTCTTGGCCATCGGTCTAATCGTTTTATACATCCTACATTTTACGGGCACGAACAACGGCAAATCCTCCCAAAGGGCATCCGGATCTGATTCCACGGCGCTAGCTGCTCAACTTCCAATTGCATACATCAATGTCGATTCCCTGTTGCTTAATTATAATTATTCCAAAGATTTGAACGAAGTGCTTATCCGCAAGCGTGAAAATGCACAGGCTACCCTAACAGAAAAAGCCCGCAAACTGGATGGCGAATTGAAGGAATTCCAACGCAAGCGTGAAAACAATGCTTTCCTATCCGAACAAAGCTTTAAGAGCCAACAACAAGCCTTGCTTAAAAAGCAACAGGACTTGCAACAGCTTGAAGAAACCTTGACTCAACAACTTGGCAAAGAACAGCAAAAGATGAACGAACAACTTCGTGACTCCATTTACAAGTTCTTGCAGGAATACAATAAGGACAAAAAGTACCAGATGATACTCAGTAACACCATGAATGACAACATCATGGTTGCTGATAACGCCTACAACATCACCAACGAAGTGGTGGAAATGCTCAACAGCAAATACGTAAAAGCTGAAGAATAAGCGGTTATTAAGGAAGATTTTGAAAAAGGTTGCCTCAAAAGGGCGACCTTTTCTGTTTTTTATTGTTATTTTTGAGGTAGGTTCTTGCACGTACTGCCTTTCTGGCAGAACCTCCTTTTTGGCATTATAATTGATTTAAAAAGGACACATTCTAATAATATGGATATCCAAATAAAAAAACGCTTACAAACCGACTTGGAAGAAATCGACTCCGAATTCATTCCGATGATTTCTGAAAACGAAGAAGACCAACTGCTTAAGCAAGACGATTTACCAGAAACATTGCCCATACTTCCCCTGCGAAACATGGTTCTTTTTCCTGGAGTCGTGATGCCGGTGACCATCGGTCGGACCAAATCCCTGAAACTTGTTCGGGAAACCTATCAGGACGAAGGTTTGATCTCGGTCTTCACACAAATTGATTCCAACGTGAACGATCCTGGATTTGAGGACCTGCATGAAATCGGCTTGGTCGCTCGGATCGTACGCATCCTTGAAATGCCGGACAGCACGACAACCGTGATTATTCAGGGCATGAAGCGTTGTACCCTAAAGGAACTGACTGCTGTTGAACCCTACCTCCGAGGCAGAGTTCTGCTGAAAGATGACAATGCGCCACTCAAAGAAGATCGTGAGATGGAAGCTTTGGTGCAAGCCATCAAAGATTTATCCCAACGCATCATCAAGAATTCGAGCAACATACCCCAGGAGGCTTCCTTTGCCATCCGCAACATCGAACAGACCTACTCGCTGATCAACTTCATCTGTGCCAATTTCACCTTCAAACTTCAGGAAAAACTGAAACTGCTGCGATTGGACGATTTCAAGGACCGTTGCTATAAATTACTGGAAATCTTGACTCGTGAATCTCAGTTGTTGGATTTGAAAGTTTCCATCCAGTCCAAAGCACGCGAGGACATCAACCAACAGCAAAGGGAATATTTCTTACAACAGCAAATCAAGACGATACAAGACGAACTGGGTGGCAGCAATTCGGAACAAGACATCCGCGACATGCGGGAAAAGGGTTCTAAAAAGAGTTGGAGCAAAGCCGTAGCAGCCGTTTTTGAAAAGGAACTCAGCAAACTGGAGCGCACCAGTCCCCATTCTCCAGACTATTCCACCCAACTTAATTACTTGAACTACCTGCTCGATTTACCTTGGAATGAATACTCCAAGGACAATTTCAACTTGAAACGGGCTGAAAAGGTTTTGAACAGGGATCATTTCGGACTGGAAAAGGTAAAGGAACGCATTCTCGAGCATCTGGCAGTCTTAAAACTCAAAGGCGACCTGAAATCGCCGATCATCTGCCTGTATGGCCCTCCCGGAGTTGGTAAAACATCTCTTGGAAAGTCCGTGGCCGAAGCATTGAACCGCAAATATGTCCGCGTTTCGTTGGGCGGATTGCACGATGAAGCGGAAATCCGCGGTCACCGTCGCACCTACATCGGTGCCATGCCCGGCCGCATCATACAAAGTCTAATCAAGGCTGGAACCTCGAATCCGGTATTTATACTTGATGAAATCGACAAGATCGGCAACGATTTCCGTGGAGATCCTTCTTCTGCCCTTTTGGAAGTGCTGGATCCTGAACAGAACAATACGTTCCACGATAATTTCATCGATGTGGACTACGACCTTTCCAAGGTATTGTTCATCGCAACGGCCAACAATCTGGGAGCGGTGTCACCACCTTTGAGAGACCGAATGGAGATTATCGACATCACTGGATATTTGGCGGAGGAAAAGGTTGAAATCGCTCACAAGCATTTGATTCCCAAGGAAATGGACAACCACGGCATCAAAAAGGAAAAGCTTCAGATCAACAAAACTGCCATTAAGGAGATCATCGAATCGTACACCAGAGAATCCGGGGTGCGGGAGCTGGACAAGAAGCTGGCCAAGATCATGCGCAAAGTGGCTGGCAAGATTGCCGTAGACGACAACTTTACGGAAACCATCACTGCTGAGAAGCTCAAGGATTACTTGGGTATGGTCGAATTCACTCGCGACCGGTATCAGGGGAACGATTATGCAGGCGTGGTTACTGGACTCGCTTGGACTGCAGTTGGTGGTGAGATTTTATTCATTGAATCCAGTCTAAGCAAAGGAAAAGCTCAGAAATTGACGCTGACCGGGAATTTGGGCGATGTGATGAAAGAATCGGCTGTCATTGCCTTGGAATACATCAAGGCACATGCCTCGAGGCTTGGCATTGACGATTGCATCTTTGAAAACTGGAACGTTCACGTGCATGTTCCAGAAGGTGCCATTCCCAAAGACGGTCCTTCAGCTGGTATAACGATGGTGACCTCACTGACTTCATCCTTCACGCAAAGGAGGGTTCGCAAGCATTTGGCCATGACCGGTGAAATTACGTTGCGAGGCAGGGTTCTGCCGGTAGGCGGCATCAAGGAAAAGATCCTGGCGGCCAAACGGGCAGGCATCCATGAAATCATTCTGTCGGAAGAAAACCGCAAGGATATTGCTGACATCAAGGAAAACTACTTGAAAGGGTTGACGTTCCATTTTGTCAAGGATGTACAGGAAGTGTTGGATATTGCCTTGCTGAAGGAGCTGGTTGACCATCCGATCGATCTGAAAGTACACTGCGAGAAAGAAAACGAAACAAAATAAAATATGGAGGCTGCCCAGAAAGGACAGCCTCTATTTTTTTAGGATACGGATGAATCGCTAGTCGTTTTGAATCCAAAACTTGAAAGCGACTCTACCCCATTTCTTAGACCTCTTCGTTCATTAGTTTCAATTTCTTGAAACCCCAGAAAATCAATGATAGGACTACTCCGACTATGGCAGCGAATGCCATGCCCTTGAGTTCGACAGAGCCGATCATGATGCTGGCACCGCTGACACCGACCACAAAGGTGATGGCACCCAATACCATGTTGCTGTTTTTGCTGAAGTCAACTTTCTGTTCTACAAAAATGCGAAGTCCTTGCACGGCGATGACACCGTAAAGCAACATGGTGATACCTCCCATTACCGGACTAGGAATGGTCGAGATGGCCGCTGACACTTTACCGATCAAAGAAAAAGCGATGGCCAAGATGGCTGCACCACGGATCACCCAAACGGAATAAACGCGTGTGATGGCCAACACTCCGATGTTTTCACCATACGTGGTATTGGGTGGAGATCCGGTGAAACCGGATAGAATGTTGGAAATCCCATCACCAAGTAACGAACGATGCAAACCGGGATTCTTCATCAAGTCTGTTTCCGTAATTTTGCCAGTCACGATGAGGTGACTGATGTGTTCGGCCAAAACGACGATGCATGCTGGAGCGATGATCAAGATGGCGGTGGTGTCATAAACGGGAGCTTGGAATTTGGGAAGAGCAAACCAAGCGGCATTGCTAATGGCAGTAGTATCAACCATTCCCATGGCCAATGCCAACAGATAGCCAGCAACGACCGCGAATAGAATGGGAATGACCGCTAGAAAACGTTTAAACAAAACGGAACCGATGATGCCGATACCCAACGTAAAGAGGGATACGATCAACGTGTTTGCATCGGGGGAATAAGCAGATACTACTTGGCCGACATTGGCTGGCCAAGGAGCCAGTCCTGCCTGCCGAGCGGCAACGGGAGCAAGTTCAAGGCCGATGATGGCAACCACGGCACCCATGATGGCAGGAGGCATCACCACATCAATCCATTTGATGCCCCATTTGTAAACCACCCAGGAAATGACGACGAAAAAAAGTCCGAAGAAAATAAAACCGGACTGCGCATGAGCAAATCCACCGTAATTAGCTGATATTAGCATAACTGGAGCAATGAAGGCAAAGCTGGAACCCAGATAAGCCGGAATACCGCCTTTGGTGACCCAGGAATATAGGAGCGTACCGATACCATTCATTAATAAGGCGATGGAAGGGTCTACACCCAATAGGATGGGAACCAGGATCGTAGCACCAAACATCGCGGTAAGGTGCTGAAGACTGAGTGGAATACTCTCTAGAATTGGCATTTTCTCGTGAATGCCGATGACTCTTCTGCTCATGAATTCAAATTTAAGGTTGGTTATTAAGGTTTAAGAAAGTTACTTTGGAGCCTTTATATAAAGGTATAGTCCTACAAAGGCAAAGAGGATGTTCGGCAACCAAACGGCCAAACCAGGCGAAATTCCTCCTCCCTCCGCAAAACTACCAGAAACAGTGTCGAACATGATGTAGGCAAAACTGATGAGGATACCCAAACCCAGATGCAGTCCCATGCCTCCCCGAACCTTCCTGGATGCAAGCGATACACCTATCAAGGTCAGAATGAATGCGGAGAAGGGAAATGAAAAACGGCGGTTGTATTCGACACTGTATTCCTTGATGTTGGCTACTCCTCTCACTGCCTGCCTATCCAGATAAGCCTTAAGCTCCGGTGTGGTCAACTGTTCACTCCAGCCTTTGACAATGAAAAATTCTTCTGGTTTGACTTGGATGGTGGTGTCTAGGCTGGGCCCTTTGGTTATGGTTTCTTTCAGTCCGTTGAAATCACGGATCAAGTACTCGTTCAAGGTCCAGTGATAGGTGCTGTCTTCCTGAATACGATTGGCTGTCAACCTAGAGATCAGGGTCTTTCCTTCGTACTTCTCCAGAAAAAAATCATACCCGGTATTGCTCGATTTTTCAAAGCGGTCAATGTACATGATCACACCTGGTTCCACTTCCATTTGAATGTGACGGGTGTAATCGGTGGTGATTTTCTTGACGAATTTATCCTCAAATGCCAGTCGAGTCTTATTGGCAACAGGTATCCAGAATGAATTCAGCGTAAAAGTCATCAATGCCAAAAAGCCTGCTGCCAGCATGTAGGGTCTCAACAAGCGCTTAAAACTAACACCACTGGCCAGTATGGCAATGATTTCGGTATCGGAAGCCAGTTTGGAAGTGAAATAGATGACGGAGATAAAAATGAACAACGGACTGAAACGAACCCCGAAATAAGGTATGAAATTAAGGTAGTAGTGAATAAGGATTTCATGCGTGGAAGCGTCGTGATTCATGAATCGGTCCAGCTTCTCATTGAAGTCGAAAACGACCACGATGGCCATGATCAGACTGATGCAAAAGAAAAAAGTTCCCAGAAACTTGCCAATAATGTAACTGTCCAGGCGCTTGAGGCGGAAAATGGAATCACGTTCTGCCACGTTATCGGATTGTTCGACTTTTTTCTTTCTGAACACCATTTCTCTAACTTATAAACGTGTCGTTACTTTTTTAATGGTTTGTTCTTTCCAACTTGAAAAGTCACCGGCAATAATATGTTTGCGGGCTTCACCCACCAGCCAGAGATAGAAAGCCAGGTTGTGGATGGAAGCAATTTGCAAGCCAAGCAACTCGTTGGAATGGAACAAATGCCGCAGATAGGCTTTGGAATAAAGGGTATCCACGGTTGCGGTTCCCTCGGGATCGATGGGGGTAAAATCGTCCACCCATTTGTGGTTGCGCATGTTCATGATGCCGTTTCGGGTAAAAAGCATGCCGTTTCGACCATTCCGGGTTGGCATCACGCAGTCAAACATATCCACGCCTCGTTCGATGCCTTCCAAAATGTTGGCAGGTGTGCCGACGCCCATCAGATACCTCGGTTTGTCGGGAGGAAGTATTTCATTGACCAATTCAATCATTTCATACATTTTTTCGGTGGGCTCACCCACGGCAAGTCCACCAATGGCATTGCCTTCCCTGCCTTTGGAGGCAATGTATTCCGCAGAACGTTTGCGTAACTCCGGATAGATACATCCTTGCACGATGGGAAACAGAGTTTGGTTGTATCCGTATTTTGGTTCTGTACCATCAAATCGTTCGATGCATCGGTCAAGCCAACGATGGGTCATTTCCATGGATTTGCGGGCATAATCGAATTCAGCGGTGCCAGGCGTGCATTCGTCGAAGGCCATGATGATGTCGGCACCGATGGTACGCTGGGTATCCATCACGTTTTCAGGTGTGAACAAGTGCTTGGAACCATCGATGTGCGATTGAAAGGTGGCACCTTCTTCCTTAATCTTGCGGCGATGGGCAAGCGAAAACACCTGAAAACCACCGCTATCGGTCAATATGGGTTTGTGCCAGGAATTGAATTGATGCAGGCCCCCTGCCCTTTCGAGGATGTCCAAACCTGGTCTCAAATAAAGGTGATAGGTGTTTCCCAGAATGATCTGAGCTTTGACTTCAGCATCCAAGTCCGTCTGTTGTACCGCTTTGACGGATCCGACCGTACCCACCGGCATGAAGATGGGGGTTTCAATGGGTCCGTGATCGGTTTGAATCAATCCGGCCCGTGCATTTGATTTGGTGTCCCGGGCCAGTAGCTCGAAGGTCATATGGTGAATTTTGAACACAAAGATAAGCGATTCAAGGTAAAAAAGGCTACCTTTAAGGCCTCGAAATTGAAAAAAGCAAACCACCATGTACCTTTCAGACATTATCCTCATTGCCATTGGATTAGCCATGGATTGCTTTGCTGTTTCCATCGCATGCGGCATTGCATTGAAGCCATTCAAATGGGGTCCGGCATTTCGGATTGCCTTTTTATTCGGTTTTTTTCAAGCATTGATGCCTTTACTTGGATGGCTTGCAGGTAGTTCATTTCAACATCTGATCGAAACGTTCGACCATTGGGTTTCTTTTGGCATTTTGGTTATTTTGGGAGGTCGGATGATCTGGGAAAACTTTTTTACGCATCCGGATGAAAAGAGTCTGAATCCCTTCAAGCTCCGAGTAGTGATGACATTGGCGCTTGCCACAAGCATCGATGCTCTGGCAGTGGGCGTTTCCTTTGCGTTCATGAGCATTGACCTGTGGTTGTCCATGCTGATGATTGGAGCCGCATCCTTCCTGTTTTCTGCACTTGGAATCTTTATTGGACATCGCTACGGCCATCGCTTCCATATTCCCGCTGAATTGTTCGGTGGAATCGTCCTTATCGGCATAGGTATAAAAATAGTGCTCGAGCATCTCTACCCGTAAATTTAGTTCTGATTATTTACTACCTTTGGTAGAAACATACGGATAAACTCAGGTCATCTGTAACCTGTTCTCCTTTTCTGGAAGTTATTAATCTCTAACTAGTGAAATTATGGAAAAAAGTATTAAAGGAACGCAGACCGAAATCAATCTGCTCACCACATTCGCCGGCGAATCACAGGCACGTATGCGTTACTCCTACTTCGCCACCGTAGCCAAAAAAGAAGGTTACGAACAAATTTCAGCCATTTTTGAAGAAACAGCCAATCAAGAAATGCAACACGCCAAGCGGATGTTCAAATTTCTGGAAGGTGGCATGGTGGAAATCAAAGCCAGTTATCCCGCAGGCATCATCAGCACTACAGCTGAAAACCTCAAGGCAGCTGCCGGTGGCGAAAACGAAGAATGGACGGTGCTCTATCCGAAATTTGCCGACATCGCAGAAGCTGAGGGTTTTAAGGAAATCGCCACCATGTACAGAGCCATTGCCAAATGTGAAGCCAGGCATGAAGAACGCTATTTAAAACTTTTGGCCAATCTTGAAAACGGAACCATCTTTAAACGCGAAGAAAAGGTGAAGTGGGTCTGCCGCAAATGCGGATTTGTTCACGAAGGCAAATCGGCACCTCAAAACTGCCCGGCATGCAATCATCCACAAGCCTACTTCGAAATCGAAAGCGAAAACTATTAAGGCACTTTTTTGAAACCTCCCTTAGTCTACTCGGGTAAACTTCACATCATTCATCTTTACGCGCTTCAAGGTACCGAATTTGGAGCGCCGTGGAACGACGTTTTCGCCTTGAATTATTTCAGAGCGAGCCAATAGCGGTACTTCCTCCACTGCCACATTGGTGGAGTCAAGGCCCAGATGGGTGACGTCATTCATTCCGATTTTGCGGATCATAAAAAAGAAATTCATGATGAGTCCGTGCCATTTGGCAAAGTCGTAATCGTTGTTGGGAACGCGTTCAATCACGATGTATCTGAAATCACTCAGGATGTTGTATCCCCGAAGTGATGGATAATGAGAGATGAGATCCACCTGCTTGTCCTCCATTAAATCATGAACGATGTTGTGGAAATAGAGGTTAACCTTGGTAGGGACTTTGAAGCCGAGTCTCAAATCTACACGGATCAAAACTCCTGGTATGAGATGGTGCACCTCATATTCCGTGGTGTGCGGATCATCGACAATGTCTACATGCAAAATCCAGTAAACATCCGCTCGCTTGGGTTGTTTGCGGAGCATCGAGTATAAAATCTTATTCTCAATTTCCGGAATGTGGTTGGCATGCGTAATATAAACCAAATTGGACGCATACTTCGGAACGGTTTTATCCTTTGAAAGTGCCTCAATGACAGGAAGATACTTCTTGATCTTTACAAAGGTGATGAAACTGTTCTTGATTCGTCGGCCTTTATTCCATGCGTACATGACCAACATGAAGAAACCGGCGATCAGAATCGTAATCCAACCACCGTGCATGAATTTGGTCATGTTTGCTGCCAGAAAGGAGAGTTCAATCGAGAAGAAAATCAAACCCAAGAAGATCCGGACGGCAAGTGAGGTCTTTTCTTTGAGGTAGAACATCAGCAAAATGGAAGTCATGAGCATCGCCAAAGTGATGGCCAGTCCATAAGCGGCTTCCATCCCCGTCGATTTCCTGAAATACAGTACAATAAAACAACAACCCACATACAACACCAAGTTAATGAGCGGAATGTACATCTGCCCTTTAATGGTGGTGGGGTAATGGATTCGGACCTTCGGAAAGAAGTTCAGAGAAATGGCTTCTGAAATAATGGTATAACTGCCACTGATCAAAGCCTGGCTGGCAATAATGGCCGCAGCGGTGGCCACCAAGATACCGGGAACCAAAAACCAATCCGGCATGATGGCGTAAAAGGGATTCACCGTGGCCGTAATCTGGGTCGGATGGGTGATAATCCAGGCACCTTGTCCGAAATAATTCAACAATAAGGATGTTTTGACAAAAATCCAGGAAATTCGGATGTTTTTTATGCCACAATGGCCCAAATCTGAATACAAGGCTTCAGCGCCGGTGGTACAAAGAAAAACGGCACCAAGCAAGATCAATGCATTCGGGAAATGAACTAGAATCTGGTATGCATAATAGGGATTGACTGCTTTCAACACGGCCGGATACTGAATGATTTGAGTAAAACCTAAAACGGCCAGCATGGAAAACCAGAACAGCATCATGGGGCCGAAAGATTTTCCAAGGAAATTGGTTCCAAATTGCTGAATTAGAAATAATAAGGAAATGATAATGAGCACCACCGTTACGACAGGCAGCTGTGGATCTAGTATGCGAAGCCCTTCTACGGCTGAAGTGACCGTGATGGCCGGTGTGATGATGCCATCTGCCAGCAAGGCGCAAGCACCGATGATGGCAATGATGTAGAGCCATTTGTTCTCTTTCTTCACCAATGCAAACAGGGAAAGGATGCCTCCTTCCCCCTTGTTGTCGGCTCTCAAAGTGATTAATATGTATTTGAACGTGGTTTGCAGCGTCAGCGTCCAGAATACGCAGGAAATGGCTCCCAGCACAAACGCCTCATCGGCAAAAGCAGTGCCATTCAGGATGGCGCGAATGGTGTAAAGAGGCGATGTACCGACATCACCGTAGACTATGCCCAATGTAATAAGCAATCCAGCCATGGAAAGCTTGGATGCATGATTGGCTTGTGTGGCTTGTTTCATTTGTTTGGAATAAAAAAAAACTTTTCAACCAAAAAGCGTTCTCATGGTCAAAAAGTTTGCGCAAAGATAAAGTCATTTCAGACGGAATCCATCAAAAATGTGAAAAAAAAACAACAAACCATGAACAGGCTAAAAAATCTGCCTATATTAGAGTTAGAATAGTACCTATGCACGTAAAAAAATACCTGCGATTAAAAGTTAATTTACGGTTGGTCGGCCTATTTTTGGCTGTCATCCTGCTTGGAATTGGCTACCGAGAATTCAAAAGGATTCAGGAGCGGAAAAAACTCATTGACCTGCCACAAATCCATGTGCAGGGGGAACTTCGTGCCCTCACGCTCTACAGCCCCTCCTCCTATTTTATCTACCGCGACAAGGAAATGGGCTATGAATACGAACTTTGCTCGATGATGGCCAACGATCTTGGGCTGCATCTAAAAATGATCGTGGCACCCAATCCATTGACCATGGTCCGGATGTTGGAACGCGGAGAAGGCGACATGATTGCATACAATATGCCCATCACCATTGAAAACAAAAGCCTCTTCCTTTACTGTGGACGTGAATTTCTAACGCATCAAGTGTTGGTTCAGCAGAAAAGACCAAGTGCTGAAATGGTCCATAGTGTGACTGGACTCATCGGTAAGAAGGTCGTAGTCCACCAAAACAGCCGCTACCTCACGCGTTTGGAAAGTTTGAATCAGGAATTGGGCGGAGGCATCCAGATCCAAGCCATTCCCCACGATAGTTTCTCGGTGGAAGACCTTATTGGTCAGGTCGCGAAAGGACAGATTGAGTATACGATTGCAAACAGCAACATTGCTCAGTTCAACAGTACTTTTTACAAGAATATTAGCAGCGGTCTTGCCATTAGTTTCTCCCAACGATCTTCTTGGATCGTCCGTAAAACGTCTCCGAAACTTGGTAGTGCCATTAAACAATGGTTTCGTGAAAACAGGTATACGGATAAATATCAGGAAATTACGCAGCGTTATTTTGAATCGGGCAAAAATACGTCCAACATGGTTTCAACGGCTTTATTCCCTGGAAAAAAGGGACAATTGTCCATTTATGATCCTTTATTTAAAAAATACGGGGCAGAAATTGGATGGGACTGGCGGATGCTGGCTTCCATTGCCTATCAGGAATCAAATTTTGACGCTTCTGCCGTGAACTGGACTGGTGCAAGCGGTTTGATGCAAATCATGCCGAAAACAGCCCGCTCCGTTGGGGTAAGCAGGGACAGCCTTTTCAAACCGGAGCATAGTGTACTTGCTGCTTCTCGATTGTTGAAAATTTATGAACATAACTTTGCCATCATCTCCAACGATGAACAACGTATCAAAATGACCATTGCAGCCTATAATTGTGGACTTGGCCATATTACAGACGCTCGGGCACTAACTCGCAAACACGGAAGGAACCCGTATATCTGGGAGGATAATGTTCGAACCTTCATCTTGCTAAAAAGCCAACCAAAATACTTTGAGGACAGAGTCTGCAAATCGGGATATTTACGGGGAACCGAAACGGTTGCGTTTGTCTCGGAAGTTTGGGACAGATACAACGAATATCGGAGGCTAATTCCCGACAAGCCAACAAATAAAAAAGATCAAAAAAAAAGGAAATAATGTTCAATGGGCTCCAAGCGCTGTTTCATCCGGATCAATACCAAGGTTGGGGAAAAAGCCGAAAATATTTTGAAGGGTGGTATTTTAAAGTCGTCAATGCGGATGAATCCGTTGCACTTGCTTTCATTCCAGGTATTGCGATGGATGAAAAGGGACGGAAGCAAGCTTTTATTCAGGTGCTTGATGGAAAGCAAAGGACAGCTGACTATTTTAAATTCGAAGCGGAGGAGTTTCAACCTAGGGTTGGTACGTTTGAACTGACGATTGCTCAAAATTATTTTTCGAATGAGTCGCTACGACTTGATTTACCAACTTCAAAAGGTGAATTATTTTTTTCTGACAGAACATCATGGCCCAATTCGTTCTTTTCGCCAGGCATCATGGGCCCTTATACCTTTGTTCCATTGATGGAATGCTATCATGGAATCCTGAGCATGGATCATCGAATCGATGGTGAACTCCAACTTAATGGTAAAACTGTTGATTTTACAAACGGCAGGGGGTATATGGAAAAGGACTGGGGAAAATCTTTTCCAAGCGCTTACTTTTGGTTGCAAACCAATCATTTCAGCCAACCCGGCATTTCACTGAAGGCATCCGTAGCGAAAACACCTTGGATGGGCAGTTCCTTCATTGGATTCATTGCTGGTTTTTGGTTCAATGATCGCCTCCTGCAATTTACGACTTACAACGGTTCCAAATTGATCCAATCTTTTGCTGATCAGCACGTTGTAAAATTAACCTTTGAGAATAGACACTACCGACTCGAAATAGCTGCGCACCGGGAAAAAAGCACGGAACTTGCCGCTCCTATTTTAGGTTTGATGGACGGTCGAATCGAAGAGAGCATGACTTCCTTGATCGATGTTCGGCTTTTTGACAGAAAAAACCATACCCTCCTTTTATCCGACACTGGCAGAAACGCAGCGTTGGAAGTCGCCGGTACTATCCATGCGTTGATTTTATAGGTTGTCAAAAATGCTGGTGCCACCTCCGTCCGAATTCTCATCCGAACCTTGAGAGGGCTCGCTTCCTGTACAACTGAATTCCATGCCTGGGGGTACCATGAATACATCGCTCTGGGTAACGCCGCATTTTGGATCCGCATAGACTTTCTTCATGAACAAAGCCCAAATTGGCAGCGCCATGGCAGACCCCTGCCCTTCGTTGGTGAAATCGAAATGGATGTCGCGTTCTTCGCCACCAACCCAAACGCCACCGACCAAGTGCGGTGTAACGCCCATGAACCAACCGTCTGAATTGTTTTGGGTTGTACCGGTCTTGCCACCCATCTGGGCGGTAATACCGTATTTTTGGTTACGAAGTCTCAACCCTGTACCCTGATCTACCACAGCTCGAATCATGGATAGCATCTTAAAAGAGGTCTCCTCACTGAACACTTCGGACATTTGGGGAGAAAAATGAGCCAGAATGTTACCATCCTTGTCCTCTATGCGTGTCACAAATAAGGGTTGTGTCTTGATTCCTCGATTGGCAAAACTGGTATAGGCACTGACCATTTCACCGACGGTCGCATCGCAAGTGCCAACGCACAAGGAGACTACCGGATCTAGTTGTCCGTTGAGGCCAAAGGAACGAAGCATTCGAACAAATGTATAGGGAGAAAAATGACTCATCACATACGCCGATATCCAGTTGTTGGAATTTGCCAGACCCCAGCGAAGTGTCACCGTTTGACCAACTCTTGAGCTGCTGGCATTTTTGGGAGACCATGCTCTACCGAGTTCATCTGTAATGGTTATGGGGGCATTCTTTACTTTATCGCAAGGCGAAAAGCCTTCTTCCATCGCCATGGAATAGAGGTATGGTTTGATGGTGGAACCGACTTGACGGCGCCCCATCATGATCATGTCGTACTGGAAAGGTGTGAAGGAAACACCACCGACGTAGGCCCGAACAGCACCATTTAGCGGATCCATAGCCATAAAGCCAGCCCGAAGGAAAAATTTGTGGTATCGGATGGAATCCATCGGTGACATGATGGTATCTTTCATCCCATGAACGCTATAGACGGTCATTTCCACCTTGGTCTTGAATGCGCTGTTTATCTGAGTTTCCGAATATCCGGAGGCTTTCATAACCCGATACCGTTCAGACTGCATCATGCTGCGTCTTAGAATGTTATCAATTTGAAGAGCGGTCAAGTTTTTGGTATAGGGGCCATAGCTTCTGCCCTTCTTTTCCCTGAAGAATAGACCTTGCAGATACGTGATGTGCTCTGTGACAGCATCTTCGGCATACTGTTGCATGCGCGAATCGATGGTGGTATAAATCTTGAGTCCGTCCGTGTAAAGATTGTAGCTGGAACCGTCTTCCTTGCTGTTCTTATTGCACCAACCGTAAAGCGGATTGATTTCCCAGGAAAGGGAATCGTCCCGGTAATTCTGTTGTTGCCAGTCGGCGTAATTGCTTTGACGGGGCTTCGTCTTGATCATGATTTGGCGGAGGTATTCCCTGAAATAAGGTGCCAGACCTTCTTTGTGATCCACCCGATGAAATTGGAGCACCAAGGGTAGCGCCTGGGCAGAGTCACATTGGGCTCTGGTCAGGTAGTCGGCTTTGCGCATTTGATTCAGTACGGTATTGCGGCGTTCCCTAGCACGTTCAGGATGTTTGAGCGGATTGAAATAATTGGAATTCTTGCACATCCCTACCAACGTGGCAGACTGGATCAGGTCCAGTTTGTCTGGGGTGACACCAAAATACACAAAGGCCGCCGTCTTAATGCCAACTGCATTGTACAGAAAGTCGTATTGGTTTAAATACATGGTTAGTATTTCTTCTTTGGTGTAAAAACGTTCGAGCTGAACGGCAATGACCCATTCGATGGGTTTCTGAAGCGCTCTTTGGAAAACGTTTTCAGCCTGAGGGGTATACAATTGCTTGGCAAGCTGCTGGGACAAAGTGGATCCGCCCCCGGCATTTTTGTTAAAGAGTAGGATGCGCTTGAAAAGGGCCCGAAACAGCGCTTTCATATCAATGCCGGAATGGCTTCTGAATCGGACGTCTTCCGTAGCCACAAGGGCACGAATCATATTTGGAGAAATTTGATCGTAGGTGACAGGCACCCGGTTTCCACTCGCACCATAATAATAGGTACTGAGCATTACTCCGTCCGCAGAAAGGACTTCTGTCGCCAGTTTGTTTTTAGGGTTTTCGAGTTCTTCAATAGGAGGCATATAGCCAACGAAACCATTGGCAATGAGCACAAACATGAGAATCAGCAGAATCAAACCGACGCCGGCTGTCCACCAAAGGATTTTTAGAATTTTGCTCACAATGGTGTTATCTACTTTTTTTTCCAAGAAATCGCCGGCGGATTTCCGCACGTTCTTATGAGCCTTTTTAAAGGAAGATCTGTTGATTTGAGCCATTTTCCAGACGTTTGAAAGACGATCAAGTTGCTTTTCTTACCGTGAAAAGCAACCTTTTTCTTTTCGCAAAGGTATGTTTTTCTTTTAAAAGTTTTCGTACTTTTGTAGAAACCTAACATAGAATCTGCCAGGTATGTCAACGAAAAGCATCGTATCCATCACGGATTACTCCAAAGAACAGATTTTAAGCATTTTGGATCATGCGGCTACCTTCGAAGCCAACCCCAATCAAACCATTTTGAATGGAAAAGTGGCGGCAACATTGTTTTTTGAACCCTCCACACGTACCAGACTGAGCTTTGAAACAGCAGTGAACCGATTGGGTGGCAGGGTCATTGGTTTTTCGGACGCTTCCACCTCCAGTTCTTCCAAAGGAGAGACGCTGAACGATACCATCCGGATGGTGGCCAATTATGCGGACATCATCATCATGCGACATTTTCTGGAAGGTGCGGCTCGCTATGCGTCGGAGGTCTCTTCAGTGCCCGTGATCAATGCTGGGGATGGTTCCAACCAACACCCAACACAGACGATGTTGGACTTGTACTCCATCCAAAAAACGCAAGGCAGGCTGGATCATCTCAAAATCACGATTGTGGGCGACCTTAAATATGGACGTACCGTGCATTCGTTACTCATGGCCATGTCCCATTTCGCACCAACGTTTTGCTTTGTCGCACCTGACGAGTTAAAAATGCCGGAAGAATACAAGATTTTCTGTGACAAAAATAAGATCAACTATACTGAAAAGACGGAATTCGACGCACAGGACATCAACGATGCAGACATTCTGTATATGACCAGGGTTCAGAAGGAACGGTTCACGGACGCCATGGAATATGAGAAAGTGAAAAACGTTTATACCTTGCACAACCGGATGCTCGAAAACTCAAAAGAAAATTTGCGTATTCTGCATCCGCTGCCCAGAGTGAACGAAATCGATATGGATGTGGACTGCAATCCAAAGGCCTACTACTTCGACCAGGCCCGCAACGGTTTATACGTTCGGCAGGCCATCATCAGCAATGCATTGGGATTGATTTAAACGACCGAAACAATGAACAAGGAATTACAGGTTAAAGCGCTGGAAAACGGCACCGTCATCGACCACATCCCATCCGATAAATTGTTTAAGGTCGTTTCGTTGCTTAAGATGGATGGCTTAAAAAATCAGATCACCATTGGCAACAATCTGTCCAGCAATCAAATGGGCACTAAGGGCATCATTAAGGTGGCCGACCGCTATTATGCCGAAGAAGAAGTCAACCGCATCGCGCTCATAGCTCCGATGGCCAAAATCAACATCATCAAGAATTTCGAAGTGATTGAAAAAAAAATACTGACATTACCGGACAGTTTTACAGGGCTTGTGAAATGCCCCAACCCGAAATGCATCACCAACAATGAACCGATGCGTACGCGTTTTGAAACGGTTAGCAAAGTCCCGGTGGTTTTGAAATGCTTGTATTGCGAACGGGAAGTACAGGAAGAAGGCATCGTATTGAAATAAAAGACTGAACTATTTTTTGGATGAAGAAAGACTGGAAGCCTGGTACGATGATCTATCCGCTGCCGGCTGTGATGGTGAGTTGCGGTGCGACACCCGAGGAGTACAACATTTTGACCGTGTCGTGGGTGGGAACGATTTGTTCGGATCCTGCCATGTGTTATATTTCGGTGCGTCCTGGAAGGCATTCCTACGATATACTTAAAAAAAATATGGAGTTTGTGATCAACCTGACCACCAAAGACCTTGCTTTTGCGACCGATTGGTGCGGGGTTCGGTCCGGAAAAGACTTCAACAAGTTTGAGGAAATGAAGCTGACTCCTGGCAAAGCCTCCGTGGTAAATGCGCCCTATATTGAAGAATCGCCGCTTTGCATTGAATGCAGGGTGCGTGAAATCATGCATTTGGGCACACACGACATGTTCATTGCCGATGTGGTGAACGTGCTCGCCGATGACAAATACCTGCATCCCGACACAGATGCCTTTCAACTCCATGATGCGGATCTTTTGGTTTATTCGCACGGACATTATTATGAAATGGGCGACCCCATCGGAAAATTCGGTTGGTCGGTCCAAAAAAAGAACAAATAGCCATGTATATTACCGAACACGAACACCATGAATTCAGCCAACGCGGACGCATAGAAGTCATTTGCGGCTGTATGTTTTCCGGCAAAACCGAAGAACTGATCCGCCGATTGAAACGTGCCACCTTTGCAAGGCAGCGGGTAGAGATCTTCAAACCTGCCATTGACGTGCGCTATTCGGCTGAGGATGTTGTCTCGCACGATGCCAATTCCGTCCTTTCCACTCCGGTGAACACTTCTGAAACCATCTTGCTGATGACTGGTGACGTAGACGTGGTGGGCATTGATGAAGCACAGTTTTTTGACGACAACTTGCCTTACGTTTGCAACAAGTTGGCAGACATGGGTATACGCGTCATTATTGCCGGCTTGGACATGGATTATTTGGGAAAACCTTTTGGCCCCATGCCTGCTTTGTGCAGCATTGCCGAGGACGTGACCAAAGTGCATGCCATCTGCATGACCTGCGGCTCGCTGGCACAGTATTCGCATCGGCTCGTGAGCGGAAACAAACAGGTGATGTTGGGTGAAAAGGACGAGTACGTTCCATTGTGCAGGGCTTGCTATCAAAAAGTCATGATTGAAAAACTAAAAGCAGTGTACGATTCCATTTAAATGGTTTTTTTCATACCTTTGCTGCTTGTTTTTTGAAAGGTTCGCCCCCACTCCCATTTTATTATAAATACTTAACATTCAATAGCTTATATGAAGAGAGACCAAGTCATTTTCGACATCATCGAACGCGAACATCAACGCCAACTGAAAGGTATTGAACTCATCGCTTCGGAAAATTTTGTAAGTGATCAAGTGATGCAGGCCATGGGAACCTGGCTGACCAACAAATATGCCGAAGGTTATCCAGGTCACCGCTATTATGGTGGTTGTGAAATCGTCGATTTGAGCGAACAAATTGCCATCGACCGGCTTAAGGAGCTGTTCGGTGCCGAATATGCGAATGTACAGCCGCACTCCGGCGCACAGGCCAATGCTGCCGTTTTCTTGGCCATCATGCAACCGGGTGATAAATTTCTGGGGCTGAACCTTTCACACGGTGGTCACCTCTCTCATGGTTCACCCGTGAATAGTTCGGGTTTATACTACAAACCACTGGCTTACAGCGTGAAAGAAGAAACTGGCCGAGTAGATTACGACCAAATGGAAGAAATTGCGTTGGCTGAACGCCCCAAAGTCATCGTTGGAGGTGCATCCGCCTATTCCCGTGAATGGGATTACGCCCGCATGCGTGCCATCGCTGACAAGATTGGTGCCATATTGATGATCGATATGGCACACCCTGCTGGTCTGATTGCCGCCGGCCTGCTTGAAAACCCGCTGAAACATGCGCACATCGTCACCTCCACCACCCATAAGACCTTGCGTGGTCCCCGTGGTGGTATCATCCTGTTGGGCAAAGACTTTGAAAACCCTTGGGGCAAGAAAACTCCGAAGGGTGAAATCCGAAAGATGTCTGCCCTATTGGATTCAGCCGTTTTCCCTGGTATTCAGGGCGGCCCGCTTGAACACGTGATTGCATCCAAAGCAGTTGCATTTGGCGAAGCCTTGCAACCTGAATATGTAGACTATCAGAAACAAGTTCAGAAAAACGCAGCAGTGATGGCACAGGCATTTATGGACAAAGGTTACAAAATCATTTCCGATGGTACCGACAACCATTCCATGCTCATCGATCTGCGTCCAAAATTCCCGGAACTGACGGGCAAGGTGGCAGAAAAAGCGCTGGTCGCTGCCGATATCACTGTAAACAAGAATATGGTTCCCTTCGATTCTCGCTCTCCATTCCTGACCTCAGGAATCCGGGTGGGTACACCGGCCATGACCACCCGTGGTGCCAAAGAGCCGTTGATGGGTGAAATTGTAGAACTGATGGATCGGGTATTGTCCGCTCCCGAAGACGAGACAGTAATCAAAGCAGTTCGCCAGAAAGTAAACAAATCAATGGCCGATTACCCATTGTTTGCGTATTAAAATAAGCTGACACAAACGTAAATGGTTGCCCTAAAAAAGCAACCATTTTTTTCTTTTATAAGAAGATTTATTAAGAAATCTTTATTATCTTGGTCCGGTCAAAAATTCAGCTTCATGACAAACACAGATCCGGTTCACCAACCTTTATCCATCGAGTTTGAAAAGAGCCCTCAGTTTTTTGATCTTTTCAACCTAGAAGACATTCAACGACTTCAGGATTTATTTTCTGACGCCACCCGTGTGGCATCCATCATCACTTTTCCTGACGGTACACCGATAACAAATCCGAGTAACTTTACCAGGTTGTGCAACGATATCATCCGTAAAACGGAAAAGGGATGTGCCAATTGCTACAAATCCGATGCCACCCTTGGTTGTTACAGCAGTACTGGGCCACATGTTCAGCAATGTCTGAGTGGGGGCTTATGGGATGCTGGCGCCTGTATTTGGGTGGGCGAGAAACACATTGCCAACTGGTTGATCGGACAGGTTCGGAATGATGAAACCGATGTGGAACAATTGATCAAATATGCGGATGAAATCGGTGTGGACCAAGCTGAATACAAAGCGGCACTGGCTGAAGTCCCCATCATGTCCACAACTCAATTTAAGAAAATTGCGGAGATGCTCTTTGCCTTTGCCAATGATCTTTCGGATAAAGCCTTTACGAATCTGCAACTCGAAAGGCAGATAACAGAACGAAATCAAGCAGAGGAAGCGCTAAACAGGGAACAGTATTTAATGGAAGCGTTGATGAACAACTTGCCGCATCACATCTATTTCAAAGACACGAAGAGTCGGTTTATCCGAATTAACCAATCGCACGCCTACAATTTTGGACTAGGAAAACCGGAAGATGCCATCGGCAAAACTGACTTTGATTTTTTCAGTGAAAAACATGCTCGATCTGCCTACGAGGACGAACAGTCCATTTTAAAAACAGGAATGCCACTGATTAAAGAAGAACATGTCACATGGATAGAACGACCGGACAACTGGGTTTCAACTATTAAGCTCCCTTTGATCGATCATGAAGGGACCACTATTGGAACCTTTGGCATCTCAAGAGACATCACCAAACAAAAGAAAGCGGAAACAGAACTGGTAAATGCTAAAGAAAGAGCGGAAGAAAGCGACCGTTTAAAGTCCGCATTTCTGGCCAATATGAGTCATGAAATCAGAACACCGATGAACGGCATTTTGGGTTTTGCCGATTTGCTAAAAGAACCTGGACTTTCAGGAGACAGACAAAAGGAATACATTCAAATCATCGAAAAAAGTGGTGTTCGAATGTTGAATATCATCAACGACATCATTGATATTTCAAAAATTGAAGCCGGTCAAATGGAAGTAATCATTTCCGAAACGAATGTGAATGACCAAACGAATTACATTTATAAGTTCTTCAAACCAGAAGTTGAACAAAAAGGGTTGAAGTTTAATTTGGTAAATGGCTTACCGAATAACATCTCCACCATTTATACGGACCGTGAAAAAACATATGCCATCCTGACCAATCTGGTGAAAAATGCCATTAAGTTCACCCAACAAGGATCTATTGAATTTGGGTACCAACTGAAAGCTGCCGAATTGGAATTTTTCGTCCGAGATACGGGCCTGGGGGTTCCGGAAGATCAAATTGATTTTATCTTTGAGCGGTTCAGACAAGGGAATGAAACACTGAGCAAAGAATACGAGGGGTCTGGTTTGGGACTTTCCATCTCAAAAGCATACATCGAGTTGTTGGGTGGAAGGATTTGGGTGGAGAGTGAAGTTGATAAAGGTTCCACCTTTTATTTTACCTTGCCTTATAATGGAGAAACAGAACTTAGTTTATTTGAAAAAGAATTAACAGTGAAAGAACAAATTTTTCAAACAAAAAACCTCAAGGTCTTGGTGGTTGAAGATGATGAATTTTCCATTTTACTCCTAACCAAGGTCATCAATCCAATTTCAAAAGAGATCTTGTTTGCGATTAACGGAGTGGAAGCTGTAGAAAAGTGCCGTAACAACCCCGACATTGATTTGGTTTTGATGGATATGAAAATGCCTGAAATGGATGGATTTGAAGCCACCAGGCAAATACGTGGCTTTAACAAAGACGTGGTCATCATTGCCCAAACGGCATTTACATTGACTGGAGATCGGGAGAAAGCATTGGAGGCAGGATGTGATGATTACATTTCAAAACCCATCAATAGAGCACAGTTGTTTGGTATAATCAACACGTATTTCAACTAAGACAATCACGTCGGTTGCTTTTGGGTGAAAAGGCTCTTTCCAAGTCGAATGGCCCAAACTACCAGAATGGCCAAGCCAACCCTTGGAACTGTAACCCAAAAAACAGGAACTCCGACCACCACCCAAAGGGAGGTATCCTCGAGGAGAGAATGGCTGATGGCCAGGTGATTGTTGAGCATGCTGGCATCTTTGGTGCTTATTTTTCCCTCCTGAACTTGCTCTATCAAAATGGCACTACCGTACGTCAAACCGATGATGTTGGCCACAAACCAAAGAAAGGAACTATCTCTGGACAAGCCCATGAAACGCATGACTGGAGCAAAGGTTCTGGATAACAGATCCATGACATGAAATTCTTCCAAAATGCGTTGGAGAACCATCAGAGCTGTAACAATCAGTGCAATTTTCAGTGAGAGTGCCAATGCTCCTTGTGCCCAGAGCAATAGGACAGGTCCGATGGATTGTTCAACGACGTCAGCTATTGACATGGCTTGAGCCACACCCATATTCTGAGGTAACAACCAATTCCAGATGAATCCGGCTAAAAAACTCATGCTGATGCGCAAGATCCAGATAAAGGCAAAATTTGAACCGGTCTTTTTTTGAATGGCCGTTTCCACCAGTGTGTTGTGGGAAATCAGGCACATGATGCCCAAGATGGTCAGTTGACGGATGGTCAATGTCAGTGAACTGGCAATGGCGATCGGTGCATATAAAGGTAGGAATATACTGCTTACAAATGCGATGGAGGCTTCACCAGGCAATCCAACAGCTTGAAAAACAGGATTCAGCGCATTTGAAACATATTCCAGAACACCTGAAAATTGTAGCAACCGTACTGCCAGAGAAATGGGCAGTATTAACTTCAACAGCCAGAAGATGGTTTGTTTGGCTTTGCGTAAACCACTTTTGGTGGCACTCCATAAACGTTGGTTCGTTCGATTCATCAATGCTTGAAATGTCGGTCCATTTCCCGTTTATCGTCTTTTTCGCGGAGGGTTTCGCGCTTATCGTAGGTTTTCTTGCCTTTGGCTACAGCAATGTCAAGTTTGGCCAACCCTTTTTCATTGATGAACATTTTGGTCGGAACAATGGTGAATCCGGTTTCTTTGGTTAGACGGGTTAGTTTGCGAAGTTCGCGCTTGGTTAAAAGCAACTTTCGGTCGCGACGGGGTACGTGGTTGCTGTAGCTCCCAAAAAAGTATTCGGAAATCTGAACACCCTTAGCCCAGAGTTCCCCTTCGACAAGGATGCAATAACTATCTGATAGACTAGCTTTTCCCAAACGGATGGATTTGATTTCCGTTCCGGTAAGCACAATGCCGGCCGTAAAGAAATCCATCAGTTCGAAGTCGAACGATGCCCGCTTATTCTTAATGATGATGGTGGTGGCTGGTCGCATGCTGAATCAAAGACGCTTTTGGGTTTGGGAGTACAAAGGTACAAATTTATCGCGCCAATTCGAAACGAAGGGTTTCAATCTTGCCCAGGGCCGTTTCCAAGTGTTTGGCTTCCTTTTTTCGAATGCGGAGTTTCATACCGCAATTCTGGTCATACTCTTGTGAAAGAATGCATGCGTCAAGATTTTTAACAAGTTTCATGACATCGTTCATATAGGGAAATTCAAAACGGATGGAAAAAACCACATCGACCGTTTTTTCCAGAATTTCAGCTGCCTGCAAGGCATCCGCTGCTGCTGCTTTGTACGCAACCACCAAACCTCCGGTACCCAACAAAATCCCACCGAAGTACCGAATGACCACCACCAAAACATTCGACAGTCCAAAAAACAGAATTTGGCCTTGGATGGGACGTCCAGCTGTTCCGGAAGGTTCTCCATCATCACTGGAACGGGTTTGAGAGGCATCCGGCCCGAGCGTATAGGCAAAACAGACATGTCGGGCATCGTAAAAGGTTTTGCGATAGTGGTCCAGAAGTGTTTTTACTTCCCCCACCGATTCGACAGGATGGGCAAACGCCATGAATTTGCTGCCTTTTTCCTTATAAAGCCCTTCACTTAGTGTCCGTATGGTTTTGTACGTATCGTCTTGCATGCAGCAAAGGTAGGGACAAAATGAATGAATATCTAAAAATGGTTGTATTTTAGCATCTTCAAACCAAGAAACTCGACTATGAACAAAAGATTCCGATTTTGTCTGATGGTGTTAACCTTGCTGCCTTTTTTGTTTGGGTGTAAAACTACGGCCAAAACAGGTCCGGTCCAATACGAATATTTGCAGGTGGACCGTCAAGGGGGTGGACAGTTGGATTTTAGGTTATACCCGGGCGAAAGCAGATCCAATCTGTATGTTTATGTATCCAGTAGCAATTTTCAACCGGTTGAGAAACGCTTTCAATTGCAAATCGACGAGAGAAACGTGGATGCCATTGATGATTTCTACCAAGCACTGAGTGGTCAGATACCGCTGAAAGCCAAACAGAAAGCCACAGGAAAATTGAAAGGAACTTGGTTGTATCTGCGATTCGTCCGTGGGAATCGAGAAACGGAAGTCACCGATCCGGAATTGATTCAAGAGTTCTCCCTGTTTGAGAAACTGGTACGGGAGCAACTCGGAAACAACTAAAAAAAGCCTGAACACTTTCACGTTCAGGCTTATTTTTAATCTAAGAAAGTTTGTGAATGACAAGACCCGACCTTAGTTTCGGTTCAAACCAAGTCGTTTTTGGCGGCATGATGTTGCCACTATCAGCGATGTTGATGAGTTGCTGCATGGAGACCGGGTATAAGGCCAGTGCCACTTTCATTTCGCCACTATCCACGCGTTTGGAAAGTTCACCAAGTCCACGGATACCACCCACGAAATCAATGCGTTTGTCAGAACGGAGATCTTTGATGCCCAAAATTTCATCCAAAATGAGGTTGGAAGAAATCGTTACATCCAGCACACCGATGGGATCATTGTCGTTGTAGGTTCCTTGTTTGGCCGTTAGCGAATACCAGCTGCCCGAAAGATACAATGCAAAATTGTGCAAGCAACAAGGTTTGTAGATGTCGGCACCCTTTTTTTCTACTACGAAGTGCTTTTCCAACCCTTTCAGGAAGGCCTGGTCACTGAGATTGTTCAAGTCCTTTACCACACGGTTGTAATCGATGATGGTAAGTTGATTGTCTGGGAAACAGACGGCCATAAAAAAATTATACTCCTCCTCACCCGTATGATTGGAATTTTGGGTTGCTTTTTCAGCACCGACCAATGCCGCTGCTGCCGAACGGTGGTGACCGTCGGCAATATATAGAGAAGGCATACCTGCAAAAATCGTCGTAATCCGGTTGATGTCCTTTGAATCTTGAATAAGCCAGAAATGATGGCCGAAACCGTCGGAAGAAACAAAATCGTATTCTGCCGGCTGGGAAGTGTATTTAGCTACAATGGCATCAATCTCAGCCTGAGCAGGATAAGCGAAAAAAACGGGCTCGATGTTGGCATTGTTCACCCGAACATGCTTCATTCGGTCTTTTTCTTTGTCGCGTCGGGTAAGTTCATGCTTTTTAATGTTGCCCTTCAGGTAGTCTTCCACACTGGCACAAACGACCAAACCGTATTGGGTTTTACCGTTCATGGTCTGTGCATAGATGTAATAGTGTTCCACTTCATCCTGTACCAACCAATTGTTGGCTTGAAACTTTGAAAAATTTTCAAACGCTTTTTGATACACCTTTTCTTCGTGTTCATCCTGCCCTACCGGAAAGTCGATTTCGGGTTTGATGATGTGGTAAAGTGATTTTTCGTTCGAACCGGCTTCAGCGCGGGCTTCTTCAGAATTCAGTACGTCGTACGGACGGGATGCGACCAGCTCCACCAGTTCTACAGGTGGACGAACGCCTTTAAAAGGTTTGATTAATGCCATCGATTACTTGTTTACGCGAAATTGTTCATTGCCGTTTTTCAGGAAATCTACAATCTGAACAGCGGCAGCAATACCGGCATTGATGTTGGCTTCGGAAGTTTGGGCGCCCATTTTCTTAGGGGTGGAAAAATAACGTTCGGGGAATTTGGCTACGAAGGTGGCGTGGGCTGCAGGCATGATGTCGGTCATGTATCGAACGTCTGAACGTTCACCCATCAGGTTGATGATGCTCACTTCGTCAATGACTTCCTTGCGGGCGGTATTCACAATCATGGCACCTTTGGGCATTCTTCCAACCAGTGCGGAATTGATGGAATTTTTGGTTTCGGCGGTAGCGGGAATGTGAATGGAAACCACGTTGCAGGTGGTGTAAAGCTCTTCGACGGAAGATAATGCCTTTACGCCGTCCTTTTCAATGACTTCAGCAGGGCAGAAAGCGTCGTAAGCAAAGAGTTCCATTCCAAAGCCTTTGGCGATGCGGGCAACGTTGCGGCCAACATTTCCGTAAGCGTGAATACCGAGTTTCTTACCGAGCAATTCGGTGCCCGATGTACCGTTGTATAGGTTTCGGACTCCATAAACCATGAGTCCGAGGGCGAGTTCAGCCACAGCATTGGCATTCTGTCCGGGAGTGTTCATCACGCAAACACCAGCGGTCGTTGCTGCTTCCAGGTCGACATTGTCGTAACCGGCTCCGGCACGAACAACAATTTTGAGGGATTTGGCTGCAGCCAATACTTCGGCGTCAATGATATCACTGCGGATAATCACGGCGTTGGCATCGGCGATGGCATCCAACAATTGCTTCTTTTCAGTGTATTTCTCGAGTATGGCAAGCTCAAAACCAGCTTCGGTAATGACTTTACGGATACCATCTACGGCCACTTTGGCAAACGGTTTGTCTGTAGCGATGAGTATTTTCATTGTAGGAGACTTTTATGCCGTTGGGCTGTACATCCGTTCCGGCGGTGGATAAATCGTTGTGGAAATGGAAAGCAAAAAGCGGGACTTCACGATGAAACCCGCTTTTGCAATACCGTATGAAGTATTAGTGTGTTTGTGCGAATTCACGCATGGCATCGACCAGCACCTGCACGCTTTCAATGGGAAGCGCGTTGTAGGTTGATGCGCGGAAACCGCCTACCGAGCGGTGGCCTTTGATGCCGACAATGTTTTTGGACGTCGAGAACTTGTCGAAGTCATCTTCCAGGTCTTCCTTACCATCGTTCATGACGAAACAAATGTTCATGATGGAACGGTCTTCCTTGTTGGCAACGGTGCCTTTGAAGAACGGATTGCTGTCGATTTCGTCGTAAAGCAGTTTGGCCTTGGCCAAGTTGCGTTCGTACAGAGCATCGATACCACCGTTTTCCTTATAGAATCTCAAGGTTTGAAGTGCGGAGAAAATGGGCAGTACTGGAGGTGTGTTGAACATGGATTCGTTCTTGATGTGCGTGGCATAGTTCAGCATCGTCGGAATGGGACGGCTTACTTTACCCAAGGAATCCTTGCGAACAATGACCAAGGTCACACCTGCAGGAGCCAGATTCTTCTGGGCGCCGGCAAAAATCAGTTCGTAATTGGTGAAATCGATGGGGCGTGAGAAAATATCCGAGGACATATCGCAAATCACGGGAACCCCCACGCTTGGATCTTTATGGACTTCCGTTCCAAAAATGGTGTTGTTGGAACAGTAATAGAAAAAATCGGAATCGGCAGGAATATCCCAATTTTTGGGGATGTAATTGTAATTGGCATCTTTTGAGGAAGCAGCGATGTGCACTTCACCAAAGAATTTGGCTTCCTTGATGGCATTGCCTGCCCAGGTACCAGTTTCCAGGAAAGAAGCTTTCTTTTCCATGTAGTTGAACGGAGCCATGCAGAACTGCAGACTGGCACCGCCACCCAGGAAAAGAACTTCAAATTCCTCCGGAATGTGGAGCAACTCTTTGATCATTGCACGAGCTTCGTCGCAAACAGCCACGAACTCTTTACTACGGTGCGAAACTTCCAGCAGAGAGAGGCCAGTCCCTGCGAATTCACGAACAGCGTCCGCCGTTTGCTGAATGGTATAATCACTCAGAATAGATGGACCAGCGTAAAAATTATGCTTTTTCATAAATACGTAAATTGGTATTCGGATGATGTTGATAACGATGCGAAATTACGAAAATAATTTCTTACCTCCACACAAAATCCCTAATTTTTTGGTGTACATTTGCAGGGTTTCCGTGATTATTTGTTCGGGATTCGGCGCGGTTTCTGATGAATTAACAACTATGGCACAACCTCTGGCAGAACGGCTTAGACCAAAAAGTCTGGACGATTACATCGGACAGAAACATCTCGTTGGCCCAGGTGCGGTTTTGCGGAAAATGATCGATTCCGGAAATATTTCATCATTTATTCTCTGGGGGCCTCCCGGAGTGGGTAAAACCACCCTGGCACGCATCATTGCCAACCAGTTGGAACGCCCTTTCTACACCTTAAGCGCAGTCAGTTCCGGTGTCAAAGACGTGCGCGAAATTATTGAAAAAGCCAAGAACAATCGTTTTTTCAATGCAGAAACCCATACGCCGATTCTGTTCATCGACGAAATTCACCGCTTCAGCAAATCACAGCAGGATTCCTTACTTGGCGCAGTTGAAAACGGAACCTTTGTACTGATCGGTGCTACTACCGAAAATCCCTCCTTCGAAGTCATCAGTCCACTCCTCTCCCGCTGCCAGGTATATGTGCTGCAGTCCCTGGAAGTGGACGATTTGGACCAACTTCTAAAGCATGCACTCACCACCGACCGAGAGTTGCGCAAAAGGGAAATAAAGGTGCTCGAAAAAGAATCGTTGTTTCGCTTTTCAGGTGGAGACGCTCGTAAACTACTGAACATCATCGAGTTGGTTGTCAATGCTGAAGAAGGAGAAGGTCTTGTAGAAATCACGGATGCGCTTGTTACCGAACGACTGCAGCAAAATCCGATGGCCTACGACAAGGATGGTGAAATGCATTACGACATCATTTCCGCCTTCATCAAATCCATCCGTGGCAGCGACCCTGATGGGGCCGTCTATTGGCTGGCCCGCATGGTGGCTGGTGGTGAAGACCCCAAGTTTATTGCGCGCCGAATGCTAATCTCCGCTTCTGAAGACATCGGATTGGCGAATCCGAACGCCTTGCTGTTGGCCAACGCCTGTTTTGATACCGTTCACAAATTAGGCTGGCCGGAAAGTCGCATCGCCTTGTCTGAATGCGCCATCTATTTGGCCTCCTCACCCAAAAGCAATTCAGCCTACATGGCCATTGGAACCGCACTTGGCATTGTCGAGGAAACGGGAAATCTTCCAGTGCCGTTGCACCTTCGCAACGCGCCCACCAAATTGATGAAGCAATTGGACTACGGCAAAGACTACAAATATGCCCACGATTACGAAAACAACTTCGTGGAGCAGGAATTCCTACCTAAAAAACTGAAAGGCCGGAGCATTTGGAAACCGCAACTAAATGCTTCCGAAGCAAAAATTAAGGAGTTTCTGAACAAGCTTTGGAAAAACCGATTCTGAATGGTGCCCATTGAATTGTAACGAAAAAGAATAGCCCGACAGAATGAAATCTGCCGGGCTATTCTTTTTTATCGGTGATGATTATAATAGAGCTCAGGATCGAAAGGACAAAGGTTTTTGCATTATCTCCATTGCTGGTACATTTGGCATCGATTGGGCAGTACTGGTCAGAACAAAGGAGGCTAAAACGAAATCGGCACCAACAAGAAGTTGAACGAATAATCCTTGTACGGCAAACGGTATTCCGGACGAGGCCATGCTCCCCAACTGTTCACGCAACCTAGCCCCATCTGCGCCTGATCGATGCATACATTGGTCGCATCCGATTTCGGAACTTCTGGAGAATGACGTTGATCCTTATCCCAGCCATCATCCAGCGACTCCATGGAATAATGGAGTGCCGACATGGAAAGCGGAGCCTCGGAATGGATCATCAACCCTCTGCCAGCCCTGTTCACTTGTTTCCACCAACGGATGTCGGTCTTGTTCCCTGTTTCCTGCGGACGGATGTACGAATAAAACTGTTCATCGGCTGTTTGTTTGTAAAGACCCAAATCGGTGACGTGATTCCGGTCCACATAGTTTTCGACGGGACCACGTCCGTAATAATCGGAGATATCGAACGAATATGGCATTTGCAGGCGCATGCCGAAACGGAACATGTCAGAAACCTTGGCATCTTTGGAAGCAACCAATTGTTGATTGACCAACATGGAACCGGTATTGCTGATTTGGTAAGTCAAAAACAATTTGGCAGAAACGGCCTTCATGTCGTATTCCGCTTTCACCACGACTTGTCCGTTTTCAATGGTTTTGTCCAGTTTGACCAATTGAAGTTCCGGATTGTTCCAAACGGCAAATTGGCGATGTAGACTGGCACCCATGTCGTTATCTGTGGGAGCCCTCCAGAAATTGGGTGTCATTTGTGTACCAGGCATCATCAAATCCACCCCATTGACAGCATATTTGGTAAGGAAACCGCTGAATTTATTGAATTCGATGGCAAAACGTTCACCGAAAATCCGTAAGTACTTGAGGTCGTTTTCTTTGATGGTCGGTTGCGGAATCACCACATTGCTGGGTTCGCAATTCTTTAATTCCAACGCTTGGAACGTAGCAGGACGCACCGACAACTGGTTGGCGGCTACCTTGAAACCAGCCGGCAAAAGGTTTTCAGCCGTTTTCAGCTTAAAGGAGACATTGAGCAGAAGTTCGTTGGTTGGACAAACCGACGACAAATCGTAAGGAAGTTGCACGGCCACACTGTCGTGTACATTCACTCTTAAATCGGTGACGACACCGGCTTGAATGGGTTCACCATCCGCCAACAACTGCCATTCCATCAGGTAGGCGGATAAGTCCCGAAAAAAGTTTTCGTTGTAGACCGTTACCTTGCCTTTCGAAAGATCGGCAGGTGTTACCCAAATGTTCTGGTAGAAATGGCCCACTTCGTACATGTGCGGATTGGGCTTACGGTCTGGGCTGATGAGTCCGTTATCCACGAAGTTGTTGTCGGAGGCATCGTATTTGTTAAAGTCGCCACCGTAGGCATAAATTTCCACTCCGTTCAATCCTTTCCAGCGAAGCGACTGATCCACAAAATCCCAGATGAAACCACCCTGATAGTTCGGATAGTTGCGGATCAAGTCCCAATATTCTTTGAAACCTCCATCGGAATTTCCCATGGAGTGGGCATATTCGCATTGGATGAGTGGCTTTTTGGCATCGCTTTTTCCATACTTCTCACATTGCTCGTAATTGTAATACATCGGACAGAAAATATCGGTGAATTCGTTCTGACCGGCTTGTTCGTACTGAACCGGACGTGAAGTGTCCTCCGCCTTGATCCAGGTATAGCATTGTTCGAAGTTCGGGCCGAAACCGGCTTCGTTGCCAAGCGACCAAACAATGATGGACGGGTGGTTGTAGTTGCGTTCCATATTGCGTTGGTTGCGCTCCAGATGCGCTAGTTTGTATTTCGGATTCTTGGCCAGCGTCTTTTCGTCGTAACCCATGCCGTGCGATTCGACGTTTGCTTCGGCCACCATATAAATACCATATTGGTCGCAGAGGTCGTAAAAGTAGTTGTCATCCGGGTAGTGGCAGGTACGCACGGCATTGATGTTGAATTCTTTCATGATTCTCACATCCTGCAACATACGCTCTTTGGAGACATAGTAACCACGATCTGGATCCATTTCATGGCGATTGACACCTTTAATGAGGATGGGTTTGCCATTCACCAGCAATTGGGCGTTCTTGATTTCAATTTTGCGGAAACCCACTTTAACAGGAATGACTTCCAAGATGTTGGCACCGTCTTTTAAAAGGGCTTTCAGGGTATAAAGAACTGGCGTTTCAGCCGTCCATTTGGCGGGGTTTGCCACTTGGAGCGTAGTGGTTAGTTCACCGGAACCCTTCACACTGCCTTTAGCCACTTCCCGACCCTTAGCGTCACAAAGCATTAAATCAACTTGTCCTGCTTTGGTGAGTTGAACATCCACTTTAAGGGTAGCATCTGTATACTTTGCATCCAAATCGGGCGTGGCACGGATATCGGCCATGTTCGAAGCGTTCCGAGCATAGAGGTAGCAATCTCTGGCCACACCGCATAAGCGAAGGAAATCCTGATCCTCCAGATAGGTCCCGTCACACCATCGGAACACTTGAAAAGCAATCAGATTTTTGCCCGGTTTCAAAAATTTTGTCAGGTCGAATTCGGCTTCCAATTTGCTGTCTTCGCTGTAGCCGACGTATTTTCCGTTCACCCAGAGGTACATGTTGGACGTTACCGAACCAAAATGCGCCATCACGACCTTGCCTTTCCAGTTGGCAGGAAAATCGATTTCCCGACGGTAAGAACCAACATGGTTGTTTTCTTCGGGGAAATTCGGAGGATCGTTGCGAAACTGATTCCGCCAGGCATAGCCTATATTGACGTATTGAGGATCGCCGTATCCGTTGAGTTCCCAAATACCAGGCACCTGCATCGTTGCCCAACTCTTGTCATCGAACGTCGTTTTCCAGAAATCCATGGGACGGTTGAATGCATCTTTGACCCAGTTGAAATTCCAGGTGCCGTTGAGAGTCAAGTAATTGGCAGATTTCTCTGGGATTCCTACATTGGCTGAAGCCTCATTTTCGTAGGCGAAAAAGGCACTGTGCATGGACGCACGGTTTACCTGATTGATTTCAGGGTTTTTCCATTCATCGCTTTGGGCGGATAATAAAATGCTCAGACAGAGAAATGTCAGTGAAAAGAACGATTTTTTCATGGCAAGGCTTGTGGGTTAAATCAGTAAAAAAATTGGGTTCATAAAGCTACAAAATAAGACTTAAAAAACAGCCGATGGTTTGATTTTCGGTCAAAAAATAACAGTTTTGGAGCACTTAAAACAGTGACTTGTGCAATAAAATACAAAAAATATACATCTCTTGGTTTAAAGCTCGTATTTTTCGATGATTTCATCTATTTTAGTAGCACTTTAATCATCAAAACAGATCATGGAAAAAATAAGCACCCCTGAAGTCCTGGATTGGGCAAAAGAGTTCCTCGCCAAATCCGAAAAGGAAATTACCACCGACGAAATCAAAGAACAAAAGAAGTACGCGATACTGATTCAAAATCCCAAGGACAAAATTCTGCTGTCCAAAATGCTGGATGAATCCTCGCAGATTCACGACAACAAAAAACTGGCCAAACGGATGAAACGGCTCATCGAGCATTACGGTGTACCTGCTTTTTTCAGTTCCTCCGATGCCTTCCTGCTGAAATTGTTCACGATGTTCGGTTACTGGTTCGATTTTGTTTCCGTACCCATTTTCAAACAACGGCTCCGCTTGGATACGGCCAAAGTGATCATCAATGAAAAGGCATCGTACCTTAACCGCCACCTGAGCGAACGCCGCAAACAGCACATCGGCCAGAATGTGAACCTGTTGGGTGAAGTGGTGCTGGGAGATGGTGAAGCCAGCAAGCGCTATGAGCATTACTTGGAAGCCTTGAAAGACCCGCGAATCAATTACATTTCCATCAAGATTTCCGGCATCTATGCACAAATTAGTCCACTGAATTACGAGACGAACAAACTGGACCTTTGCGAGCGACTTTCCAGAATTTATCAACAATCCATCGACTATCCCTACATCGATGAGGAAGGCATTGCCCATACCAAATTTGTGAACCTCGACATGGAAGAATACAAGGATGCAGCACTCACGTTGGATGTTTTCAAAACCGTGCTGAGTCTGCCTACGTTTAAAAACTACAAAGCGGGCATCGTGATTCAAGCCTATTTGCCCGATGCGTATCTCTTCCAAACCGAGCTGTTGGATTTTGCAAAAAAACGGACGTCGGCCGGTGGTGCACCGCTCAAGATGCGCTTGGTAAAGGGAGCAAATTTGCAGATGGAAAGTATCATTTCCTCGCTGAAAGGTTGGGAAAACCCAGTGCTGCAGAGCAAAGTGGAAGTGGATGCCAATTACCTTCACCTCCTTGACCGTGCCTTGGAGCCCGAAAACATCAAGTCCTTGCACGTCGGTGTGGCTTCCCACAATTTGTTCAGCATCGGTTACGCCTACCTGTTGGGAAAGGAAAATGGCATCGAAGAATACGTCACGTTTGAAATGTTGGAAGGCATGGCCAACTACCTGCCACGTGTGATGCGTAGCCTGGGCAAACAAATCATCTTGTACACCCCGGTGGTTAAAAACGAACATTTCCTCAATGCTGTTTCCTACCTGGTTCGCCGCCTGGACGAAAACACTGGCAAGGACAACTTTCTGAGTTATTCTTTTGGCCTGACGTACGACAGCAAGCAATGGGATTTCCTACAGTCGCAATTTTTAGAAGCTTTTGCACTGAAAGATGCCATCGAGGCCAAGGCATACCGCACCCAGGATCGAAGCAAAATCGTACCTGAAACCGTTCAAGAAGTTTTCAAAAATGAACCTGACACCAATTTTGACCTGAAAGTCAATCGGTTATGGGCTTCTGAAATACAAACTAAGTGGAAGAAATCGGAGAAGGACCTACCTTGGCAAATTCCTGTACAAATGGGAGACCAGCTGTTTGAAGCCGATAAAAAACAACGTTACATCGACCGAAGCCAACCCGGAGAAATCTGCGTTTGTGAAGCAGGGCTTTCCAACATGGACCAAGTCAAAGCCTTGATTTCCATAGCTGAAACCGATGCATCACAGTGGCGAAAGACGACTTTGGAAGAACGGAGCCTCCTCCTGCACCGGGTGGCAACGAACCTGTGCAACGAACGCGGCAATCTAATTGGTTGCATGTCCGCCATTACCGGAAAGACCATGGCAGAAGGCGATGTGGAGGTTTCCGAAGCCATCGATTTCTGCCGATACTATCCAACAACGATGAAAGCGTTTGCCGACTTGAAATCCGTCACCTACGCACCAAAAGGCATCGTCCTGGTGATTCCGCCCTGGAATTTCCCCTTGGCCATCCCTGTGGGTGGTGTTGCAGCGGCTTTGGCGGGAGGTAATACCGTCATCCTGAAACCAGCCACCGTAGCCTTACCCGTCGCTTGGGCGTTCGCCCAGTGTTTCTGGAACGCTGGGATTCCAAAAGATGCGCTACAGGTGGTTTGCACAGCCGGTCGGGAACCCTTGCAATACCTTACCTCCCACCCGTCCATCAAACACATCATCCTCACCGGCGGCACCGATACGGCTTTCCGTTTGTTGGAAAACAATCCCACTTGTCCGCTATCCGCCGAAACCGGTGGCAAGAATGCCATCATCCTGACGGCCAGCGGCGATCGAGACCACGCCATACAAAACATCGTGACCTCCGCCTTCAGCAATGCCGGGCAGAAATGTTCGGCCTGCTCGCTGCTGTTGCTTGAGAAACAGGTGTACAACGACCCCGATTTCAAGACCAAACTCACTGATGCCGTCAATAGCCTCCAAACCGGTGGTGCTTGGAACAGCGCCACCTACGTCGGACCCATGATCACCAACGACAACGACAAGTTGCTGCATGCCATCGAGCACCTTGAACCGGGCGAAAGCTGGCTGGTGGAACCCAAATTCCTAGACGAAAAACGTTACCTGCTCAAACCCTGCGTGAAATGGGGTGTTAAACCCGGAAGCTATACGTTTAAAAACGAATTGTTCGCTCCGCTGTTGGCGGTCGTTTGCATCGATAACCTCGAACATGGCATCAAGTTGATAAACAAAGAAACGGATTTTGGCTTGACTTCCGGCCTTCAAAGTCTGGATGAATCCGAACAACTTCGTTGGAAGAACAGCTTGGAGGCTGGAAATCTGTACATCAACCGGGGCATCACAGGTGCCATCGTAAACCGCCAACCCTTCGGTGGAATGAAACGTTCCGCATTCGGTGGTGGCATCAAGGCTGGTGGCAGAAACTACGTTTCGTGTTTCGTGGATTTCAAGGAAAAAAACGTCAAAAACAGGCTTGAGGCTGCTACCGCCAGCTATCTGGAAAACTGGACGTCTGAATTCTCCCTGGAATTGGACGTAAACAACCTGTACGGTGAAAAGAATACCTTTCGCTACCTGCCTCTGCGCAGCGTGGCTCTTCGGGTTCAGGATACCGACAACCTCATCGACGTATTGATGGTGCTCGCCGCAGCCAAAACCGTTAACACACCTTTGATTGTGAGCATCGGAAAGGGCGATGAAAAGGAAGCCTCCATTCGGAAAGCCGTTCCGGTAGGTCTACGAATTCATGTTGAGACGGAAGCTGAATTTCTAGCCAAAATGAACAACTTCGAACGCATCCGCACCTGCAGCGACCAACTTTCGGATGCATTCTTCAAAAAGGCGGCCACGCTTGGAAAATACGTAGCCACTGCCAAACCCTTGGTGGAAGGGCGCATCGAACTGCTCCACTATGTGAAGGAACAAAGCATCGCATTCGAATACCACCGTTACGGAAGCATCACAGAAGAACTGTCCTGATTAATAGAACACCAGACAAACCGGGGCTCCCACATCGATCCGTTTTCCAGTGTCGGTGAGGGCTCCGGTTCTTTTATTTCGCTTGAAAACAACTAGGTTGTTGGAGAACTGGTGAGCCACCAGCAGGAATTTTCCATCGGGTGTCAATGCAAAGTTCCGCGGTCCGTCACCACCTGTTGGAACTTGGCTCAAGAAATGCAACATGCCCCTTCTATCCACACTGAAACAGCTGATGTTGTTGGCAGGTCCCCTGTTCGTGGCATACAGGAACTTTCCGTCAGCAGAGCAATGTATATCAGCCGCCCATGCTTTTGAGGTCGAGTCTTTGTTGATGGAGGCTTCCTGCAACAACGCCAGTTTACCTTTTTTAAGGGACAACACAGAGACTGTTCCGTCCAATTCTTGTACTAAATACGCCAATTTTCCATTTCGGCTCAACGTTGTATGGCGCGGACCGCTTCCCGGTTTGACAGACAAGGTATCCCAAGCCGACAGGATTTCTTCGACTGCATCAGGGTTGTAAGAATAGACGGTAACCTTGTCGGTACCAAGGTCATTGGCTAAGACAAAGTGATTATTTTTCGTTACAATCACTTGATGAACATGTGGTTCAGACTGCCTACTTAAATTAATACTAGAACCTACGTGCTGTATCTTTTGCTTCAAATCCGTTAATGATCCATCCTCGTTTCGACCGAAAACAGAAAGGCTCCCACCCCCATAATTGGCGGTAAAAACATGTTTTGAAGTGGTTGCGATGTAACAAGGCCCTTTGCTCTCGGTCTGCGATCGATTAAGAAAGGTAAGCTTACCCGTTTTCGGATTGAATGCAAACGCATTGGCTGCACTGCCGTCTGCACGTTCATTCACTGAATAGACAAACTTCTTGTCTGGAGTCACACAAAGAAAGCTCGGATTGGAAACCCCCGTGGCCACCGACTTTTGAGTAATTACACCGGTTTTTTTGTTAAACTCGTAACTATAAATGCCCTCACTTTTGCCCGTGTTGGTGTAAGTACCAACCAAAAAGCGGTAGTTTTGAGCCTGAAAAGCCATTGAAAAGGCAATCCACACGGTAAGAATCAGTAGGTGTTTCATCGGTTGCTGGTTTATCCACCTCAAAAGTAGTTTTTTTCAGCAAAAATTGAATACTTTCGTATCATAAACCAGACAAAATCCATGTTGACTCAAACCAACCGAATGCCCCACTACCGCATGCTTTACGAAGCGTTGCGAAACCAGATAGAAAGTGGCGTCTATATTCCAGGCGACCTCCTCCCCTCTGAAAATGAGCTGAGTTCGCTTTACGAACTGGCCAGGCCCACCGTACGGAATGCGCTGGACCGTCTTGTCGTGGATGGTTTCATTCAAAAACAACAAGGCAAAGGCAGCATCGTCACGGGCAAACCCAAAGGCGTCGGTATTCTATCTCTCACCGGAACGACTTCGGCCATCGGTGAGAAATTGGTGACCAGAATCGTAGTGAAACCACAAATTCGCCCATGGAAAGAAGCGCTCGGGTTTCAAATCTCGGACGCTGAACGGGATGCCGGTTGCATCTACTTTGAGCGCCTACGCTTGATCAACAACCGGCCCGTCTTTTTTGACATCACCATGTTGCCCAACATCAACCTACCTCGATTTACAGCCAGAAACCTCGAGAACCAGTCCCTCTTCAATATCTTAAGGGTACATTACCAACTGGAAGTGAAGGGCGGCGAGCAACGCATTTTTGCCATCAAAGCCGACAAACGCCTGTGCGACCATTTCGAGGTAAAACCCGGCCATCCCATCTTGCAGTTGGATCGCAAAATCGAAACCAACCGGGTGGGTATGCACCTTTACAGCCAGGTCTTCTGCAACACTCAGGAATATGCCCTGTCTGGTTCCTTTTAAATCCCTCCAAAAACCTGCAAATGAATACATTGATAGAATGGAGTTACTTGGGTTTGTTCATAGCCACATTTCTGGCTGGCAGCATCCTGCCATTTAGTTCGGAAGCGGTATTGAGCGGGGTGCTAGCCATGGGCGCCAATGGTTGGGGCTGCATCGCTGCAGCAACGGCGGGCAACTTTCTGGGCGGCATGACCTGCTACTGGATCGGTCATTTCGGTAAAATCGAATGGATTGAAAAATACCTGAAGGTCAAACCGGAAAAACTACACAAGTACCTCAACTACATGCAAGGCAAAGGTTCTTGGATGGCCTTCTTCACGTTTGTTCCCATTGTGGGAGACCTTTTGGCCGTCACATTGGGTTATATGCGTGCCAACATTTGGGTGACCGCACTTTCCATGTTCATTGGCAAATTCCTACGCTATTGGTTCTGGATGTACATCACCTATAAAGTCATTGATTTTTTCTAAAATTAGTATCTTTGCAAATTGAAACTCCCATTTTTTAACTTAAAAATAGAATTCTTATGGATGCAAAAAATCAAGTATTTGAAGCGATGAAAAGCGCCGGAAAGCCTGTCAACGCTGGAAAAATTGTAGAAATAACGGGCATCGACCGTAAAGAAGTGGACAAAGCCATGAAACAATTGAAAGCAGAAGGCGCCATCGTTTCGCCCAAAGTTTGCTTCTGGGAACCAGCTAAATAGCATAACGCATTGAACTGCACGAAGTGGTGCCGCAACACCACAGCGTGCAGTTTGCATTTAAAACCTACAAACATGTTTTTTAAAACAAGCAATCCGGTACTCTGTTTCAACCGATGGACCCGCAAAGGCTATGCGATTTTCGCCAGTCTGCATAAAGTCGTCAAAATCGGCTTCGTGACGTTCGCCTGCACCTTGGTGCAACTGAGCTACGAACCCCTTTTGGCCAACGTGCAGGACAGCATCAGCCGTGCAGGAGTCGATTTGGATGAAGTGGAAGTATCCGAGGATCAGCCCGTGGCTTGGTCCGGAAATGCGCGCCTCGTCCAAGTGACGGAACGCCGCCAGATCAACGCGTCACCGGCCAAGAGCCTTGACAATCTCCTCGAATCCATCGCCGGCGTGGACATCCGGCAACGCGGCAGCGACGGCGTACAGGCCGATGTGAGTATCCGCGGCGGTTCCTTCGACCAAGTCCTCCTCCTTCTCAACGGTGTCAACATCACCGACCCCCAGACTGGCCATTTCAGCCTTGATTTACCGGTCGAACTCCAAAACATCCAACGCATCGAACTTCTTCAGGGCCCAAATGCCCGTATTTGGGGTCCAAACGCCTACAGTGGTGTTATCAATATCGTGACTGGTCCAGATGTCAAGCAACCCGGTAATCGTATTAATTGCGCTAACCCCGATGCTATCAGCGGGAAAGCTGCGACCGGAATTCAACTTCAAATAGGCGGTGGAAGCTTCGGTTTTCTCCAAGGAAGTGGCTCCATTGACTTCAAGAATCCTAATTGGAACTCTACCTTATCCGCCTCCTACAAGAAAAGTGACGGATACCGCAACAACACTGATTTCAATTTTTTCAACAGCCTTTTCCAAACAAAGTATCGATCAAATTTACTTGGAAACTTCCAATTTCAGGCTGGATACCAACAAAAGGCGTTCGGCGCAAACAGCTTCTACACTTTTGCCTACCCCAACCAATTCGAGCGTACAAAAACGCTGTTTTCGGCGTTGAATTGGGAAAAAAAAGTTGGAAAAATCAGCCTGGAAGCGCAGTTGAGCGAGCGAATTCACCACGATCGGTTTGAGCTCTTTCGAAATTCCGAAAACGCTGCCGCCTGGTATACCGGACACAATTACCACTTGACCTCGGTCACCTCCGGAAATCTGATGCTTCACCATCAAAGCCGTTTCGGCAAAACCACCGTTGGAATGGACCTTCGGAACGAACAGATTTGGAGCAACGTGCTGGGGGTTTCCAGCCCCTCCCCCCAAAGCGATTTCTTCGATGAAACGGGCAGTTTTACCAAGTATAAAGGCCGTACGAACTTTCGCCTACTAGCCGATCAGACCCTCTTTTTGGGAGAAGTGTTTAAAGTTTCAGGCGGTTTTTCAGGCAATTTGCACAGCGATTTCAAACCCTATTTTATCGGTGGAATGGATGCCTCCTACCGAATGTCCGAAAACCTTTACTTGAACCTTGGTGTGAATCATTCCTACCGATTGCCCACGTTTACTGATTTATACTACAAATCGGCCACGCAGATGAGCAATCCTGACTTAAAGCCTGAACAATCAACCACTTACGAGGTCAGCACGCAGTTTCATCAAGGCAATTTAAGCGCTTCAGCCACAGGGTTTTACCGTCGTGGAACGAATGTGATTGATTGGGTGAAACAACCCGATTCAACGAAGTGGTTATCCCGCAATGAGACAGCTATAAACGCCACCGGCGGAGAACTCACAGCCGAATATAAAAATCTCAGAGGCTTTCTTAAAGACCTTAGCATCTCCTACACCGCCCTGTCCATGGACAAAAAGGCTTCGGGATACGACTCAAAATATGCATTGGATTATTTGCGCAATAAGGTCAATCTACATTTGGAACACGGTCTTTGGTGTCAAAAGCAATTTGGCACAGTGTACGCCAGTTGGAACCTCACTTGGCAGGACCGTGCTGGCACCTTTACCGACTTCAGTACGCATGCGCTTACCAAGTATGAGCCTTATTCTTTGACAGACCTTAGGCTCAGCTGGCAAAACAAAGGTTTTCGGGTTACTTGTGATGTGAACAATCTGTTCGATGTGCCGTATGCTGACTTCGGAGGATTGACGCAACCAGGTCGTTCCATTCGGGCTACCTTGCAAGTGAGCCTATAACGTGACGCTTAATTGGTAAAGATTTCAAAAGAGCACTATGGTTTAGGCTCTTTTACTGGGGTTTATGAGAAACCACTATAAGCTTTCACCGAGATTTCAACATCCAGCACCGTAACCACGTCTCCCGGCTTTATTTTAGCCCGTTTGCGGTAGTCTACGGCCCCGTTCAGCAGCACTTGACCCTCTACGACCAGCATCTGCGCTTCACCGCCTGAATTGGCAACTTGAGTGACTTTGAGGAGTTGAACCAAGGGAATGAATTCCTCCCCTTCCCGTATGTTGAAATCAATTTTGTTCATTCAAATTCTTTTTATACCTGACGGCCTTCACAAAGGTAAATTAAAATGCTGGAATCCAACTAGAATTGTCGATTAACACGAAGCAAGGCAATAGCTCGCTCTAGGATGGTATCGCGACCCGTTTTGGCATCGGTTGAACTCATATCAACCTTCACGTCCGGATCCAAACCCCATTCAATGTGTTGCATGGAAGCATCATACATAGGTACGGCCGAGAAACGAACCAGCCAACCGTTTGGCAATTCGTTCGATAAGGGCAATCCGCCACCACCACCCGTTCGGTCACCAACGATGGTGGCGTTTGGTGCATATTTCATGCGACTTACAAAAGCATTGGTCGCACTGAATGAAAGGCGATTGGTAAGTACCATGACCGGTTTGTCCCAGTGCAGGGAATCACTTCTTTCAGTGTAAAAAGCAATTGGTTTGGAGAAATCGGAATGACCGTTACCCAGTTTGTGGGTCATGTAACCCGTCAGCGTTTTTTTATTAAAGAAGCAAGAAGCCAAGGTTTCAGCCGAGCTCAGATAACCACCGCCATTATCCCGAACATCAAGTATAAGTCCCTGACAATCGGACAAATAATCGAAAACAAATTTTAAGTTGACGGTGGTGAACGTGGAGCTGAAATCGCCGTAATACATGTATCCGATGCTTCCTCCATCAATCTTCCCATACCGCATTCCACCAGAAATCCGGTAATCCGAACCCAAATACCGTGGTGAATAAATCAAATCCGATTGAAAATTGGAGGGGTAATCCTCAAACCAGTTCCAGTAGCGGCTTCGGTCGAAATCGGAATACAAATTGACATGGCCGTCCTTGAGTTCATTGAGCATTTCGCCCATAAGGTCAAAAAAATCAAATTCGTCCGAAACGGAATTCAATTTGCTCTGATACACCACTTTAATGGAATCCCAGTTGACCTTTTTATAATCCAAGTAGCAGTAACGGGTATCGATGGTGTTCCAAAGGGCATCAAAATTACCTTGCCAAGTATTCGGATACGAAACCGGATCTTCCACGCAGGATGCGAGGACCAGCAACAAGGGCAATAGGAGTTTGAGTCGTTTCTTCATCGTTGTTTACCATTCAGAACTTACAAAATGTGCCGGCGCCCTGTTCTTTCGGCCGCCAAATTGAATCAGATCGCAGGAGGCTCCTACCTGCATGCTCATTATGTTCCGTCTGAACACCATGTTGTTGGCCGCATATTTCAAATAATCGGTCTGAAACCCGATGTTCAAAATGGAGTTTTTGAGTGGTATCTGAACCAGGTATCGTATGTTCAGCCCATTCTTGTTGTGCAGGGAGGTGAAATGAACCAAGTTCTCGTAGCTTCGCAGGTAATAAATCTCCGAATACGATTCTCCGCGCACCGGCACAAACATAAGGCCCAGTAAGGGTGACCGGACGTCGGCCTGCAGTCGGATGTGGTTTTTCCATAAAGGCAGGTCGTAACGGAGGGTTGCCGACAAATTCAGATTGGTTGCCAGATCGATGTTTGCTGCATTGTTGACTTCTCTGCTGTATATTTTGACGCCCATTTCGGCATCCCACACTCCACCCAAAAGCACCTGCACATTTCGTATGGGTTTGAAATGCGCCTGAACACCGGAACCAACATTTCCGCCAATGTAAGTAAAGGTAGCGGATTGAGGGTCGTTCGACGCAAGCCCTGCATTCAAGTTGATGTCGGTTCGAAGGGAAATCCGGTCACTCTTTGCAGTTGCGAAACGACGAGCGGTGGTGTTGAACTGCAAACCATAGCCACTGTAAGGTAAATCAGACAGATAGGCATCGGTCAGGTTCAGCATCGACCAACCGTATTGGGTCGTAACGGAAGTCAACAAATAGTTTTTTTCTTTCGGTTGTTGCGCTGAAACAACAGAATTCCAACCAACAGCCAAACCGAGCGCAATCCAAAAAGCGTTGTGCATATTTTCCAGGCTTTCTTATCCTCAAATGTAGTAAAAATCGATATATTCGCAGCAAATACCAGTACGATGATTGAAACAAAAAACGTAGACGAATACATCGGGCGTTTTGAAGCGCCCATTCAACTCCTGCTGAACCACATGCGGGAAATCATCCGCGAGGCCGCTCCAGAGGCCAAAGAAGAAATCAGTTACGGAATGCCCGCTTATCGGCAAAAAAGCGTTTTGGTCTATTTTTCAGCAGCAAAAAAACACATTGGTTTCTATCCAACAGGGTCAGGCGTTGCTGCCTTTTCGGAAGAATTGACTGAAATGGGCCTTTCGTTTTCAAAGGGAGCTATCAAATTACCTTTGAACAAACCACTTCCTAAAGATTTGATTCAAAGGATTGTACGTTTCAGAATGGAAGACGATCTGCGAAGATCCCAGAAGTAACTATTTGATGATTTGTAGTTTTTTCCATTTCCCCGACTTGAACCGTCTGTAAATGACAAAGCAGAAGATGAGGTAGATGGCTACGATGACGAACCAGGCAAAAGGTACGGAAGTGTGGAAAACATACAGGCAGAGGTACAGCAAAGGGATGAACGCCCAATTGGCTCCCACGGAAACCAACATGGTGTAGAGCGTATCTCCGGCACCGCGCAGGGCCCCAATGAGTGAAACCATCACGGCTTGGGCAAGTACATACAAGGAAGCAATCCGAATCATATCCACCGCCATGGGGACAGCCGCTTCGAACGAGGCGCTGAATTCCTTGGGATGAAACACCCGAACCAGCGTTTCAGGAATGAAAAGGAATAACATTAGGATGACCACCGAATAAACCATACCTGTCCGAATGGCCGAAAGCGCCGACCGGTGTGCCGCCTGAGGCCTCCCCGCACCCATGTATCGCCCAGCCAGACTGGTCACCGCAATTTCTATGCCCAGCAAGGGAATGAACGACACCAAATCGTAGTTGAACATGATGGTGACAGCCGTTGCTTCGGCCGTGCCCTGCGCTTGATACATAGCCGTCATCAGGAAGAAGGCCAGAAAGTTCAAAAACAGTTCCAACCCTGCCGGATATCCGTATTTTAGGAGTTTTTTCATAATGGCCGGCTGAAACCGGAACGAATGGGCAATATCAAACCGAATTCGGTATCCAGGACTGAAATAAGCAGTTAGCAAGATGGCCAACGCCGAAGCACCACCAATAACGGTTGCCAATGCGGCTCCCCGAACGCCCATGGCAGGAAATCCGAATTTCCCGAATATTAAGATGTAATCCAGCACCACATTCACCACCATGGCCGTCACGGAAGCCGTCATGACTATTTTCGACTTGCCGATGCCTGCAAAAAAACAGCCCATGGTCATGCGAAGCATGCCAAACAAACCACCCCAAGCCAGCACATCCATGTATTGAATCTGGTAGTGGATTTGGGTTTCTGAAAGATGCAACGTATAAAAGAAGCTTTGTGCCAAGGGCTTCAGCAATAGGACAACAGGCCAAGCAATCAAAGTGATCATAATGGCCTGAAACGTAGCCTGTGGTGCTTTTCGCAGTGCTCCAGCACCGAAATACTGAGCCACCAAAGCGGTGGAATACCCGGTCAAGCCCATGAAGAAAAACAGCAGCATCTGATACGTTACGCCACCTCCAAGCGCCGCATTCATTTGCTCCGAACCCACCCTGGCCAGAAAGAGGCGGTCCGTAAACGTCATCACCCCGTCGGCGGCTGTAGAGACCACCATCGGAATGGCAATAGCCAGCAGATCGGGAATGCCGCCGGGTTTGTTGGAGCTCAGAAGTTTCTTTAGTTGCATGAGGTTGCAAAATTAGGCAAAAAAAGGGGATACCCGCAACAGAGAAACCTTATGAATGCATCGATTCAATTTATCGCGTTGCCGAAAAGGACCTAAAACCTCCCGAAAAGCGGAAAACCAGTACCATCGTTCGTCTATTCAACACAGATGACGTATCTTTGCAGTCTTCTGACAATCACCAATGTTTGAAACGAGCATGTTGCACAAAACGTCCCAGTATAGGAACAATAGTAGGATCGTATGAAATCTGTCGAGGAAATCAAGGACTTCACCCGCTTTATCGCTGAGTACGCCACCAGTTTGCTCGGTTCTGGAGTACATACCTCCCGCGTCATGCGAAACTCTGGCCGCATCGCAAGCTCCATGGGCCTGCAAGTCCACATGACCACGTTCCAGAAGTCCATCATCATGACCGTAGCCGATGCAGACGGAAGCCATGTTCACACCGAAGTGTTGGAAATTCCCGGCATGCCCATCAGCTTCGAATACAATTCGGAACTCAGTTCCCTCAGTTGGGAAGCTTTTGACAAGCATCTTTCACTGGAGGAACTTCGCATCCGATATGAAGCGATCAAGTCGTTACCAAAAATGAAATCTGGACTGCTCATTTTGTTGGTGGGTTTAGCCAACGGTTCGTTTTGCCGGCTGTTCGGTGGCGATTTGGGAGCCGTCCTCATCGTCTTTCTGGCGACCATGCTGGGCTTCTTCCTTCGTCTTCAAATGCAAAAACGTGGATACAATCACTTCATCATATTCACAATAGCCGCCTTTGTCACATCCCTAATAGCCTCTACGGCCCTGCTTTTTGATGCCACGGCAGAAATCGCCGTCGCCACCAGCGTGCTGTACCTCATACCCGGGGTGCCCCTCATCAACGGGGTCATCGATATTCTCGAAGGACACACCCTAACCGGCGTCTCCCGATTGATCCAAGCCTTCTTATTGGTGCTTTGCATCGCCGCCGGCCTCTCCCTTTCCATCTTCATGTTCCAAAACAGTCTGCTATGATACTGACCGAACTCATCATGGACGGGCTTCTGGCAGCCATCGCCGCCATCGGATTCGGTGCCATCTCGCACCCTCCCAAACGGGCTTTCCTGTACATTGGTATTTTGGCGGCTATCGGTCACTCTCTGCGGTATTTCCTGATGCACGCCCTGCAAGTGGACATCGCAGCGGCCTCGTTCTGCGCTTCCATCGTCATTGGCTGTTTCACCCTTTGGTTCGGACGCATCACCTACTGTCCCATGACGGTGTTGTACATTCCTGCCCTACTGCCGATGGTACCTGGCATGTATGCCTACAAAACCGTGTTCGGCCTCATGATGTTCATGCAACACCTCAAGGACGAGGCGATGGCTTTGAAATACCTTCAGGAAATGTTCTCCAATGCGGTTGTAACAGTGAGCACCGTCTTTCTGCTGGCACTCGGTGCCACGCTGTTCATCTTTCTATTTCCCAAGCGGGCGTATTCGATGACTCGGAAATAAAAACAATGGGTGAAAACTTGGTAATTGATTACTTGAGTTTCAGCTTTAAGCCAATGCTAAGATTGGTGTTTTTCAAACCATTCAATTCCTGAAGTTGCTTGACGGTGGTGCCATATCTTCTGGAAAGTGAATACAATGTGTCCCCTTTGCGAATGACAATGCTACCTTCGACCAAGGCAGCATCTACTTGTAACAAAGAAGCTTCTGCCAGATTCGAGCTGGTTTCAGTAGTAGTCGGATTGACCGTTGGAGTGAATGCAAGCACAGTAGGCGCATCCGTTTTAACCACCAGTGAATAGGTTCCCATTTTATCTTTCATGGCATCCTTCACTTCGCAATTTTTAAAATCGAAGTATTTCTCTGGATTCTTAGCCACATGGTTGAAACGAACTTCAAAATGCAGGTGATTCGTCGTGGCGCGACCCGTCCGTCCGCCCAAACCGACTACTTGACCCGCTTTCACACTGTCACCGTTCTGAACGATGCATTTACTCAGGTGCGAATAATACGTTTCAATGCTGTTGGGATGTTTGAGAATCACCAAATTACCATAACCTGAATACGGACAGGCCTTGGTTACTAATCCGTCGAAAGCAGCCCTTATGGTATCGCCGTGCTGACATTTGATATCGGTTCCTGCGTGTTTATGCCTTCCCCTGTAACCAAAATGACTGATGACGTTTCCTTGGATGGGTGCAAAGAAGCCGGAAAGCACCGTATCGGCCTGGATTGAATTGATTTGTTCGGCGATTTCGGGTTTGTCAATATCTGCTGCCTGACCTGCAAATCCCATGCAAATCAGCAACGCAAGTAAAAAAATTCGTTTCAGAAAAGGGTGTTTTTCTATCTTCCCGTTCGTACAAATCATATCCATTAATTAGGTAAAGAAGTCAAATTTAAACAAAATGACCCATATTACGAAACCAATTAAGGAACAAAAACGGTTTTTAACTTAAAAATTCGAGCTCTCAAACCGCTTTTTTTGCCTTGGCAGCCTCTACGTCTGCTCTGGATTTGCTGCGTGTTACAATGTAGACTCCTACGAAAACCAACACGGAAGCAATCACTTTGGTCAACGTCAACGTGCCGGTTCCCGTATAGACAGCCAATGCCGTTGCCACAATGGGCAACACGTAATTGTACATGGCCTGCGTGGTTGGCCGCAACCTTTTTTGAGCCACCGGAATCAGGAAATAGGGAATAATGGTGGCAAAAATCAGGACGAATCCCAGCGACAGCCAATTTTGAGTGCCCAAACCGGCATAATCGATGATCGTTATCGAATTCAAACTGAATGGAATGATTAAAACCACCGCAAACAAGAACATCCATTTCATCACCGTCACCGGTGAATACCGCTGAGAAATCGGTTTGGTGATGACCAAAAACGAAGAGTAGGCTGCACAACTCCCCAAACACAGCAAGTCTCCCAACAGGCTGCTTTCTTTGTCAAAGCTATGAATAGAATTCAGTATCAGAAAGATAGCGCCCACCCCACCGATGACTACTCCAAGTATTTTCAGCCAAGAAATCGGTTCCTTCAGTATTATGGCGGCGAAAATCATCGTTAGCATGGGCACCGTCGTCGAAATGATGGAAGCATTGATGGCCGATGTCCGGGAAAGCCCTTGAACAAACAGAATCTGATTGAGCATCAATCCCAGCGCCGAGCCGCCTAGCAAAATCAACAAATCCCTCCGCGAGACCTTCTCCGACTTCATGAAAAAGCTAATTCCCCAGAATGCGACCGCACCCGCCAAAAATCGAAGCGCATTCAGGCCAACCGGGCTAACGACCAAAAGCACCTCTTTCGAGATTACAAAGTTCAGCCCAAAAAAGACACTGGAGCAAAGCAACGCGATATGCCCCTGATATTGTTTTGTATTGTTCATCATTCTATATTGAAAGCCAAAATTACATATAATTTCCGGACTCCTCACTAATGAGCGTCCCACCAAACATTTTTGGCAGAACGGATACAAATAATCAAAGAATGTTTACTTTTTTTTGAATTTTGAAATATATTCAGTAGGACTCTCGGTGTTTAACTCGGCAAAGAGTATTTCAACAGCATAAGGTATATGAAAGCGGTAGATAATTTATTCCAAAAGCCGGGCACCAAATTATAGCATCCACTAACATTCCAAGCCAAAAATAAATTCTACAATTTGGCGAAAGAGCTTGAGCAACTGGCAGAAAAAAGCGATAAACTGCCCCACTAAATTTATAAAGTGACATGCTTAGATTTGCATCCGATATACGAACTATTACAAAAGTGAAACCAAAATAAAATGTCAACATCGCAACTTTCTAATCACATTTTTAGAACTATTTTAAACCAATATGAAGATGAATTTTAAATTTTAAAGAGTAACTTGAATGCGAGTATGTTTCCCTTTTTATTAATAATTCAAGTTTCGCAAGTAAAATCTAGGCCGCCTTTGTGATTTGCAGCCTATCAAAGTTTATATAATGTTTGAACGTCTCACTCCGGTTAATCAATGCATCAAGAACACGCTCGTCGTCGGTCT